>Ga0210410_10006607_pt1 | contig 10070 bp, 7 predicted proteins | sample IncBWC4MmetaG_FD_161058 | JGI IMG/M metagenome (GOLD analysis project Ga0210410, IMG submission 161058) | Forest soil microbial communities from Barre Woods Harvard Forest LTER site, Petersham, Massachusetts, United States - Inc-BW-C-4-M | ecosystem: Environmental > Terrestrial > Soil >... | reverse complement strand
CTTGCAGCCACCAGTGAAGGTGTCATGAAGGTGGAAGGGGACGCCCTTGTCCCCGCGATGCCCGCTCTCTACGGGCTCAATGAGCAGACTTACGACGTTGTTCAATCCCGTACCAATCCCTCGCGGGTGTTGATAGGCCACGGCGACGGTGTTGGTTCGATGAGATGGGACGGCAAAACCTGGATTGATGAGGGCAGGCTGCCGAACACAGTCTACGAATCCAGGGGCCTGGTCGAAGATGCGCAAGGAACCCTTTGGGTGAGTGGCGGCGACGGCAAGGTGCTTCGCGTGGAGGTCGCCCCGACCGGCATACGAGATTCAAAGGTGCAGATCATCTCCCGTAACGAAGGTCTTATCGAAGGAAACACCGACATTGAGTTCGTCGCGGGAAGCATCTTCGCTACGCTCGATCGTTCAAAAAACATCTTCCGCTGGGATACCGAGGCCAAGAAGTTTGTCATCGATAATCGTTTCCTGCTACCCATCGACGCTCCCGACGCTACGTCTTTTCTGAGTCCGATTAATGACTCCAGCTTCTGGGCTTTGACGGTGTCGTCAGACGACCGGCGTCTGGGTCTGTTTAGCCGTCAGGCTGACGGAACCTGGCGTGTTGAAGAGGATCCTTATCGTCGTCTGAACCGGTTTCGTATCTTCCTTCAACACTCAGAGCCCAATGGCGACGTGTTGATCACCGGCGAGAAACTCATCCGCTTCCGTCCTGGCGCCAATGCCGCCGCGCAGCAGCCGTTCGCGACGCAGGTCCGTCAGGTAAGCGCCGGACCGCGCGTTGTTTTCGGGGGCGCCAACGTTGCCGGAACCTCGGACCTGCGCCTTCCCCCCGGTAGCAACGCTCTACGCTTTCAATTTGCCGCCCTGACCTATGGAAACCCCACGGACACCGAATATCAATATTTTCTGGAGGGCGCGGACAAGGACTGGTCAGGCTGGGACAGGCAGAAAGAAGCAAACTACAGCGGCCTCAGTCCGGGAGATTACCGGTTCCGGGTCCGCTCGCGCTCGGACGATGGCCGCACCGGGGAAGAAGGAACCTACTCCTTCACGATCCTGCCGCCGTGGTATCGGACCACGCTCGCGTATGTGCTGTACGGCTTTCTTTTTCTGCTGCTGGCTCTCGCCGCCTGGCGCCTGATCATCAGGCATGAGCGCGAGAAGGCTCGCCAGAAAACGGAAGGACTCGAAGCCCAGGCGAAGTCGCTCGAAGCCACCGTTGCCGATCGTACTCAGGAGATTCGCGCGCAGGCTGTCGAAATTGCCGCTCAGAAAGACAGCATCGAACTGCTGAGTGACATCGGCAAGGAGATCACCGCTTCACTCGACCTCGAAACCATTCTGTTCAAGCTCTACGAGCGTGTGAATCAGATTGTGGACGCTAGTGTCTTCGGCGTGGGCCTCTACCGGCCGGAGAAACATCTGATCGAATACAGCCTCGCCATTGAAAACGGCAAGCGTTATGCACCGTATACGCGGAGCACCGACGATAAAAATCAATTTGCCGTGTGGTGTATCGACAATCGCAAACCAATTTTGATTAACGATGTCGCGAAGGAATCCTCGAAATACATCTCCTCGTACCAACATACGGGTGGAGCGCTTGTGGACGGCAGCGTGGCGCAACCGCCTGCTTCGATGATTTATCTGCCGCTGATCGCGCAGGAGCGTGTTCTTGGAGTGCTGAGCATTCAAAGCTTCAAAAAGAATGCATACACCGAACAACATCTTAGCCTGCTCGAAAACCTTGCCGCGTATACCACCATCGCGTTGGACAATGCGGGCGCGTATCTGGTAATCAATCAACGCGAGCACGAAGTCCGCGAGCGTGCCGCCGAGCTGGTTACGATCAATCGCATCACCCAGGCGCTTGCGACGCAGCTCGATAAAGACAGCCTGATTCAATTTGTAGGCGATCAAGTGCGCGATCTGTTCCGTGCTCCTATCGCTTATGTATCACTGCTCGACAGGTCTACGATGACCTTGCAGTTCCCCTACACCTTCGGCGAAGAGGCGGCGGCCAGACCGTTCGGCTCCGGGCTTACTTCTCAGATCATCAGGACAGGCCAGCCTCTGCTGATCAACGAGGACATGGACCGCAACCGCGCCAGGCTTGGCATCGAGCAGATGGGCCGCAATACAGCGTCCTATCTCGGGGTGCCGATTCCGTCCGGCGGCCAAACGATCGGTGTTATCAGCGTCCAGTCCACCGATCAGGAAGGACGGTTCACCGAAGCCGACCAACGGCTCTTGTCCACGATCGCTTCCGCGGTCGGAGTGGCGATTCACAATGCGAAGCTCTTCGAAGACGCACGCCAGGCAAGGGCTGCCGCAGAAGAAGCCGATGCGGCCAAGAGCTCTTTTCTTTCCACGGTCAGCCACGAACTCCGGACGCCGCTTACCTCTGTGCTTGGCTTTGCCAAAATCATTCGGCGCCGCCTCGAAGAACGCCTGTTCCCGCTGATCCCAGGAGACGACCGAAAAGTGCAGCAAGCTAAGGAGCAAGTGATCGAGAATCTCGGTGTCGTCGTCAGTGAGGGAGAACGGCTCACCAAGCTCATTGATGATGTTCTTGACCTGGCCAAGATCGAAGCCGGCAAGTTCACCTGGAACATGGCAAGCGTCTCCGTCTCCGATGTGATTGAGCGAGCTGTTGCAGCTACCGCCTCGTTGTTCGAAGCGAAGAAACTAAACCTCGTCCGCTCGATTGAACCTGATCTCCCGGCCATTACGGGAGATCAGGACCGCCTGATTCAAGTCGTTATCAATCTGATTTCGAATGCGGTTAAGTTTACCGATTCGGGATCCATTCTCTGCTGCGCTCGCCTGCGCGGCGAAGAAGTCGTGGTCAGCGTTGTTGACTCGGGGATTGGCATTGCTCCTGCTGATCAGCCAAAGGTGTTTGAGAAGTTCAAGCAGGTCGGCGATACGTTGACGGACAAGCCCAAAGGCACCGGGCTTGGCCTGCCGATCTGCAAGGAGATCGTCGAATATCACGGCGGCCATATCTGGGTAGAGAGCGAGCCCGGCAAAGGCAGCACGTTCTCTTTCACACTTCCTTTAGTTGGCCTGCCGGCGCAACTCGATCTGTTGCCCGCCCGCCGCTCCGTCGATATCGAATCTCTGGTCCGGCAGTTGCGCGAACAGGTCGCGACGCACCAGCCGAGAGACAAGTCTGTGTTGGTTGTCGATGACGACCCCAACATTCGCTCTCTGCTCCAGCAAGAGCTTACCGAGGCCGGCTATGTCGTTCGCCTGGCCGAGGACGGCCGCAAAGCTCTCGCGCTTATCCGGGAGGAGATACCTGGCCTCGTCATTCTCGACGTCATGATGCCCGAGATGAATGGATTCGACGTGGCAGCCGTTTTGAAAAATGATCCCGCCACCATGGATATTCCGATCATCATTCTGTCCATTGTGGAGGACAAGGAGCGCGGGTTCCGTCTCGGTGTCGACCGTTATCTCACCAAACCGATTGACACCGCATCTCTCTTTCACGAAGTGGGTGCGCTGCTCGACCAGGGCAAGTCCAAAAAGAAAGTAATGGTTGTCGATGAGGATGCCTCCACGATCCGCACCCTCACGGATGTTCTCGAGAATCGCGGCTACCAGGTCGTCGAATCCAACGGCTCGGAGCTGGTTTCAAGAGCTGTTCTATCGAAGCCCGACATTATCATCTTGAATTCTCTCCTATCCAGTGACGAGGCGGTCCGCGCTCTCCGCTTCGAGAAAGGCATGGAGAACGTTCTCTTTCTTATCTATCAATGAAAACCATGAAGATACTGATCGTTGACGACGAACCACATTTACGCACGCTGATCCAGCAGACCCTGGAAGAGCTTGAAGACGAAGGCGTCGACATTTTCACGGCGAGCAATGGCGAAGAGGCGCTCGAAACCATCCGCAACGAGCAGCCGGATCTGGTTTTCCTTGATGTCATGATGCCGAAGAAAAATGGCTTCGACGTCTGTGACGCGGTGAAGAACGAATTGGGATTGAGCCACATCCACATCATTTTGCTCACGGCGAAGGGGCAGGAGTTCGATCGCAAGCGCGGCCAGGAGGTGGGCGCCGACCTGTACATGACCAAGCCGTTTGATCCGGACGCGCTCGTCGCCAAAGCGCGATCCGTGCTCGGTCTGTCGACGCCTGGAGTGTGAGGCACGATGCCCGCCCCAACTCTAAGAGCCCTTCTCAGCCCTCGATCCAGCAGCCTCCCCGCTTTGAAGGCATTGTTGGGCGCGGCAAATGACGAAATTTGTATCTCCGACGCCGGAGGTAAGACCCTCCTCGGCGTGGCTGCCAAGGAGTCAGCCGACCATGCTCGCGTGCCGGTGGAGTTCGAGGGCACGATTCTGGGTTTCGTCGCTGGTCCTTCGGCATCTGCTAACGCGGTTGCGCTTCTGCTCACGCATCTGGCGGCACGCGAGTCCGAAGGCCGCGGCCTGGCTTCGGAGATTCTTCATCTTTACCGCGAAGTCCATTTAATCGAGCAGCTCTCGGAACAACTCGCGGCCCTTCTCGATCTATCTGCGGTGAGTCAGTCTGCGCTTGGACAAGCCCACCGACTTATTTCTGCTACGCACGGCGGCATCCTGGTCATGGAAGAAGCGGATGGCACGCTGCGCAACACCGCTTGCTTCGGTCCTTCATGCGGCGATTTCGTCGATGGTAGCGGCCCTTTGTTGCCCGACTCCCGCTTCGCCGCATCGATTCTTGAGCGGGGGATCGCGGAGATCGTCAACAGTTGCGCCTCTGATCCCCGAGTTGGCGATTCTGAGCGCACCCTGAAGGCGCTAATCTGCGCTCCTCTCCGCGCAGGGCAGCGCACGGTTGGGATTATCGCGTTAGCCAGCGACGCGCCGGACGCATCTTACTCCGCGGCCGACTTGAAATTGTTGAACACCATTGCTCTGCAAACAGCAGCAGCGATAGCGAACTCGATTCTTTGCACCGAAATGGTCGATGCCGCCCGAGCTCGCGCCGCGTATGCCGCGGAGCTCCATGCCGCCAGTACAGTTCAGCAACTCCTCCTTCAAAGCGCTTCGCGTCCCACACCCGGTTTTCAGGTGGAGTCCGTTTATCTGCCTGCCAGCGAGGTAGGCGGTGATTTTTTCTTTGTATCCTCCGCACCCGACGGCTCTCTCATCGCTATTGTCGGAGACGTATCCGGAAAGGGCCTGACCGCCGCAATGCGTGTGGCGATGATCCTCGGCGCTCTGCGTCGCGAGACCTCACACGATCCTGGCGAGGTCCTGTTCGGACTCAACAATGCGCTGATTGCTCAAGGCCAGTTGGGCTTCACTACTGCCTGCTGCATTCGGATTTCCCTCTCCGGAGAATACATTCTGTCGAATGCGGGTCACATCGCTCCCTATCTTTCTGGGCGTGAAATCGAAACACCATCGGCGCTGCCGCTCGGTCTGATGCTGGATCAAACCTATGACGTGACGCGAGGCCGATTGAATTCTGGAGAGCGCCTCGTGTTGCTGTCAGACGGCGTTCCAGAGGCACGCTCTCAGACAGGAGAGCTCTACGGCTTCGAACGGCTTTCGAGCCTCACTCGAATGTCTGCCCAGGAGATAGCCGAAGCCGCGCAGCTCTTTGGACAGGAAGATGACATCACGGTCCTGACCTTGGCTTTCGCCGCTGACTAGCTGTAGCTTCAAAATTACTCGAAGCAACGTTAGAAATAGGCAATGGAGGTCATATGGAAAAAGAGCTGAAAGTCTTCCCCACGTCAAGGTGGCCGATCGTCCAGAACGTGTTGCTTTTCGCATTATCTGGCACACTTCTGAGCTAATTATTTGGCGTACCAGCTGCGAATCGGGGGTGAGAATGTGTGGGGCAGGCCCATTTCTGCCGGAAACTTAGGCTTCATGCGCTCCTCGGAATCACCGGGACACGCCAGGAACGATAGTGTGCCAGATAATCCAAACAAGAATGTGCCAAATAATTAGCAAAACGACACCGAAGGCGGCCCTCCCCGCTTTGCTTTTGCGATCGGCGCTCCGACGAAGCGGATGGGTTCGAGTCCCGCACGGGCGCACACTGCCAGTTGAACGGCGCTTCTCAGTCAACACGTGACCTTGCTAATGCGGTCAATCCCGAGGGTAGTTTTGTCACCGCGCAAGCGCGGGTGCCGCCCGGCGTGTCGTGTTAGCCGCGAATGGTGATTTCAATTGCATCAGCCGACACGTTGAAGGTAAGCGCGAGTCCCCTTTTTGCTTCTGCCATCGTAAGAGCGCCAACGACGGGCTTTTTGGGCGGCGCAATTTCCCCGGCTTCTTCGCCCTCTTCGACTAACTCCGCCAGGTCTTCCCACTTGAGGTCGTCAACGTCGATACCCAGATCATCGAGCGAGGTGTATTTGATGGGGTTACGGTCGCCCTTCCAGTAGTGCGGAACATCAATCCGCGCGTACTGGCTGAACTGGATGAGGAAGCGGTTTTTTTCGGATTCGTAGTTTTCCGGTGTCGGGCGGCAAGGCACTACATCGCGGATTTTGCCGATGAGAAAAGCCGATTGATGCTCCTCAGTGCCATCCCCCCACACAGTATGAGCGTTGCGGGTGCATACGACGTAAGAGCAGCGCCGAGCGTGGTTGCGATCAAGACGCCATGCAGCCGAGCCGCCCTCTGAGAGGATGCGTTTGATGCTCTTGGCAGTAAATACAACAATGATTTCTTTGGACATGACAGCCTCCTATAGGCGCGAAACAACCCTATCACCACTAGAAAATAATCACAAGACTTTATTATAAATTTTATCCAGTTTATAGATTATGTCCCCTGGCTCCTTAGGAGCTATCCTCTTTAGCATGATGTCAGCAGCAGAATATGCAGCTGGTCCGACTAGTAATTCGACGATGTCCCATTGAGACCGACGATTTTGACAACACGCCGCAGCTACGGGCTAAGGTTTTGAGATCCCAGATAAGTGATTTTTTGGAGACGAAAGCGATGGCCCAGATGACGGTGGAAGAAGCCGGCCGAATCCTGTCGCGGTGGCTCACAAGCAAGCCCGCGGACGTGCAGGCTCAAAAAGCCGCGATGGAATATTACGGCAACTATTTCAAGCCAGAGAATCTTGGCAGCATAACGCAAGACGGCTTCAGGGACTTTCTTCTTCTCAAAAACAACAAGCATTGGAGCGGCATTCACCGTCAGCCCCAGATTTACGAGGACATGAATCGCCTGCGTGAGTGTCTCGGCATACTGCTCGATGAATCGAGACCGATCGAGACACGGCTGGACTTAATCATGCCCAAGGGAAAGCCGCGCTTCATTGCGGGGTTGGGACGGGCCGTGCTCACGCCGATCCTGATGTGCGTTTACCCGGACAAATACTCGGTCTACAACCGCATTAGCGACGAAGGGCTCAGCATGCTCGGAAGGAACACGATCAGGGACTCCGACGCGTTCTCGAAGCGCTATGTTTCACTCAATGCTGCCTGCCATCAGCTCAGCGACGAAATAAGGCAGCCGCTCCACCTCATAGACTCAATGTTTTCACTCATAGTCCACGGCGTGGAGTCGCCTTTGACTACACTACCGGGCACGGCGGGCACAATTCCAGTCTCGAGCGAGATTATGAAACAAGATGGTGACCTGTCCGGCGCAGTCGAGGACAATGCTTCATTTTCGCTCGAAAAGTATCTGCAGGAATTCATCGTTTCAAACTGGGATAGGACTCCGCTTGCGAAAACGCTCGACATATATGTGGAGGACGAGGAGAAAGCAGTTGAGTTCAATACTGGAGTCGGAGAGATTGACATCCTAGCCCGCGACCGTGCGAAAGGCGACTGGGTCGTCATCGAACTGAAGAAGGGCCGCAGTGATGACACGGTGGTCGGTCAGATTCTTCGCTACATGGGTTGGATTCGCAAGCATAAGGCCGGAGCGGGAGAGAAGGTGAGGGGGATCATTATCACCGGCGGCGCTAGCGACAGAATTAGGTACGCGCTGTTCGCCAGTGACGGCATCGACTTTTTCAACTATAAGGTGAACTTCGATCTGGTCGAGGCGGAAAAGGTGGTTGACCAACAGCGAGGTTGAACAGCTCAACCGCGATAGGACCGCTGGAGGCGCTATCTGGGGTCCGAGCAGGAGCAGGAGATTGCAATCGCGGTAAACGACTCGCTGGGGATCTGAGATTGTATAAAGAGCCTGTCGCCGGGCGATGACGCAATGACGGGAGCGAATCAGATTCTGTTACCTCGAACAAAAGGCGAAAAGGATGGACAACGCATGATTGGCACCCTACAATAGGGGTTGTAGTCGGTCTCAAGGAGGTTTGCCAGTGGCTCCCGTGCAAGCGAAAATTCTCAACGTGCTCGATGGTCGAGAACTCTCCATGAATGACCTTGTGTCCCAAGTCCGGGAGAATTCCGGAGCCAGCGCATCTACCGTTAAGGCGGCAGTTCTTCCCCTTATCTCAAGTGATTACATCGAAATGACAGCCGACCGGAAACTTCGGTTGCACACAAAATAGACTTGTCTGCACCGATCAATCAGCCCGTTCGATTTCACTCTGAAAATCGATCGGACAATCGGACACCGGCTCAAGTAGACCGCGATAGGGTGCAATATTCCAGCGCTTTCGCGCGACTCGCGGAAGTCACCCAGGTTGTATCTGCTGACCGCGGTTATGTCTTCCATAACCGCCTCACACATTCTCTAAAAGTAGCGCAGCTCGCCCGTCGCATCTCAGAAAAACTTCGAAGCACTCAGAAACAAGAGGCTGACGGTCTACAGGCTCCTGACCCTGATGTAGCAGAAGCTGCTGCCCTTGCCCATGATCTCGGCCACCCTCCCTTCGGTCATATAGCTGAAAAAGAATTGGACAAGCTTGCAAAAGACGCAGGTCTCAAAGATGGTTTCGAAGGGAATGCTCAATCTTTTCGAATCGTTTCAAAGCTAGCCGTCAGTGATGCAGTAGCCGCAGACAGTGAGAAGACGCTGGTCATCCGCGGCTTAAATCTAACTCGCGCGACATTAAATGCAATTTTGAAGTATCCATGGGGCCACGGCGACAACCCAGGGAAGCAAGATAAATGGGGTGTGTACGAAACAGAACGGAGCCTCTTTAATTGGGTTCGCGAGGGTCACTTTTTGGATTCCTTCGCCAAAAGCCCCGAAGCTGCCATCATGGATTGGGCCGACGATATCACTTACGCCGTACACGATCTTGTTGATTTCTACTGTGCCGGCCAAATCCCAGTGGATCGTCTTGCCGACGACAATGACCCAGCCGAACGAGATAGTTTTTTCGCGGAAGTATTCGCCCGTCGTGGGGACCTAGCCCCTCGCCGCGCGAATCTTGAAAAAACCTTTAAAGAGGTGCTTGAGTACTTTCCTCTCGACCGCAGATATATCGGGACGCTTGAACAGCGCACCGGCCTTTCGCAGTTTTCAACCGTCCTGATTTCTCGTTATGTGAATGCCATCACCCTAGTGACACCGACTGCGGGAGCCAAGAGCGTTGTCGAGATCAGACAGTATGCGGAGGATGAAATCCGCATGCTCAAAGAATTGACTTGGCACTACGTGATTCTTAACAACGAACTCGCGACCCTACAACATGGCCAAACACAAACTGTGCGGACTGTTTTTGAAACAATGCGTCGTGCCGTGAAAGACAACCGGAGGTTATTTCCTCCCGCCTACCAAGAGGAACTCGACGCAGCAGAAGGGGACGTGCTTCTTCAAACGCGAGTCGTCGTCGATTATGTTGCGAGCATGACGGAGCATGAGGTTGCCCACGTGTACGCCCTCCTCACGGGTAAATAGGGGTCACCACACCAATTAGGGCTTACGGCTACCGACAGGCAGTTCCAGTGAAAGCTCATAAGAACCCCCATTTAGTCCCTCAAAATCATATTCATAAATAGCTACTTTGCCCGCCGGCTTAATGCGCTGTCCAAGAAAAAACGCAAAGCCGTTAGGAACTGCTAAGAAAAGGTGCACGCGTCCGGCGAACCCTATTGCGGCGCGTTGCTCCCCAATCATTCTCATCAGTTCTTCTGCAAGATCGACTGCATGTCTGCCACATTGCACGCT
>Ga0210410_10006606_pt1 | contig 10071 bp, 9 predicted proteins | sample IncBWC4MmetaG_FD_161058 | JGI IMG/M metagenome (GOLD analysis project Ga0210410, IMG submission 161058) | Forest soil microbial communities from Barre Woods Harvard Forest LTER site, Petersham, Massachusetts, United States - Inc-BW-C-4-M | ecosystem: Environmental > Terrestrial > Soil >... | reverse complement strand
TTGTTCGGCTCCTGCTCGAACTTCACCAATTGATTGTCGACGGTATCCAAGCTCTCGCTCGTCTCCGTCAAAAACTCCCGCAACAGATCATCCATGAAACCGACCCACACCCACTCCGGTACGCGACGTCGACGCACCTTTCGAAGTTTGGCCAGCTTCTATGCAAACCGTTTAAACTTGGTTGAGTAACCGGAAATGAATGGGCTCAACAAAGAGATAAGACGGCCACACGGGTGCCCGCGGCCGTCTTTCAACCTTTGATTAACCACGTTTGTTAGGGATGCGTTTACGAAGCGGTCGCGACGACGGCTTCGCCTTCGCTCCTGAGCGTCACTTTCAATCCGCAGGCTTCGGCGAGCAGGCGCGTGTAATAGGGCTGCACCGCATGGGCGTCGATCGCAGAGCCGGATGACGCAGCCAGAAGATCGGCGATGTTCTGCGGCACGCGGGCATTGAGGCCGGTGGCCGTGACGCGGAAGCTCATGGTCTCGCCCTCACCGATCGGATCGACCGTGAGCACGCCGCCGCGCGGGATCGTCTGCTGCGCGATGACGAGCATGTTGAGCAGCAGCTTGACGCGATTCTTCGGCAAGAGCAGGCGCGGCAGATTCCAGGTGATCGTGCACTTGCCGTCCTCGATATGGCCTTTCGCCATATTGAGCGCATCGCCGAGATCGATCTGCGCGCCCGAAGAGCCGGCCGCGCCGAACGCCAGCCGGCAGAACTGCAGCCGGGCCGATGCGGTCTTCGAACTCTTGCGGATCAGCTCGAGCGCAAACTCGCGATCCTCCGGCTTGTTGCTGTCGTCGAGCACTTCGAGCGCATTGACGATGGCGCCGACCGGGCTGATCAGGTCGTGACAGACCCGCGAGCACAGCAGCGCGGCAAGTTCGAGGTGGTCGGGAGCGGGACCTGATGACGACGTGCCGGACATAAGATTTTCCCAAAACCATCGCCGGCAGCCTTGTGGCGCGTGGCGAACGCTGACGAATCACGATTGTCTTTGCCGTTTGATACACTGCGGCGCAGCACGCCGCCACCGGTTGCAGGGATTTGCAAACAGCCCTGAAAGCAAGCCGCGGACAGACTATTGCGAAAGCATCTGTTCCAATTGCGGCCAGCGCTCCCTGGCCTCGGGCAGGAAATGCTCGGGATCGTCCGTAAAAGCGTCGCGGTGGGCCTCCAGGCCGAACAGATAGAGCCGCTGGCCAACGACCACGAAGAAATTGGGGTTGCCGGCAAAGGTCACCCCGCGCGCCACGTCGATCGGGTCATAGCCGCCGAACTGGGGGGCATAGACTTCCGGATGCGCCAGAAAAGAGGCCCGATTGCCCTCATTGTGGAAGCGCCAGACCGCACCGGCCTCCTGGGCCTCATAATCCGGCAGGCCGAGCACGGCCTGGTTCTGGACGAAATAGGCCACGGGATCGAATCCATCGATGGCAAGGCCGGAGAAACGGGCGGCCACCACCCGTTCGGTGGTCGTGGCGCGGACGGCGGGGGCAAGGAAAAAACCAAGGAAAATACCGATCGCCGCCACCAGGCCGATCAAGGCGATTTGGCGGCCAAATCCGTTTCTTTCTTGCCGTTCTGCCGTCATAGTTCGTGTCGATAACATTTCGAGTCGTGGGGATGCTGGATGCAGGCTAAAACCTCTGTTGTTGGCGTCAGGTTAAAGGCGGCGGCCAGTTTGCGATATCAGGGGTAATTTGGATGATTTTCGTTTCACGGCTTGCCGCGGTGACACTGGCCGCGCTGGTGTGCTGGACTGTGTCCGCACCCGCCCAGCAGGCACCCCCGCCTGCTCAACCCTATCAGCCGCCCGGCCAGCAATATCCGGCTCAGCCGCCTGCGCAGCAATATCCGGCGCCGCCCGCGGCCAACCTGCCACCGCCGCGACGCGAGCCGGGTCCGGACTTCTACGGGCCGGATGAACTGGTCACCGCCGGTCATCGCTTCTTCGGCAATGTCTCGCGCGGGCTCGCCTCCATTATCGAGCGCGCGGTCAGCCAATGGGGCCTGCCGAATGGCTACGTGCTGGGTGAGGAAGGCTCGGGCGCCTTTGTCGCCGGCCTGCGCTATGGCGAGGGCACGCTCTACACCAAGAACGCCGGCGACCTGAAGGTGTTCTGGCAGGGCCCGTCGGTCGGCTTCGACTGGGGCGGCGACGGCGCGCGCACCATGACGCTGATCTACAACCTGCCCGCGACGAATGCGATCTACCAGCGCTTCGCCGGGATCGACGGCTCTGCCTACATTATCGGCGGCTTCGGCATGACGGCGCTCACGGCCAACAACATCGTGCTGGTGCCGATCCGCTCCGGCATCGGGCTTAGGCTCGGGGCCAATATCGGCTACCTGAAATATACCCCCCGGGCGACCTGGAACCCGTTCTGACCGGCGTTTCCCGGGACAGCGCCGGGGCGCCTGTTCCTCGGATTCACGTTAACCGCGCAATGGGCTGGCCTTTTGCCTGTGCTCCGTGGCATTGTCGTTAACACTTTCTTTTCCTTGTGGTGCGGAGTAGCCAATGATCGAACCGATCATGTACGTGGCGATCGGTTTTCTGGTCTCGATGCTGTGCGGATTGATGATCGTTCCGCTGGTGCATAGCCGCGCGGTGCGGCTGACCACGCGCCGGCTCGAAGCGGCAACGCCGCTCTCGATGGCGGAAATTCAGGCCGACAAGGACCAGCTTCGCGCGGAATTTGCGATGTCGGCACGGCGGCTGGAAATGAGCGTCGAGCAGCTCAAGAACCGTACCACCAGCCAGCTCGCCGATCTCGGCAAGAAGACCGACGCAATCAACCGCATGAAGATCGAGCTCGGCGAGAAGAACGCCACGATCTTCTCGCTTGAAGCGCGCGAAAAGGCCGTGAAGGAACAGCTTCGCGCCACTGAAGAAGAACACGCGGCCAAGACCGAAGCGCTGCGGCTCGCCGAGCAAGCGCTGACCGACAAGCAGGGCGAGCTCGGCAAGCTCAACACCGAGCTTAGCGACCGCTCGTTGGTGGCCGACAGCCGCCAGGTCGAGCTGGTCGCGGTGCGCGCGCAGATTGATCAATTGAAAAACCGCGTCGGCGACGCCGAAAAGGAATTCGCCTCGACGCAGGCACGGCTCACGCAGGAGCGCGGCGAGTCCGAGGTCGCCACGCGCGACCTCAACGATGCGCGCTCGCGCGTGGAAAATTTGAGCCAGCGTGTCACCGATCTCGACCGCCAGCTCATCGTCCAGGTCAAGGAAGCCGAGATGCTCGGCAACCGCGTCAACGACCTCGAGGGCCGGCTTGCGACCCAGGGCAAGCTGCTTGCCGAGCGCGATTTCGAGAACAACCAGTTGCGCCAGGCCAACGAGGCGGCGGAACGCACGCTGAAGGAACTGCGCAACGAGGTTGATATGACCAACAGCGGCAAATGGCCGGCGCTGGACAAATTGAAGAACGAGAAGACGGCGCTCGAAGAGCAGCTCCGCGTCACCCGCGACGAGCGGGCCAAACTGCAGCGTGACATCAACACGATTCAGCAGACGGCCGAGAGCAACTGGGCGACCGAGCGGATGGAAAACGCGCTGCTGCGCGAGCGCATCAACGATATCGCCGCCGATGTCGCCAAGCTCGCGATGCAGCTCGAAGGTCCGCACTCGGCGATCGATGCGATCCTGGGCGAGCAACCGGCCAAAGCCGCCAATGGCGCTGCGGTCGTCGCCAACGGCACCGCCACCACGCCGCCACAGGGCGGCACGCTCGCCGAGCGGATCCGGGCGCTCCAGGCCCACGCCTCCCGCGCCCGCCAGCAGGGGGCGTAGGCGCGGCTTATTTCTTGGCCTGAAAGCTTGACACTGAGGGCCCGCGCTTCGTAAATCGCGGGCTCTGGCGGCGTGCTTCGTCGCAATTTCGGCCTGATTGGCAGGCCTTTGACGAAGCACAACATTCCCGGGCGCATAGCTCAGCGGGAGAGCGTTCCCTTCACACGGGAGAGGTCCAAGGTTCGATCCCTTGTGCGCCCACCATAAGCCCCTTGTTTTCAAGGGGTTTTTTATTTTCTACCTCAGTTCCAACATGCGTTTTGATACGTTTCTGCACGTATTTTGACGCTGAAGTGGTGCAAAATCCGTGCAGTGAAAACGCTTTTTCCAAGCGGTCGAACATGCAAACGCAACTAAGCACACGACCTCAATAGGTTACAAAATTTGTAACGTGCGGAGCCCCCTCCCAAACATAGGGAGAGGTCCTCAGCCACGGGGTGACGATGCAGTGTCGTTTGGGACGGTGGCGGTCGACATCGCACGCCGTGTATATGTTGCGAAAGGCTGGAAGCTGATCTCAACCCAACTCATTTAAGAGCGTAGTTGGAAAGCTCCCCGCTGCCGTCAGGGAAACGGATATCCCAAATCTCGTAACCAGTGAAATTGAAGATTTGCAGCTTTGTGGTTTTGCCGAAGAGGAAAATAAGGTCGGCCGTCTCGGCATCGAATTGTGCATCGCTGCAGATTTCACCCTCCAGAATTTTGGCTAGCTGTTCCTTGCCGTTGATCGGCGCCGGAAGACCATATTTCTGCTGGTGGTCGAAACTGCTCAGTAGCGCACGCCCGTCTTGGATTAAACGCCAGTAAAAGGCCTGCAATTTTGTGCCGTCAGAAAAGCTCATGACGATAGAAGCTGTTCCTCCTTCGTCGGGGACATTTGCGTCGGCCACCACAACGCTGGTGGTTTTGAGCCTGGCTAAGCTTTTTCCGACAGACATTGTCATCAGCATTCCTATCGACTGAGCGCTTCCGATTTCATAGCAGCGCGAGCCGTCTTGAATAAGCTCTACCCATTGATGAGGCTTCGACATCCGACGTGCAAAATACGTGCACGAAATTGACAAGAACGAAAATATGGATGTTATTTCAATTTCTTACATACCATGGCGCGAGGCCTTCACACGGGAGAGGTCCAAGGTTCGATCCCTTGTGCGCCCACCATTTCAACGGCTTAACGGATTAATTCCCTTCGATGTGCCCCGAAAAGAAAGGGAATCAGTCGTTTGGAGCTTCGGTCCTTGCGGAGCGCGCGATTAGACTAGCGAACAAAATCGTAGTTCTGGTGCTCAGGGAGGGAATCACCGACAGGACCGCTGTTCGTCCTTAGTATGGTGGCGTGAGTGCTGGCACGGTGGCAGCGGTTCGCTACATCGCGAAACCCACTATCGCGGGAGCCTTGTTTTGTTATTGGCGGGCGGGCTAGCTAGCTTGCTGGGAAGCAGTCCACGGCCCGGAACAGTCTGGACCTCGGTCTGCGGCATTTCAGTCGGTCAGCGCCTTCCGGAAATCTTCGGTTTAGGAGTTGTAAAGCTCAATCCCTTTCTCTCGATCGATGGGCGCAGCGAGTTCGCGCGTGTTTTGCGATTGCGTACCAGCTAACTTATGAGCCATCTCCGATTATTCCGAAGAGCTCTGCGGTCACGACATCGACGGGCCACAAGCCGTCGATGGTTCTAAGAACATTTCTCGATCGATAGTAGTCAATGACAGGAGCAGTCTGTTCATTGTAGGCATCGAGACGCACCTTCAGCGCTTCGTGATGGTCGTCCGTGCGGACCACGCTACCGCCTTCCTTTGCCTGGCGAGCTCTGGTCGTGATCCGATCCAGCAATACCTTTTGGTCAGTCTGAAGCTCAATGACATGGTCGAGTTCAAGACCTTCGGTATCAAGAAAGTCATCAAATGTAACCGCCTGCGATATCGTCCGCGGGAATCCGTCGAGCACAAAGCCACGCGCGGCATCCGCCTGGGAGGTCCGCTCAATAACGGCGGCCAGGACAAGCGGATCAGGAACGAGCTTGCCGCTCGCTATCGTCTGCCTGACTTGCTTTCCGATGCGCGTCTCCGCTTGCGCTGCAGCTCGCAACATGTCCCCTGTCGAGAGGTGGGGTATGTTGTACTCACTGACAATGCGCTTCGCCTGCGTCCCCTTGCCAGCTCCGGGCGGCCCCAGCAAAACTATTCTCATCGATTTGTCCCTTGGTATTGATGTTGGTGCGATCTTTCAGCCTTTCCGTTTCAGCAGTTTTGTTGTGAAGTTCTGCTGCGAAAATCATTCATTGCAGAAGCCGAGCCTGTAGCGCCAACCAATAGGATTTCTGGGCGTGGTCGAATAAGCCGAGCTGCTCGGCCACGGCCTCGGCGGCCAAGCTGGTCAAGTCGGCTCCCGGCAATTGCACGAACGCTTCTGCCTCGGCGCCGGATACGGCGATCTTTAACCCCTGCTTGCGCGCCAAATGCATCATGGCAGCATTCTCGACCAGACAGTTCATGAACATTACCCGCATACCCCAGTTGCGGGCACGCGCCGTGCAACGCGCGAGCAGACCGCCGCCGATCCCCTGGCGCCGACTTTGCGGCAGGACCGAAATGCCCAATTGCGCGTGTCCGTCCTCGCGAGCGATGTGAGCCGCGCCAATAGTCGCGAGATTGACATCGGTGACGACAAAGACAGCGTCGCGTGACAAGTCGATACCTTCGACATAATGGCGCACACCATCGTCGGACAGCGCGTGTGCGAACCTGAGGCGCCGATCTTCCGCGTCGAGGGCGAGCAGATGGGTGAGCAATTGTGGGCGTTCGTTCGCGTGCAACTCGCGCGTCAGTGCGTTCGGTCCCATGGACATCCTTGGATCCTTGATCGCTCGCGATCGGCACGTTCGTGCATGTTCGCTGCGTCTTTTAGTGCACGGGCGCAGCCACCGGCATACCCTTGGTCGAGGCCGGACGAATCGCCAGCAGCAGAAGTGTTCCGGACATCAGGTACAATGCCATCACGAAGTATATGCTGTAGATATTGTTGCCGGTGCTTTTCAGGATTAAGCCATTGATTGACGGGCTGACCGCCGGACCGAGGTTTCCGAGGCTGCTGACGAGAGCAAGACCTCCGGCGGCGGCCCCGACCGACAGATACTCGCTGGTCAGGGCGAAAAAAAGCGGCGTCGCCGACGCAATCCCAATGACGGCAACGGAGAGTGCAAGGATCGATCCGATCAGGTTGCCCTGGAGCAGCGTGGTTATGAACAGGCCGAACGCTGCAATGGCAACGCAGACCGCAAAGTGCCATCGGCGCTCATGCAAATTGTCTGAATGACGACCAATCAGGATCATACCAATGATGCCGGCGGCGTTCGGGATGCTTGCATAGATTCCGACAAGGAACAGATCCTTGACGCCCCAGCTTTGGATCAGGGTCGGCACCCAGAACACCATCGTGTAGGTGGCGCCCAGCAGAAAGAAATAGACCAACGCCAGCAGATAGACCTTCGGGTCTTGCAGCATCTGCAAGAAAGTCCCCTCAGTCTCACCTACGACGTCCTTTATGTCGTGCCGGAAGACATCCTCGACCAGCGCCTTCTCTTCTCTTGAGAGCCAGGAGGCCTGGCTAGGCTTGTCCTTCAGCAGAAGGTACACGAGGAAGCCGAGGACAACCGCGGGCAAGCCCTGCGCCAGGAACAGCCATTGCCAGCCATGAAGACCGGCGAAGCCATCGAAGTATTTCAGAACAAATCCGCACAGCGGTCCCGCGATAAGCGATACTATCGTGGTGGCCGACATGAAGATCGCAATCACCTGACCACGCCGCACTGACGGATACCAGTAGGTGAAATACAGAATGACACCCGGGAAGAAGCCCGCCTCAAAGACACCGAGCAGAAATCGCACCGCATAGAATTGGAGCGGCGTTGATACGAACATCATGGCGGAAGCGGCCAGGCCCCAGAGCACCATGATGCGCAACAACGTCTTGCGCGCGCCGATTCTTTCCAGCAGGAGATTGCTGGGCACTTCAAAGAGGAAATATCCGATGAAGAAGATGCCCGCGCCGAGGCCATATACCGCATCGTCAAACGGCAAGGTCTGCTTCATCTGCAGCTGCGCATAGCCGATGTTGATGCGGTCCAGATAGGCGATCATATATGCAATCAGCAGCAGCGGCAAAAGACGCCGGTCGATCTTCGCGAACACTGCCTTGGACGCCGGGTTTTCCAGCGCACGCGACGATTCCTTTTTTGCTGCCGGCGGATGCATATTCGTTTCTCCCAACTATTCTCAAACTCTAGCCGCCCGCGTGCGGCATTCGCCGCCGGCCCCGGCGAGGTGATCGCGTCGATCCTGTCGTGGACGGCTTCAGCCCGCTATCCGAATCGATGCCGGCAACTTCCTTTGCCACTGCTGGCGCCTGAGCCATGACTTTGGGAGGCGTTGGTGCGACCGATTTGCTCGTCGTGGAAACCTTGGCCGGTTCGCTCAATGCCGATGTTGCGGGCTTCTCGGTTGCATCGACAGGTGGGAGCGCTTGGATCTCGCGCAGCGCCGTGCGCAGGTGGTCAATCAACTCATAGGACTCGTCCTGTGAAAGAACACGTCGGCAGGCCGTGAGACCGAACTCGAGCAATCCGGCGTAACTCTGCACCGTGATGTTGAGCGCGCTGCCGTGATAGGGGATCGACACCGGGAAATAGTGCACCATTTTCGCCCCGGCCATGTAGAGCGTCATCGGTGGTCCGGGGACGTTCGAGATCGCGACATTACCAGCCTGCGGAAGGCGGCTCACGAGATTGGAACGGCCGAGCAGCGAGGCTAAGCCGGTCATAAGCCAGGGCGATCCTGTAATCGGGATGTCGACTCCGAGCACCGGCTTCAGCTCCTTCACAACGGCCTTGGCCGCTTCCGACGACGCGTGGATCGCCTTGAAACGGGTGGGCAAGTCGTCGATGTCGGTCGCCAGATCAACGCGAACCCCGGCGACCTGGTTGTTCATCGCTTTGTCACCCTCGGCGCGCAGACTGACCGGCACCATCGCGATCAGCGGCTCCTTGGGCAGCAAGCCTCGCTCTTTCAGGAAGTGATGCAGCGCGATGCTGCACATTGCCATCACGATCGTGTTGACGGTACCGCCCACGCGCCTGCCCAGCTCCTTGATATCGGCCAGAGGCAGCGACATCGTGCTGTATGAACGCTGATTGGTGATCGAGTCGTTGAATACCGTGCTCGGCGCGAAACCGAGATTCAACGGGCGCTCACCTCTCTCCGAGCGCTGGCTGGCAACAACTCTGGCGGCCGTGTCGAATGCTTTGGCTGCTGTCGGCAACAACTCGGCAAGTTTGCGATATTGCTGGGCCGCGTTGGTGGCGGCCGCCTGCAGCAACTCGGTAACGCCGAGCTGATATTGGCCGCTCGTGCGCTTGCGCCGCGGCGGTGGCACCTCGCGAATCTGCGGGGAGGTGTCGTAGAGCACCTTTGCGAGTTCGACGCCGGCCTTGCCGTCGACCCCGCTGTGATGGGCCTTGGTATAGAAGGCAGCCAGTCCGCTTTCCAGGCCATCGATAACGTACATCTCCCACAGGGGGCGGCTGCGGTCGAGCAGCGAGGCATGCAGGCGCGCGACGAGCTGCTCGAGCTGGGCCATGGTGCCCGGCCGAGAAAGGGTCACCGTGCGGACATGATAGTCGAGCTCGATGTCGTCGTCCTCGATCCAGACCGGCTCGGCGAGTTGGAACGGCATTTGAGCCAGCTTGCGGTTCAGCAATGCAGACAGGTGCAGGCGCTTGCCAAGCAATGCCTTGACGTCCTCGTAGTAGTCGCCCTTGTAACCCTCGGGCAACTCGAAGAGCATGAGGCTGCCGACATGCATCGGCGTCTCAGGTGTTTCGAGGTGCAAGAAAGAGGCATCCATGCTGCTCAGTTGGTCCATCTTCTTGCCTCCCTTGAATTTCAAACGCTGTTTGCCGCGTCAGCGAGCCTGAGCTGCCAATGCGTCGAATGCGGCTCGCTACGTCGCGCAAGATCGGCGCTCATCGGACTTTCGAAACCTCGACTAGGCCGCCGCCGTCTTTCGTTCCTCCTGGTCGTAAAGATCCTTCTTCGAGATCTTGCCGACCGGGGTCTTCGGCAGAGCATCGCGGATCTCGAGCGCCTGCACCATTTCGTGCTTGCCGAGCTTGTCCTTCAGAAATTTCTGGAGCTCATCGAGCGCGAACGTCGCCGCACCGTCCCTCAACTTGATGAAGGCTTTCGGCGACTGGCCGCGATATTCGTCGCGG
>Ga0210410_10006604_pt1 | contig 10074 bp, 4 predicted proteins | sample IncBWC4MmetaG_FD_161058 | JGI IMG/M metagenome (GOLD analysis project Ga0210410, IMG submission 161058) | Forest soil microbial communities from Barre Woods Harvard Forest LTER site, Petersham, Massachusetts, United States - Inc-BW-C-4-M | ecosystem: Environmental > Terrestrial > Soil >... | reverse complement strand
GTTCTTGCCGAAGATGATCGCGCACCCCGAGCCCGGCGGCGTGAACTGGATCACGCGGAAGTCTTTACCGCTGTCGTAGTCGGCGTCGAGCCGCCACCCGAGCTTCCCGTAGAGCTCCTTCGCGCGGTCGACGTCCGAGACAGGGATGACAACCACTTCGAACTTCATGTCAACTCTCCTGACGCCCGCGTCGCTGGTCGGGACACTCGTGCGGTGACAAGAAACTGACCCACCAAGCAGATTCAGCAGATTCCCCTTCGCTTCCCCTTCGCCGCAAAAGGCGCTAACCTGCTGGAGCCATGGCGAAGACTCTTTTTGAAATGGGGCAGCCGGAAAGCGCCGGGCTGCAACTGAATGACGCGCAGCGGCGCGCCATCACCCATGGCGACGGGCCGCTGCTGGTGATTGCCGGCGCAGGTACCGGCAAAACGCGCGTCATAACGGAACGTATCCGGCACCTGCTCGAATCCGACGATTCCCTGCAGGGCGAAAATATCCTCGGCCTGACGTTCACCAAAAAAGCCGCGGGCGAAATGAAAGCGCGCGTGGTGAAGGCTGTCGGCGACCGCGGCAAGGACGTGGTGCTGGCGACGTTTCACTCTTTCTCGGAAACCCTGCTGAAAGAAGTGGACAGAAACCGCGTGGCGCTGGAATCGGTGGACCACTGGATTCTCCTGCGGCGGAATCTGGCACGCCTCAAGCTCGAAAAGTACCGACGCCTGGCCGAACCGGGGCAGTTCCTCAGCGACTTCATCCAATTTTTTTCGCGCTGCCAGGACGAGTTGGTCTCCAGCGATGATTACCAGAGGTTTGCCGATCTTCTGGCAAAGGAGCTTGAAGAGGAAAAGGCCGCGCTCGATGAAGACACCTTCAAGGAGCGCGCCGAGCAGGTTGCGCTGCAGCAGGAAATCGCGCGAGCCTACCGCGCCAGCGAAGAGATTCTGCGTGAAAAACGCGCTGTTGCTTTGAATGGCCTGATCACCGAAGCCGTAACCCTGCTGAAAGACGACGCGGCCCGCCGCGGCCAGTTGCAGGAGCGGTTCAAACACATCCTGGTGGATGAATTTCAGGACACCAACATCGCGCAGCTCGAACTCCTGCACCTGCTCTCCGCCGGGCGGCGGAACATCGTGGTGGTCGGCGACAACGACCAAGCCATCTACCGCTTCCGCGGCGCCTCGTTCGGCAGCTTCAAACTTTTCCTCGAGCGTTTCGCCGGCTGGAAAGAAGGCGAAGATTCCACTCCATTCCGCGTCGCGCTGATGGACAACTATCGCTCGACTCCGAACATCCTGCGCGTGGCGACGCAAGCCATCGGCATGAACGAAGTCAGCCCCGAATTCCCCAAAAAAGTTCTGCAGCCCAACAAATCCGAAGGCGAAAAAATCCGCATCGTCGAAATGGAATCCGCCGAAGACGAAGCCGCATGGGTGGCCGACGAACTCGAACGCCTGCATGGCGCCGGCCGCCGCTGGAAAGATTTTGCGGTCCTCTACCGCCAGCACGCGCATCGCGATCATCTGGTGGAGCAACTCTCGCAGCGCAAAATTCCCTTTGTCATCAGCAAACTTTCCATCCTCGAACACCCGCTGGTGCGCGACGTGATTGCCTACCTCCGGCTCATCGCCAAGCCGCTCGACGACATCGCCTGCGCCCGCGTGCTCTCCGCGCCTGCATGGCATCTGACGGCCGAAGATCTGGTGAGCCTCACCAAGCGCGCCCGCAAGAAACGCGGCACCGCGCTTTACGACACTCTTCAAGCGCCGCAGGGCGAGCTGCCATTTGACCCATCTCCCGCGTCATTCAAAACTCTCGTCGAATTTCTCACTGAGCAGCGAAAAACGATGCGTCGCCGGTCCGCACGCGAAATCCTCGGTGACTTGATCGAATGGCTCGAAGTGCCGCAGCGTGCCGGCGTCGAGGATCGCAAATACGTGAACCAACTCGCGCAGTTTATGAAGGACTGGGAGCCGAAGAGCGAAACTCGCAGCCTGCCGGAATTCCTCGAATACCTGGACTATTTCGAGCAAGCCAACGGGACGCTGAGCCTTGAAGACGATGCCCCCGGCGACGCCGTCCAGCTTATGACCGTGCATGGCGCGAAAGGCCTCGAGTTCCCGCACGTTTTCCTGCTGCGTGTGAACTCCAACGCCTTTCCCGCCCGCAACCGCTCGCCGCTGTTTGAATTTCCCGACCGGATGATGAAAGAAGAACTGCCCGAAGGAGATTTCCACATTCAGGAAGAGCGCCGTCTTTTCTATGTTGCTCTGACGCGGGCCGAAGACCGCCTTACGATGACCACCGTGCGAGAAAAACGGGGCAAAGTTCCCGTCTTCATCGAGGACATCCTGATGGAGCCCTCCGTCAAGCGCCGCGACGTCCGGCAAATCGCGCCCAAGCCGAAGCCTCCGAAGCCCGAAACCGTCAAACCGCCGGATACGACGAGCGGGGAACTTTTCCCCGCGGATGAAACCCCTCCAAAAATCTTTTCGCGCATTGCCAAGTGGGCCGAGCAATTCCATCCGGCCTCGCCGGAACCGCTCAAGCTCAGCTCCTCAGCCGTCGAAAATTACAAAAAGTGCCCGCAGCAATACGCTTTCGGCTATTTGTGGTCGCTCAAAGAAGGACCCCGCGCGATGTTGAGCTTCGGCAGCGTCATCCACACCACCATCAAGCGTTTCCTCGGACAACTAAGAAAAGGCGTGAAGCTGCCGTTCGACGAACTGCAGCGCATCTACGAAACCGAATGGACGAGCGCGGGCTACGAAGACGAATATCAGGAAGCCGAGTACAAAAAAGACGGCCTCGAGCAGCTCAAGGTTTTCCATGCGGCGGTGTTGGAGGACCCGCCGGACATTCTGGAGCAGGAAAAAGGTTTTGAACTCCCGCTTGAAAACAACGTGATCCTCACCGGCCGAATGGACCAGGTGAATTCCCTGGGCCGGAAAGACGTGGAAATCGTGGACTACAAAACGGGCAAGCCCAAAAAAGACGCCGACGCCCGCAAGCACTTGCAACTCAGCATCTACGCCCTCGCGGCCAGGGAAATTTTCGATTGGAATCCGGCCCGCCTGGTCTTTCACTACCTGCAGAACAACCAGCGCCAGGAAACTTCTCGCGACGCCAAACAGATCGCCGAGGCCGAAGCCGCCATCCAGGAAACCGCCGCCGATATCCGCGCCGGAAACTTTCCCGCCAAGCCCGGCTTCTTCTGCCGCGGCTGCGCCTACAAGCCAATCTGCCCCGCCCACGAAGAATCCCTCGGCGGCGGCTAGGCCGTTTAGTCGACGGCGCCGGGGGGAAAATGTCGGCTCGCCGGCATTTAGCGCATTACTGGACGATTACCTAATACTGGCTAGATTTTCCAGCGAACTCGCGCATGTGCTCGAGCGCAAGCGGTCAGAATTTGGGACTCGAACGCGTGTTTTCCCAAAATGAACAACAAGTTCGAAGGTTTGAGTTTTCAACACTTGAGTGTTACCCTCAACGGCACGTAATCCAGAATCAATTCAAAGGACCCATGCGCCGACTCCTCCTTGTGATTCTGCTATTTTCCTGTTGTATTCCGGCCCGCGCCCAAAACAAGTGTCCCGCGCTCAAGATTCCCCCGCCCGACCCAAACATCATTCTCAGTCCGCGTCAGGAGGTGGAATTCGGAGAGATTTTTGCCGAGCAGCTCAATAGCGATTATCAAGTCATTGACGATGAGAGCGTCACCGGCTACTTGACCCGCCTTGGAAACTCGGTGGCAGCGCAATTGCCCGACAACGGATTGCAGTATAGATTTTTCCTCTACGATAGGCCGGAGGTTCAGGCGTTCGGCATCCCCGGTGGCCGCGTCTATGTTTCGAGAAAGCTGGTGGCCTTCGTCAAGAACGAAAACGAATTGGCAGGAGTGTTGGGCCACGAACTCGGCCATCTTGTCGCGCGTGAGCAGGCGGCGGGAGTATCGCGAATGTTTCGCAACGTACTCGGATTGACCAGCCTGCCCGAAAACGAAAACCTGTTCGACCGTTTCAACCAGATGGTGGAAACCTCGCGCCTTAAAAAAGCGCCTGCGGGCTCCTCCAAAGAAGGTGAGCGGGGGCAGCTCACAGCCGACCAGCTGGGATTGCAGGCTGTCGCTCGCGCCGGTTATGCCCCCGGCGCTCTTCCGGATTTTATGGACCGGCTGTTGGAAACCAAGGGAAATACCGGCAGTTGGCTTAGCGACCTGTTCGGAACAACCAAACCGAACTCCAAACGCCTGCGGGAGTTGCTCAAGGACCAGGCGGCCTTGCCGACGGCTTGTGTCGCCCCCAAGCCGGTCGAGCTGGGCGAAGCATTCGCCCCCTGGCAATCGGCCGTGCTGCACTATCGGGGAATCGGGCACGCCGAGAAAATCAGCGGAGTCTCGGTCCAGAAAGTCCTGAACGATCCCTTGCGCGGAGACGTCAACTTGTTCCGCTTCAGCGAAGATGGGAAATACCTGCTGGCACAGGACGATGGTGGCATCTACGTCATGACTCGCGATCCGCTCAGGTTTATATTCCGGATCGACGCGCCGGAAGCGGAGGATGCTCAGTTCTCGCCCGATTCGCGCAGCGTCGTCTTCTTCAGCACCAGTCTTCGCGTGGAAACCTGGGACATCGAGCGCCAGGAGCAGACCAGCGTAGCAGATGTTCCGGCGTTGCGCGGCTGCCGCCAGACCGCGTTGTCTCCGAATGCCCGGTTCCTCGGCTGTTTCCAGGAAAACATGAGCCTGTCTCTGTTCGATGTATCCACCGGCGAGAAGCTGCTCGAAAAAGAGCGGTTTTTTGATTTCGATCCGGGCCTGAGCGGTTACGGGGGCCTCTTCAAATTCCTATTCTTCCTGACGCATCGTGAAGTGGTCACCATGCGTTTCTCCCCGGACGAAGGCTATTTCGTCGCCTCTTCACGGACCGGCGAGGATCTAGCGTTGAACCTACGGACGAAAGAGAAAATCAAAGTATCCGGTCAACTCCACGCCGCGATCACCCATTCGTTCACGTTCATCCGGCCGGATCAGATTGTCGGCATCGACGAATTCGCCCCCGCAAAGTCGCGAGTGGCGGAGTTCCCTTCCGGCAAGGTGATTGATCATGTCCCCCTCGGCGAGACGACCCTCTTCTCATCCAGAAATCCGAAATATATTCTCGTGCGCCCGGTCGTTGATCATCCTGTCGGCGTTTACGACCTGGAAAAGAAACGCGTTGTCTTCTCCGGGCGAAGTTCCGCCATGGACGTATGGGGAGAGCTGTCAGTCAGCGAACGGCTGAACGGGGAAGTGGGAATCTACAAAACCGGGGAAGCCAAGCCCGACTGGACTCTCCAGCTCCCCCTCGGAAGGCTGGGCCGCCTAGAAACGGCAGTGGCCTCGCCGGACCTCCGCTGGCTGGGATTTTCAACCAGAACGCGTGGAGCCGTCTGGGACACCCACAGCAATGAGCGCTCGTTGTACGTTCGCGGTTTCCAGAATGCCACTTACACCGAGGGCCCCGCCTTTTTCTTCGATTTCCCCAAATTTGAAAAACTCGAACGGGAATTCGCGATTATGAGCCCGGTAACCAGGCAGGCCAGAACCCGCCCGGTTAAGGAAGACGACGATGCGCGCTTCTTCGGAAGCACTCTGCTCAAGCTGAAGCATAGCGACAAATCGCGCGGTCCCAATCAGCCTGTGGATGTCGAAGCAATGGACATGGCGCTGATGACGCCGTTGTGGTCGCACAGTTTTCCGAAGGGAGGCCCCGGCTTCGGCGGATCTCCGGAAACCGGAAAGATCGTGCTTGCCTGGAAGGCGCGAGCTGCCGGCCTTCACGAGGAATTGCTCCGTGACACGAACCTCCTCAGTCGCTTGCCGAAAGGAGGTCCCGCTGAAACCGACTACTTTTTCCAGATCGTGGATGCTCGCAGCGGGAAGAACACCGGTGGCGTATTTCTCGCGACGGGCAAATATTCCTTTGTTCCTCAATACTGGAACTCGGCGGGAGACTCGCTCGTCATCGTAGACAACCAGCACCGCGTCATGCTTTATTCCGTCGCTACCGGTGAAGCTAAACGCAAGTGGTTTGGGGACCGGCCGCGAATTTCCAGTGACGGACAATTGCTGGCCCTCGAAAACGGCCAGGGCCATCTACGGGTCTTCGACTTGAAGACGCTCCAGCGCACCAATGAGTATTTCTTTGCTGAACCCATCGCCACAAAAATATTCTCCGTGGACGGCAGGCACTTGCTGGTGGTCCTGAGCGATCAGACCGTATTCCAATTGGAGGTTGGCCTGGGTTCGACCCCGGCAACAGCAAATTGATTTTCCGCGAAACAGGTCCTTTCGCCGCCGTGCGCCGCTGGGCTGTCTCCCTTTCTGGTTGAACTACCCGGTCGAAGCGGCGGCCGGCTCCAGCAGCGGAAAAGCAAAGGCGCCGCGGATGGCCGAGGCGCCTTTGCAAAATGAAATTCGGAAACGGGACCGGGTTACTTTCCCTTTTTGGGGGCTTTCTTGTCTGCCTTCTTGGCTTTCTTTGCCATGCAAAATCTCCTTCCGTGGTTCAATGGTTTGCTGCTCGCGGGAGGAATGCGAACGCATGGCAGTCCTGCCCGCTGACATTCCTATACGGGTGCCCGCGGCAAGTGTCAAGAAAATTTCGCCTCGCGAACAAAAAAAGCCCTGCCGGAGCTTGAAAATGATTCCTGCAGCCGGCCGAAGACTCGGCCTCGCGGGATCAGAGGGGCACGAGCCGGCTCCGCCCTCGTGGCCTATTTATTTCGGGGATTCGGTGAAGGTACCGCCGTAGTAGCCCTGGCGGGCAAGAATCGTCAGGCCGTCGCGCCGGACACGCACTTCGATCGAGTGGTAATCCATCGAACTTTCGCCTTTCGGCGAATACGTCAGCGTATACTGGTTGCGCGCTTCTTCCGTGATCCGGGTATAAAACTCCGAGAAGGCATTTTGCTTCGCCCCGTAATAGATGTCGCCCCCGGTATCGTGCGAGTAGCTGACCAGCCGGTTGAATTTCCGCTCAAAATACGATCTGCCCGTGGCCACGCTGTACACGCTAATCCCCTGCCGCAACAACTCAGCCTTGGTTTCGTCATAGCTGTGGGTATTGAATTTTGCGCCGTTCTGCCCGTCGGAAATCAACAGGATCACTTTGCGCCGCTTGCGGGAATCGCGATCTTTCAGCAGGTCGGCCGCTTCGAAAACGGCATCGTCGAGGGCCTTCGTCGGCTGCCCCTTGACCGCCTGCAGCCCTGCGGGATTCGGCGGAGCGCCCGGTGCCGGTGCGTTATTGATGGTCGGGCCGTTAAAGGGGCCGCCGGGAGGAGCCACGGACGGCTCCGACGAGAGATCGGTGCGCTTCAACTCGGTCAGCAGACTGTCCTGGTCCCGGGAAAAGCCTTTGCCTTCGTGGAAAAACTGGTCGAAGCGGCAGATAAACGCCTCGTCGCTGGTGCTCAAGCCGCCGACAATCGAAGCCAGGCTTGGCTCGACTTGCTGCTCGTCCTTGCGTCCGAGGTCGTTGTCAATCAGGATGACCAGCGAGAGAGGATAGGTTTCCACCGAAAGGCGCGTAACGTCTTGCTCGATGTTGTCTTCAAACACGCGAAATTCGTCCCTGCGCAGGTCCGGAACCAGATTCCCGTTGCGGTCTTTCACCGTGACCGGCACGACAACGGCGCGCGTGACGATCCGGATCGGGGCCGGTCCCTGCTGTTTGTCGGCAGGCTTTTGCTCTTGGGCAGCCGGTGGCGCGGCGGGTTTTGCCGGCGCGGGATCCTGCCCCAGCAGCGGTGCGGCCAAGAAACAGACGGCCGGCAGGGCAGCGAAAAAGTCTCTTTTTCGTGGACAATTCATGTTGTTCGGGCCAAACTTTCCAAGGTTAGTCGGATCTTTATTGTGTTCTCAGGTGCTGCCGAGCATTCGACGCATCCCGCAGGCCAGTTGGTTGCATCGTAACAGTGGACGCTACCCCAGGCGTGGGGGCACAGGGCCAGATGAGAATCAGCAACCCCTCGCCGTACCAAGACCTCAATTAAGGATACCGGGAAACAGTGAAATCCGTGAGTGCGAAGATACGAGTTTGGAACAGGCTGGCCGTCGAAGCCATGGCCTGCAGTGTTCTATTGACTCTGGCGACCCCCGCCGTGCCACAGGGACAGTCCCAGAACCCTCCGACCATCAAGACGGAGGTCAGCCTGGTCAACCTGTTCGCAACGGTGCGCGACAAAAACAAGCGCGTGATCACCGACTTGAAACAGGACAATTTCAAAATTTTCGAGGACGGCCACGAAGAGAAAGTCGCGTTCTTCTCGAACGACTTGACGCTTCCGATCACCATGGGATTGCTTCTCGATACCTCGGTCAGTGAAAGTGGCAATCTGGCCGCGATTCAGGACGCCGGCGGCCGATTCTTCCGCCGCGTGATGCGCAAGGGCGACGAGGCAATGGTGATGTCGTTCGACGTGGACGTGGATCTCCTGTCCGATTTCACTGACGACAAGACTATCTTGCAGCGAGCCATTAATAAGGCCAGGATCGGTTCGGCGAGCGCCGGAAGCATTGGCAACAATCCGGGGCCGATCGGTTCACGGCAAATTACCGGGACAGCTCTCTATGACGCGATTTACCTGGCGTGTTCGGAAAAACTAAACGGGGAAGCAGGCCGGAAAGCGATCATCATCGTGACCGACGCCGACGACACGGGGAGCAAGGTAAAATTGGAAGAGGCCATCGAAGCAGCGCAGCGCACCGATACGGTGATCCATATTTTGCTGGTGATTGACCCGCGCTATGGCGGCAACACCGGCGTTGCTCACAAAATTGCCGATGATACCGGTGGGCGGGTGATTTCGGTCACCTCCGACAAAAGACTGGAGGAAGCCTTCGACCAGATCTCGGAGGAACTCCGCAGCCAGTACACCCTCGGCTACTACCCAACCAACAACGCCAGGGACGGCAAGTTCCGTAAAATCAAACTGGAAGTGGACAATCACGACCTGAAAGTCCTCGCCCGCAAAGGCTACTACGCCCCCAAAGGCTAGTCTGCAAATCGCTTCTCTATCAACCGATTGACCGCAGGCAACTGCTTGGCTAACATCACATGGCGGTCGGGAAACGTCGTCAACTGCCACAAATGAACCAGGACAAAATCGCCCACTATCGTATCATCCGCCAACTGGGCGCGGGCGGCATGGGATTGGTCTACGAAGCCGAAGACACCAAGCTCGGGCGGCGTGTCGCCCTGAAATTCCTGAAAGAAAGCGCCGGGCGCGACCCAGGCGCAATGGAGCGCTTTCTCCGCGAAGCGCGTTCAGCTTCGGCGCTGAACCACCCCAGCATCTGCACCGTTCATGCCATCGAAGAGTGCGACGGCCGCACCTTCATCGCCATGGAACTGCTTGAAGGCGAATCCCTCGACAAGGTTCTGGCCCGCGGAACCATGCCCATCTCCCATTGCGTCGAAGTCTGCGTCGAGATCGCCGACGCTCTCGACGCCGCCCACAAAAAGGGCATCGTCCACCGCGACATCAAGCCCGGCAACATTTTCCTCACCAGCCGCGGCACCACCAAGATTCTCGATTTCGGCCTCGCCAAGCTGATGGAAGTGGAGGGCGGCCCCTCCGGCGACACGCTCGCGGATTCAGAAACCGTATTCCAGACCAGCGTCGGAACGACCGTCGGCACCGTGGTTTACATGTCGCCGGAGCAGGCCCGCGGCGAGCCGCTCGACGCCCGAACTGATCTTTTCTCCCTCGGCTCGGTGATGTACGGCATGGTCACCGGCCGCCACCCGTTCCAGGGTTCCACGAGCGCGGTCATCTTCGCCAACATCCTGCACTCGGCGCCCGTCTCCCCCGTGCACTTCAACAGCGACATCCCGGCGGAACTCGAACGGATCATCAACAAACTCCTGGAGAAAGATCGCGAAATGCGCTACCAAGTGGCCGCCGAATTGCGAGCGGACCTGAAGCGCCTGTTGCGCGAACTCGAGCCAGGCCGTCCTTCTTCCGACCCAAGCGTCGCGGCGAGCCGCACGAGTCTCAGCGCAGCCCAGGCTGCCGTAAAATCCTCCGGAT
>Ga0210410_10006603_pt1 | contig 10074 bp, 9 predicted proteins | sample IncBWC4MmetaG_FD_161058 | JGI IMG/M metagenome (GOLD analysis project Ga0210410, IMG submission 161058) | Forest soil microbial communities from Barre Woods Harvard Forest LTER site, Petersham, Massachusetts, United States - Inc-BW-C-4-M | ecosystem: Environmental > Terrestrial > Soil >... | reverse complement strand
ATGAAGGCCGGCAAGACCGTGCGCAGCGTGATCATGTTCGACAGGTGAGGCGGACCGTCATTCCGGGGCGCGCGTCAGCGCGAACCCGGAATCTCGCGCGATTACGGCGGGATTCCGGGTTCGAGGCTTCGCCTCGCCCCGGAATGACGTTCAATCATCAAACATCGGCGGTGGCACAAAGCCGCCGAATTCGCGCTCGATCAGCTCGGCGAGCTTCAGGGGCGTGCGATCCTCCAGCCACGGGCCGACGATCTGCACACCGACCGGCAGGCCCTCGGGCGACAGGCCAAGCGGGATCGCGGTGGCGGGCAGGCCGGGCAGCGTCGCGATGCCGGGCCAGGCCAGTTGATCGGGATAGACGTGGTCCTTGCCGTCGACGTTGATGCGGCGGGCCTCCTGGTCGTCGGAATGAACATGCGGGTAGGCCGGCGTCGGCATCACCGGGCAGATCACCGCATCGAACGTGCCGAACAGTTCGCGCCATTGCGCGCGCAGCCGCGCGCGGGCGCCGTCGGCCAGCACCCAGTCGCGATGGCTGAGCGCGATGCCGCGCAGGCGCTCGGCCGCGAGGCTCTTGTCCTCAGGGGAAAGTTTTGCCGCCGCGGCCTGTGCACCGGCGTAGATCTCGGGCTGGAAGGACGCGGCCAGGAACGACATCAGCAACCGCATATAAAGGCGCGTCGAGGCGGCGAAGTCCGGCAATAGCGGGCTCTCTCGCGTCACGGTGACGCCGGCCTTGCCGAGATTGGCGGCGAGCTTTTCGATCGCGGTGCGGATAAAGGCCGATGTCGGCATCACCGGATCGGTATCGAGCACCAGTACGCGGAAATTCTTCAGCGCATTGTGGCGCGGCGCGGGCAGCGCCAGCGTGTAGGCCTTGGCGGCCTCCATCGGGTCCGGTCCGGCGATCACGTCGAGCAACAGCGCGAGGTCGGCGGCCGAGCGCGCCATCGGCCCGATCACCGAGAGATCGGGGTCGAACGGCAGCGGCGGCAGTGGCGGCGGGGTGTGGCCGCGCGACGGCACCAGCGCAAAGGTCGGCTTGTGCGCGTAGACGCCGCAATGGAACGCGGGCACCCGCAGCGAGCCGCCGATATCGGAGCCCAGCGAGAGCGGGCCGTAGCCCGCCGCGAGCGCCGCCGACGATCCGCCGGAGGAGCCGCCCGGCGTGCGGCCGAGATCGAAGGGGTTGTTGGTGACGCCGTAGATCTCGTTATAGCTCTGCCAGTCGCCGAGCCCGACCGGCACATTGGTCTTGCCGAGGATCACGCCGCCGGCCTGTTTGACGCGGGAAATCGACAGCGCGTCTTCCGGCGGGACGAAATCCTTCTGCGCCGGAAATCCCCAGGTCGTGGGCAGTCCCGCGATGTTGTAGGATTCCTTCACGGTGAGGGGAAGGCCGAGCAACGGCGCCGTCTCGCCCCGCGCGCGTGCGGCGTCGGCGGCGCGGGCGGCCTCCAGGCCGCGGCTGAAATCGCGCACGCAGATCGCGTTGATCTTGTCGTCGTGCCGCTCGATGCGGCCGATCGCGTCTTCGGCCAGTTCGACGGCGGAGACTTTCTTCGCCGCCAGCGCCGCCGACAATTCGGTCGCGGTCTTGAAACTCCATTGCGATTTGGCCAAGGCGTGCTCTCGGTAAGGGTTTGCAACTTGCCGGATGATGCTTGGTTTTGGCTGCCTTCGCTAGACCGCTATTGCTGCCGCAACGCAGCTATTCCGGCAGCATCCGCTGCATGATGCGGTCGCGATAGACAAAGAGGTGAGCGAGCGCGGCGGCGACGTGGATGCCGATCAGCACCAAGAGCGCCCATTCCGACGCCTGATGCAATCCGTCGATGGCCTTGCCCGCGGCGTCGTTGTCCGAGGCCAGCATCGGCATCGGCATGACATAGAACAACAAGACCGACCAGCCGCGGTACGAGGCGAACAGCCAGCCGGTGGTGGTCGTCGCCAATACCAGCACATAGAGCATCCAATGCACGACTTCCGAACTCAATCGCTGCCATGGCGGCAGCGAGCTTTCGGGCGCGACCGGATGGGTCAGCCGCCAGGCAAAGCGCAGCACGATCAGCACCAGGATGGTCAACCCGAACGAGAGATGAAAGGTCATGCCGGCGCCGGGTTTCATGCCGCGATGAATGTCGGGCATCAGCCAGCCGATCAGATATTGCGCGATCAGCAGCGCCACGATGATCCAGTGAAGGACCTTGGCGGTGGTCCCGTATTGCAGACGAGCGGTCATGGGATTCCTTGAAAGGAGGAGATTGGCAAAGGAGGCTTAACGCACGAGCACTGGCGGCGTTTTGTCAGGGTTGCGGGAATCGCGCGGAAGTATGCGCCATCGGGTTGACAGGGCCGGCCCCGGTGGCGCGCTCGCTGGCGGCGGGATTGCCTCCGGGGACCGGAAACGCGTATCCGATGATCGTCTTGACCACCCAGCGATCGGAGGCCGGAGTCAGCCCGTAACCGACGCCGAAGTCCACGTCGAAGACGCCGGCCTTGAAATCGGTGACGGCGAACAGCGTGTGCTGCTGATCGGCGAACCTGGAGAAATTCCCGATCTCGCCGAAGTCGGTGTAATATTCCAGGCCCACGAACGTATCCGGCGCGAGCTTGCGCGCCACGCGTGCCGCGGGCGCGAAGTCCGCCTCGCCATATTTTCCGAAGCTGACATCCACGATCGGGTTGACGATGAATTCCCAGTCGGCGTTGCGGACGCCGATAATGGGGCGGATCTCCAGCCCGAACCTCGACTGCGAGAATCGCGGCATGGTGTTGGAGAATTCGAAATTGACGCCGTAGAAGAAGTTGCGCTGCTCGGCATTGGGCGAGACGAACAGGGTCCGCAGCTTGAAGGCGTCGGACAGGAATTGCTGGTCGTTGATCGCGAACGGCAGATAAAGCCCGACTTCCCACCAGTCGGTGACGCCGTAGGCGAATTCAGGCGTGCCGTTGACGCTGTTGTGGGAGATCAGGCCGCCGGGAAACGGCGATTCCTTGACGCCGAGCGGAACATAATTGAGGTGCTGCTGGATGGTGAACTGGCCGGGTGCGGCGATTCCGGCGTTGTAGACCTGGATCTCGTCAGTGGCCTTTGCCGGCTGTGCCGCGATGGCCGCGAAGGCCGCGCCGGCCAGCAGGCGGGGCAGACGCCGCGTAAGGGGCGTTCGGCGGCGCTTCATCATTGCTTCCCGGCCTATGCCGCTCCAATGAGAATGCCGACCGCGAGCACGATGGCGCCGCCGAGCACGATCTGGAACACCGCCTGCAGGAACGGCGTGTCCATGTAGCGGGCGCGAATATAGGCGATCGCCCACAATTCGAAGAACACCACGATCCCGGCTATCGCGGTCGCGATCCAGAACGCATTGGCCCAGCTGTCGGGAACCAGGTACGGCATGGTGTGGCCGAGGCCGCCCACCGTCGTCATAGCGCCGCAGGTCATGCCGCGCAGCCAGGGCGAGCCGCGCCCGGTCAGCGATCCGTCGTCGGACAAGGCCTCCGCAAAACCCATGCTGATGCCGGCGCCGATCGAGGCGGCAAGTCCGACCAGAAAGGTCTGCCAGTTCTGGTGCGTCGCAAATGCCGCCGCGAACAGCGGCGCCAGCGTCGACACGGACCCGTCCATCAATCCGGCGAGACCGGGCTGCACATATTGCAGAACGAACACGCGCCGCCGCGTCTTGTCCTCCTCGGCGCGCACGTCCGGACTGAGGATCTTGTCGGTGAGGTTGGCAGCGACTTTCTCGTGGCCTTTTTCCGCTTCCGCGAGATCGCCGAGCAACCTGCGGACGCCGACATCCTGGGTCTGCTCGGCTGCTTTCACATAAAAGCGCTCGGCTTCGAACTCCATCGTCCCGACTTCCTTGCGGATGGCGTCGAGCGACAGGTTCTTGGTCAGCCAGATCGGCCGGCGGCGCAGGAATCCCTTGACATTTTCCCGGCGAATCGGCGGAAGGTTGCTGCCGAAACGTTGCTCATACATCTCCAGCAGCATGTGGCGGTGGCCTTTTTCCTCCTCCGCCATCTCTTCGAAGATCTTGGCCGATTCCGGATAGCGCTCCGCGAGATCCTCGGCGAATGTCATGTAGATGCGGCTGTCCTCCTCCTCCGCAGAGATGGCGACCGCCAGCACCTCGCGCTCCGTCAAATCGGCGAAATTCTTCATCAAAGCATTCCCGGGATCATTTTAGAACTGTTCTAAACATATAGGGGGTTAGCCTGATGGGGTCAAATTCAACACGCGCGCGCGGCAAGGCCGCTTTCGCATGATTTTCAGGTGTCACGAAATGGAACCGTTCCAGCCGTTTGGCCGTTCGAGTTCCGTTGTTGCAGGGAACATCCTCCGGAGATCGCATGGATAAGGTCAAATACCGATTGAACGATCCGCGGCTCGCGCCGCGCCGGACCAAGCTCGAGATTCCCGGATGGGCCGGAAAGCGCGAACCCCGCGCCAACGGTTCGCGCGAGCAGGTGTGGCATTGCGTGCCGTTTTCGGAAGGCGCGCAATACGGGATCGAGCTGTTTTACCCCTACGACAACGAGTTGCACGTCACCACCAGGGATGGCCATCTGGTCATGGAGGGAGACTGGGGTCCGCCGCCGGACAGCGGCGTGCAGTGGCCGCCATTCCGGAATTTCGGTGACACTTTCTATACCTACCAGATACTGCTCGATCTCAAGGTGCCAAAGGGCATGGCGGTGCGCACCGAACCGCACCCGCGCTTCTATACTGACCCCACCGAAACCGTGCCGATCGCGGTGCCGGCGCTGATCCGCAATTGGTGGCCGATGATGTTCTTTTGCGTGTTCAAGGCGCCGGCCGAGGGCCGCACCCACATTTTCAGACCGAACGAGCCGTTCGCGCAGATCATCGTGATCCCCGAGGAAGCCAATTTCGAGATTGAACCGATGAACGAGGAAGAATCCGCCGAACGCGAACTGCAGGCGCGCCGAATCTATAATAGCCGGCCGAAGCTTTCGGCCGGCACCGAATGGACTTCATCATCCGATACCGTGTTCGACGGCACCTACCGGCATCTGCATCGGGCCGCGAAGGAAAAAGCCCGCCAGGACTGATCTGCGAGGTTAACCTCAACAAAATATCGATCTGCACAAAAAAACAGGACCCCTTGGGGTCCTGTTTTCGCATCATCCGATGCTGCGATCTCAATAGTCGCGGCGGTAGAAGCTGTGGTGATGATGGTGGTGATGGTGGCGGTATCGCGGCGGCACCACGACGACGCGCGGCGCATACCGGCGATAGGCGTGATGATGGTGGTGATGGTGGTGGTCACGGCCGACGCCGATGACGATTTGGGCCAGCTGGATATTCGAGTCCGCAGGCTGGGCCGGAGCCGATTCGTCGACGGCCTTCAGCAGCGCTGCGGCATTCGGGATCGGTTCGAGCAGGTCAGCGAAGGAATTCGCCCGCAGCACGTCGCTCGGCGCCGGAGTTGGCGTCGGCGCGGCCTGCGCCGCGCCGAAAGTTCCGAGCGTTGCTACCGCTCCCAAAAGTCCAGCTATCTTCTTACCCATAAATTCTCCTTCCAATGAGCATTGCGCGTACCGCAACGCGGCCGAGCCGGGATGGTTCCACCATCGTTGTCGCGCCGGCCGTCTTTAAGCCGATATCTTGGAGAAGTGGAGCTTATTGCGTATGCACTGTGGCCTGCTTTAGATGTTGCAGCAGCAGGCGGCTGACCTCGGCGGGCTGCTCCTGCTGCACCCAGTGGCCGGCACCCTCGATCAGGTGAGCGCCGAGCATGCGGGTGCAGGCGCTTTGCTGCATCGCCTCATAGACACCGGGGCGTTGATAGGTCCCCCAATCCTGTTTTCCCGAGATGAAACAGGAGGGCACATCAATGGTGCGGCCCGACCAGGTCTGCAATTCCGCAGCGAATTCGCCCGTGGTGCCGCAGCGATACCATTGCAGGCCGCCCTGGAAACCGTTGCGTTCATATTCGGCGCTGTAGAACGAAAGCTCGCGGTCGGGCAGCCATTGGTTGGCGGCGATGACAGCCGCACCGGGCATTTCCTCCGCCACCGTCTCGGCCATGTTCCGGGCGAGATCCATCACGTAATAGGTCGGCAGCTTCGCCAGTTCGCCCGCGGACCAGGATTTGAGCGGATACGGCTTGTTGTCTTTCCAGTCCGCGCTCTTGTGATGGTAATAGGCGCGCAGGAAATCATGCACGCCCTGCGGCGCGCGGTGCATGTCGGCGTTGGCCTCGCGTGTCGAATAGTACCATTGATAATGCTTGCGCGGACGCGGCAGCGCCGCTAGTTCGCGATGCACGGGGTCCTCGCGCTTCGGTGCCGGCGGTTGATCTGCCGTATCGAACGGCAGTTGCGGCGGGCCTCCGAACGGCGCGCTCATCAGCGCCACCGATCGGAACACGTCCGGCCGCAGCAGCGCGCACCAGGCGGCGACAGAAGAGCCGAAATCATGCCCGACCACGGCATCGACGCTGGCGTAGCCGAATGCCGACACCAGCCCGAGCGCGTCTCGCACCAGGTTGGTAAGCCGGAACGAGGCGAGGTCGCCGTCGTAATCGCGGTCCCAGCCGGTGGTGCGGCCGTAGCCGCGCTGGTCCGGCGCGATCACGTGATAGCCGGCCTCTGCCAATGCCGGCATCACCTTGCGCCAGCTGAAGGCAAGCTCGGGAAAGCCGTGCAGCAAGAGCACGCAAGCGCGGCCGGGCGTCTCGAAGCCGGCCTCGAGCACGTGCATGCGCAGCCCGTTGATGTCGTCGACACAACGGGAGCGGATGCCGGAGGGCAGGGGGATTTCGGGAAGGAGTGAGGCTTCGTTCATGGCGAATTTATTTCCTCGTCATGGCCGGGCTTCGTCCCGGCCATCCACGTCTTCCTATCCGATGAATTGTAAAGACGTGGATGCCCGGCACAAGGCCGGGCATGACGAACGCAGGTGGCGTGCCCCGGATGCTGCGCGGCGCGTCAGCGGTGCGCTGCTAATCCGCGGTCCAGATGCGCTCGCGGTCCTGGTCGTGGGCCCCGGTTCTGCGGCGCAACGCAAGCGCGCTGCGCCGGGCGCGGCAACGCGATCGCTCACACCCGCACCGCCGTCTTCGGCCAGTATTTGTCGCGCAGATGCCGCTTCACCAGCTTGCCGGTGGGCGTGCGCGGCAGTTCGGACTCGAAGTCGATACTCCTCGGGCATTTGATCGGCGACAGATGCTTGCGGCAAAACAGGATCAGTTCAGCCTCGAGCTGCTTGCCGGCCTTAGCCATGTCGTGTGGCTGCACTACCGCCTTGACCTCTTCGCCCATCTCCTCGTTGGGCACGCCGAACACCGCGACATCGGCGACGCCGGGATGGGTGATCAGCACGTCCTCGGTCTCCTGCGGATAGACGTTCACGCCGCCGGAGATGATCATGTAGCTCTTGCGGTCGGTGAGATAGAGGAAGCCTTCGTCGTCGAGATAGCCGACGTCGCCGAGCGTCGACCAGCCCCTGGCGTTGTAGGCGCGCTTCGTCTTCTCGGGATCGTTGTGATAGGTGAAAACCGGCGCGTCGGCGAAATACACCGTGCCGATCTGCCCCGCGGGCACTTCCTGATCGTTCTCGTCTGTTATCTTGACCTTGCCGACCACGGCGCGGCCGACGGTGCCGCGATGATCAAGCCATTGCTGCGAGGTCGACACCGTGACGCCGTTGCCTTCGGAGCCGGCGTAATACTCGATCAGGATCGGGCCCCACCATTCGATCATCCTGGCCTTGACGCCGATCGGGCAGGGCGCGGCGGCATGGATCGCGCCTTTCAGCGAGGAGACGTCGTAGCGCCGGCGCACGTCTTCGGGCAGCTTCAGCATGCGCACGAACATGGTCGGCACCAGCTGCGACTGCGTGACCTTGTGCTTCTCGACCAGTTTCAAAAATTCCTCGGCGTCGAAGGATTCCATGATGATCGAGCTGCCGCCGAGCGTGATCGCCATCATGTTGAAGCGCAAGGGCGCGGCGTGATAGAGCGGCGCCGGCGACAAATAGATGCTGTCGGCATTCATTCCACACATTTCGGCGCAGAGAATTTTCAGGAACGGGTTCGGCCGCTCGATCGGATTGTGCTCGGATTGCCGTTTGATGCCCTTGGGGCGGCCGGTGGTGCCCGACGAATAAAGCATGTCGTAGCCGGCTTCCTGGTCCGCGATCGGCATGGTCGGCTGTGCGAGAGCCTCCTTGTCCCAGGACCGGAAACCCGGCAGCGGCTCATCAAGCATGAAGAACAGCGGCTCGTCCGACGCACCCTTGACCAGGCCCTTGATCTGCTCGGCGCATGTCGGCGAGCTGATGACGACCCTGGCGCCGCAGTCTTTGACGATATAGCCGATCTCGTCCCGGGTGAGGTAGCGGCTGATCGCCGTGTAATACAGCCCCGAGCGCTGCGCCGCCCAGCAGATCTCCATGAATGCGAGCCGGTTCTCGATCAGGAAGGCGATGTGGTCGCCGGCCTTCAGCCCGAGCGAACGAAACAGATGCGCGCCCTGGTTCGACAGCTCGTCGAGTTCGCGATAGGTGATCGCCTTGCCGCTGCCGGCCATCCGATAGGCGATCTTGTCCGGCTGGGTGCGGGCGTAGACGGAGGGATGGGTCATTGTGTCTCCTCAAGGCGAATGGCGAATAGCGAGTGGCGAATAAGGAAGAAGGGCAGGCTGGCCCTCACCCCATCACCATTCGCTACTCGCCACTCGCTATTCGCCCCTTCGCTACAGCCGCTCGACGATGGTCACGTTGGCCATGCCGCCGCCTTCGCACATGGTTTGCAGGCCGTAGCGCTTGTTGCGCTGCTTCAGCGCGTTGATCAGCGTGGTCATCAGCTTGGTGCCGGAGCCGCCCAGGGGATGGCCGAGCGCGATCGCGCCGCCATTGACGTTGAGCCTTGCCGGGTCGGCGCGGGTGGTCTTCAGCCAGGCCGTTGGCACCGAAGCAAAGGCTTCGTTGACCTCGAACAGGTCGATGTCGTCGATTCCCATGCCGGCCTTCTTCAGCGCGCGCTCGGTGGCGTGCAGCGGCGCATCCAGCATGATCACGGGATCGCCGCCCATCATGGTCATGTGATGGATCCGCGCCATCGGCTTGACGCCGAGCGCCTTCAGGCCCCGCTCATTGACCACCACAACGCCGGAGGCGCCGTCGCAGATCTGGCTGGAACTGGCGGCGGTGAGCTTGCCGTTCTCCGCGATCAGCTTGACGCCCTTGATGCCGGCGAGGCTGGCGTCGAAGCGGATGCCTTCGTCGACGGTGTGGGTGTCGGTCGAACCGTCGGCCCGGGTGATCTGCAGCGGAATGATCTCGTCCTTGAATTTTCCACCTTGGGTCGCGGCGATGGCGCGCTGGTGGCTGTTGTAGGAGTACTCGTCGAGTTCGTCCTTCGACAGACCGTATTTCTCGGCCATCATTTCCGCACCCGTGAACTGGGAGAACACGATGTTCGGATAGTGCTTCTCGATGCCCGGGCTCTTGTAGGTGCCGAGGCCCGCTTTTGCGGCGAGCGCGCTCGGTGTGCCCATCGGCACCCGCGTCATGGACTCGACGCCGGCGGCGATCACGCAGTCCATGGTGCCGGACATCACCGCCTGCGCCGCGAAATGCAGCGCCTGCTGCGACGAGCCGCACTGCCGGTCGATCGAGGTGCCGGGGACGCTTTCCGGGAGTTTCGACGCCATGATGGCGTTGCGCGCGACGTTGTTGGACTGTTCGCCGGCCTGCATCACGCAGCCCATGATCACGTCTTCGATCTGGTCGGGGGCGGCGCCGGAGCGCTCGACCAGCGCATCGAGCACGGACGCGGCGAGATCGGCCGGATGCCAGCCGGCGAGCCGGCCTCCCTTACGGCCGCCCGCGGTACGGGCGGCGGCGACGATATAGGCCTCGGCCATGACTGTTCTCCCTGATTGTTTTTGGGTGGGGTTCTGAAGGATGGGCCGGATTTAAGGGGCGTCAGGGGATTTAGTCAATCAATCAATTAACTCTTGAGTGCGGGCCGTGCATCGGGTTATCTGCGGCCCTCGGAATCCCCCGGCAGGCATGTCATGGCATCACAGTTGAATACC
>Ga0210410_10006599_pt1 | contig 10077 bp, 10 predicted proteins | sample IncBWC4MmetaG_FD_161058 | JGI IMG/M metagenome (GOLD analysis project Ga0210410, IMG submission 161058) | Forest soil microbial communities from Barre Woods Harvard Forest LTER site, Petersham, Massachusetts, United States - Inc-BW-C-4-M | ecosystem: Environmental > Terrestrial > Soil >... | reverse complement strand
GCGAGCTTGCGCCCCAGCGCCTCGCGCGCGTTGGTCAGCGCATGCGCGATCAATTCTTTCTTTTCGCCGCGCCGGGGCGTTGTGACTTCGACCTTGAAGCCGGCCTTGATCGAGAGCGCATCGGCCAACAGCTCGCTTTCCTCGATGGCGTGCGACAGCAGGATCAGCTTCGGCGGCGGCTTGTCGTCGTAGAACTGCGCCAGGAACGAGCCCAGAACCTCCTCCGGGGTAAAGCTCTTTTCCGCGCGCGGAAAATAGGCGCGGTTGCCCCAGTTCTGGCCGGTGCGGAAGAAGAACACCTCGACGCAGGAATAGCCGCCCTCCTGATGGATGGCGAATACGTCGGCCTCCTCCACGGTGCGCGGATTGATGCCCTGCTGCGACTGGATCGCCGACAGTGCCGCGAGGCGGTCGCGGTAAAGGGCTGCGGTCTCGAATTCGAGCTCGGTGGAGGCCTTTTCCATCTCGGCCGCCAGCTCCTGCTTCACGGCCCGGCTGCGGCCGGACAGGAAATCCTTGGCCTCGCGCACCAGCTCCGTATAGCCGGGAAAATCGATCTCGCCGGTGCACGGGCCTGAGCAGCGACGGATCTGATAAAGCAGGCAGGGCCGGGTGCGGCTTTCGAAAAACCCGTCGGTGCAGGAGCGCACCAGGAACGCGCGCTGCAGCGCCGTGATGGTGCGGTTGACGGCGCCGGCGGAAGCGAACGGTCCGAAATATTGCCCGGGCCGGGTCTGCGCGCCGCGATGCTTGAGGATCTGCGGCGCCCAGTGATCGCCGGTGATCAGGATATAGGGGAACGATTTGTCGTCGCGCAGCTGCACGTTGAAGCGCGGCCGCAACTGCTTGATCAAATTGGCTTCCAGCAGCAGCGCCTCGGTTTCGGTCGAGGTCGAGATGATCTCGACGGTGACGGTGGCCGCGATCATGCGCAGGATTCGCGCCGGCTGCGGCGCGGCAACCCTCGCGTAAGAGGCAAGCCGCTTGCGGACGTTTTTGGCCTTGCCGACATAGAGCACGTCGTTCGCCGCATTGAGCATGCGGTAGACCCCGGGCGAGATCGGCGCGAGCTTGACCGCGTTTTCGATCGCGGCATGGCCGACCGCGAGCGGGCCTTCGGCGACCGCCTCATAGACCTCCTCGGCCGCCTCCGGCAGCCGGGCCTCCTCGTCCTCCTCCGCGGCCGGCGTCGCCGGGTCGATGTCGCCTGTGGCGAGCCCCTCGGGCGGTAGATCCGCCCCTGGGGCAGCCGGTCCGGAACCGCGCCGCCGGCTCCGCGGGGCAGGGGTCTTCGGGCTATCGGGTGAATCGTGATCCATGGGCTTGAATTTAAGCGCCGATCGCGCGCATCGCCAGCGCCGGCAGTGGGGAACAGGAGGCGCGACACGCGGGGGCGCCGACCCGTGTTTCGTAACGCTTTCTTAAGAATGATGAGCGGGCGGTAACCGCCCTTAACAAGCCTTTAACTCAAAAGTCTCGATAAATCTTATCGATAGAAAGTGGAATTCCGTAACCATGAAGACGCAGCGCCTGGCGCGGCGCTTCGCGGCACCAGCCGATGGTCGCGGCAGTTGCGTCGGGGGAGTAACGTGAAGAGGTTCATTTTGGGCGCGGTGGCGTTCGCGGGCTGGACCGCCTCGGCGCAGGCGGCTGACCTGCCTTACGGATCGCGCGCGCCCTACACCGTCAATCAGCCGCTCAATGCCTATAGCTGGGCCGGCCCCTATCTCGGCGGCAATCTCGGTTATGAATGGGGCACGGTCCAAAACAATCCGACCAAGCCGTCGGGTTTTGTCGGCGGCGTGCAGGCCGGCTACAACTGGCAGACCGGTCCGTGGGTGTTCGGGGTAGAAGGCGACATCGAGGCGACCGGCGCCGAAGACACCTTTGCGCCGTGGAAGTTTTCCAATCCCTGGTTCGGCACCATCCGCGGCCGCGCCGGCTATGCCCTCAGCAACATCCTGTTCTTCGCCACCGGCGGTCTGGCATTCGGCGAACTGCGCGGCCAGACCTTTGGCCTGACCGAATCCCATACCAATGCCGGCTGGACCCTGGGCGTCGGGGCCGAAGTCGGCCTCAGCCAGAACTGGAGCGCCAAGATCGAATATCTCTATGTCGATCTCGCCAACAGCAACTTCGTCGTCACCGGCGCGTCGAACGGTTACCGGTCCGGAACGGTGCGCGCCGGCGTGAACTATCACTTCTGATACCAACAAGAAAAGTCCAAGTCGTAACCTCCCGGCCGCCTCTCGCGGTCGGGACTTTTTTGCTTCGGCAATGAGTGCTCTCGGTCAAGCCGGGCACGACGATAAATCACGCATTAAGATGAAATCACAAGATTGACCGCCTTGGGGCCTTTACCCTTCTTGTCCGGTTCGACTTCGAACGTAATACGCTGTCCTTCGCTCAGATCCTTCAATCCCGCCCGCTCCACCGCGGTGATGTGCACGAACACATCGCGGCCGCCGTCATCGGGCTTGATGAAGCCGTAGCCCCGTTCTCCATTGAAGAACTTGACCGTACCAGTCATGGCCATCGGGAAAACTCCTCCCCGTACTGCTTCCGCCGTTACGCGCCTGCAACGTACCAGCCCGACCGGACCCTACGCTGTCGGAAAGCTTGGCCACCTGTGCGGATTAGGCTGTGACGCCGATCCGTCTTGAAATCCTTTGAGGCCTTGTCACTCCGCCGCTACCATTTGCGGAAGCGGAACGTAAAGCCGATCCCAATGGGATTGAGCATAATACGGTTCCCGCCGGATTGCCTACGGTGGAAATCGCACTTTTCGCCAAGGCGGCCGGGGGGCTTGGGCCGTCTGTCGGGCCCGCGGGCACCACTTAAGGTTTCGGCATCTCCAGTCTGAAACGACCGGCGCCGCCCTGGCCGAGCGGCTTTTCCAGCTCTGGCATGATCGCCTTGAGTTCGCCCATCAGCGTCCACGGCGGATTGACGATCAAAAGTCCGGCTGAGGCGAGCGGGCCGCCCGCGCTCTGCGGCGCGACGGAAAATTCCAGCCGCAGGGCTTTTCCGGGCGGCTTGCTGGCGGCGACGGCGGCCGCGACATGCCGCGCCAGTTCGTCGGTGGCGCGGCGGCTTTTCACCGGGTACCACAACAGATAGCTGCCGGTCGGCCATTTCGCGAAGGCTCCCGCAAAACCTGAAGCCAGCCGCTCGAATTCGTCCTTCGCCTCATACGGCGGATCGATCAGGACCAGGCCGCGGCGCTCCTTCGGCGGCACGAAGGCCGGCAGCGCCAGCCAGCCGTCGAGATCGACCACCCGGGCCTGGGTGTCGCGGCGCAGCGCGTCGATCAGGCGCCCGCGCGCCTTCGCTTCGACCTCGCACGCCGTCAGGCGATCCTGCGGCCGCAGCAGCGCGCGGGCGATCAGGGGTGAACCCGGATAGGTTTTCAGATCGCGATCCGGATTGAAGGCCCTGACGATGTCGAGATAGGGTTTCAGCAGCACCGCGGTCGTTTCCGAAAACCGCGCCTGCATGATGCGCGCGATGCCCGTGAGCCACTCGCCGCCGCGCTGCGCCTCGTCGCTCGTGAGATCGTAGAGGCCGGCGCCGGCATGGCTGTCGATGACGCGAAACGCGGCCTGCTTTTCCTGCAGATGGGTCAGCATCCGGACCAGCGCGATATGCTTGATGACGTCGGCAAAGCCGCCGGCGTGAAAGGCGTGACGGTAGTTCATCGGGCCAGCAGTACGCTACGACAGCCTGTTGAGCAAAGTGGCGTTGGGTTGGTGTCCCGGACGCGGTGCAGCGTCCTGTACGCTGCTCCGCAGAGCCGGGACCTACGCTCGCCGTACCACATGGGCCCCGGATCAGCAGCGCACTACGCCGCGAAGAGCGGCGCATTGCGCCGCATCCGGGGCACGTCGCGCGTTGCTCACCCGCCGCGCAGCGGCGGCATCGTCACCTGGTCGCGGCGGCAGGCGCGGCGGTCGATTTCCTCGCAGGCGCGGAATTGCAGGTCTTTGCTCATGCAGATCCTGACCTCGCTGAGCCGGCTCCGGTTGCAGGTCACGGCGATCGCGGAAGCGCTCAAGCCCGGATTGGCCTTGATGAAGGCCTCCTCGATCTCGGCCGGTGCCACTGTCTTGGCCTCGGACAGCTCGAGATATTCCGGCGGGATCTTCACCGCCGCGCGGGCTTTCCGGATGGTTTCGAAATAGGCCCGCGCGCCAAGCCCCGAACAGGTGCCGTGCTTGTCCCATTCGTTGAAGATCAGCCCGGGCGCCGGCATCAAATCCAGCATCGAGGTCATGATGTTGCGGTCGAGCCGCGGCGAGGGCCTGACGCAATAATCCGGAAAGCCATGCTCGTATTGCGGCCACAACCCGTGCACCACAAAGGAAAACGGCCGCCCGCCGCATTGCGCCTGCGAGCGCCCCTCATTGCCGCGCTCGGAGGCCTCCTCGCAGAACGAGGGCGACCATGACAGCGACAGCACGTAGAAATCGAACTCGCCGGGGGCGTTCTGCCGGCGGTCCTGCGCCGAGGCCGCTCCCGCCACCATCACGAGCAGGCCCAATGAGATCAAAAATCGTGAAAAAAACACCAACCTAATCTGCAACATGGCAACGCTCCCACTACCCGGACCGTCAGGGAGCCTAGCAGCCGACTAGAACATTTCAAGAACAAAATCGAAGCGAGGCCGACGGCCCGGATCAGGCCGGCGAAAATCAGCGGAAATCAGGGCTGGGCCTCCTTGCAACCGGGATTGTAGGCCCAGTTGCGGTCGAGTCCGGTCACGCACCATTCGACGCCCTGGCCGAAACCGGCGTACCCGCCGTCCTCGATAATCGAGTAATGCACGATGTGCAGCTTGCCGTCGCTCAACATGACGTCGGCGCTGCAATAGCGGCGCGGGATGTTGTCCGACTGCCAGGGCCGGAACGCCGTCTCATGGACCGCGCCATAGGCCTTGATCTCGAGCTTTGAATTCCAGAACTGGCTCTCTTTTTCCTGGAATTGCGCCGTGATGGTGCCAAGCGCGGCCGCGCAATCTTTCACCCGGCCGTCATATTGCGGGCCGGACAGCCAGAAATTCAGCTCCCAGGGGTAGGCGGCCTGGGCCGGCTGGCCAAAGGCGAGGAGGCCGAACACAACGCCGAGCGCCGCGGAGGGGACGAGTTTTTTCAAGGAGATCAGGAGGTCGCGCATGGGCTTTTCCGCCGGGTGAAGCAGCCTGCCGACGGTGCCGCGAAGCCCGCAACAGGTCAAGTGCAGCGCGGCAACACCTTGCCGATAACTCCACGCCCCCCGTCAGCCGTTCTTTCCACGGCGGCGGATGCGCTCTAGAGTGCCGGCCAGCCGAAATGGAGTTTGCGCGATGCGAATGATCGGGGCCGCGAGCCTTGTTGCCGTCTGCGGGATGCTGGCGTTGACGCCGGCGCGGGCGGACTGGGTGCCGCGATTCAAGGGCAACGACACCGGCGGTATCATCGCCTATCAGATGGCGGAACAGTACGATGTCCGGCAGCTCGCGGTCGATCACTGCGCCAAATACGGCAAGGTGGTGAAATTTCTGTCCGTCGACCCGCAATATGGCGGCTACATTTCGTTTGCCTGCCGCTGGGTGCCGTATGGCGCCAACGAACAGCCGCTGCACAGCGCCTACTGAGCCGGGCCACCGGACCTGACGGAAGCCATCTTTCGGGAGTGCGGGAGCATGACGCGACAGCTTCTTTCACTTTGCGTGGGGTCGTGTCTGCTGGCCTTGTTGCCGCTGCACGAGGTGCGCGCGGTGGAATTGCCGCTTCGCAAGCCGGGCCTGTGGGAGCTGAAGATGGTCAGGGCCGGTTCGCCGATGCCGGCGATGACGATGCAGCATTGCACCGATGAGACCACCGACAAGGCGATGGCCACGAGCTTTGCGCCGATGTCGAAGGAAGTCTGTTCCAAACATGACATCCAGCAGACCGCGGCCGGCTACGTCGCCGATTCCGTCTGCAACGTGGCCGGCGTCTCGATCACGTCGCATTCCGAGATCACGGGCGATTTCAACTCCGCCTACGCCGTCAAGACCACCTCGCACAGCGAAGGCGGTCCGGCCGCGCTGCCGCGCGACACGACGATGACGATCGAGGCGAAATGGTTGGGGGCCTGCAAGCCCGATCAGAAGCCCGGCGACGTCGTGATGCCCGGCGGCTTCAAGGTCAACGCCAAGGACGCGGAAAAGCTCAAGGGCCTGGCGCCGAAGTGATTCTGCTTCACCCTCCCGCTGGCGGGAGAGGGAGCTCAGCGGCCCTCACACCGGGATTCGCACCGTGGCGCGCAAGCCGCCCATCGGGCTTTCGCCGAGCGTGATGTCGCCGCCATGCGAGCGCGCGATGTCGCGGGCGATCGCCAGCCCCAATCCGGTGCCGCCCTGATCCTGGTTGCGGGCGTCGTCGAGCCGCAGGAACGGCTTGAACACTTCCTCGCGCATGGCGGCCGGAATGCCCGGCCCGTCGTCGTCGACGGTGACGGTCAGGTAGCGGTGATCGCGGGAGCCGGTGATCGAAATCGTGTTGGCATGCCGTGCCGCGTTGGAGACGAGGTTGGCGAGGCAGCGCTTGAACGCCGCCGGCTTCACCGTCACCACCGGCAGGCCGTGGAACATCACCGTGGCGATGTGGCCGTTGCGTTCGGCGTCGCTGCGCAATTCCTCCAGCGCCATCGCCATGTCGGTCGGTTGCGCGTGCTCGCCGGAATCGCCGCGGGCAAAGGCGAGATAATCCTCGAGCATGCCGGACATCTCGTCGACGTCGCGCCGCATGCCGTCGACCTCGGGACTGTCGCCGATCAGGGCCAGTTCCAGCTTGAAGCGGGTCAGGATGGTGCGCAGATCGTGGCTGACGCCGGCCAGCATCGCGGTGCGCTGCTCGATGGTGCGCTCGATGCGCGCCTTCATCTCGAGGAAGGCGTGCGCGGCGCGGCGGACCTCGCGCGCGCCGCGCGGCCGGAAGTTCGGCGCGTCGCGGCCCTTGCCGAAACTTTCGGCGGCGTCCGCCAGCCGCAGGATCGGCTTGATCTGGTTGCGCAGGAACAAGACCGAGACGATCAACAGGATCGAGGAGGTGCCGAGCATCCAGAAGATGAAGATCTCCGAATTCGAGGCATAGGCCGCGCTGCGCTGGGCAAAGACGCGCATCACCGCGTCGTCGAGCTGGACGCGGACCTCGACCTGGTTGGAGCGGCCGACGGTGTCGATCCAGAACGGCTTGCCGATCTTGCGGCCGAGTTCGACCGAGAGCGTCTGGTCGAGCAGCGAGAAAAACGGTTTCGGGCCGGGCGGCGGCATGTCGCCGACGGGGAGGAAATCGACCACCAGCTGCAGCCGCTGCTGGGCGATCCGCCGCAACTGCGCGCGGTCCTTGTCCTGCGGATAGGTCTGGTAGACGTCGATCAGGCTGGCGATGTCCTGCACCACGGCGGCCGACAGATGCCGCGTCACCGTGTTCCAGTGCCGCTCCATGAACACGAAGGTCACCACCGACTGCAGCACCACCATCGGCACGATCATGATCAGCAGCGCGCGGGCGTAAAGCCCGGTCGGCATCCAGCCCTTGAACGCGTTGCCCATCCAGCTGTTGGCTCTGGAGACGCCCCGCGACGCGGTGCGGATCAGGGTCATGCCGGTGTCGAGCGTGCTCATCTGACAGGATTCATCTGCAACGGCTCAGGGCGAGGCGACCAGGCGATAGCCGATGCCGCGCACCGCCTGCAGGAACAGCGGATTGGCCGGATCGCGCTCGATCTTGCGCCGCAGACGGTTGATCTGCACGTCGACCGCGCGCTCGTTGACGGTGCCGTTGCCGGTCAGCGCGCTGCGCGCCACGGTCTCGCCGGGCGCGACCGCGAGGATGCGCAGCATCTCGCGTTCGCGGTCGGTGAGATGGATGGTCTCCTCGCCCTGGCGCAGTTCGCCGCGCTCCAGATGATAGACGTAGGGGCCGAACGCGATCTGCTCCAGCGTCTCCACCGGCGGCGGCGCGGTGCGCTTGAGGATGTTGCCGATCCGCAGGCTGAGCTCGCGCGGCTCGAACGGCTTTGCCACGTAATCGTCGGCGCCGATCTGCAGGCCCTCGATCCGGGCTTCCGCCTCGTGGCGCGCCGTCAGCATGATGATCGGCACCGAGGAGGATTTGCGGATGAAGCGGGCGAGATCGAAGCCGGTTTCGCCGGGCATCATCACGTCGAGGATCAACAGGTCGAAATGCAGGCCGTTGAGCTTGGCGCGGGCGTCGACGGCGCTGAGCGCGGTGGTGACGCGGTAGCCCTCTGCGCAGAGGAAGCGCGACAACAGGTCGCGGATGCGGCGGTCGTCGTCGACCAGCAGCAGATGCGGGGCGTCGTCGGCCGGTCGCGGTGACGGTCGCGCGATGGTCGCAGCAGGAATCACGCCTTGTCCTTTGCGGTTGCGGCGCCGGATTTGAGGATCGTCTCCAGCACCTTGTCGGGATCGTCGCGATCGATCATGGCGCGCAGGAACTGGCGCACGGTGTCGGCGCCGGAAGAACCGAGCTCCCGCAACGCGCGATCGATGCGGTCGGTCTGCAGGCCGGCGAGCTTGCCGACCAGCGCCTCGCCCTTGGCGGTGGCAAAAAGAAGGCGCTGCCGCCGGTCGTTGTTGCCGGTCTTCTGGACGATATAGCCTTCGTCGAGCAATTGCTTGAGAACCCGTCCGAGCGACTGCTTGGTAATGCGCAGCACGTCCAGGAGGTCCGCGACCTTCAGGCCGGGATAGCGGTGGACGAAATGCAGCACCCGGTGATGCGCCCGGCCGAAGCCGAAAGCTTCCAGCTCATGGTCGGCGTCGCCGACGAAATCGCGATAGGCGAAAAACAGCAGCTCGATGATATCCCAGCGCAAATCGGCCGCTGCCGGGGCGGCGGAGCGGCTCCCCGACACCCTCGAATCAGGGTCGGGGGAAGGGTTTGAGAAATTTATGTCAGCCATATTGACATATCTTGGGTTCAATGTTACAAAACGATCAGCCGCGACGAAACATTAAGTCGCTTCGTTGGCGGCGTCGTTTCAAACGGCCTGAGAGAGCCAGAGGTGGCGGCCACGGCCGCGAATCTGTCTACCGTACGATTGTCGAGCGGCATTTCGGCAAACAATACTGGACTTCCGCCTCCCGCAAAAGCATGTCCTAAGGAGGATGCCGGCGGGGGGACCAGCCGCAAGGCCGGTGACGGGGGCCAGCCGATCCAACAGCGCCACGGCGCAAGGCGCGGGGAGCGCCAATCCGGGAGAGAGCCCATGGGAGTTTCGTTCGATACCCCGACATCGGGCCAGCAGGCCCGCAGAGACGGGCCGGCGCCAGAGATCGCGCCGGTTCCGACAGCGGGAAGCAGGGGAATGACTTTGAAATTCGAAATCCAGCCTGCGGCGAATCCGACTCCCGAGAAGGAGCGCGCGGCAAGGCTCGTGGACCCGGGTTTCGGCCGGATTTTCACCGATCACATGGCTGTGGTCCGCTACAATCAGGCCAAGGGCTGGCATGGCGCGCGCGTCGAATCCCGCGCGAATTTCCCGCTCGATCCGGCCACCGCCGTCCTGCACTACGCGCAGGAGATTTTCGAAGGCCTCAAGGCCTACAAGCGCGACGACGGCGGCATGAACCTGTTCCGCCCCGACGCCAATGCCCGGCGCTTCCGGAATTCGGCCGAGCGCATGGCCATGGCGCCGCTGCCCGAGCCCGTGTTCATCGAAGCGGTCGAGCAGCTGGTGCGCGTCGACCGCGCCTGGCTGCCGGGCGGCGAGGGCAGTCTCTATTTGCGGCCGTTCATGATCGCGAGCGAGGTTTTCCTCGGCGTGAAGCCATCAGCGGAATACATCTTCGCCGTCATCGCCTCGCCGGTCGGCTCCTATTTCAAGGGCGGACCCGCGCCGGTGTCGATCTGGGTGTCGGAGAACTACACGCGCGCCGCGATCGGCGGCACCGGCGCGGTCAAATGCGGCGGCAACTACGCCGCCAGCCTGCGCGCGCAGGCCGAGGCCATCGATCACGGCTGCGATCAGGTGGTTTTCCTCGATGCGGTCGAGCGCCGCTACATCGAGGAACTCGGCGGCATGAAC
>Ga0210410_10006598_pt1 | contig 10077 bp, 9 predicted proteins | sample IncBWC4MmetaG_FD_161058 | JGI IMG/M metagenome (GOLD analysis project Ga0210410, IMG submission 161058) | Forest soil microbial communities from Barre Woods Harvard Forest LTER site, Petersham, Massachusetts, United States - Inc-BW-C-4-M | ecosystem: Environmental > Terrestrial > Soil >... | reverse complement strand
CGTCCGCGAGTGCATCGGAGACCGCGTGCCCGGCGCGGTGGCCTGGAATCTATATGACATCGATGCCAAATTTGCCGACGTTCACAGTGTCGACGAATGCGTCAACTACCTCAACACGGTCGGAGCTGCGCCCATGGCGGCGGAATGAACGGAAGGCGTTTTCGCGAACCGGTGCGGCGATGCGCGGCTGCGCATCGCTATTTGTTCGACCCTGCGCATCGCAGCTAAAGAGCCCTGAACATTACAAACGCGTCGACGTAACTTCCGGAAGGGCGCCGAAACGCGAGCTGCAAGCGACCGACGATGTCGAAGCCGAGAGATTGCCAAAGGCGCACCGCCTGCTCGTTTGTGCTGACAACGAAATTAAACTGCATGGCGCGGAAACCGCGTTCTCGCGCATAATCAAGCGAATGCTCACACATGCGCCGTGCGATGCCTCGGCCTTGAGCAGACACGTGTGTCATGTAGCCGCAGTTGGCCACATGACTGCCCCCGCCGGACTGGTTCGCGCGGATGTAGTAGGTGCCAAGTATGCTGCCGTTCTCTTCCGCGATGAAGGTCTCTCGGTCCGACCCCGTCCAATAACGCAGGGCGTCAGTCTCCGTCATCTCAACGGGGAGGGCGTACGTCTCTCCGGCTCTGACTATGGGTTCGATGATCGACCAGACGGCCGCTTCATCTTTCGTCGTTACAGGTCTGATCGTCAGCACGTCTGTTCCGTTGGATAGCCCAGGCACACGTCCGGCTCGTGCAATCAATCCATGAAATTCTTGTTTGTCATGGCGCAGCTTGGGACGTTGAATTATCGCAAACCGATATCTTCGCTTCGCCACCAGTCAGATGGAAAACCCAGCTCGGTATTCAGGCAGGGTCGAAGACACGACGCCCCTGCGCTCTGACTTCAAGATCCATAGGCGCTTCGTTTTGTCTCCGGCGCTCCTCTGATGGATTCGATCCGAAGGCGGCCTTGAACGCTTTGCTGAGATGAGATCCATCGACGAAGCCGGTTTCCGCGGCGATCGCGGCAAGCGTCAGATCCGTCTTCATCATCCAGCGTGCGTGCTTCAGCCTTAGACGAAGGTAGGCCGTCTGAGGCGATTGTCCAGTCTCTTCCTTGAACAACCGTTCCAGTTGACGTGTGCTCAGGTGCACCTTGGCGGCCAGTTTGGCGATTGACAGAGGGGAGGATAGATTCTGCTCCATGATAAGAAGTGCCCGGGAAATGCGGCTATCCTCGCCGATAAATGCCGTAGGCGGCGCCGACTGAGCCGTTGATCCAGGCTTCATTCTGTCGATCTGCATGATATGAAGGGCCTTCTGAGCGCTGGACAATCCCATCCGAAGCTCGACAATGTGGGCAGCGAGATAGGCGACGCCAATCCCTCCCGAGCATGTTATGCGCTTTCCATCTATGACGAAGAGTTGATCTGCAACCGGCAGCGTCTCGCCAAACTCTTCCAAGAAATCACGGTAGTGATACCAGCTGATGCAACATTTTCTTTGGTGAAGGAGACCGAGGCGCCAGAGAACAAAACTTCCGGTACAGACGCCTATCAAATCAACATTGGTTTCCGCCGCCGCGAGCAGGTACTTCCTGATTTTGTCGTCGATTTGAGGGCCTCGATGAAGCAGTCCTCCCACGACGACCACATAGTCCAGCTCCGCCGCGTTGATTAATCTGGATGTCGGATACATCAGCAAACCGCTGCTCGATCGGACAGGTTCATCGTTGTGTGACATGATATGCCACTGACACCGGATCGGTCGACTGTTGTCTCCGTCATCTGCCGCAAGACGAAGGACGTCGACAAAATTCGACAGTGCTGTCAGCGTAAAATTATTGGTCAGGATAAAGCCAACGCGAAGAGGTCGGATCGCTTTGTCCATGCTTCTGGCCTTGAACATCTGTCCTGGCACTCGATATCCCGCGACTGGAAAAGTGCTGAATTGGTGAGCACTTCCGGGAGCCGGGCCGTTTCCAACAGCTACACTTCCCATGTCGCATCCTTACATGCCGCAAAAAAAGTGCGACGTATAGTACTTAGCGCCCGCAAATACGAAAAACAGCCGGAAACGGGCACAAGGGCGGATTCGGAATGGGACACCCCGGCAGCGGCGCCAAGGGCCGTGCGCAATTTCAGTGGAGGGACTAATGGGCTACCAAATCAGTCGGCGAGGGCTTCTCGCTGGTACGATCGGTGCAGTGGCGACGATGGCCGCGACGCGCGGTGTACGGGCGGAAGGCGGCCAGATCGTCGTCGCGGATTGGGGTGGCGACTGGAATGATCGCGCCGTCCAATTCCTGGAAGCTCCTTATGTCGAGAAGGCAGGCTACACTGTCGTCCGCGATCTCGACGGTTTTGATCAGCGGCGAACGAAAATCATCGCGAGCCGCAGGCTGCCGCGCGCGCCGATGGACGTCGCCCATATGGACGATGCGACCGCGTTTGAACTGAACGCTCTGGATGCGCTCGACAAGATCGACGAGACGGCGGTCCCGCGACTGAAAGATGTCATCCCTCTTTTGAGAACGCCAACGTTCGTACCCTGGCAGTACAGCGCTTGGATCATTGGCTACAATCCCAGCAAGCTGAAGGATGGACCGAAGAGCTTTGGTGATCTCTGGGACCCGAAATACAAGGGCATCATCGGCCTGAGCAACGAGCACTGGTTCCATCACATGGAGTGCGCAGCGCTCAAAATCGGAAAGTCGCTCGACAATATGGATGCCGAGGCCGTGAAGGCCAGCATGATGGAGTGGAAGAAGGCGGCCAGCCCGCGCATCTACCCCAATCATCTCCAGATCGAACAGGCGCTGAAGAATGAAGAGATTTTGATCGCGCCGGAGTACAAGGCGCGGATCTTGCAGTTCGCTTCGGATGGCGTGAATGTCGTTTCTTCGTATCCCGCCGAAGGGGGCATCACCATTATTTTCGGCCTGGTCATGCCCAAAAAAGGCCCCAACCCCGATGGTGGCAAGTTCTACTGCAATGCTCTTCTCGATCCGGATGGCCTGGCAGCATTGGTTCAAAAATCGTTCTATTCGCCGGCGAATACGAAATCGGTGCTGCCAGAAGCGGCCGCAAAACAGATCGCGTTCACTCCCAACGAGCAGAAGGCTCTGCACAACCGGCCGCACGCCTTCTGGCTGAAGAACCGTAGCGACCTTCTTGATTGGTGGAATAAAGAGTTCAAGAGCTGATCACCGCGGCATGGAGAATTCGCAAGGTTCAATCTCCCTGAACGCGAGGCGCCGCGTCACGAAGCGCGGAAGGCGGGCTGTTCCGTACAAGTTGACGGCGCCGGCATTTGTTTTTGTAACCCTGCTGCTGGTCATACCGCTGCTCATGATGCTGCGGCTCAGCCTTTACCGGTACGACCCGGTGCAGATGTATGTTCAGGCGCTGACGTTTGAAAACTACGTCAGGTTTTTCAGGGACGAGTTCTACCAGCAGGTGTTGTGGACCACACTCTGGATTTCAGCCGTCACGACGATGCTGTGCCTCGTCGGTGGATTGGCGGTTGCCTACTACGTGGCCAGAACACGATCGGCCGTTATGCAACGATACCTGATCCTGGCAATCGTTCTGCCGCTATTCATGGGAAACGTGGCAAGAACGGCCGGATGGATCATCATTCTCGACAACAAGGGATTGCTCAATTTTCTGTTGCAGAAGTTCGACCTCGCGAGCGGGGCCGTGCGGCTGCTCTATACCTCCGGCGCCGTGATCACCGGCCTGACATCGGTGTTGCTGCCATTCATGATCGTGACGCTCAACAGCGTCATGCATAATATCGACATATCGCTTGAAGAGGCCTCGCTGAATCTCGGGGCGTCGGGGCTGACCACGTTTCGGCGTATTGTGCTGCCGCTTCTCATGCCGGGCATCTTTGCCGGCTGCGTGCTGTGTTTCATCCTGTCGATGAACGCCTACGCGACGCCGATTTTGATTGGCGGACCCAAATTCTACATGATGGCGCCGACCATCTATAGCCAGATGTCGGCCACCATGAATTGGCCGTTCGGCGCCGCTCTGGCGTTTATTCTGATCTCGTTGACGATGGTGCTCACGGTCGTGTCCGCGGTCATCTTTAATCGATCCGCGCGGGCCGGTGTCGTTCGATGACGGGCGTCGGTCACATCAAGTTTCTGCGACGTATTTACGTTGTCTTCGTTTGGCTTGTCATCCTGTTTGTACTGCTTCCCCTGGCGACAACGATATGGGTTGCGTTCTTCAGCAACAAGATCCTGTCCTTTCCGCCTGAGGGATATACCGCGGCTTGGTTTGTCCAGGCCTGGAATCTCGTGGATTTCAGGAACGGCTTCATCCTCAGCCTTGAGGTCGCCGTAAGCGCCTCGGTTCTTGCGCTCTGCCTCGGTGTCCCCGCGGCGCTCGCAATCGGGCGATACCAGTTTAGAGGCCGGGAATTGATCAACACGGTTCTGATGTCCCCGCTCATGATTCCCGCAATCGTGTCGGGAAGCGCCATCTATCTGTTCTACATCGACGTCCAGATCTTGAGCGATATCCAGCTCGCGGCCACATTCTACGGGCTGACGCTGGCGCACACACTGATCGCGATTCCATGGGTGCTGCGTTTGCTCGTCGCGTCGCTGGCCGGCCTCAATCCGGCGATCGAGGAAGCGTCCCTCAGCCTCGGCGCCAGCCGGCTTGTGACATTCTTCCGCATCACGTTGCCGGTGATCCGGCCGGGAATCACGGCGGGGGCGCTGTTCGGATTCATCGCCTCGTTCGGCGATCTCGAGAAGTCCCTTTTGCTCGTGGGTCCTGGCCGCATCACCTTACCGATCGCGATGATCAACTATCTCGAATACCGGACCGATCCGACGATCATGGCCGTCGCCACCATCCAGATTCTCGTCATCGCGACCGCACTGTTCATTTCGGACCGGTACGTCCGACTCGGCCGTACATTCTGAAGCGCACCACCGGAAGGGCCAAAGGTGTCCAAGATTACTCTCAAGAATGTCGTGAAGCGATACGACTCCAGCGTCGCGGTGAGGGAGATGTCGCTCGAGATCGAGGACGGAGAGTTCCTTGCGCTCCTCGGTCCGAGCGGTTGCGGCAAGACCACAACCCTTCGCATGATCGCGGGCTTCATCGAGGTCAGCGACGGCAGGATTTTCTTCGCGGATCAGGACGTCACCGATCTTCCCGCGAACCGGCGCAACACCGGCATGGTGTTCCAGGGTTTTGCGCTATTCCCGCATATGACCGCGGCGCAGAACGTCGCCTACGGGCTGGAAATGCGCCGCGTTCCCAAAGCGGAGATCAAGGAACGGGTCGCCAAGGTTCTCGATCTCGTGCAACTCGGCGGGTTCGCCGAGAGGATGCCGCGCCAGCTTTCCGGTGGCCAGCAGCAACGCGTTGCGCTGGCGCGCGCACTGGTCATCAACCCTCATGTGCTGTTGCTGGACGAGCCGCTGTCGGCGCTGGACGCCAAGCTGCGGCACGAGGTGAGGCTGCAGATACGGCAGTTGCAGCAGTCGCTTGGTCTCACGACGATTTTCGTGACCCACGACCAGGAAGAGGCTCTGAGCCTGGCCGATAGGCTCGTCGTGATGAATGCCGGACGGATCGAGCAGATCGGGAGCCCCGCCGATCTTTACGAACGGCCGGCGAGTCCGTTCGTGGCCGACTTCATCGGCAAGACGAATTTCTTCAAGGGAACGATGACGGGCGACATGTTTTCGACGGATTTCGGCCTGTCATTGAAAGTCGCTCCGCGCGTCGCAGCCGCGACGCTGTTGGGGGTGCGGCCGGAGAAGATCAAGATCGCAAAGCGCTCCGAAGCCGGACCGGCCGGGCAAGGGGATATCAACGCGATCGACGGTGTCGTCGAACTCGTCAGTTACCTCGGTCCCTCCACGGAATATTGCGTCAGGATTTCCGGAGATCACCGCGTTCTCGTGCAGCAATCCAATCGCGTTGCCGCGGAAGGGCTGGAGGTCGGACAACCGGCGGTGCTTACGATCCCCCCTGAATGGTGTTTCATGTTCAAGGCCGATGCAAATGCCGACGACTTGAAGGCTGTACGTCCGGGATAGGCAAGCCTTTAACGCTGCGCCTGGCGCATGTCGGCGGAAAGTTCGGCATTTGCCGTACCAGCTACGTAGAATTCATCGGGATCAGCAATGTCGCAAGGAGGTGTGTATGCCGTCACAGTTGCATGAAGAGTCGGTCGTCATCGATGGTCTGATCATTTCCAATTTCGGCCGGCCGGTTTTCGAGGACATGCGAAAAGGTGGTCTGACCGCGGTCAATTGCACTTGCTGCGTGTGGGAAGGTTTCACCGATACCATGCGCAATGTGATGCGCTGGAAGAAGTGGTTCAACGATCACAGCGATCTGCTCAAGCAGGTTTACACCACTGAGGATATCCTGGCTGCCAAGCAGGAGGGCAAAACGGGGATCATCCTGGGCTGGCAAAACATATCCGGCATCGAGGACCAGATCGGCTACCTCGGCCTTTTCAAGGAACTGGGAGTCGGTGTCATCCAGATGGCGTACAACACCCAAAATCTCGTCGGTTCCGGCTGCTATGAGACAAAGGACGGCGGATTATCCGACTTCGGTCACGATGTCGTATCCGAGATGAACAGGCTTGGGATTCTCTGCGACCTGTCGCACGTCGGACCTCAGACGAGTATCGACGTGATACTCGCCTCCAAACAGCCCGTCGCGTATTCGCACTGTTTGCCTTCGGGCCTAAAGGCACATCCGCGCAACAAGACCGACGAGCAATTGAAATTTATCGTTGATCACGGAGGCTTCGTGGGCGTGACGATGTTTCCTCCTTTTCTCAAAAGAGGCGCTTCCGCCAAGGTCGACGATTACGTCGAGGCAATCGAATACGTGATCAATATCTGCGGTGAGAAAAACGTCGGTATTGGTACCGATTTCACTCAAGGATATGGACAGCCGTTCTTTGACTGGATCACGCATGACAAGGGATACGGTCGCAAGCTGACGGATTTTGGCGACGTCGTGAATCCGGAAGGGATCCGTACAATCGGCGACTGGCCCAATCTGACGGCGACGATGGAGAAGCGGGGCTGGAGCACAAGCCGTATTGAATCAGTGATCGGCAGAAACTGGCTTGGCCTGCTCAGAAACGTCTGGGGCGCTTAAATGCGGCTGATGACATGGCACTCAGTTCGCTTCTCGATCCTGCCCATCTTCGAAAAGAGAAACATAAATCGGCGTTCGCCCGATGGAGTTCAAGAAATCGATAAGATCGGTTTTTGAAAGAGATGTTGTGCGGCAGTTGGTGAGCGGATGGCAATTGATCGTTGATGCCGCAAGAAGCTGCATGTCTATCACGATCGTAACTCTTTTCTCCTCGTCATTGACTGCCGCCAATACCGATACCGATCCGGGCGCGACGCCCAACAGATCCATAAGGGATTCGGCGGAGCCGAAGGACAATCCACCCTTTGCTCCGATCTTTCGAGCCAAAGACTTAAGGTTAACCGAGACATTTTCCCCGGTTATGAAGAGATAGAAGTTCTTCTTGCCGTCCCGCAAAAAAAGATTCTTCGTGTGGATTCCAGAAATGTCTCCCCGAAGCTTTTGGGACTCCTCCACCGTATGCACGGGCGGATGCTCAAAAGTCTTTGCAGTTATCCCCTTCGTCTGGAGGTAAGCCAGAAGCGCATCGCTTTTCTTCATGTCCATTCGTATAGCCGGTTTTGCCTCGTCAGGAGAAATGTGAAAAATCATGGCACTCCACCGCGTCGAAAGCAATCAGGCGACGGAGCCATTGAAGTTGCCAACGATATCCTGCCATCAAGTCGAGATCAGGAAGCGCTCAGCAAAGGTCGTTAAGCCCTGGCGAAAGGCCGGAACCCAGCCTAATCGATAAGTCTCATTGTACGCTGGTACAGCTACAGAAATCTGAGCGGTAGCTCGACGAATGAGGCATCCGCGCCGCCTCGCAGGAATCGAAGGCGGAGCGGATCTTCGCCGAGAATCCTTTCGCAGTGATCCGCATCCGCTCCGGAGATGGACAGCCTGATTCTGCTGCCCGCGAGAAATGTCCAAGAAACCGGCAGCAACGAAAATCTCAGCAACTCGGGCCGGTCCACCGGCATGCTTTGAGCATCAGCGCGTGCGCAAGAGCGAAACACGCACGGTGTTTGATAGTTAGCCGGCGGATCAGACGGGCGTCTATGCAGCGCACGTAGCAAGCCTTCCGTGACGTAGTGCGCCTGGCCGTCCGGAAATATCTCCGAAATGTATACGTGAAGCGCGAAATCTGTCGCGTTGCTCGAAACCCAAAGTGACGCCGTGCAGTTTCCCGTGATCTCCGCATTCAGCGCAAGCGGGGGACTCGTGTAGTTCAGCATCGCGCGATCGCGACCGTTCCAGTCGGTGTAGTACTCCCGGCTGTCGATAGCCGCGATTCGCTCGTATCGGGTGAAATTGCCGGTTCCTATTTCGAAGTCCACATCATAGCCGTCCGCAGCGGAGGGCCCGGCTGCTTCCGAAAGTTCGCCACCCTCGGAAAGAAAGAAGCGCGTTGACGACCTGAACGGCGGCCAGGTATCCGCAGCCCGCCAGCGCTCTTCGTGGACGGTGAAATAATGGACGGGCTTCTCGTTCCGCAATCCGGTATCGATACCCATCAAATGCTCATCGAAGAACCGGACAATCTCCGCAAAAATATCGAACTCCGGCGTTTCACCGGCACGCCATCGTGACGAATTGATGCGTGCCCCGTGATCCCAGGGGCCGAGCAGGAGATATTTGTTGCGATTGGGGAGCGTCAGAAACCGACTTATCGCGCCATTGGCGTAGCCGGCGCCGTCCATCCATCCGGAAACGGAATAAACCGCGACGTCATCCCTCGTTCCAGCCGAATAGCTGGAGGGGCTGATGCTGCTCGAAGACAGGCCCTGATAGTCCAGCAGAGGTTCGTTTCTGAAAGCCAGTGCACGCATGAAGTCGGGCATGCGAAAGTTACCTGCATGCTCGGCGACCGCCGCCTTGCATTCGGATCCATCCGCATCGTCGTCCACCGGCTGCGGCCCGCGGAAGTTTGGATCGGAGTAATAGGAGAATTGCTTCAGGATATCTCGTTGGTCCTGGTCGAGGCCCAGCATCAGTCGCTCGTAGACGTCAGCCAGACTCGTGAGCAGAATCCCGCCGGGATAATAATTGTCCAGATAAGTATCCCAAACCGCGAACAAGGGTGCGATAGCCTTGACGGCGCGATGTGACGTGCTCGCCAGAAAGTCGCTGGCGGCGCCGAGATAGGATATGCCCGTCGCGCCGAGAGCGCCGTTCGACCACGGTTGTGCGATGATCCAGTCGGCGATCTCGTGGGCGTCGTCGCGTTCACGCGGCGAGCGGAAGCTGTCGCGTGTCCCGAAGCTCGCGCCGGTGCCGCGAACGTCGACGATGACAACTGCATAACCGCGCGGGACAAAGGCGTCGCGATATTTCGCAACGTTGGGCGATGGTTCGACGTCTTTCGCCGCCGGATCGACCGCAAAACGCCGGTAATACGGCGTCTGGATCAGGATTGTCGGCCAATGCGTGCCCTTGTCATCCCCGCCGGGCAGATAGATATCAGCCGCGATGTTGCAGCCATCCCGCATCGTCAGATAGACCGACCTGGGCCGCTGTATCAGATACGCCGCTGGCCTGCCCTGGATGTACCTGCTTGGCGGTACGATCCAGCTATTCCCTCTCAAGTCGTTGTCAGCCATTCCTGCGATTTCCGGAAGATGCGTCGCCTGCGAGCGTTCCATGGTCGGTTGCGGAACGCAAAATTGCGGTGACGGAATCAGCACCTTTCGCACCGAACGGGCAAGGCGTGACGGTCTCCTTGTCGCTTATCTACGAGCGGAGTGTCGCACGCTTCCAACCGATTGCGTATGGTGCCCGCGCGTCCCGCACAAAGCGAGCAGCGGTACCCGGCGCTTATTGCGAATTTCTACAAAGATTGTGTCGCATCGATAACAGCAAATCGCCGACCTTGGATGTCAATTAAATTGAGCAAGAAGGAGTGAAGATGAACGACATCACAGTCTATCGCGCACGCAAGGTC
>Ga0210410_10006597_pt1 | contig 10079 bp, 8 predicted proteins | sample IncBWC4MmetaG_FD_161058 | JGI IMG/M metagenome (GOLD analysis project Ga0210410, IMG submission 161058) | Forest soil microbial communities from Barre Woods Harvard Forest LTER site, Petersham, Massachusetts, United States - Inc-BW-C-4-M | ecosystem: Environmental > Terrestrial > Soil >... | reverse complement strand
TGGCAATTCGTCCGCACAATACTGAAGGCGGCAGAGTTCTTCGGCCATGAGCAGCTGCCAATGCAGATTTCTTAACAATTCTACCGAGCCATACCCGCGACGAAGTGCGTCAAGAGTGGCATACGCCTGGAGCAGCATTGCCTGCGTCACAGGTTCGTGTGCGGCGCGGTTGAAGGTGAGCGCCCGCAGCAGCGGCGACATCGCATGCCTGACGTGCTTCCGGGTTCGCGATTTATTCGACATGCAGAATTCAACCTCTTCGCGGTCTACTCGAGCTCCCCCATGGAGCTCGCACCGTCCAGCTATGCTGGTAAGGTGCAATTAAGCGCGGCTCAAACACCAGGGTGAGCGTCAGCTTGTTTTGCAGCCTGGCGCTTGGCAGCCGCCTCTTTCGCATGCTCCTTCGCCAGGTGATGGCCGACGATGCAGCCGCCGAGCGCGCCAGCCACAGCGTGATGGCCGGCATAGTGCCCAGCGACGCCCCCTACAACAGCGCCCTTCAGACAACCTGCGGCGTTGGCTGTCCCCATCGTTGCGAATACAAGCGCCGCGGCAACCAAGCCGAATTTGTGTGCAGTGTTCATTTTGTTACCCAAGGTAGTGAAGCGGATGCTTCCCGACTTGGAGGCGACTTTCCGGATTTCAACGGGCGGTTGCGTCAATTGAGGTGACGACTGGGTTACTTCGATTGGGCCTGCGACAAAATGTTATCGCAATTGGGCGGATCTCGGGGACCCCGGCTTCGCCCGTGCAGTCCGCGAAAGTGGGGATGTCACGCATGCACCAATTCAGCGCACGCCACAGGCGGCATGTTTACGAGCGCAAAGACCTATCTGTCAGTATCCTGTCGCCTCCGCGCAGCACCCCTGGCGCGCCGCAACGCAATAGTAAAAATTTTTTTCTAAGCATCGAGAAACGATGAGCGCTACAACCTTTTCTACTACCACTGACCAGGACAAGCTGGAGTCCCTCGCTTACTCGAAGGTTACATGGCGCCTTCTGCCCTTTCTGTTTTTCTGCTACGTCGCGGCGTATCTGGACCGCGTCAACGTGGGGTTTGCCAAACTGCAGATGCTCAGCGACCTGAAGTTCAGCGACACGGTCTATGGGCTTGGCGCGGGCATTTTCTTCATCGGCTACTTCTTCTTCGAAGTGCCCAGCAATGTGCTGATGCATCGCTTCGGCGCCCGGATCTGGATAAGCCGAATCATGATTACGTGGGCAGTCATCTCGGCGGCAACGCTCTACGTCTCCACGCCAACCGCCTTCTATGCGTTGCGCTTTCTGCTCGGCATCGCCGAGGCCGGCTTTTTCCCGGGCATCGTCCTCTACCTGACCTATTGGTATCCTGCGGCGCGTCGCAGCCGCGTCAACGCGCTCTTCATGATGGGCATTCCAGTTGCCGGGGTCGTCGGCGGCCCCCTGTCGGGCTGGATCATGCAGGCGTTCAACGGCGTGCATGGCCTCGCAAACTGGCAGTGGCTCTACGTGCTCGAGGCCGGCCCCTCCCTCATCCTCGGTGTCCTCACGCTCATCTATCTGCCCAACGGGATTCGTGCGGCTAAGTGGCTTACCGAGCCCGAAAAGAGGCTTCTCGAAGAAAAGATTGCGCAGGACGGCGCCGGCAAATTGCACGCCAAGGTCGGAAACGTCCTGAGTAACGGCCGGGTCTGGTTCATGGCCGCAATTTACTTCTGCTGCATGATGGGCCTCTATGGCGTGAGCTTCTATCTGCCAACCCTCATCAAGGCAGCCGGAGTCAAGAATACGTTCGACGTCGGCATGCTCACCGCTATTCCATACGGATGCGCAATTGTGGCGATGCTGTTGATCGCACGCAGCGCGGACAGGCTGCGCGAGCGCCGCTGGCACTTCGCCGCCGCGGGTTTGATGGCGAGCATTGGGCTTTTGTTGGCGACCGTTTTTGGGTCGAATGTCGGTCTCGCGCTGATCGCGCTGTCGCTCGGCACCGCCGGCGTGCTCTCAACCATGCCAGTCTTCTGGGCGTGGCCGGGCGCCATGCTTGGCGGCAACGCAGCGGCGGCCGGCATCGGGTTGATCAACTCATTGGGCAATCTGGCAGGCTTCGTCAGTCCGACCATCGTCGGGTGGATGCAGAACGCGACACACAGCACCAACGCAGGCATGTACGTCATAGCCGCCGCTTTGTTTATCGGCGCATGCCTTGCGTTCCTTCAGCCGCGCGAAGTCCAGACCCGTTAGTTTTCTGGCGCGCGCAACCGCGCCATAACCGCGATCATCCTGACAGTGATCGCCGAGCGCGACACGTGCGCCCAGTCCGGTATCGATCACAGGCCCACGCCGACGGTGGTTACGCTTCCATGGCACGTCCCTAAACTTTCGCCGCGGAGTCACACCAGGTAATACGTGTAAGTCGTGGCGAAACACAACTCACGACGCACCGTCCTACACTTAAAGCGCCTTGCATCATGAGGCGTCTTTCTTATCCACTCCAGCTTGGCCCGCCTCCCCGCGGCGGGCCGTTTTTTTCGTTGCAGGGATTTTGCGTCGGAGAAAAATCATGACCCGGCTGTTCGCAGTCCTCGCCTTGATCAGTGGCCTTGCAGGCTGTGTCGTAGCGCCATACAGCTACGGATATGGGTACGCTCCCGCGTACGGCTATTACCCCGCCCCCGCTTACTACGCTGCGCCTATCGATGTGGGCGTGGGATTCGGAGGCGGCTGGCGCGGACGATAGCCTGAAGGCTGACCGTTGTCGTCTCGGTCGCCCGTGCTGCTGCGAAATGTCATGCGACGTGACGGGCGATCTGTGAGTTCTGAAACCGATTATTTCGAGGGTGCACGTGGGTCAGGCTGGCGCGCAACGCCGGTCGCATCGATTGCAGATGATGCCGAAATAGCACCCTTTCGTTCGCGCGCGACACCGATAGTGAAACACCTTAGGCGAGTAGGAGTACTGATTGTCGTCGCTGCCGGGTGAATTGGAAGTGATGCGTTTGCGATCAACGCATCCGATGGCGCTCGTTACCGGCGCCGCTGTACGTCTTGTTACACACCCACACAACGGTAACTTGCTTGCTCAATACACTGGATCAGCACTAATAAGCGAGGAGTCTATGAAGAAAATCGTTGTTTTAATGCTATTGGCGGTATCGCTTGCAAGCATGCTGGGTGGCTGCATCATCGTACCGGGCGGCGGCTATCATCATCACCACGACTACTACGACCGCTATTGAGCAAGCCGGCTCGCTTTTGGAATCGCGGCCGCAGTTGTCGCTCGAGACGCAGCTCGTGTAGCTAGTTAGCGCGGATCGTTCCACGCTGATCCGTGCTGGTCAATGGTTCAGGTTTCGGCGGGTTCGGTAAGCTCTGCTGCGGCGCGCCGCGCTTCACCGGCACAGGCGCGGCGCCGACCAATTGCAGCGTGCTGTCACGCACCATGATCTTCACCGGGTCGGTCTTCTTCCACTGCTTCTTCGGCACGACCAGCTTCCACGTCGAATCACTGCCGGCCTCGCGAAAAAATGCGACCACGCCGACATACTCCGTATCGCTGTTCATCGGTTCGCTGATGCTCGCGCTCGCGTCCGGACGGAGCACGACATCCTTCGTCGCCAGCAGATCGGCTTTCAGGGCGTCGAGATCATTTGTCTGCAGCTGCGTGTAGTCCAGCTGTTCGAAGGCCTGCGGCGTCTTCAGCTGATAAAACCGCACCACCGTCGACAACGATTGTCCAGCGCCGTTTGCGTTTAACGATGATCGACTGACGAGGTCCACGTTCATCGTCCTCACCTGCATGGTAAAGACCCGTTTCGCAGCGTCCACCGCGCTGCCCTTCACGGCCTGCCCTGCTCCGCACCCGGCGACAGTAAAGGTGGCCAACGCCACCGCGCCGATAAGGAATGTCCGCATCATCCTGCTGATCCCCTTTCGTGTTCATGAATGGCCGTTCCCGCAAGCTGGCCTAGCGCTCCCGCCAGTCCAGACCCCCAGTCGGACACGCGCGGCAGGTACCGACCGTCCGGGCGTGCCCAACGGCAACTGCGTCGAGTAGCCAAGGCAAATCTCGTTCGAACCCAGTTCCGGCTCCGGCATCAGGTCCGGCCGCACGTGCATCTCCAGGTGCGCCTGCGCTTCATAACCCAGATAGAACCGCAGCAGCGCCATCACCTCGCGGTGACATGTGCGCCCGGGCATCAGCCCGAGCACCGATTCGCGGGCCCGCGGAGTGATGACGATGCGCACGGAATTCAACTTGTCGCAAAAGCCGCGGCCGAGCAGGCACCCCTCGCCCAGCGCGGCCTGAGGGTAGCCCTCCACGTGCACCCAGACAGGATAGAACTCATTCACGGCAATGCACGCATCCGGCACGGCGTGCTGAAGCACACCCGCCAGCCCCTCCCCCGTACGCGTTTTCTGGCTCGTGAGAGCCAGCATCGAGAGGAGATTACGCGTGCCGACAACCGCAGCGAGTCCCTGCGCTCCCAAAGAAACGCCGTCATAGGATAGGTTCGAATCCCCTGTTTCCAGTTTGCCTATGCCCAGGCCCGCAAAACTTAGCAGGCATCGCGAAACCTGATCCGTTCCGCCGCTGCGAAAGCCGGCTGGGTACCGGTATTTGCGCCACACCCGGTAGTACTGCGTGACGACCCGGTGATGAAACAGGTCGAGAAAGGCCGCCATCGGCTCCGCGCCTTCCAGGTTTTGCGCCACCTCGTCGATGAAGTACGACGGCATGCACGCATCGACGCCGTACAGTCCGAAAAACGTCGTGCGCAGCGCTGGGGGCATCGCTGGGTTGTCCTCGACGTATTCGACCGCATCGATTTCACGGTTTGGAAAGCCCAGCCGCGCGCGTGAGCGAAACCGCACCGGCTCTCCGGCCGGCGAATCGGCCGTGCCGATGGGAGGACGCTCGGGCTTCGCGAGCTCCATGAGCTCGCAAAAGCGAAAGAAGTTCATCCGCGTCGCGTTGACGAGGAGCGTCGGCAGCAGCGATCGGTCCGCATAATTCGCGAACTCCCGTTCCGTTCGATTTCCATGCGGCCTGTTCAAAACGGCGCTCCCTCACCTTTCGTATCAGGCCATTCGATGCGACGCGCGCTTGGAAGCAAAACGATCACGAGCTTGGTGAACAGGTTCAACTTGGCGTACAAACCGAAAAAGCGGTTCAGCATGCCGCCGAACAGCTCGATGTCGCCACCACCCGCGAACTGAGTGCTATCGAGTGTCACTTCGATTTCGACACCGCGCTGCAGGCCGCCCTTGACGAGCTTTTGCAGCAGTCGGTGCTGTACGTCGCTAATCGCATCGATACGACGCCGGTTCAGTTCACCCTCGGTCCAGTCGTACAGCGCCAGACTGCCGCGCAGGATTTCCGCATTGAGTAGCGAGAGATAGTTAGGAGTCAGATGCGACAGCACGCGCCACTGGTAGCGGTCGCCGGTGGGAGGATGGACCGGCAGCGTCGGCGCGACCAGATTGCGTACCGCGCCGATATTCGTGAAGCCCACACGCATGCGTGTGATGGCCGCCTCGCGCAGCGCCTTGCGCGGCAGCATGCCATTGGTGCCCGTCACTGCGAGCGACAGGGTCTCGCGAGGCAACGTCGACTGGTGCTCCCACGCATGGCCGCCCAGTACGAGCCAAGTGTCGAACCGGCCCGACGGGCCGCGCTTCATACGGGTATGGAAATACCGTTCGGGCATTTCATGGCGCAGCATGCCGCCGCGATGGCGAAAGGCCGCAAACGGCGCATATTCGAAGCGCCTGTTCGAGCCGGTTTCGAAGCCTTGTACGGTATCGACCGAATATACGTCGACGGAGCCGCTGCGGCCCCCGCCCGCGCGAACGCGATATTCCGTCTCGAACTGGGTGACCGCAATCGGGTCGGCCTCCAGTTCGAACAGGTTGATGATCGGCGTGCAAAACAGGCGCACGTTGTCGGCGGAGAAACGCATGTCGTCCGGATACGGGTCGTGCAGCACGACCTCCACATCGAAATACGTCGCCTCGGGTGGGATCGCCTTCATGTCGAGGCCCAACAGGTCGACGAACATGAACTTTTCCGGGAACGTGAAGTACTCGAGCAGCAACTGGTAGCCGCCGAACGCGTTGTCCGCCTTCGGCCACAATCGTTCATCCCCTGCGAATCCAGCCGGCTGCAGGCGAAGGCCCGGCATCGCCTGCGCTGCGCCGGGCCGGTCTTCCGGATAGCCGGGCACGCACACCTGCACCGCCAGCGGTTCCGCCGCCAGCGCTGCATAGAGGCTCAGCGCCATCGTCCGGTCGGCATGCAGGTACAGCCGCAGGCGCGGCACATCGAGTTGTTCTCGCTGTGCCTGAGGCTGAACTTCGAGCCGCAGACGCATCACCGAACGGCCGTCCTCGCGCGCGTACGCATTCGCCTCGGTCAGCCGCAGGGGATAAAGGTCGACGGCCTGAGTCGTTCGATAAACGCACTCGACGCCGTCTTCGCCAATCGGATCAGACATCACTTCGAGCCCTGCCGCGAGCGTTTCGTGCTTTTGCAACGTTCCGCTTGCCGGGCTCAACTCGAGAATCGACAGCGACGGAATCATGCGCAGATAGTGCGGCCACAGCATGCTCACGAGACCTTCGGTGAGCTCGGGCAGTTCGTCATCGAGCTTATGGCGCAGCCGTCCCATCAGAAATGCGAAACCCTCCAAGAGCCGTTCGACATGCGGATCTCGCTCGCCGAGGCCGTCGATACTGAGCCTGCGCGCGCAATCGGGAAAGGCCTTCGCGAACTCCTTCCCGGCCTCGCTCAAGTAGCGCATCTCGTTGTTGTAATAGCGGAGGATTTCGTTGTCTTTTGTTGGATGGTTCATGTTCGGATTCAATGTGAATGCAAATGCACGCAAGCGTTGTGGCGAGCAGGGCCCAAGGTTCTCGATCGCGCGGTATCGGCGCGATCGGTGCGGTTAGGGCAATGGACGGTGCGCGCTTCATGGATGAAGCGCGTGACGGAAGTCGCCTCCTCCGCCAGTCATTACGCCATCTCGACGCGGCTGCTGTTGGCATCCTGCAGATCCGCGTAGTACTTCTCGCCGTCGCAGAACACACCGCGCGCGTCGTAAAGCGCGCAGGGCCACAACGTGAAGTGCGAGACCGAATCGTGTACGTGCTCAGCCAGCAACGCATCGACTGCCGGCGAAACCGGCGAATCGGTGTCCCACCACTGGAGAAGCAGCTTTTCGTAATCGGTCAGCTTGCGCGGTGGTGGCGGCGGCCAGTCGCGGCTCGGCATCACGGGACTGCGAAGGAATGCGATACGCTGCGCCAGTCTGCGTTGCTCGCCCAACAGTTGTCTCGCCTCCTTATCTGGGTCCCTGGCAATCACGTAGGTCCAATCATCCGGCGAACATAGAGGGTGATCGTGCTCGGTCGCGGCTGGTACGGCGCGGCACATCTCCGCATTGACCTGTCCGTAGAGACGTCCGAGAACCCGGTCGTCGCGCCCGACTTTTGCCAGGGCACCTCGCCACTGCATCATCGGCCGGCGGTGCGCGTGCATCAGCGATTCGACATCGGTGCCTCCTTTTACCAGCGAGGACATGTACTGCTCATAGAATGAAACCAGTGAATGGTCCGGTGCAAGCGCGTAGTCTGACTGCCGGCTTTTAATCAAGCTTCCGGGTAGCATCAACGCCACGCCCGCCCGCAACGCTTCGGCATACATGTGCCGGAGCGGGATGCGGGACAGCAGATTGCAGCGTCCCTGTTCATCCGGTGCATAGCCACCACCGACGTCAGAATGCACTCCCGGATACACGACTTCCTCGCAGTTCGACGGATAGCTTTGATCGACCCGGACTGAATCGAGCGGGAAGGCTTGCCTCACCTCATGGGCGGACACGAAGTGAACGCAGCGTTGCACTTCCGGTGGAATCGCGAGCTCTGCGCCCCAGCTCATATTCCGGCCAGGACCACCTACTGACGCAACCGTGTCGAAAAGGCCCATGAACGTGATCTGCAGCGGGATCTTGCTGCCATCCTTCGAGCGCCAGACCAGACCTTTGTCGGTGCGCTCGCAACGCTGTTCGATCAGTCTTCGCACGAAAGCACGAGCTGCCGTCGCGCCGCGCGAGAATCCGAACACTGACAGGCCGATGTACTGAATGTGCGGCAGAGCGTTGAAACCCATTTCCAGTTCAATGAGACGCGCAAATTCTCCGATCGCGAAGTCGATGCGCGTGTTACCACCCTTTCCGAAGCCGAGACCAGCCTTACCACCTGGATCATCGGGAAAATCCGTGTAGCCCGGCACGCGGTTCCGGATTTTGAACGGCGTGCCGACGCCAGCGATGTACGTCGGGACGGTGTGCTGTCCACTCCGATCGCGCACCGCCGCATTGAACAACTTCGCGACGTTCGACAGCCTCTTTAGTGGGGTGTCAAGCTCCAGGTTATTGCCCGTGCCGTCGAAAAAGAACGACAACCGTGGATAAAGCCGACATTGCACACAATCGCCCCGAAACGCGCCACCCGAATTCATTGGCCCGAACCGCTCGGCGAGACGCTTGTCGCCACCTTGCCTCGCCGCATCCCAGAAATCCCGATCACTAATCGACGTTCCCGCTTGACGCACAGACATGTCCTTCCCCTGTCAATTTCTTACTTATCAAAACATCCCGAGCGCGTTACCGAGAACGCCAATTCGGCCTTGTCGGCATCGCGCAGGATGATGCAGAGGTTGGCTTCGTCCTTGTACATGTCGTCGTTTCTGGATGGGCCGCCTGGGGGAAAGTGCGAGACGACCATGTGCGGCTCCGCGGGCCTCGCAGGCGTCGTGCCCTTGGCATCTTGTTCGTCCCATGTCCAACGTATAGTTACCGGTTTTCTCCAGTCCGTCAGGCCGGGGTAGCAGCACGTAGCGGCTGCTCCTCCCCCCTGAGGCAGCACGTCGCCGGCCCAGTATTTGTCAGCGAACACATCAAGTGCGCCCCTGTCGGTATGATTGACGGCGACCATTGTCAGCGCTGCCCCCCCTCCTTGAAACGCATCATCTGGTAACTGAGAACTCGCGCACGCGGATACTGCGACGACGCAGAAGGCGATTACGCCTGTCCTATAAAGCCGAGGCGAGTGGATCTTTGCAGATATCGTCATTTGTCTCTCCTGTTCTCTCTTATTCACTTGCTTAGTCAACCTGATCCATTCAATGAGAAACGAAACATTGACGGGGTGCGCCTGACTGACGTGCCGACATCGCTTTCCTTCGTCAGTTGATCATCGTCAAAACATTCAAAGCCTCTCACTGATCAGGCCAGTCGCTCCTTGCCGTCATCGCGAACGATGATGCAGACAAAGAGCGCATTGAGAAGGTCCGTGACCAAAGAATCCGTGAACGGCAGAAATCAATTCAGCGAGCCGCTCGGTTTGTTCGCAAATTTCATAGCGGTCTGTCACCTCGCGGCAAGGGTGTTTCGGCTTGCTTCGCCGCATCGAGCATCGCGCGGGGCAGCGGAGGGGGGGCATCGGATTGCGCTGCATTTTGCGCACGTACCGCGACGTCCCGGCGCTTGTCGACAAAGATTCGCTCAGGCAATGCGAAGCCCCTGAGTGCCAGCATCTCGAGCGGCCCCCGTCCGACATCGGTACGCATCATGTAGCTCAGCGGTGAGACAAACTCCGATGACGTCGGCACGAGTGGGCCGCGCGCGTTCAGACTCTCGAGGTCAGGTGCAGCGATTCGACCAGTTCCAACGTCTTGACTGACCGTGCCGGCCGCCTTTTCCGCAATCGATTCGGACACAGACATCACGACCTGTTGTGCGGACGCCGATATCCGCATCTCCGGGGCGGCACGCCACGTCAGCTGAAACGTGGCGCTGTCGATCGGCTCCACGCTGGCCCGCTCCAGCATCCGCACGAGCCCCCAGCGGTCAGCAAACTCGAAGCTCTTGTTGGTTCCCGCCTTCTCGGTCTGCCATTGCAGCCGAGTACCGACGTCTTGGCGGTTGTTCGATGGCCAAGTGAACGCTTGCCAGGTCTCCCGCTGGTTGTAGTAATGCAGCTTCCGCCCGTCCAGCGACAACACCGATTCCGTCACGCCAGGCGTCGGCACCGCCTTC
>Ga0210410_10006596_pt1 | contig 10079 bp, 5 predicted proteins | sample IncBWC4MmetaG_FD_161058 | JGI IMG/M metagenome (GOLD analysis project Ga0210410, IMG submission 161058) | Forest soil microbial communities from Barre Woods Harvard Forest LTER site, Petersham, Massachusetts, United States - Inc-BW-C-4-M | ecosystem: Environmental > Terrestrial > Soil >... | reverse complement strand
GGCCACCATTGCGCTTTGTTCGCTGCCTCCGATCGGAGAAGACCCAGTATCCGCGAACCCCTTCCAGAGTGAGCTCAACCGGCGCATGGATGAGTTCAGCGACATCATCAGAGGCATTGCCCGACAAGAGGGAACCGACTATATCGCCATCTATGAAACGATCGTTGCGCAGATTATGAAATCACCGGGGCGGCGCGCATTCACAGGGTTTAGTTTTCTTCCGTTCTATCGTGATGCTGTCCGCACTCTGGTGCTGCGCAAGAGCCCCGACGAAGTCGCCCGAATCAACGGCTGGTGTTTCCACACAGACGGCGTTCATCTGAATAGCCGAAGTGGATTGATTGTTGCGGATCTTGTCCAGAAGTTCATCGAGAAATGAGAGAGACCGCAGCCGAACGACGCGGGTATCTCGTCAACTCCCGTATCACGGGCAAACATGAAGTTGAGCCTCATTCCGTGTCGTCGGCTGGTATTTCAGGTCTGCTGGTAGAGGCGGTAGGTTTCGTCTTTGATGTCGGGGTAGGGAAGCATGCGGACTTTGCCGGCATCGGTTGCGACCTCCCATGCGGAGGAGTTGCCGATGCGCTGGGCGGCGAGGAGTTGTTTCTGGGTGATGGTTGGAGCGACGGGCTCGATGGCGAAGAGGGCAACGGGGCCGTAGAGGAGTGCGACGAGTTGCGGGTGGCGGTCGTCGATGGGGGAGAGGCGGAGGGTCATGTCGAGGGAGAGTTCGACGCGGTCGCCATCCTTCCAGGTGCGGTCGAGGCTGGCCCAGGCGCCGGGGGTGAGGGTGGCGTCGATGGGGCTGCCGTTGACGGTGGCTTTGGTCTTGCTGCCGGCCCATGCGGGGATGCGGAGGGCGATGGTGAAGCGCTCCGGATGCGTGAGGGTGAGGTGCATGCTGGTGTCGCCGTTGGCGGGGTACTGGGTGTGCTGGGTGAGCGTGGCGCGGGCGCTTCCCTGTTGCCAGGTGATGCGCGAAGGGACGTAGAGGTTGACGTTGATGCCGTGCGCGCTGCGGAGGTAGGAGCTGATGCCGTAGTCGGCGGTGAGCTGCGGGAAGGTGCCGGAGCAGCAGGGCCACTTCTGTTCGTAGTCGACTTTTTTGGCGTCGTGGCTATTGTAGTCGGCGTAGTAGAAGCTGACACCGTCGGGGCGGATGGGGCGGGCGCCGAGGATGGTGTTGTAGAGGATGGTCTCCATGGCGTCGCCGTAGCGGCTGTCGCCGGTGACGCGCATGAGGTAGCGGGTGATTTTGAATTGGCCGTAGGCTCCGCAGGGAGTTTCGAAGCTGCTGTGGGTTTTGGTGAGGCTGTCGGCTAGTTGGTCGGTCTCGGGCTTGACGAAGCCTTCGTTGGGGCCCCAACCTCCGGTGGCGTAGCTCTGAGCGAGGACGAAGGCGAAGCCGTTGCGGGCGGCGGCGAGATGCTTCTGGCTGCCGTCGGTGAGGTAGCACTGCATGGCGGAGCAGAGGCCGTTGACGTGGCTGTAGGCGTGCTGGCCGGGGAGCATGTTGATGTTCTGGGACAGTGGGCCGAAGTAGGTGTCGTCTTCGAGGAAGCGCTGGGCGAGTTGGCGATAGCGCGGGCCGGCTCCGCGTTGGTAGGCGAGGTAGAAGTTTTCGGGGAGAGTGTAGGTCTCGTCCCAGGTGAACGAGATGTTTTTGTGGGGGCGGGCGGCCATCTCTTCGCGGTCGAGAGCCTTGGGGGGGAGGAAGGGCAGGACGGCGTCGGTGGCGCGGTTGAGGACGGCGAGGGCGTGGGGGTCGTTGGCGAACTGGTGCGCGTCGATGAGGCCGCAGTTGGTCTTGTCGAAGGTGTAGGCGGGGATGCAGTAGTCTTTGTAGAATTTTTCGCTGATGGTGGGGGCGAAGGCGGCGACGAGACGCTGGACTTTGGCCTGGGTGGGTTTGTCGCCGGTGACGGCGTAGGCGCGGGAGAGGCCGGAGAGCCACTGGCCGAAGGTGTGGCCGGGGACGTAGCCGGTCATATTTTTAGGCGGATCGAAGAGGCTGGAGGGGGAGTACCAGCCGCCGAGGTCTTCGCCGGGGGCGGGTTGGCCGGCGAGCTGGCGGAAGGGCTTGAGGATGCTGTCTTCGTTGAGGTTGAGGAAGAGGGAATGGTTCTGCTGGAACTGCACAAGCATGGGGCCGTCGAGGAGTTGCACGTCTTTGTAGTCGAACTGGGTGAGCGGCGTGGTGGCCGTGATGGCGGGGGCGGACGCGGCGAGGGCGTTTGCGTTGCGGAGGACGGCGGTGCCGGCGGCGAGGGCTGCGCTGCTCTTGAGGAAGGTTCGGCGGGTGGAGTTGGACATTTTTTAGATCCTTTGATGGCTTGTCAGCAGGCGGGCGAAAGTTGGGAAATCGTTTTCTCGACAGCACATTATGCGGCCCTTTTCAGAGGCGAATTGAGAGTAGCACTACCGAATTACGCATGTAAACCGTAGGAAATTCGGGCAGCGGGTCAGTTTCCGGATGCCGACAATTCGCCCGGAATGACGCGTAGCGCTTCATTCCGCATGGGGATCGTCATTTCCCGCAATCGCCGGATGAGATCACCTCAACGCGTCCTTGGTCGCAACGTACAGATACCTCAGTAGGCGCTTTTCGGCCGTCAAGGTATGGACACAGGACAGGAACCGTTGCAGCCCCTCGAAGTTGATATTGCCTTCCGCTGCGACCAGTTGCTCTTTCCTTTTCTCCCGTGCATGATGCCACTGCTTCGCAATGCGAGCGGCACTCTCGGTTGTGTCGGTTGCGCGGATCTGGCGAAACCCTGCTCGCTCCGTGAGTCGTTCATTCTCTCCGGGCGGACTGTACACGTAAAAGCCGATCGAGCTACGCGTGGCGATTTCTTCGTAGGAAAGCAATCCGCCAACTACCAGAGCGTCACTGAACAGCATTCGTCCGCCGGGTTTCAGTATGCGAAACATCTCACCCAACACTTCGGGACGTCCTGGAAGATGGCACAGAACGTCATTCGAGAACACAGCATCAAAGGTATTGTCGTCGAAAGGCAGATTTTTCGAAGCGTCACACTGCTCGAAGCGGGCCTCTGAAGCGAGGCCTCTTGCCAGCGCAAGTTGGTTCGCATTGCGAACTCCCAGTGCATTGATGTCTAACCCGACGAGGCGGCAGCCTACCTTTTTCGCAAGGTGCAACGCATAGCCACCCGAACCGCACCCCACCTCCAGCGCAAACGAATTGGGTCTCAGGTCAAGCAGTTGGGGGATTTCGTTGGACTCTTCCGTCGTAACCCAGCTTGTTTGCCCAAGATCCTCGCCGTAGGTCTCGATGCGCACCTGTCGATACGTATCCGACACATAATTTCCATACGCACTGTCATAGAGATCCACTTTCTGTGACACGTTAGAGATCCTCCTCGACTTTGGGGTTTTTAAAGGCACGTAAGTGAAACGGGCCCGACTTGTCAGATCTGACCCACTGCCAAATTCGCGCGGAGAGGTTCCGAAATAAAGCCTACTGCGGTGGCTGAGCCTCCTGGAGAATGTACTTGGTTTTGGCTTCCTGATTGTGCGCTTTGGCATTTTGAAATTCTTTGACCAGTGCTGCGGATTTGTCTGCGTGGTTCAACTTATGTTCGGCGAGCATCTCCTGATAGAGAGCGACTTCGTCGTAGGGGTCGAGCTTTCTGGCTTCTTCAGCCTGGGCGATGACGCCTGGGAGATCGTTGTGGCGCAGGAGAAGAACGCAGAGGAGATCGCGGGCGGGCTGATAACCGGGCTCCAGTTGCACGGCGCGCTGCGCGGTGGCGATGGCTTTCTCTGTGAGTTTCTCGTCGGGATTTTCGATCTGGGAGAGCGCTTCGGCGTAGAGGTACTGCAGGAGCGGATCGTTGGGGTGAAGCTGGCTCTGTTGGGAAAAGAGCGCCAGGGCGGCGGCGCTGTCGTGCTTCTGGCTGAAGAGCATGCCCATGGCGTCTTCGGCGAAGGAGAGGTGCGGATCAAGACGATGGGCTTCCTCAAAGTCACGGAGGGCGGCATCCATCTGGGTCATCTGTTCTTCGAGAACGCCGCGAGCGAGATAGAGACGCGCCTCGGAGGGCAATTGCTGAATGCCGAGGGTGAGGAAGTCGGCGCCAACTTTGAAGGCGCCGTGGTTGAAGGACATCTCCGCGAATGCGAGGTATGCGGTCGCGTTCCGGGGGTTCAATTCGATCGCTTTGCGGAACCACTCGACAGCCTGCGGGGTTTGGTTGTCGGCTTCGGCGAGTTCGGCGGCGAATAAGAATGCGGCGCTTTCCTTAGCGTCGGTTCCGAGCAGAGGTTGGAGGGTCGCGAGTGCCGCTGGGCGATCCTTTGCCGCGGCCTGGGCGCGGGCGAGGGCGATTCTGTTCGTGCTGTTGTCCTGCAGGGCGAGCAGGCGCGTAAGCAAGGGCACAGCTTCGGTGGGCCGCCCGAGAGAGACCAGGCATCCTGCGTATTGTCGCAGTGCCGCGGCGTTTCCGTTGACGCGTGTGGGGGCTTTGACGTAGTTTTCGGCGGCTCCGGCGCAGTCTCCCGTGCGCGCGTCGATTGCGCCGAGCATGGCGTAGCCGGTCTCATCGGTTGGGCGAAGCTTGATGACCTGGGTGACGAGGCTCTTGGCCTCTGGACTGTTGAGGAGAAACGCGGTCTCCGCTGCGCCTTCAATCGCTGCGAGATTTTGCGGGCACTGGCTCATTGCGGTGTGGAAGGCTTTGAAGGCAGGTTCGAGTTTGTTTTCTCCGCGAAGGGCGAGGCCTAGCAGAACGTTGACGCTGCAATCGCCCGGTGTGACGGCGAGGTAGGCGCTGGCCGCTTGCTCTGCCTGCTGGAAACGGTGGGCGGCGAGGAGGTTGTATATCTCCTGCTTCTGCGTTGATGGCTGTTGCGCGAAGGATTGGCAAGACGAGGCGACGAGGAGCGCGAACAAGAGGGCGGCCGCTGCTGCAAGATGCGCATTGATCCGGGCCGCCTTCATGGCTTCCACGATAACTCTTTCGCAGTCGAAAAAACTGCGGCCGGTGCAGAACCGGCCGCAGCCATTATTGGAGGATTAGAAGGTCAGATTGCCGCCGAACTGGATGAAACGCGCAGCCGCTTGTCCGGTCGCCTTTCCGAAGTTGCCGTTAGATTGGTCGGTGATCACAGTGTTGAGGTTTGGGTGGTTGAAGACGTTGAAGAACTCAAAACGCAGTTGGAAGGCGACCCCTTCGCGAATCGCCGTGTTCTTAAGAAGCGCAACGTCCCACTGCTGGAAGCCGGGAGCGCGGAAGGCACCGTATCGCTCGTTGCCTTCGGTACCAAGGGCGGGAGTGGCGAAGTTCGCAGCAGTGAAGATTCCGTGGAGGTAGTCCTGTCTGCTGTGTTTGTAGTTATAGCTGGCGACGTCAGGATAGTCATTGTTATCGCCATCCGCGTTATAGTCTCCGCTGCCTGGCGCTGTGCCCACGAACTGGCCGGCTGCATTCTTGATCGGCACGCCATTGGCATCGAGCAATGGTTTGAAAGGCGCTGTGGTGTTGACGGTGATCGGGTTGCCGCTCTGCAGGATTGTTGTTCCGCTAAGCGCCCATCCGGCTGTCGCTCTGCCAGCGAAGCCTTCGCCATTGTTGTAGCCAGGGATCTCGTAGTTCCATGCGAGCGAGAACCGGTTTGGAGAATCCCAGATGGATGGACCATACCATTGGTGAACATTGATGTAGGAGGGATATACCTGGGTGTCGTCCTTGGACGCCGAGCGAGTGTAGGACGCGTTGAAGAAGGCGCGATGGAAGCGTCCGCGGATGGCGGCGATGAATGCGTTGTAGGCGGATTCGCGATCGTTCTGGGTGTAGAAGACAGAGCCGAAGCCGGTGTTGAGGCGAGTGGGAACAACTTTGCCGTGAGCGATGAGATCGCCTTGCTGTGCGTTGATGTCCTGCCCGTAACTAACATTGAAGACCTGGCCGCCACCAGAGAGAAGCTTTCGAGCGGTCGCCCCGGAGTAGATAAGGGAGGCAACCAGATGGTAGCCCACCTCACGGTCTACCGATCCAGAGTAGGTATAGGTTACCGGTGAGACAAGGTTCGGATCGATTCCGCCGATGTTGAATTGGAGGCCGGTGATTCCGCCCTGAGCGTTGAGAGGCCGCGCTGCAAGAACCGGGTATGGGAAGTTGAACGGCTTGTTGTTCGACGTCCCGAGAGCGAAGATCGGCGCGGGGTTGATGGGAGTTATGGGCTGCGCGCCGAAGAAAGTGGGGAAGATGTTGCCTGGAGGATTACCGCGGTACTCCTCCTGCAGGTTGGCAAGGGTCGGCCAGTTGTGGAAGAATCCCGCACCGCCTTTGACAACCCACTTGCCGCTTCCCGTTGGATCCCAGGCGATACCGGCGCGAGGACTGAAGACGTCGGTGATGGAGCGGTTCAAAGCATGGTGATGAGCGATGACGGAGGCGTTGGCGATCTGCTGTTGCAGGTTTGCGCCGGCGCCGAGGAAGAAGTTTCCGAAGGCGGTGCTTGGGGTGCGCGAGTAGGGGTTGCCGTAGTCATCCCACCGGAGCCCATAGTTCAACGTCACTTTGTGAGTAACTTTCCATGTGTCTTCGAGGAACGCGCCGTGGGTTACACCGGCGGCGTCCCAACTGTATTGCGTCTTCTGCCCGGAGATGGGATCGTAGGCAACGCCCGACTCGGTGAAGACATTGTCGCGGGCCAGATCGAGAAGGCTATTGAAGGCAAACGTAGGTTGATCGTAAGGTCCATTGAATACCTCAACATCATCGGCGAAGAGACCTTCGTAGCCAAGACGCACGTCATGGGAGCGGAAGGTATGGGTCAAGACATCGCGCCAGTGATAGTTGTGCTGGATGAAGTCTCCCTGCGCGAAGCCTGAACCGATGCCCTGGCCCTGTCCGGTGACGTTGACGACGGGAACGCTGAAGAGTCCGGTCGCCGGCTGCACCCCTTCCACACGCATTGTTGCAAAGGCTGCTTCATTGAGGGTGTTTGGACTGAAGGTATGAGTCTCGTTGACCTGGATGGCGTATTGACGGAAGGTATTGGTTGCGTTGAAGGCCGCGCGCGGATTCGGCGTGTTGCTGGAGAGAGTGGTTCGATAATAGGTGCCGTACAGGCGTTCTTTGTGGAAATTCTTATCGAGACGGATGTTGTACTGAAGGCCGTTTCGATAACCCGTATCCGAATAGTTCGCGCTGTCGATAAGCGGAGTGCTGCATGGCAGATTGAATGTGGCTGGCGTCCCGCACGAAGCCGCGCCAAAGAAATCAGAAGCTGTCTTTGAGACGACGACTCTGGAGACCTTGCTGACAGGGTATGTCGTCAGCAACTTGGTTCCTAAGGAGTTGGGGAAGTTGGTCTTGGCAAAGTTGGTGAAAGCAGGATCTTCAAAGGTGATGCTTCGAGTGACTGCATTAGACTGGCGAAGAGGCTCAATGCCAAAGAAGAAAAACCCGGCGCCATCGTGGCGCGGAATGATCGGGCCGCCAATCGTGGCCGAGATGTTATTGCTGTGAAATGGCTTGTAAGCGCCGCTAAAGTGCGTTGTCGCGAAAAGTTTTTGATAGGTAAAGTAATCGCTGGCGTTGCCGTGATAGCGACTGCCACCAGATTTTGTTGTCATGGTCATCTGGATGGAACTGGCCCTGCCATAATCCACGTTGTAGGTATTGGTCTGTATCGTTGCTTCCTGAATGGAATCAGGATTTGGAGTCATATTCAGCACACCGGGACGGATGGAACTGCTGACGTCGAGGCCGTCCACGATGTACATGTTGCCGACGGCGCCTTGTCCGTTAGCGCTGGCATCAACCTGCGTCTCGGTGGAGAAGTTGTCGCGGCCGGAGCCGGGGCTTCCATTCCCCGTGACTCCGGTGCCGGTAACTCCCGGAGCGAGCGTGACGAGGGAGATCATGCTTCGACCGGCAAGGGGAAGGGCAGACAGTGTCTCTGTAGGCAAGGTTTCCTGAAGACGAGTGTCTGCGGAGTCGAGCAGCGGCGCCTGGGAGCTGACGTCGACGATTTCGGTGGAACTGCCAACTGCAAGATGGACGGGAAGGTTGAGAGTCTGGTTCGTCTCAAGTTTCAGCGCAGTTTTGGAGGTGCTGAAGCCTTTCATCGTGGTGGTAAGTTCGTACGATCCTGGCGCTAGACTGACGAACTGGTAGACGCCATCGGCGGAGGAGGTGGCGGCGCGCTGCTCATTGGTGCTGGTATTGAGAAGGGTGAGGGCGGCGCCTGGCACAATCGCACCGCTGGGATCGGCGACGATGCCTGAGATGGTTCCGCTAAATTGCGCATAGACTCCGCGAGCGCCAAACGCCAGGGAGCAAAAGACGATGAAACGGATGATACGTTTTCCAGTGATAATCATAGAACAGCCTCCAGAAGTTCTGACCGAACGGCGTGGCTTGTGAAGTGGTGATCCGCAAGCCGCTTGAAAACCCTCTTGATCGTCAAAGCAGGCATTACAGGTTCTGTGTCATACTTTGAGAAATCGTTTTCTTAAAACTCGAGTATTTCCCAAATTTTCGATCGCGGGAAGACTAGTTAGGCCTAAGCAGATTTGTCAAGAGGTTTCTCAATCTTAAGATCGAGATGCTCTGAGTAGGAGCTTTCCAGCCCTGGCCTGATCGATCCTCTGAGCCGAGAGATGTCATCTCAGCTCTATCTCGACTGAGGCGAATTTTGAGGAGGGCAAAACTAGTACTTGGCTCCGTGTTTGCGGAGAACGTTCGAGCGCGAGTCATTTGATGGTAACGATGTATAAGTGATGTTGAAAATGCAATTTCACAACAATTATGGGTCCTATGAAAGCGAAGCCTAGGAAAGCTGGAGATAAGACATCGGAGCGAATCGACATCCACACGATAGCCCGTGCCGCCAATGTCTCCATCGCAACTGTGTCCCGCACCATGAACGGAGTCCCGACCGTCAACCCGAAGATGGCGAAGCGGGTGTGGGAGGTGATCGATGAGTTCGGCTACTTTCCGAATACGCAGGCTCGCGCTCTGGTCTCGGGCCGCAGCCGGATCTTCGGCCTCATCGTCTCCGAGATTACCAACCCATTCTTCCCGGAGTTGATTCAGGGATTTGAAGACATCGCCGTCGAGCATGGCTACGAGATTCTGGTAAGTTCCACGAACTACGATCCCAAGCGCATGTCGCACTGCATTCGACGCATGCTCGAACGCAAGGTTGAGGGCGTTGCGGTGATGACCTTCGGCATCGAAGAACCGCTGCTTGATCAGATGGCCAGGCGCAAGGTGCCGCTGGTGTTTATTGACGTAGGCCCGACGCGGCCGGGGATCAGTCTGCTCAAGGTGGACTACCATCATGGCATCCGCCAGGGCGTCCAGCATCTGGCTGTACTGGGACACAGAAACATTGCGTTTATCAGCGGGCCTGCGAGGCTGCACTCGGCACAGTCGCGTCAGGTTGCTTTTTCCGCGTCATTGAAGGAGTGCGGCATTACTCCCAATCCGGCATGGATCGTTGAAGGAGACCACACCATGGAGGGTGGAATAGCCGCCATGGAAAGCCTTCTCGCCACAAAGAAGATGCCTACTGCGGTTATGTGTTCCAACGATATGACGGCGATTGGCGTTCTGCACAAGCTGTACCGCGCCGGCCTGCGGGTGCCGGATGATTTCTCCGTCATTGGCTTCGATAACATTCATATTGCCGAAGTAACGATTCCGCCGCTCACTACAGTGGAAATGTCGCGTTTGGATCTGGCGCGCGCCGCCGTGACGGCTTTACGCGAACAAGTGGAATTCAAAGGCGACTCCAACAAAAAAAGTGAGTTCTCCATTCGGACGAACTTAGTTGTGCGCGAGTCTACGAGTTTTCCGCGAGGAACGATGGGTCATCTCGAAAAGAAAAACGCCGCGAGGGGTTGATGCCGGTCTTGCCAGGCGTGATGCGTGGTTTTCTCGTGTGGGCTTATTTGCCTAGCGCGGGATTGGCGACGAACTTCGGCGTCTGTTTTTCGTCCGCGATAGCGAAGAGGGTGAGGTAGCTCAGGCGCACGATCTTCGTCATCTTGGTGAAGTCGATCTTGTCGACTGTGTCGGTGACGTGGTGGTAGTCGGGGTGGA
>Ga0210410_10006595_pt1 | contig 10079 bp, 5 predicted proteins | sample IncBWC4MmetaG_FD_161058 | JGI IMG/M metagenome (GOLD analysis project Ga0210410, IMG submission 161058) | Forest soil microbial communities from Barre Woods Harvard Forest LTER site, Petersham, Massachusetts, United States - Inc-BW-C-4-M | ecosystem: Environmental > Terrestrial > Soil >... | reverse complement strand
GACGCCGCTGGCGGTGCTGGGAGCGATCGGCCAGGCGGCGCAGAAGGGCGCAATTATCAAAGGCGGATTGCACCTCGAAGTTCTGTCGCGAGTGGACACGGTGGTTCTCGACAAAACGGGAACCCTAAGCTACGGAACCGCGGAGGTGCTTGAGGTCCTGCCGGCACCAGGAGCGACTGAACGTGAACTGCTCGTAGCAGCTGCTACGGCCGAGTCGCGCTCCGAACATCCCGTCGGAAAAGCGGTCGTCAACAAGACGCAGGAACGAGGCTATGCGTGGCATGATCCGGATCAATTCGCATATATTCCAGGCAAGGGCGTCGTGGCGCGCCAGGATGGCGCCGAAATCGTGGTTGGAAACAGAGTCTTGCTGCATGAGAAAGGAATCGATTGGCCGGCGTCGACATCCGAATCGGCGGGATCCGAAATCGGCGTCGCGCGTGGCGGGCGATTTATCGGCGCGATCCGCATTGGAGATACGTTGCGCCCGGAAGCGGCCGGCGCCATCGCCGACCTCAAGTCGCTTGGACTGAAGACTATCCTCCTGACCGGCGACACGCGAAGTGTGGCCGAGTCCGCGGCAAAAATTCTGCGGGTAGATGAAGTCGGAGCGGACCTCCTTCCCGCGCAAAAGGTGGACCGCGTCCGGGAACTGATCGACGAAGGCCGCACCGTCGCGATGCTTGGCGACGGAATCAATGACGCACCCGCTCTCATGCAGGCGAGCGTCGGGGTGGCCATGGGCTCCGGCACCGACGTTGCGAGAGAGAGTGCGAACATCGTCCTGATCGGAAACGATTTGTCGAAATTTGTGGACACCATCCGGATCGCCCGGCAATGCCGCGGAATTATTTACCAGAATTTTGCGGGCACCTTGATCGTCGACTCCATCGGAATTGTTCTGGCGGGAGCCGGGCTGCTCAATCCCCTCCTGGCAGCCTTCATTCACGTCACTTCAGAACTGGCTTTCATCCTGAACTCCACCCGTCTGATCCCCTCGGGAAAAACAATGCGGGACAGATTATTGTTTCGCGCCGCATGAATTTCACGACGAGCCGCCCATAGCCGCGTGAATTTGGCTATTTGTATGGAACGTTGGCTGGCGGCTCGGCCGCGTTGCTCCTGCGGATTTGCTAGAATGAAGTTTGGAGTTGGCCTGCAACGCAGGTGCTGTGAGCGAAGATCTTTTGAACCAATACTGAACCTCCGGGTGCCCGAGTCAGACGTCCTGTGTGCATGGCCCGCGGCGGATTTCGGTCCGTTGCGGGAAAGCCTAAAGGCCGGCGCAGGGCGCCCACTTTTTACAGGTGGTTCAGGATCTAGCTCCACACGGCCGCGCGGACCCGCTCCATTTTTTGCGCACCGACGCTCCCGGTAGCGTATCTTTCGGACTACCCGGGCAGAAGCCGGCGCGTCGCGCCCGGCAAAGAGAACAAATGAAAATTCTGTTTATTGGCGACATCGTGGGTTCACCGGGCCGGGACATCGTGGTGGACCGGCTGGCCGACATCGTGTCGACTCGCGGGATCGACCTAGTGATCGCCAACGGAGAAAATGCCGCCGCAGGCTTTGGCATTACGCCGCGGATCGCCGAGCAATTGTTCGCGGCGGGCGTGGAGGTCCTGACCGGGGGGAACCACATCTGGGATCGGAAGGAGATATTCGACTACATTCCGCACGAGCCTCGCCTCGTGAGGCCGGCCAATCTCCCCGATGGCAACCCCGGCTCCGGCCTGTACGTGGGAAGATCCCGCAACGGCGTGGCCTACGCCGTACTGGACCTGCAGGGCCGCGTCTTTATGGCGTCCAATGATTGCCCCTTCCGGGCAGCCGATCGGGAGCTTGCCCGCATCCCATCGGATGTCCGCGTGATCTTCGTGGACGTTCACGCAGAAACGACAAGCGAGAAGGAAGCCATGGGGTGGTATCTGGACGGGCGAGTCTCGGCCGTGATCGGGACGCACACGCATGTGGCTACGGCGGACGAGCACGTGCTGCCCGGCGGAACCGCATTTCAGACGGACGTGGGGATGACGGGCCCGCATAGCGGCGTCATCGGTATGGACAAGGCCGCAATCATTCGCCGGTTCCTGAACGGGCAGCCTGCGCGCTTTGAAGTGGCCAGCGGCGATATCCAGATGAATACCGTCCTGATCGACGTGGACGAAACCACCGGCCGCGCCCAAGGGATCGAGCGCCTGCGCTTCCGAACCGACTGAGGCCCATTCGTCTATGCACTGCTCGAAATGCTCCCAGGCCGCAACAGAGACCGCGCCGCTGGAAAATATTTTGTTGCCGCCGCGGGCGAAATTTGGGACTCGCGCTCGTTTGAAAAGCCCGCTAGCGCTGCATTTGGCCCTCGCCCTATCCGTTGTTGCGCTGGTCGTCCTTTCGTCCCATTCAGCGCGTGCGCAGGAGCCATACCAGTTTGAAAGAGACCTAGTGGCGAAGCACCGGCTGTATCGAGAGGTGGGCGCCGGTTTTCGCCAGATTCGGCGCGGACCGAACGGCAATTACTACATATTAACCGCGCCCGCCCCGGCTGTCCTCATCTACGATTCCTCCGGCAAGCAAACCGGCCAAGTTCCCAGTGTTTCCGGCGCCGCGGCCAAGGGCGCCGCACTCGTCTACGGTGAATCGTTTGACGTCGACCACGACGGCCGCATGGTCGTATGCGATCGCGGCGCGAACAGCGTCAAAATTTATTCGCCGGCCGGCGCTCTTACCACGTCGATCTCGGTCAGCGCGCCGGTTTCGGTCGTGTTTCTTCCGGGAGCTGAAATCGCAGTAGCGAGTCCGGAATCCGATCACCTTGTGACCGCGTACGACCTCACTGGAAAAATCGTGCGGGATTACGGCGATCGCGAAGAAATCGCCGATCGCTCCGACGTCAACACGCAGGTGAATTTCGGCCATCTCGCAGCGGACGATGCGGGGAATAACTATTTCTATTTCGACTATCTGCCCGAGCCCACGGTGCGCAAGTTCGATCGCGTGGGCTACTTGTCGTTGGAGATTTCGCTGAAGACCCTGGAATTCGAGCCTGCCGCGCAGGCCGCGCGCAAGGCCATTGTCCGCTCCCAGAGCGATGACAAAACCATCCCCTCTCTGCACCGGATTATCAGCGCCGTGGGCGTCGATCCCCAAACGCAGGAACTGTGGATCGCCATTGGCACCCTCTTGATGCAGTTTGATAAGGATGGCCAGCGGCTGTACAGCTTCCGTACATATCTTCCGAATGGGGCCCGCATGGACCCCTCCCAAATCGTAGTGGAACCCGACCGTCTGCTGCTCGGCGCCGACCCGCAGGGAATCTATGAATTTCCCAAACCGGCAAAGATTCCAAAATGAGTTTTACGGAATCGTAATCATCGTTTTTTGCGAATTTAATCCATACAGTAAACATGGTAGAAAATACATGTGGCACCATAGATGTCAACTTGGTGGAAAATTCACCGGCGGCGCCCAATTTCATGAAGTAAGTGAATTAGTTTCTTCAACATAGCCTATTGTGGAAAAGCTGTGAATGTTCTGTGGGAGGTCCATCGGGCCTGGCAAAATTTTCGCTTGCCGAGAGACCCACGTTCGGCGAGAATCCACGCTCGTCTTAGGAACCCAGTCCTGCGACTGCGGCCCTGTGACGCCGTGACGGGAGAATCGATTCTACGTTCCGAGTGGCAGGCCCACCTTTGGGTCTTCGGGCGGAGGGGAGAGGGGTCACGGAGCCAACCCAACAATAGAGTTCAGCCGCGAGAGGCTCTTGCGGTTGTGTATTTTCCACAGTTTTTCCACAGTTGTGGAAATAGCTGGCGCGGGCTATTTTTGCTTTCTTGAGGTCGTTGCTTTGATGAATTCCTGGGAAAAGATTTTGCAGCATATGGAGCGGCGCGTAAACCCGCACAGCTTCGCCACGTGGTTCCGGCCTACCCGTCAGGAAGAGACGGAAAACGGCAAGCTTGTCGTTCGGGTCCCTTCCCGGATCTTCCGGAAGCGGCTCACGGAGACCTACGGTGAGCTTCTGCAGGCCGTCCTCGCCGAAGTGGGCATGCGGGACACACACCTGGAGTTTACCTGCCCGGACAACGAACCCTCAGCGCCGCCGAATCTCCTGAAGCAGACCCGCCTCGATTTTGATTCCGTGGATCATCAGCTCAATCCGCGATACCAGTTCGAGTCGTTCGTCGTGGGCGCGTCGAACCAGTTCGCGCACGCCGCAGCGCAGGCGGTTGCCGAGCAACCGTCGAAAGCTTACAACCCGCTGTTCCTCTACGGCGGAGTGGGAATGGGCAAGACGCACTTGATGCAGGCGGTCGGCCACCTGATCAAGAAGCGCAACCCGGCGGCGCGGCTCACATACATCAGCGCGGAAAAGTTCACGAACGAAGTGATCAATTCGCTGCGCTTTGACCGCATGATCAGCTTCCGCGACCGCTTCCGCTCGGTCGATGTGCTCCTCGTAGATGACATTCAGTTCATCGCCGGCAAGGAGCGCACGCAGGAAGAGTTCTTTCACACGTTCAACGCGTTGTACGACCTGCAGCGGCAGATCGTCATCAGTTCCGATTGCCCGCCCAAGGAAATCTCGGCGATTGAAGAGCGTCTGCGCTCGCGCTTCGAGTGGGGCCTGATCGCGGACATTCAGCCGCCGGACCTCGAGACCAAGATTGCCATCCTGCAGAAAAAAGCGGAAAACGATCGCGTCGTGATTCCCGATGACGTCGCCGAGTATATCGCCCGCGCGATCAAGTCCAACGTGCGCGAGCTCGAAGGCGCGCTGACGCGGCTCATTGCATATGCCTCGCTCACCGGCTCAATCCTGAACTTGGTGACGGCGCAGCAGGTCCTGCGCAACATCATCGCCACGCAGGAAAAGCGCATCACGATCGACCTAATCCAGAAAAAAGTCGGCGAGACGTTTGGGTTGCGCGAGCAGGATTTGAAGGTGCGCTCGAACACCAAGGCGATCGCCTTCCCGCGGCAGGTCGCGATGTACCTCGTCAAGCAACTCACCTCCGCATCGCTTCCGGAAATCGGCCGGCAGTTCGGCGGCAAGCACCACACCACGGTTCTCCACTCGATCAACAAGATCGACGCGCTGCGCCGCAGCGACAAAGACCTGAACCGCACCATCAACAAACTGATGGATTCGTTTGGTTGATTTTCGATCCCCCATTTTTTGCGTCGTCTTAATCCAACAATTCTAGTTCGTGTGGTGCGCGCTTCCAGCTTGCGTAAGTCGGCTGCTGCACGTTGGCACTCGCAACAACCAAAACCCACAGGCTGGAAGCCTGCCCCACGCACGTTTTGCCCTGTTTAAAACCTGCACATAATGCTGTGCTGTTCCTGTGCGTCGCGCGATGGGCCTGAGGAAATTTTTCGCGGTGTAGCGCGCTCACGCACGGATTGGGGCGAGTCTTCCTCGGTATCCACAGTTCGCCGCAGAAGCGCGCGCGACGCGAACGCATCCCTGCTTCGCGATGCGCGCCTTTTCCTCATTTCCACAGTGACGGCTACTACTGCGGTCTTTATCCTTACTATAAAACAGGGTAGAGTAACTCTTCGCAGCAGCCGTAGTGTTTCGCGTTCTTAGCGGAGGAAATCCAGCGATGGAATTCAGTGTGAAAAAATTCGACCTGCTCCAGGAGCTCAGCCTGACGCAGGGAGTCGTCGAGCGGAAGACCACGATTCCGATTCTCGGCAACATCCTGTGCGAAGCCTCCGGCACTCGCGTCACGCTGACGGCCACCGACCTCGAGCTCTCCATCCGGACCGCTTGCGAAGCCAAGGTGAAAAAGGAAGGTGCCGGAACGATCCCCGCGAAAAAGCTGCTTGAGCTCGTCCGCCTTTTGCCCGACGGAGAAATTCGTTTCAAGCTCCTCGAAAACCACTGGGTGCAGATCACGGCCGATCGCAAAACTTACAAAATGGTGGGAATGGCGAAGGATAATTTTCCCGCGATCCCGTCGTTTCCGCATCCGGTCGCAAAAATTCCCGCGAAGATTCTAGCTTCGCTCATTAGCAGAACGGCCTTTGCCATATCGAGCGAGGAGTCGCGCTACACGCTGAACGGCGCGCTGCTCCTCTTGAAGCCGGACACCGTCACCATGGTGGCGACCGACGGCCACCGCCTGGCCGTTGCCGAGATCGATCACAAATTCGAGGGCTTGAGCCGCGAAGTTCGTCCGCTCGTCCCGAAAAAAGCCCTGGCGGAAGTGCTGCGCCTTGCGAGCGAATCGGGCGACGACGCCGAGATTGAGTTCGCTCTCGATGAGAGCCACTTATTTTTCCGCGCGGGAGATCGCCTGCTCATTTCGCGGATGCTCACGGGCCAATTCCCGAATTACGAAGCCGTCCTGCCGCGGGAGAACAACCGCAAAGTGGTGATCGAGCGAGGAGAATTGAACGACGCCGTCAAGCGCGTCGCGCAGCTCGCCGATATGCGCTCGCATGCCGTGAAACTTTCCGTCTCCACGGAAGGCGTCGAAATCTCCGCGTCCAGCCCGGAATACGGCGAAGCCAAGGAAACCCTCGAAAAGGAATACAAAGGCGAGCCGCTCGCCATCGGCTTCAACGCCCAGTACATGATCGATTTCCTCGCAGCCGCCCCTGAAGGCCCCATCAGCGTCGAACTCAAAGACGAGCAGTCTGCCGGACAAATGCGTCCCCTCGCCGATGAAGCTTACCGGTACCGCTACGTAATCATGCCGATGCGGATTTGACCTCTAATGGTTTTCCCTTTTGGGAAACCGCTTCAATTTGGGCCCATCTTTGTTGGCAGAGACCTCCAGGAGATCGTCAATCTGTTCTCTCGATAGTCCTTCAATTTTTTCCAACAAGAGCATAAGTCCATCGGCGGCAATCTCGCTCGGTCCAATTCGAGGATCGTTCCTCTTTTTTCGGCGCACCCGAATGATTTGGAGAATAAGTTGCTCCTCGGGCGTCAGATAGAACCTGACGGGCTCTGCGTCGTCGGATAAGCGCTTTGGGCGACCCATGAACGTGCACCAAATAGGGAAATACTTGACCTTGGTCGAAAAGACAATTAAACAATAAAACGAAAAGAATGTATATTAGGCATGACGCCAGAGAGCCATAGGTCCACTTGAACTTCAAAGTAAACGAGAGTCCGACGAAGTTGCGCGGCGGTTACTACACACCGTTAGACCTAGCAGTTTACATTTCAAGATGGGCAACCGAAAAACATCCCAAATCTGTGCTCGAACCCAGTTGCGGCGACGGCGTTTTCGTCGAGGCCTTGGCAAAGGCCAGCCCGCGAGCCAAATTCTGCTTCACAGGATTCGAACTGCTCGATGAGGAAGCTACCAAAGCGAGGCAGCGCTGCCTAGCTGTGCCGCAGTTCGAGTCGAGGATTCGCAACCAAGACTTCCTCGATTTCGCAATATCGCGGATTCTGACCGGACAAACAGATTTTGATTGCGCTGTCGGGAATCCTCCGTTCATTCGCTACCAATATCTACCGGAGGAATCACAGCGCAAGGCGGAAGCGGTCTTTAAACTTCTCCATCTACCGTTTACCAAACATACGAATGCTTGGGTTCCTTTTGTTCTTGCCGCCGTAGCGATGCTGAAACCGGGTGGGCGGCTCGGAATGATTCTGCCTTCTGAAATCATTCACGTCATGCACCCCCAGTCACTTCGCACCTATCTTGGTGAGGTATGCAGTAGGCTACTCGTAATCGACCCTGAAGAACTTTGGTTCGACGGAACACTACAGGGTGCTGTGATACTCTTCGCCGAGAAGAAACATCAAACCGGTGATCACTGCGATGGGGTTGGAATCGTCAGGGTCTCCGGGCGCTCGTTTCTGTCGGAAGAACCATCTCGTCTTTTCAACGATACTGCGCGTATCAATGGGAAAACGGTCGAAGGCAAGTGGACGCGAGCGCTGTTAACCATCGCTGAACGGAGCCTCGTTGATTCGTTATCTGAGCATCCGGAAGTGCATCGATTCGAAGACATAGCAAAAGTGGATGTCGGTATCGTAACAGGGGCGAACAAATTCTTTCTTGTACCTGACGACACGGTTTCACGTTACGGGTTGGCGAGATTTGTGCATCCTATGTTCGGTCGAAGCGAACACTGTCCTGGCGTCATTTACGATGGGTATCAACACGCCCAGAATGCCCGAATTGGCAAGCCTACGAATTTCGTCTGGATAACGGCTCCGAAAGGCGGGCTTTCGAAGAAGGTGCTCGAATACATCGAACTCGGAGAAAAGGAAAAACTTCACACCCGTTATAAATGCCGGATCCGGAAACCGTGGTATACCGTTCCCTCGGTGTACGCAACTGAGGTCTGCATGCTGAAACGAGCAAATGACACACCGAGGCTCATTCTGAATGAACTTTCGGCTTATACCACTGATACCGCCTATCGCATAAATACGAAAACTGCGGTCCCCGAGCAGTTGGTCTACTGTTTCTTGAATGCGCTCACGGCCTTGAGTGCCGAGCTGGAGGGACGACACTATGGCGGCGGAGTTATCGAACTTGTGCCGTCAGAAATTGAGAAGTTGCTGGTTCCGCTACCAAAGAGATTGCGTCCTAACATGCAACAACTAGATAAGTTGGTCAGGAAAGAAATTGCGCAGGTGGTTTTGGCGCAACAAAGCAAACATGTCCTCGGAGAACTTGGAGTGAGCCCCGCTGACCAAAAACGATTACTGCTGGCGTGGCTTCGTCTAAAGAACCGCAGACAACGGGCTAGTGAAGAAGATACGAACGAACAGGACGCGGCATGAATGGAAATTGTACAGGCCTGTGCTTATGAAATCTCGATGAAGAACGGCTCATCGGTTCCTGCGGGTGGGCCATAGAGTGAAAACGTTTTACCAGTAACATCGGCCTTGCGGATGTCATCCCCAAGGCTTCCCCAGTGTAGTGCGGAAGTATAGTTCCCCTGATTTGCTTCCCCACTCGGCTTGTCACTCACGAGCAGCCGGTGGATTCCTATGTTATTGCCTAGAACTTTGATGTGAAATTGGACTCCGGTTTCTTCACGAGAGTACGAGCGTGCCTTCGTTTTCCTCCAGTTAAACCTCCCAAATACGTCATTCCGAAAATACGTCGTCTGGTCAATTACCTTGCCGTTGATTTTCCAATTCGCCTGCGTCAGCCTAACTTCACCAGTCACATTACCGGGTTGACGCTGCGCATCGGTCAAGGTGAGTTTCTTCGTCCAGACTAGCGGTCCTCGGTTGGCGGCAGCGGGCGCCGCGCGGCCAGCGGCGGGCACTGGCACAGCGACGGCTGGTTTGGCAGCGCCCTTGCGTGAGGTCGCTTGCGGAACGACCTTCGAAGCAAATAGTTTTTTCTTCGGAGTCGTCGTGTCAATTGCAGCGTCGCTTTCCGCAGAAGTCTCCGACCGATTTGCCCCGGCTTTCTCTGAACCTAGGTACCCCTCCGCCTGTAGCTCCTGTAGAAACGCTTCGTCTAATGCGTGCGAAAACCCACTGGCGACGTCACAATACGTCTCGACGATCCTTTCAGTAGCGGCTACCAGTTCCGCATCCGGCTGTTGCCTAAGGTCGAGTTCCTCCATTAACGAGATTTCGTAGTTGCCGACCAAGCCCTTCCCCGTCATGTTGTTGGAGCCTACGGTCAAAAATGCTCTGTATTTCTCTTGGCAGAGGTACAGTTTGGGGTGAAATATCGGATTTGCGGCATTGTCGTTATGAAAGACAAAGACTTGCGCTCCCTTCTTGGCGGATTCAAGCAAAAGTTCCAGGCCCTCAGCAGTTGTGACCCTATTGCTCACCCCTACCACAACGCGAACATGGCCTCCGCGCGCAAGGAGCCCTTCCAGTTCTTGCTGCAACTCTTGCACGCCGGAGCTCACTGCAAAGGCTACGAGCGCATCAAACCTCAACACTCCTGGCCGTCGCAAAAGTTCCTTAAGAAGTGTTGCCAGTTGGACGTCATCGGGTTGATTTAGAAGACGAGTAGGCATTTTGGAGTTCCGACGTAAGCTGCGCTCGAAACTATACACATTTGTGTAAATGATCAACAATTTATTTCTTGAGTGGAAGCCGTGCCCTGCTTTGACGCCCACTCCACGAA
>Ga0210410_10006593_pt1 | contig 10080 bp, 7 predicted proteins | sample IncBWC4MmetaG_FD_161058 | JGI IMG/M metagenome (GOLD analysis project Ga0210410, IMG submission 161058) | Forest soil microbial communities from Barre Woods Harvard Forest LTER site, Petersham, Massachusetts, United States - Inc-BW-C-4-M | ecosystem: Environmental > Terrestrial > Soil >... | reverse complement strand
GCCGTTTCGAACGCCGCATTGCACTGCCCCCAGGCCGTTATGCCGTCAGCCGCTTCGCAACGAACGGGTGCATCGGGTTGCGCCTGTCAAAATCCGTGTGAGGATGGTCATGTCGCCAGTCAACGAAGAACCCGCCGCTGCTTCGTCTCACGCCACCACGCCTGACCCAGAGTCCGTCCCGATCCCGGACGATGCCCTGATCATCATCCCGGTTCGCAATGTCGTGCTGTTTCCGGGTATCGTCGCCCCGATCACCATCGCGCGGCCGAAATCGATCGCCGCCGCGCAACAGGCGCTGCGCGCACAGCGGCCGGTCGGAATTCTGCTGCAGCGAAATACCGAGGTGGACGATCCCGGCCCCGACGATCTGTATCGGGTCTGCACGGTCGCCAATATCGTACGTTACATTGCCGGGCAGGATGAAACCCATCACATCATCTGCCAGGGGGTTCAGCGTGCCCGCGTTCTTGACTACCTGCCCGGCACGCCATTCCCGGCGGCCCGGGTTCTTCAAATTCCGGAACCCACCACGAGTTCGCCGGAGATCGAGGCCCGATTTCTGAACCTGCAACGGCAGGCTATCGAAGCGATTCAATTGCTGCCCCAGGCGCCGCCGGAACTCGTTGGCGCCTTTCAGTCGGTCACGTCTCCGGCTGTTCTCGCCGATCTCGCGACGTCCTACATGGACATCAAACCACCGGAGAAGCAGGAGATTCTGGAGACGATCGACCTCTCGCTCCGAATGGAGAAGGTTTCGCGTTACCTGGCCGAGCGGCTCGAAGTGCTGCGGCTGACCAACGAGATCGGCCAGAAGACCCGAGCCACCTTCGATGAGCGCCAGCGCGAGGCCATCCTTCGCGAGCAAATGGCAACCATCCAGCGCCAATTGGGCGAGGGCGACAGCAAGACCCAGGAGGTGGCGGAGCTGAACGAGGCCATCGCCAAGGCCCAGATGCCGGCTGAGGCGGAAAGCCAGGCGCGCAAGGAAGTGCGTCGCTATGAACGCATGCCGGAAGCCGCCGCCGAGGCAGGCATGGTTCGCAGTTACCTCGACTGGCTGATCGAACTGCCATGGGCGCTGCCCGCGGAGAAGACCATCGATATCCCGGAGGCGCGACGGATTCTCGATGAGGATCATTTTGGTCTGCAGAAGATCAAAAGCCGGATCGTGGAATATCTGGCGGTCAGAAAACTGGCGCCGCACGGCAAGGCGCCGATCCTCTGCTTTGTCGGCCCGCCCGGGGTCGGCAAGACCTCGCTCGGGCAGTCGATCGCCCGGGCGATGGATCGTCCGTTTGTTCGCGTCAGCCTGGGCGGCGTCCATGATGAGGCGGAAATCCGGGGCCACCGGCGGACCTATATCGGCGCGCTGCCCGGCAATATCATTCAGGCGATCAAGAAAGCCGGATCGCGCAATTGCGTCATGATGCTCGATGAGATCGACAAGATGGGGCGCGGCATTCAGGGCGATCCATCGGCGGCCATGCTGGAAGTTCTCGATCCGGAGCAGAACTCGACGTTTCGCGACACTATCTTGGCGTGCCGTTCGACCTGTCGCGCGTCGTGTTCATAGCGACCGCCAATCTGCTGGATACGGTTCCGGGAGCGTTGCTGGACCGCATGGAGATCATCAGCCTGCCCGGCTACACCGAGGACGAAAAACTCGAGATCGCGCAGCGCTATCTGGTCCGCCGTCAGCTCAAAGCCAACGGCCTGAAGCCGGAACAGGCCGAGATCGACGTCGAGGCGCTGCGGCTCATCATCAAGGGCTATACCCGCGAAGCCGGCGTTCGCGCTCTCGAACGCGAAATCGGCAAGGCCTTGCGTCATGCGGCGGTGCAGATCGCCGAAGGCAGCTCGAACAGGGTTGTTATCCTCGCCAAGGATCTCACTTCCGTTCTCGGCCAACCCCGCTTCGAAAGCGAGATCGCGATGCGGACCAGTGTCCCCGGTGTGGCGACCGGACTGGCATGGACGCCGGTCGGCGGCGATATCCTGTTTATCGAGGCGACCCGCGTTCCCGGAAAAGGCGCGCTGATCCTCACGGGCCAGCTCGGCGACGTCATGCGTGAAAGCGTGCAAGCGGCGCTGACGCTGGTGAAGAGCCGCGCCGCTCAGCTCGGCATCGATCCCTCGCTGTTTGAAAAAAGCGAGATCCACGTCCACGTGCCCGCAGGCGCCACGCCGAAAGACGGTCCGAGCGCCGGCGTCGCGATGTTTACGGCGCTGACCTCCCTGCTCACCAACCGCACCGTCAGAAGCGACACGGCGATGACCGGCGAGATATCGTTGCGGGGTCTGGTGCTGCCCGTCGGCGGCATCAAGGAGAAAGTGGTCGCGGCCGCGGCCGCCGGCCTGACCCGTGTGATGTTGCCGGCGCGAAACCGGCGAGACTTCGATGAAATTCCACAGGGCGCCCGTGACAAACTGGAGTTCGTCTGGCTCGAGCGCGTCGATGATGCCATCGCCGAAGCGTTTGAAACGAGTACGCCTGCAGCCGTAGCTGCCAGGTGAAATAATAGCCGGACCTGCGAGCGATTGTAATACGGTGCTTCAGAGCGTCTTCAGATACTCGACGATCGCCCGGCGGTCGTCCTCGCTGAGATTTGTCCCGGCGGTATGCCCGCCGTTTCCGTTGCCGTTGGCATTGGCGGGATCGGCTACAAAATTACCGTTCTTGAACGGCGACTGATCGGTCGCATAGCCGACGTTTTTCGGATCGAACAGCCGGCTTCCCACCATGAAACTGGATTTGCGTTGGTTGGGTGGGGTCAGCAGTTCCCAGAGGTTCGGCACCGAGCCGTTGTGAAGATAGGGCGCGGTCGCCCAGATGCCGTGCAAGACGCGCGCCTCATAAGCGCCCTTCGGGGCGTCCGGGGGCACACGGAACAGCTCGCTGAGGTTTTCCCTGACAAAGCTCGCCTTCTCGACGGGAGAGGCGGAGCTCTTTCCCGCCTTTGCCAAATCCAGGGCGATCGCGTCCCGAATTCCGCTCTGGTTTTTCAGGGCCGCGTCCAGAAGGCTGCCCACCACCGAATTGGCGAGGACTTCGGTGGCCTTGGCGGGATTTTTTAACCGGGCGCCAATCGGTCTCGGCATCAGCGAGCCCTCGAGCTTTCCGGAATCGACTGTCCGGTTCGCCGCGTTGTCCGCTACCTTGGTGTCGGTGCCGACCGACTGGACCGGGGTGGCCCACGCGTCCAGCACGATTTTCGAGTCGTGCTCGCCGTGACAGCCGCCGCAATTGGTCTCGAACAGCGGTTTGCCGCGCGCGGCGAGCGCATCGTCGATGGGAAAGATATCGCGCGGCCATGGCGGCGGCTTCAGCGCCACTATTTTCTCTTCCAGCGTCTGCAGGCCGGCAAAATCCGCGGAATTGTGATCATACAGAATGATCGGGACAGGAATCGCTGGAATTCGTTTCGGGCTAAACTCTCCGAAGACGCCGAACATCTCGCCGGTATTTCGCGCCAGCGCGTGGATGTACAATCCGTTTTCGACACTGCCGGTCCACTGCGTGTGATCCTGCTTCGACACATTCCACAGGAACGGATAGCTCACCGGCGCATCGGCGATCGCGAAATTCTGCGGCAGTCCGAGCCCGCGCACGGCGACGCGATTGAAGATCATGTTGAACGCGTCCAGCCGCCCCGGCCCCCACGGCGTCGGCGGCAGGCTCTTGTCCATGAATTCGCCGAATTGCGCGACCCAGGCGTCGAAGTCCGTTTTCAGCGTGGCCGCTTTGGCGGCGGAAAACTTCGGACCCAGCACCGTTTTGGCGAAGGTGTCGAACCGCGCGGCGTCGCGCGATGTCGCGCGTGTGGCCGCGAGCAGATCCGTCATGAACAGTTGAAAATCCGCATTGGCCGGCGCGCCGTCGAGGCGCAGTTGATGGATCGTACCGTCCTTCTGATATTCAAGCTGTCCGGTGTGGCAGGCGGCGCAGGTCATGCCGAGTTGAGGCGGCGACGGCCGTTCGTCGACGACAAAGCCGACCGGCAGGTTCTTGCTGGAACCAGTGTTAGGAAGGTAGCCGTAGCGCTGCAACTGGTCGGCGCCGAACGGCGCGTCCACGTCGAGCCGGCGCAACGCCTTGAACCAATCATAAGGAATCATGCGCGAGCCTTGCGACGTCGTGTAGAAGGCCTCGCGGTCGGCGGTCGACCATCCCTGATCGGCGAAAGTTAGTTGGGGAGTTGGCGATGCCGGCGCGGTCTGCTGCGCCGGCGCGCGATCGGTCCAGGAGAGCAGTACAACCGCCACGAATGCAGATGCGACGAATCGAATCAACTTCAATTCGAACCGGTTCATGCCAACCCCGCCCAGCCGCTGTCAGGCCTGGCAGGATGCGACGTTCGTGCTGCAATGTCTAGCTGTGTTGTTTCAGAACAACCCGCGGTGCAGAATTCGAAGAATCGCCGCTGCGCGGTGGGTACCGATCTCTGGCAAATGCGATGGCGACGCCGGAGCCTACCCCAAACCGCGCCGCCGCGATCATGCCAGCCGGCCCGCGGGCGCCTGCTGGCCTCCTTCGTCATGAACGGTTACGCCCTCACCGGCTGTCTCGCCCAGCTCGATGCCGGTGGTTTCCGGCAGCAGCGCGGCGGACAATATCACCATGGCATAACCAACGCCGGACACCATGGCGATCGCCAGCGGCAGAGAGGTGCCATCGCTGCTCAGCCATCCCACCGACAGCGGGAAGAACGAACCGATGACACGGCCCGCGTTGTAGGACACGCCATAGCCGGTTGCGCGCACGTCGTTCGGATACGACTCCGAGATAGTTGCGCCGATGCCGGAGAACACGCCTTGCATCAATATCCCGAGCGGAAAGCCGAGGAAAAGCATCGACGTATTGGAGACGGGGATCACCATATACGCCAGCGCCATCGCGAAGGCGCCGGCCGCGAAGACAATATAGGTCAGGCGGCGGCCCCAGCGGTCCGTGGCGTAGGCGCCGGCCACGTAGCCGACAAAGGAACCGAGGATGGTCACGACCAGGTACGAACTGGTGCCGAAGACGGACAAGCCGCGCTCGGTCTTCAGGAAGGTCGGCAGCCAGGTGGCGATCGCGTAATACGCTCCCAGCATGCCGCCGGACAACAGGCTGCACAGCACCGTCTTGCTCAGCAGCGGTTTGCGGAACAGGCGCGCGAAGGCCTGTGCCGGCGACGGTCCGTTCTGCCGCGCGCGGCTCCTGAGAAACAGCCCGGGCTCTTCCAGATTGCGGCGCAAATATACCACGACCAACGCCGGCAGGATGCCGAGAAAGAAGCAAACCCGCCAGGCAATCTCCGGCGCAAATAAGCTGAAGGTGATCGCATAGGCGATCGCGGCGGCGGCCCAGCCGAACGAATAGCTGCTCGCGGTGAAGCCGGAATATTTGCCTCGGTGCGCGGGATTGCGGATCATCTCCGTCACCAGCACCATGCACAGCGACGATTCACCGCCGAAGCCCAGCCCCTGGATGGTGCGGAAGATCAGAAGCTGCGCGGGCGAATTGGCCATGCCGCACAGGAAACAAGACACCGCGAACACGATGATCGTCCAGCGCAGCACGCGCACGCGACCGTAATGGTCCGCCAGCAGCCCCGCACCGATCGCGCCCACGAGCGACGATACCAGCGTCCACGTGACGATGGCGCCCGCCAGCGATTTGCTCATGCCCCACTGCGCAAGCAGCGTGGAGATCAAGAACGAATAGATCATGAAATCGAACACGTCGACCGCATGTCCGAGGAACGCGCCATAGAAGCCCTTGCGTTCCATGCGCGACAGCTCTTTGAACCAATCCAGCATCATAGCTCCTTCCTTGCGGTTGTGCGTGGGCCTCACTGGCCGTGAACGTCTTGCGCCGGCGGCGTGACTGCTGGCGGCGGCTGGAATGCGTGACCGTGACTCTCCAGCAGCTGGGCAAAGCGCAGCGACGTCAGATCGCCAAAGCGCGGAGCGACGATCTGCACGCCGACCGGCAGTCCGCTGCGCCCCGGCCCGATCGGCGCCATGGTCGACGGCAGACCGCACAGGCCGGAATACCCGGCCCAGAACAACTGGGTCGTCATCGGCTGCGGGTTGCCGTTGACGGACAGCACGCGCTGCCACGGCTCGCCCGCTTCGTTGAGCGGGAACGCGCTAGTGGCGGCGGCCGGGCACAGCAGCACATCGTAGTCGCAAAAGAACTGTTGCCATGCCCGCGCGAAGCGCCTGCGCGCCGCCTGCAGCTGCAGCCAGCGCCGGTGGTGCATGCCGGCGCCGACGAATTGCAGGGCCGCATAGCTACGGTCGGTGGACGACGGATCCGCTCGCTCGAGCGTGGCGGCAAAGGCTGTGTCGTCCATGTAGATGGAAGTGGTGGCTCGGAGCAGCAGGATATAGACGTGCCACAGCTCGACGGCATCGATGTCGGGACGCGCCTGCCAGCTGACCTTGGCATTCTGACTCTCCAGCCAGCGTCCGAGCGCTTCGATGGTCTCGCTCACTTCCGCGTCCACCTCGGCGAAGGGGTGGCTGGGGAGCACGGCAACGCGGAACGTACTCAACGCCGCATGCGCGCAGCGCGGCAGAGTCAGCTGGTAGGCCAGCGCCTCGTCCGCCTCGGGCCCGGCAATGGTCTGGAGCACAGATTCGAGGTCGTGCGCGCTGCGGGCCACCGGTCCGGCAACGTTGACGTCCTGGGCGGCGAACCCGGGGGCCGCGGTTCCGTGGCCCGTCAACGGCACGATGCCGAGACTGCTCTTGTGCGAGAACACACCGCAGTAATGCGCCGGATTGCGCAGCGACGAACCGATGTCCGAGCCGATGTCGAAAAAGCTCATACCCGCGCACACGGCCGCTGCGCTACCTCCCGACGATCCGCCCGGCGTCCGGCTCGGGTCGCGCGGATTGCGGGTCGTGCCATAGAGGGCGTTGTAAGTCTGCCAGTCGCGCAGGCCGAGGGGCACGTTGGTTTTGCCGAGCAGCACCGCGCCCTGCGCCCGCAGGCGCTCGACCACAACCGCATCCTGGCTCGCGCAAGGCGTGGCGTAGGCGGGGCTGCCGCAGGTCGTGGGCCACCCCTGCACGTCGAAGGATTCCTTGATACTGAAGGGAATGCCGTCCAGCGCGCCGAGCGCGGCATTGGCGCGCCGGCGCTGGTCGCTTTCGGCGGCGGCGCGGTGAGCGCCCTCGAAATTCGCCACCACCATCGCGTTCACGGTCGGGTTCGCGGCGCGGTAGGCGTGTTCGCAAGCGTCCACCAGTTCGGCCGCGCTGGTTTGCCCGGACTGCAGCCACTGCACGGCGCGCCAGAGCGGCGCAAAGCAAAGACGGTCCCGGCTGTCGCCAGGACAGGGCAGGTCTAAAGTACTCAAGCAGTTTCCTCCCGGCGCCGATCAGCACAAGCCGGCTCAATGTTATTTTTGTATACTATATACAGTACGGAATGATGCGCAACACGTGGGATTTGCTAGGCTGGTGACGTTCTTTGCTCTAATTCAGTATACAATCGACAACACTCGCGTCATGAGGATTGGACCAGCTTAGCCTCGTAAGCTTATGTCAGATCCTTCGTGCCAAGGTCGACACCGACCAGGGTTCAAGCATCTGACATCGACCATTGCGAGCGGGCCTCGGTAAGTCGAACGCGCTCGCTTCGCAGTGCATATGCGACAAGGGTTTTGCTTCTCGACAGCTACAGTTCGTATCCAGTGCTTGCGTCCCCTCCACGTGCCGCAGGCTTCATCGCAGTAGAGTTTCTGCCCGCCATCGCGGGCAGCGATTCTTTTTCTAATCATCGTCCCGTCCAACGCGGACGATAGTGTGACTTAAATCACATTCAAGCGGCTCTTCTATAGATTGCAATCGACGTATCGTTCGCCGTTGGGGTAGACATTGTGAATAGTCCTTCACTGGATCTAATCATTTGGAGACGGCCATGAGATGGGGGCGGTTCACCTTCATGTTTTCCGCATTCATCGTTTTCGCTGTACCGGCTCTTGCTGCCGACCGCGTAGCCCTCGTGATTGGCAACGGCGCATATGAGAGAGTACCGGCACTTCCCAATCCGCCGCGGGATGCGACCGATATCGCTAATGCACTGGAGCGGCTTGATTTCAAGGTCACTCAATTAAACAACGCAACCGCTGCCGACATGCGAAAGGCATTGGTCGAATTTGGCCGTGCCGCAGAGGGATCCATGATGGCAGTCGTGTTTTATGCGGGCCACGGAATGGAAGCTGGGGGAGAAAATTGGCTCGTTCCGACGGATGCCGAATTGCGAAGCGATACTGATATCGAAAGCGAGGCTGTAAGTCTGAGGTCAGTCAATTTACAGGTTTCTAAAGCGCGGCAGCTTGGCTTGATCATCCTCGATGCATGCCGCAACAATCCGTTCGCAGCAAACATGAAGCGTTCTCTGAGTACCCGGGGGGTGGCTCGCGGATTGGCTCCAACAGAACCTACCGACAATGTCTTGGTAGCTTACGCAGCCCGCGACGGCACTACGGCCAACGATGGGGATGGGCGAAATAGCCCATTCACCGCGGCACTGCTTCGGAACATCGAAACGCCGGGCCTTGAAATATCGTTTCTGTTTCGGAACGTTCGTGACGAGGTCATGTTGGCTACCAAGCGCGAGCAGCAACCATTCGTTTACGGCTCGCTTTCGAAAGAAGCGATCTATCTGAGGCCACCCGCAAGTGCTCCAGCGCAAGAAACACGAGCCCCAATCGAGGTGCCCGCGTCTACAGAAGACGAGCGAGTCTGGGAGGTAATTAGAACATCAAGCGATGCGAGCTTGTACGAAGACTTTCTGAAGCATTATGGATACAGCCCCCACGCCGCCGAAGTTCGCCAACGACTCGTTGAACTGAAATCAACGCAAGTCGCCTCCGTTGCCTCGCCGGGCGCTCGCTTGACGGCGGACCAGAACGCCGCGGGAGACATTCCTCGGCTACTCCTGGCAGAATTGCGCCGCGTTGGCTGTAGTAGGGGTATCAATGATGGCAATTGGAATATTGCAGCACAAAGGTCTCTTAGCCTCTTTAACGAGAAAGCCAGAACAACATTCGACGTCAAGTTTGCGAGCCTCGATGCCCTTAATGCCGTTCGCGGCAAGAAAGATCGCGTCTGTCCGCTGATCTGCGAGCGTGGCTACAAAGCTAAGGGCGACGACTGTGTCGAGATTGTTTGCAAGGCTGGGTTCAAGGTGGGCAATGACAATATGTGTGAACCAAACAAGGTACGGGGATCTAATGCTCGCAGACCTGAATTGCCTAGAAACGAAACTCCCACCGCTTCGACACCGCCACGCACCGTGGGCGGATCAACCATGGAAGATCGCTATCGTGCCTGTAGAAAACTTGTGAAGGGCTTTGCTCGACGAGAAGCTTGCGCACGAACTGGCTCAATTTAGATTTGAGGCGAGATTAGGAGTTTGTCTTAGGTGACAAGAATGGGCACCTAGTCAATCGCCTCCCTCGTTACACCAAGCTGTGAGAGGCGTTTACGCCCACAATGTCGGCCGCGATCTACCCGCGCCGAAGAGCAGGTGTCGCCCCGACACTCGGCGCAGCAATCGACGTAGCCCGCGCAGACGACCCTCCCTTCGGTCCGCTTTTCGACTCAGCGACCATTGAGCATCAAGTTTACGTTCAGGCATATGACCATCGTGGGCAACCTGTCGAGGGTGTCGGCTATTGGAAAACGTTCGAAACGTGGGAAGTCGGTAACAACGGCAGCGTGACGCGCACGGATGCAGAGCAACCGACAATGCCAACTTAAGCGACCACCTGAAGTCACCGCACTCCACTAACCCAATTGAATTTTCGCCACTGGCTTCGGTGTCGCGTCTCCTTGCCTTTGCCGAGACGCGAGTACCCATGAAGAACATACAGTTGGCAAGGTCGGGCAGCGAACCAGTTTGCTGAAGCGATGGTGGTGGCGACACGGCCCAAAAACAAGAAAGCCGCCCCGAAGGGCGGCTTTCATAAAACCTCATAAAATCAGAGGCTTGTCTTGGTTGCGGGGACAGGATTTGAACCTGTGACCTTCAGGTTATGAGCCTGACGAGCTACCGGGCTGCTCCACCCCGCGATAAAC
>Ga0210410_10006592_pt1 | contig 10082 bp, 9 predicted proteins | sample IncBWC4MmetaG_FD_161058 | JGI IMG/M metagenome (GOLD analysis project Ga0210410, IMG submission 161058) | Forest soil microbial communities from Barre Woods Harvard Forest LTER site, Petersham, Massachusetts, United States - Inc-BW-C-4-M | ecosystem: Environmental > Terrestrial > Soil >... | reverse complement strand
CGAAAAAGCCAGCGGGGTAGAAGCTTCAACTTCACCATGCGCATCGCCGGCGCTTCCGTGAAGCCGACGACCACCTCGGGTAATATCGACCCGCGATGATTGCAGAAAAAGATGCTGCGATAATTCTGGAGGATGCACGGTAAAACAGAACCGTCCCTGCAAGACAGGGACGGCTGCCTGGCACGCGACGCTTGCTCTTCAGTGGTGACCGTGATGCTCGGCGTGATGACGGCTTGCCTCGACGTGGTGATGTTCGGCGTGACTGGCGTGGCCATACGCAACATGAGCATGGTGGGCGGCCTTCTCGTGATCGCCGGCCTCATGATGTTTGGCGGCCTCGCGATGGTGCTTCGCCGCGTTCTCGTGATGTTCGGCGGCCTTGTGATGATGTTCGACACCCTTGTGATCGCTCATGTCTCTCTCCCGGTTTGGCGGCTAACAGTCCGCAAAACCTACGTAAATCGGCTGACACTTTGCTGACGGGCGCAAGACAGGTTTATGGCGGCTCGGGCGTCTTTGGCGCCTCACGGAATCGTCATTAACCTCGTTGCCGCAGCGCGAAAGCCCGGGAATAAAGCCGCGCCGTCCCCAATCAACTCCCCGGAAACCCAATCAAGGGACCACGGAGAGAGCGCGATGAGCCATCACGACCACCATGACGACGAACGCGGCGTCAGCCGCCGCAAGGTGCTGGAATGCATGACCTGGGCCGGCACCGGGGTACTCTGGACCATTACGGGCGGCGTGCCGCGCTCGCTCGGCCTCGTCGATGCCGCCAATGCCGCCGAGCCCGCAGGGCTGAGCTTCCTGCAGATCTCGGACAGCCATATGGGTTTCGACAAGCCCGCCAATCCCAACGCCGCCGGCACGCTCGAGGAGGCGATCGCCAAGATCAACGCGATCCAAAAGAAGCCCTCCTTCATGATCCACACCGGCGACATCACCCATCTGTCGAAGGCCACCGAGTTCGACAACGCCGAGAAGATCATCTCGCAGGCCAAGCTCGACGTGCACTATGTGCCTGGCGAGCACGATTTCCTCGATGAGGAGGTCAAGTTCTACAAGGACCGCTATGGCAAGGGCACCAAGGGACCGGGCTACTACTCCTTCGATGCGGGCGGCGTGCATTTTGTCGGCCTCGTCAACGTGGTCGACCTCAAGGCCGGCGGCCTCGGCAATCTCGGCGCCGAGCAGCTCGAATGGCTCGAGGACGATCTGAAGGGAAAATCGAAGTCGACGCCGGTCGTGCTGTTCGCCCACATCCCGCTCTGGACCGTGTATCCGGAATGGGGCTGGGGCACCGAGGACGGCGCGCGCGCGCTCACCTATCTCAAGGGCTTCGGCTCGGTGACCGTGCTCAACGGCCACATCCACCAGGTGATGCAGAAGGTCGAAGGCAACGTTACCTTCCACACCGCGCGGTCGACCGCCTTCCCGCAGCCCGCGCCCGGCACGGCGCCCTCGCCCGGACCGATGAAGGTCGAGGACGCCAAGCTGCGCAGCCTGCTCGGCATCGCCAGCGTCAACTTCAAGCGGGGCGATCAACGTCTCGCAATCATCGACACGCCGCTGGCGGGTTAAGCGTAAGGGAATTGTGAAAATGACGTACGCTGCTTCGCGCAGCCTCGGCCTTGCCGTGGCTGCAGCCATCCTCCTGCACCTCGGCACTGCCTCTGCGCAGGCCGAGGAGTTCAAGGTGACCATCGACAACTTCACCTTCGCGCCGGCCGAGCTGAATGTGAAGGTCGGCGACACCGTCACGTGGACCAATCACGACGACATCCCCCACACCGTGGTGTCGGCCGGCAAGTTCAGGTCCAAGGCGACGGATACCGACGGCACCTTCTCGTTCACCTTCACCAACGCGGGCGACTACAAGTATTTTTGTTCGCTGCACCCGCACATGACCGGGATGATCAAGGTTGAGTAATGCTCAAATCCAAGGCATCACAGCGGTCACGTTGATGCCGGGCCGGCTTCCTCTCGCCGGCCGGGATCACGCGTTTTCCGCCAAAGCGAGGCAAGAGGCGATGCCGGCCACGACCCTCAAGGAAGACCCTGACCGAGCGCGGCGATTTCGCGAGGCCGCGCTGCCGCTGCTCGACGACGTCTATACGCTGGCGCGCTATCTGTTGCGCAGTCCCACCGACGCCGACGACGCGGTGCAGGAGTGTTACCTGCGCGCGCTGAAGCATTTCGACAGCTATCGCGGGCCGGCCATGAAGCCGTGGCTGTTCGCGATCCTGCGCAATGTCTGCCGCGCCGAATATGCGCGCCGCGCGTCGGCGCCGAGCACCACCCTCGACGACACGCCGGAGACGGCGGAGCAGCCGCCGATATGGCACGAGGAGCAGCAGACGCCGGAGGCTGCCATGCTGAAAGATCGCGACGCGGTCACCATCCGCAAGCTGGTCGATGCGCTCGCCGAGCCGTTCAAGGAGACGTTCGTGCTGCGTGAGATCAACAATCTTTCTTACCGCGAGATTGCCGAAGCGGTCGGGGCGCCCGTCGGCACCGTGATGTCACGTCTCGCGCGCGCCCGCGCCATGCTGCGATCGGCATGGCTGGCGGAACAGGAGTAGACCACGATGACTTGTGACGAAGCAGAGGTCCTGCTCAATGCGCTGCTCGACGGCGAGCTCGACGCCGGGCATACGCGCGAGGTCGAGCAACATGTCGCGGGATGCCCGCGCTGCACGGCGACGCTGGCCGCCTATCGGCAGATGAACCAGGCGGTCGCATCCGCGGATCTGCGCTACAAGGCGCCGGCCGCCTTGCGCGCGCGGATCGAGGCCTCGCTGCCGAAGGAGTTGCCGTCGAACGTGCAGCCGATGCCGACAAGGCGCGGCCTGCTGCGCGGCTTTGCGATGGGCTCGGCGGTATCGGCGATCGCCGCGTCCGGACTGTTTGCCATCGTCGTGAGCAACGACGACCAGCAGCGCATCGAGGGCGAGATCGTGTCGGCGCATCTGCGTTCGCTGCAGGCCGGCCACCTGACCGACGTGATCTCGACCGACCAGCATACGGTCAAGCCGTGGTTTGCCGGCAAGCTCGACGTGTCGCCGCCGGTGATCGACCTCACCGCGCAGGGCTTCACCCTGATCGGCGGGCGGCTCGATTATGTCGACGCGCGCCCCATCGGCGCCGTCGTCTACAAGCGCCGCGCGCATATCATCAATTTGTTCGTGGCGCAGACCTCGAATATGCAGCACCGCGCCGCGAAGATCGAAACCATCCAGGGCTACAACATCCGCCGCTGGAGCGACCGCGGATTGAATTATTGGGCGATCAGCGATGTCGGCGCCGACGAGCTTGCGGAGTTCGGCGAGAAGCTCGAGGCCGCGGCCGAGAACAACAAGGAAGGTTGAAGGATCGTCATTGCGAGGAGCGATAGCGACGAAGCAATCCAGCGCCAAGCAATGTGGATTGCTTCGCTTCGCTCGCAATGACGAGGCCTTAAGCCGACTTGCGCACCGCGTTGTCGACCAGCGTCTTGCCGAGCGACCAGATCGCGCCGGGCACCTTGTGGCTGCCGGCGATCACGGTGTCGAACGCGGTCTCGATCCACTTGCAGTCGTCTTCGGTGATGGTGAGCGGCGGCAGCAGCTTGATGGTATGGCTGCCGTGGCCGGCGACTTGCGTGAGGATCTTGTGATCCTTGAACAGCGGCACCGTGATGAGCTGGCAGAACAGGCCCTTGTTGGCGGTCTCCAGCACGTTCCACGACGCCCTCAGCCGCAACGATTTCGGCGGCCCGAATTCGACGCCGATCATCAGCCCCTTGCCGCGCACTTCCTTCATCAGCTCATAGCCCGGCACCAGCCGGGTCAGCGCAAGCCGCAGTTCGGCGCCGCGCTTGGCGGCGGCCTCGACCAGCTTCTCGGCCTCGATCACTTCGAGCGTTGCGATGCCGGCGGCCATCGCCAGATCGTTCTTCGCAAAGGTCGAGCCGTGCACGACGGCGCGATCCATCTGGTTGAAGATCTTGTCGAAGATGGTCTTGCGCGTCAGCAGCGCGCCGACCGGCACGTGGCCGCCGGACAACGCCTTGGCCAGCAGCACCATGTCGGGCTCGACGTTCCAGTGCTCGATGGCGAGGAAGCGGCCGGTGCGCCCGATGCCGGTCTGGATCTCGTCGGCGATGAACAGCGTGCCGTATTTCCTGCACAGCGCGGCCGCGCCCGGCAGGAACTCGTCCGAGGGCATGTTGACGCCCTTGCCCTGGATCGGCTCGACGATGAAGGCCGCGACCTCGCGCGACGACAGCGCCTTCTCGAGGGCGGCGAGATCGTTGAACGGGATCGCGGTGCATCCCGGCAGCAGCGGCTCGAAGCCGCTGCGGAAATTGGCATCATCGGTCAGCGACAGCGCGCCATAGGAGAGGCCATGGAAGGAATGATGGCAATGCACGATGCCGGGCCGGCCGGTTGCGCCACGGGCAAACTTGATCGCGGCCTCGACCGTCTCCGCGCCGGAATTGGCGAAGAACACCTTGTCCAGATACGGAATGTATTTCAGCAAACGCTCTGCGAGCACGCCGGCGAGCGTCGAGACGTCGAGTTGTATGAGGTTTGGCAGGTCGGCATCGAGCACGTTCTTCAAGGCCGCGCGCAGCGAGGGATGGTTCCGGCCAATCGCAAAAACGCCAAAACCGCTCAGTAGATCGAGATAGCGGACGCCCTCGCGATCATAGAGGTACTGGCCTTGCCCCTTTTGGAAACCGACGTCATAACCGATCGTTTTGAGAACGCGTACAAGCTGTTCGTTCAGATGACGCGCATGCATGGAACTGCGCTGCGCCTCACGCTCCAAGAACAAGCCGGAAACATCAAGATTTGAACTCGGCATCCACTAATTACTTCGGTTGATGGTTGTCTCGTCAACTGGAAACACTCAGTGCGTCGTTTTGCCCTCATTCGCACCTTCAACGCAAGCACAGGTTTGAACCATGTTGCACTGCCAACGAAACGTCATGAAAACCACCCTCGCCGCCTCCGTCGTCTTTGCTGGCGGCTTACGGTTCCGCTCGGGCCGCCGATCCGACCGGCGACTGGCGGGTTGCGGACGGCGTCGCCAACATCAGGGTGGCGCAATGCGGGGGCAGCCTGTGGGGTGTGGTGGCCTGGGAGCAGCAACCCGGCGGCCGCGACAGCAACAATCCCGATCCCGCCAAGAAGAGCAGGCCGACATTGGGCATGCCGATCCTGCTCGACATGAAGAAGAAGCCCGGCGTCGATTCCTGGGAAGGCCAAGTCTACAACGCCAAGGACGGCCAGACCTACTCTTCCTCAATCACGCCGACCGATGCGGATCATCTTGAGATCCGCGGCTGCGTGCTCGGCTTCCTGTGCGGCGGCGAGACCTGGACGCGCGTCGCGCCACCGATTCCCTCAAGCCCGGCCAACAGCATGGCGAAGGGTTCCAGGCCCAACGCGAAGACGGCGACAACGACGGGTACGGCCGCGCCGAAGACCACCGGCTCGGTTGCCGCGGGCAGGAAGCCGGCTGATCAGGTCGGCGATATCTGCCTACTCGGAGATATCGCGCGGTTTGCCCATTAGCGCCGGCTGGAACAGCAGCACCGCGGCGAGCGTCGTCACCAGCGACAGCGCGAGCAGCTTGCCCATGCTCGAGGTGCCGGGATGGCTCGACAGCCACAGGCTGCCGAACGCGGTCGCGGTGGTCAGCGCGCTGAAAAAGATCGCGCGCGTCAGACTCGACTGCAAAAGGTTTGTCCTGCCCGAGCGCCACGCCACGATATAATAAATCTTGAAGGCGACGCCGATGCCGAGCAGCAGCGGCAGGGCGACGATGTTGGCGAAGTTGAGCGGCAGCTTGATCAGCACGCAGATTTCCATCGTCACCGCGCCGGCGACCAGGAGCGGCACCAGCGTCATCAGCACGTCGGTGATGCGCCTGAGCGTGATCCAGAGCAAAAGGCCGATCACGAGCAGCGCGTAGATGCCGGCATGGATGAAGGCGGTGACCACCGTGTCGCCCGATTTGAGGATCGACACCGGGCCGCCGATCGCGGTCGGCTCGGCGGCGAGCACGGCACTGGCAAACCGGCGCAAATTATCGTTGTCGTTGGGATCGCCCTTCGGCAACGCCTCGACCCGCATCAGGCCGTCCTTGGCCTTCCAGGAATTGACTATATCCGGCGGCAGATTGTTCAGCGTGACAGTCTGCGCCTGCAGGAAATTCTTGAGTTGGTTGAGCACGACCTTCAGGGGATCGACGAAGATCGCCTGCGCCTTGTTGCGGGTCGCCTCATCGGAATTGGCAAGCTTTTCCAGCGCGTCGGCGAGCCTCCGCGACGCCACCGCGCCCGGCCCCTTGCCGTCGCCCGCGGTCGTGCGCAGGGTATTCACCGAACTCTTCAGCGAGTCGACATTCTCCTGATCCGACGGCGGATCGTCGATCGAGTCCGGGCTGAGCGCGGGGTTGAGCACCCTGGCGCCCTGCGCGATCAGTTTGAGCTTGGCCGGCTGGTCCTCGGGCACGAAACTCGTGAGCGACTGCACGCGCAGCACTTCCGGCAATTTGGACAGCTTCGCCTCGATCTTCTTGGCGTCATCCTCCGAACGCGTCATCACGTTGATGGCATTGGCGCCGGTGTTGGGATCCTTCCTCAGATCGAGAAAGGTCGCAATCGACTCGGCCTTCGGATTGCGCAGGTTCATCGGATTGAAGTCGAAGTGCATGAAATAGAGCAGCGGCAGGCCGGCGAGCGCGATCGCGAGCGTCCCGCCGACGATCGCATAGCGATGATGCTCCAGGAAACGGTCGACCGGCGCGAGAAAGGCATAGCCCACCGGCTCGCTCTCGCCGGGCGGATTGATCAGCTTGAGGATCGCTGGCAGCACCGTGATGCTGGAGAAGAACGCGATCAGCATGCCGGCACCGGCGATCTCGCCGAGCTCGGAGATGCCCTTGTAGTCGGTTGGAATGAAGCAGAGGAACCCGGCGGCGGTCGCCATCGCGGCCAGCGACAACGGCACGGCGGCGCGGCGCGCGCCCTCTACCAACGCCTCGACCAGATTGTCGTTCTTGAAGCGCTCGGAGCGGTAGCGCACGGAGAACTGGATGCCGAAGTCGACGCCGAGGCCGACGAACAGCACGGCAAAGGCGATCGACAGCAGGTTCAATGACCCTACCAGCAACAATCCTACCGCGGTCGTGATCGACAGGCCGATGAACAGGTTCGCGAACACCGCGAAGATGATCTTGGCCGAATGCAGCGCAAGCCAAAGGATAACCAGCACCACCAGCACCGTGCCGATGCCGTTGCGGATCGCGCCGTCCTGGACGGTCGCATATTCCTCGTTCGCGATCGGGATCGGTCCGGTCAACCGCACCCGCGCGTCGTACTTGCCGGCAAAATCGAGATCATTTGCCGCCTTGCGGATCGCGTCGGTCGCCTCCTTGCCCGGCTCCAGCGCGGCGTAGTCGATGACCGGCTTGAACTCGATGAAGGCGCGCTTGTCGGAATCGGTCAGCCCCTTCTCGCTGGTCAGTTCGCGCCAGGAGAATGTCGCGGTTCCCTTGTTGAGGATGTCCTCGACCGTTTGCGCGATCAGATTGAAGGGCCGCGCCGTATTGTCGAGCTTGACCTCGCCACGCTTGACGCCGGCAAGCCCGGTCTCCAATGCACCGGTCAGCCCGCGGATCGAGGGATCGCCCGCCATGATCTCGATCAGCGGCGCCGCTTGCTCGAACTGACCGGTGATCTGGGCCACCTCCTGGGTCGGCAGGAACAGCAAGCCGTCCTTCTCGAAGAATTCGCCCGAGCCGAGCGGCTGCATGGAGATGAAGTTCTTCTTGTCGTCCCTGAGCTTGGCCTCGAGCGCCGCGGCGGCAGAGCTGGTCAACTCGGGGGTGGCCGCCTCCACCACGGCCAGGATGGTGCTGTCGCGGTCGAACGCCTTGTCGAACTGAACGTCGCGCTGGCGCCAGTCCATCCTTTCCGAAATCAGGGTGTTGATGTCGGTGTTTATGACGAAGTGGTGGGCGGTGTAGTAGCCCCCCCCGATCGCCAGGGCGAGGCCGACCAGGACCGTCAGAGTGGCAAATCTGGTACACGTTCTGACGATCCAGACGACGATACTTGTCAGCACATCAATTCTTTCTAATGTGATCAGCCTGCCGGAAACGCCAGCTCTCTAGCGGAGTTCCCTCAGGCGCGCTAACCTTGAAGTTGGGCTAATTCCGGCTTTGGGGACACTGACAGGTAGCGGGAATGGGGTGGAACCGTTGCGGTGGCTGATATAGAGGCCATCGTTGGCGGTAAAGTGACGAACGAGTGAGGGACTAAGAGCTTACAATCGCGTGCCAAATTAAGCTGTACTTTAATACCATTCGGGCATTTACCCTTCGCCCGGTCGCTTGCGGCCTCACCTTTTCCAGCTGATGTATTTTTGACACAAAGCCTTGCGCTTGCGTCCCTATCTATGGGGACTGGAGCGGCAGATGGCGGTGGTGCGGATATTGCAAATATCCGCAGCGGCGCGGACGAAAGGGACGAGTGAGCGATTTTGCGTAGCGGACAGCCCATCGAAGTGTATCTGGCGCAGCCGCGCGGCTTTTGCGCTGGCGTGGTGCGCGCGATCGAGATCGTCGAGCGCGCGCTCGAGAAATATGGCCCGCCGGTCTATGTCCGCCACGAGATCGTTCACAACAAATACGTGGTCGAGAGCCTGAAGAACAAGGGCGCGATCTTTGTCGAGGACCTTTCGGAGGTGCCGCCGAGGGCGGTCACCGTGTTTTCCGCCCATGGGGTGGCACGGAGCGTCGAGGAAGAGGCCGCCGCGCGGGGCTTGCCGGTGCTGAATGCCACCTGCCCGCTGGTCACGAAAGTTCACAATCAAGGCAAGCGCTATATGTCCAAGGGCCGCGCCCTGATCCTCGTCGGCCATGCCGGCCATCCCGAGGTCGAGGGTACCATGGGCCAGGTTCCCGGCCCCGTCCTGCTGGTCCAGCGCGTCGATGACGTGGCGGCGTTGACGCTGCCTGCCGAAACCCCGGTCGCCTACATCACCCAGACCACGCTCAGCGTGGACGATACCAAGGACATTATCGCGGCTCTTCACGCGCGTTTTACAGACATTCAAGGCCCGGACATCCGGGATATCTGCTATGCGACCCAGAACCGCCAATCCGCGGTAAGGGACCTGAGCAAGCTCGTGGACGTTATCCTGGTGGTGGGCGCCGCCAACAGTTCCAACTCCAACCGTCTGCGCGAGATCGGCACCGAAGCCGGTGTCGCGAGTTATCTCATCGCTGACGGCAGCGCGCTCAACCCGGAATGGCTCAGGGACGCCAGGGCCGTCGGCATCACCGCCGGCGCCTCGGCACCCGAGGTCCTGGTCGATGACGTCATCGAGGCGCTCAGGCGCATCGGGCCGGTGTTGGTATCGGTGCTTCCCGGACGGGAAGAGAACATCGAGTTCCGGCTTCCGGCGGAACTTGCTGCGGGCTGATCAACCAACAAGAAAGCATGTAATGGCAATACCCTACTTCAAGGAACTGCGCATCGGCGGTTATCTGATCAAGCAGAAACTGCTTGGCCGCAAGCGCTACCCGCTGGTTCTGATGCTGGAGCCGTTGTTTCGCTGCAACCTCGCCTGTGTCGGCTGCGGCAAGATCGACTATCCCGATGCGATCCTCAACCGCCGCATGAGCGCGCAGGAGTGCTGGGACGCCGCCGACGAATGCGGCGCGCCGATGGTGGCGATCCCCGGCGGCGAGCCGCTGATCCACAAGGAGATCGGCGAGATCGTGCGTGGCCTCGTGGAACGCAAGAAGTTCGTCTCGCTGTGCACCAACGCAATGCTGCTCGAGAAGAAGCTCGACCTGTTCCAGCCCTCGCCCTACCTGTTCTTCTCCGTGCATCTCGACGGCATGCGCGACCATCACGATAAATCGGTCTCGCAGAAGGGCGTGTTCGATCGCGCGGTGTCCGCGATCAAGGCCGCCCGGGCGCGCGGCTTCACGGTGAACGTCAATGCCACCATCTTCGACGGCCATCCGGCCGAGGAGATCGCAAAATTCCTCGACTTTTGCACCGAGCTTGGCGTCGGCGT
>Ga0210410_10006591_pt1 | contig 10083 bp, 8 predicted proteins | sample IncBWC4MmetaG_FD_161058 | JGI IMG/M metagenome (GOLD analysis project Ga0210410, IMG submission 161058) | Forest soil microbial communities from Barre Woods Harvard Forest LTER site, Petersham, Massachusetts, United States - Inc-BW-C-4-M | ecosystem: Environmental > Terrestrial > Soil >... | reverse complement strand
CAAAGTGGAACCGCGCGGCTTGCTCGTATGCTGGAACGGTAATGGCCCAGGGTGGCGAATAGTTGGTACGGAAGTAAAGTGTTCCTTTGAGCCTGATGGTCTCAAAGACATCACTCAAGAGGTCGAACATGCGGGCCATCTCGTCCAGCTAGACCCCCCGCACCCGCGTTGCATGATAGCAGACTTCGCCTCGCATGTCGCTGATGGGTCAAACTGAGAAAAACTCGGTATGAGAAATTGTCTTCCGACCTTCCCCGACAACGGACATCCCCGAGAGAGGCCCACGGGGCCGGCCTTCATTCCAAATCCAACATTATGCGATGACACGTCCGTAAAGTGGGCTGTTCGACTTGAATGGCGAGGCCAGTACGACCAAGGCAAACCAGATCGCGCGATCATTGCGCCAACTTAACTGATTCAGTTACCTGATAACTCGGATAAGGTTTTGGTACACCCAGCTACGAATAGTCGCGGCGTGATCGATTTTCCCGCCGAGCGAGATCTCACGCCGTCGTGGCTAATCCGCCGTCGACCGGAATAACAGCACCGCAGACGAAGCCGCTTGCCCTCGAGGCGAGGTAGATGGCAATACCCGCGAGATCGTCCGGATGTCCCATGCGTTTCATGGGCGCATCGTCGATGACTTCCTGCGCGCCGTGATCATCGATCGCGTCCGTCATTTTTGACGGGAAGTAGCCCGGCGCGATCGCATTGACCGCAATGTGCTTTGGCGCAAGAAACTTTGCCATGATGCGCGTCAGGTGGTTCACGCCTGCCTTCGACGCGGCATATGAGTAGGCTTCGAGATGCGATGTCCTGATGCCCTCGATCGAACCGATGTTGATCACCCGCGAATAGGAGTCCGGCGATCCTGCTGCTTCCAGCAGACCGAGGAGCCGCTGGCTCAGGAAGAACACCGATTTGACATTCAGGTCCATCACCTTGTCCCAGCCGTTTTCGGGGAACTCAGCAAAAGTCGAGCCCCAGCTCGCGCCGGCATTATTGACCAGAATATCGAGACGCTTTTCCCGCTTGTGAAGCTCGGCGGAAAGCCGGTCGATCTCCTCCATTCGCGAAAGGTCGGCGGGAATCGCGATACATTCGCCGATTTGCGACAGCTCTTTTGCAAGCGCCTCGCAAGCGTCGGCGCGGCGGGCGGTGATATAGACCTTGGCGCCGTTTTCGACGTAAGCACGGGCGATCATTTCGCCCAGGCCACGACTTCCGCCGGTCACCAGCGCGACCTTTCCGCGAACCGAGAACAGCTCTTCGATTTTCATGCGTCGCTCCTGATGAACTGGAAATACGTTTAGATGGTTATTGCTTCAGCCGATGGCGCCGGCGGCGCGCATCTGGGCGATCGTCGTCGCGTCGAATCCCGCTTCCTTCAGGATCTCATCGCTGTGCTGGCCCACCGAAGGCGGCATCCTGGGTTGCACCTTGTCTGCGCCACGCAAGGCAATCGGGCTATTGATCGTCCTTGTTTCGCTGCCGGCGAAGGGAATGAGAATGTCGTTATCGAGGAGCTGCTGGTCGGACGGAATATCTTCCGGCGTCGCCACGACGTCGAACACGATTCCCCTTTCCGTCAGGCGCTTGCGCAATTCGGCGCGGTCCTGCTTATCGAACTCCTTGTCGAGTAACGCGATCAGCTCGCGCGAGCGCGCCAACCGGTCCGCCTTCTTCGCAAAACGCGGGTCATCGATTAGGTCCTCACGATCGAGACACTTCATGAACTCCGGCCACTGCTTTTCTTCATTGAGAATGGTCAGGATCAACCACCGACCATCACGGCACTTGTAGTAGTTCGTCAGCGCATTGAATGCGAGCTCACGTGCCGGACGGTCGGTGAAAGTCGCGCCGCATAATGCTGCTTGGGCGTTGTAGCCGTTGGCCCACAGTCCGTTCGCCACCAGCGATGATGTAACCTCCGTGCCCTTGCCCGTGTTCTGGCGCTGATAGAGCGCCATCACGATGCCGGAAAAGAGCGTGAAACCGGCAGAGTGATCGCCCATGCCGTTCGCGGGCCGTACAGGCACCGACTCAGACGACGCGCGGACAGTGTCCATCAAACCCGACCGCGCCCACCACGCGGTCACGTCGAAACCCGGCTTAGTCGCCTCGGCGCCGTTCTCGCCGTATCCAGAAAACGATGCATAGATCAGCCGGTCGTTCAACGCCGACAGCGCTTCATAGCCGATGCCTAGTTTCTTGCGGACAGTGGCGGGATAGTTGGTGATGAACACATCCGCCTGCGAGGCGAGACGCTGGATCGCGGTCCTGCCCTCGGGTTTCCCCATATCGACCGCGAGGCTGCGCTTGTTTCGCGAGCCGAGCATCCAGGCATAGTTCTGGTCACTCTTCGGATGGCCGGGAAGTTTCGTGAGATGCCGGTAAGGATCTCCTGCCCCCGGCGGTTCGATCTTGATGACATCGGCGCCGAAGTCCGAAAGAATCGTGGCCGCTGCCGGTGCCGCGATGAAGCTGCCGCAATCGATTACCTTCAAGCCTTCGAACAATAGTCCCATCTCGTCCCTCCCGTTGGTTGCGCTCGTTCCGGCTTAGAAGACGCGATTGCAGCGTTTGCCGCTGCTGGTTTTACTAACCCCTGACCGCCTTCAGCGCGCGTATAATGGCGAGTTGCTTGGCATCGCGTTTGGCCTCGAGCTGCTCGGCCGGCGTAGCTGCAAACGACGCCTCAGCCTGCGCGATGATCTTGTTCTGCGCCGCCTCATCCAGATCGACCGGCGCCATGTTCTTCCATGCCTCGTTGAGACCCGGACCGAACTGCTTGAAGAACGATTTGAAGCCGCCGGCTCCGCCTCCGAGATGGAAGGAACGGAACGGACCGTCCGCCGCCCAGCGCAAGCCGATCGAACTCGTCACGATGTCGTCGAGCTCGTCGACTTTGACGACGCCCTGTATGACTAGGTAGCAGCACTCCCGGAAGATCGCTCGTTGCAGCCGGTTTGCGACAAAACCGGGCATTTCCTTGCGCACGACACGCGGCACCTTGCCGAGGGCCGCATAGAATGCCACCGCGTCATCCACCGCCTCCGGGCTTGTCTTCTCGCCGGGGACAACCTCGACCAGCGGAATCAGATGGGGCGGGTTAAAGGGATGCCCCACGAGCAGCCGCTCGGGCCGGGACATTTTGAGTGACTGCTCGGTCGCGGTCTTCGCAGAACTCGACGAGAGCATCAGTGCATGCTCTCCCACGACCTTGCCGATGCGCGCCCATAGATCCTGTTTGAATTCGATCCGCTCGGGTCCGTTTTCCTGAACCAGATCGGAGCCCGTTACTGAGCGTTCGAGACCGGCCTCGAAACTCAGTTTCTCTTCAAGATTGTCCGTCGGCAGCCCAAGCTCCTTGAGCGTTGAGAGATTGTTTCGGATATAATCCCGGACAATCGTCTCGACGTCCGGGCGCGGGTCGTTGACGACTACCGCCAGCCCGTGCGCCAGGAAGAGCGCCGTCCAGGACGCGCCGATGACACCGGCGCCGATCACCGTAACTTTCGAATACCGATTCAGAATGTCCTGCTGGGCTGTGGCCATCGTGTCCGCCTACTTCGTCTTTGAACTGGCCGAAGGCGCACTGTCGGTAAGATAGTCGTAGATGACAGTGGCCGGCGAAAGCGTGAGGTCCGTCAGGATGTGCGTTGCCGAAATGATTTCGCGGACGGGAAGATCCGCGAGCGGCGCCAGCACGTGTTCGAACAGTTGCAGCCGCGCCGGCCCCCGCCACGCACCCTTCACCGAGATATTGGTAATCTCGGTGCGCACCAGTTCACAAATTCTCGGGCGCTTCTCGTAACTCGGAAGAATTTTTAGCATAAACGTGGGTACGCAGATTTCCTGTCGCGCCTTTTCCAGATCCATCGGCTTGTGCTTGTAGCCCATCGTCGCGCGGGCCACGCTCAGCGTGCCGTAGTCCAGCGTTCCGACCAGCGTATCGGAATCGACAAACAGTTTCGCCGAACCGAGCTTCTTCGGAAACGCGCTGAGCTCGCGGCCGGCTGCAATTGCCGGCAGATTGTCGAGATACATCCCGATAATGTATTCGCCGACTTCGTTCCCATGCCGCACGACCGCGGCCTGCCCGCACTCGACATATGAACCATATCCTGTCGTGTCGGGCATGTTCATCACTTCGAAGCGCACCAACGGTTCATCGACTTCAAGGGGCTCAGGCACCTGCTTCACGAGGGCGTCGCGATCCGTTCGATAGGTGATGTTCAGATATTCTCGCGACGTGAAACGGTGCGGACCGGGAACGAAGGCCGGAGCTCCCGTCGGCGTGGTGTACTGCTTGAGCACGTCCTCTTTTTTCATTTTGATGCTCACCTCGAGTTAGGCGTTTTAGCGTTCGGTATCGGCGACGGCCTCAGCAACATGCTCGCGGAGTTCGACGCCGGTTGCCAGTACGAACCTTTGGGCTCGTCACCGCAAGCCGGATCGACACAAAATCAAGAGCTTCGTCCTGGAGACCACGCGCGCGCCCCAATTCTTCCGCGTTGCAGCAGACCCTTTGTGCCCGCCTCCAACGCGAGGCGGGCATCGTGGACTCAGGCTTTTTTGGACTCGACGGCCGCCCGCGCCTCAGCAAAGCTCTCGCGCATCCGATCGAGAATGATCTTGGGCGCTTCGCTGCTCGATATCTGGACCAGTTCAGCGAGGTCCCTGGTATTCTTGACTGTCGCTTCGAACACACGCTTAGCCAATTCCGCCTGCTTGGTGGCAACTTCCTGAAGAGAACCGCTTGGCTTGAAGTCAGCGATCAGTTGCCGCGCCTCGCGCCCGACCTCCGCCAGGATTTCCTGTTGCTTCGCGAGAACCGCGCGGCCACCCTCCGACAGCACGGCCGCGGACTTCTGCATCGCCTCGATGTTCTTGCGGTGGACGTCGAGAAACGCCTCGTAATCGATCTTCGGCAGATTAATCTGCTTCGCCATGTCGGCGAACAAATCCATAACTGTCTTGTCGGCCATTTTTCCCTCCCGGTTCATATTGTTTTATGCATGGAGCGTTTTTGTACCGTTGCCCCACGTCGTTATCTGGCTCACATTGTAGCCAGACCGCGTTAATCAAGCAATCGATCAAATAAGATACGAATCGATATTTATTCCTCCTTCAGAGTCCGGTTAGCCGTCTCCGTATTTCGCGCGAAGCACCTTCTTGTCGATCTTGCCGACGCTCGTCTTGTCGAGTGCATCGACAAACCTGATCTTGTCCGGAATGGCGAAGCGCGAAATTATTCCCTTGTCGGCATAGGTTTTGACGTGCTTCTGAACGGCGGCATCGTCCACGCTGCCTCCGGGTTGCGCGACCAGGATGGCGAGCGGCCGCTCTCCCCATTTTGCATCCGCAATGCCAATGATCGCCGCCTCGCTGAGGCTTGGCATCTGCAGCAAGATGTCCTCAAGCTCGATCGACGAAATCCACTCACCTCCGGTCTTAATCACATCCTTGATGCGGTCGGTGATCTGGACGACGCCGTGCGCGGTCATGGTGCCGATGTCGCCGGTGTGCAGATAACCGCCCTCCCAGAGCTTTTCCGAAGAAGATGGGTTGTTGAGGTATCCCATGGTGAGCCACGGCGCGCGGACGATGATTTCTCCCGGGGTGCGCCCGTCGTGAGCAACGTCCTTCATTCTAGCATCGACGATGCGGAAATCGACCAGCGGCACCGGCGTTCCGGTCTTGGTGCGAAGCTCGGCCTCCTCGTCGAGGTTTCCGGTGATTTCATGTTCCCGGAGCTGTGCAATCGTCAGGATGGGACCGGACTCCGACATGCCGTAACCGGCAAAGATGTCGATCCCGCGCTCCATCGCAGCCTTGGCCAAGGCTTTTGAGAGCGCCGCGCCGCCGATCACCATTTTCAGTTTGGAAAGATCGACATCCTTGCTGTTGGGCGCCGACAGCAGCATTTGCAGGATCGTCGGCACGCAATGGCTGAAAGTGACGCCCTCGGTCTTGATCAGATTCAGGAGGAGTTCGGGTTGATACCGACCGGGATAGACCTGCTTCACGCCGGCAGTGGTTGCGGCATAAGGCAATCCCCAGCCATGGACGTGAAACATCGGAGTAATCGGCATATAGACGTCTTCGCGATGGAAACGTCCTTGGCTCGCCGGGGATCCAAAGCTGACGAGATCGATCAGCGTATGCAAGACGAGCTGACGGTGGCTGAAATAGACGCCTTTCGGCGCGCCCGTCGTTCCTGTCGTGTAGAACATCGTCGCCCGGGTATTCTCGTCAAAGTCCAGAAAATCGTAGTCGGCGGCGCTGGCAGCGAGCAACTCTTCGTAGTTGCCGGCAAAGCCATCCCCTGTCTTCGAGCTGACTTCCTCATCCGTCATAACTATGATGCTTTCAACGGATTCGAGCTTGTCGCGGAGTTGCTCGACGAGAGGAAGGAACTCGAGGTTGACGAGCAGGACCTTTGGCCGCGCGTGATTTAGCGTGAAGAGCACCTGCTCGGGCGAAAGCCTCACATTGACTGTCTGCAGGGCCGCTCCCATCATCGGAATTGCGAAGTAGCATTCAAGGTAACGATGGCTGTCCCAGTCCAGCACTCCGACGACATCCCCGTGGAGGACCCCTTTCGTCGCTAATGCATTTGCCAGGCGCCCGATGCGCTCCCGCAAGTCGCGATAAGTGTACCGGGCGATGTCGCGGTAGACGATCTCCTGATTCAAAGCGTGCAACATCGGAGCGTGAAGCAGCTGCTTGATCAGCAACGGATACTTATAGGCCGAGGGCGTCCACTCAATCAGGGATTCAGACATGAGGTTCTCTCCGTGAGATTTTAGAGGGCGTCGGTCAGGCCGTAGGCTTCCATTTGCAGTAACTTCCAGATTCAATCAGGCAGCGTTTAGAGGGCGAAAGCGCTCAGCTTTTGCGGCGTGATCGACGTCGAAGCGCGGCGTTTTCGGGAATATCCATCAGCTTCGCTTTTTTCCGTTCGAAGCACCCGCGTCGGCACCACGAACCATAAGCGCGATCTGCCGTCCGACCTCCTCAGCTTTCAAACATCCGTTCGAGTTGAACCAGAAAACAGTCCAGTTCATTGCGCCAAGGAGAGAGAGCCGGAACGCCTGACGGTCACACCTCTTCGACAAGGGCAGATCGTCGATGAGCCCTGCAAAGATCTGTTCGTACTCGTCCCTTTGGCGAACCAGTTTTTTGACTCCAGGAAACGTGTAGTATCTCGGAGGCGTAAGGATTGCGCGGGTTACGCTGCCGCCAAGCAATACATTACAATGCGCAACGATCGCTTCTTCGAGCCGTTGCCACGGCTCCGAGAAATTCGCAATAGCAGCTTCCACCTCTCGCCGCATTGCCGTGAGGCTCTCCTGGTGGACGGTGAAGAGAAGATCCTCCTTCGATGGAAAGTGATAGTAGAGAGATCCGGACAAAACGCCGGACGCGGCCGCAATGTCACGTATCGAAGTGCCCTCAAATCCTTTGCTCGCAAACAGCTCCGATGCAGCGGCGATAATTTGCTTTCGACGGTCCGGTCCCTTTCGCGCCTTTTTGGCTTTTTGAGCACGACCTTTGACTGCGATTCTTCTCGCCATTGTAGTTCTTTCAACAATCGGGGTTGCGTTCTGGAACTCGATAATTCCGACTGCTTTAGCAAGTCACCGAAACCGGGAAAGCGCAAATTCCGTCGATATCGGTCCATGAACTCTGAGCGAGGTTATAGAATGTCATTGGGAAGCGCCTCCTGGCCAACAACGTGTTCGCGGGATGGGTCTTGCGCGAAAAATCGCACAGGACCCGTCGCATGAGATTAGCCGTGCTTCTCCGGCTCAGCAGGACGAACGAGGATCAGCAGGAGCAGTCCGGACAGAACATATGCTCCAGCCACGAGGTACGTGCTGTAGAGCGGACTTCCGGTGTTCGCGGTGATAAGCCCGGTGACGGAGGGAGCAGCCGCCGGTCCGAGGTTGCCGAGGCTGCTGATGAGCGCGATGCCGCCGGCGGCGCTTGCCTTGGAGAGGTACTCGGTGATCGTTGTGAAGAACAGCGGCGTCGCCGAAACGATGCCGACGCCGGCGAGCGTCAAGCCTGCGATGGAGAGGATCAACTCGCCCTGCGAGAACGTCGTAAGCAAAAGACCCAACGCTGCGACCCCCACGCATGTGGCGTAGTGCCAGCGTCGCTCCCTGTGCTTGTCCGAATGGCGGCCCATCAGAATCGTGCCGATGATGCCCGCTATCTGCGGCAAGGCGGCAAGCAGGCCCACGTGGAACAGGTCGGCCACGCCCCAGCTCTTGATCAGGGAGGGGATCCAGAACACCATCGTGTACGTCGCTCCCAGCAGCAGGAAATAAGTGAACGCCAGGCCGTAAACCTTCGGATCTCCCAGCATCTGGAAGAAGCCGCTGTGGTGGGCGGATTCGACATCCTTGTCGTCGTGATCGAGTTGGAAACGCAGGGCCGATTTCTCCTCCGCGGTCAGCCAGCGGGCATCTTCAGGTTTGTCCTGGAGATACAGGTACGCGAGAACGCCCAGGATCGTCGCGGGGATCCCCTGGGAGATGAAAAGCCATTGCCAGCCATGAAATCCTTCGAATCCGTTCAGGTACTTCAGCGTTGCTCCGGAAAGAGGACCGGCGATCACGCTCGCGATTGCCGTCGCGGCCAAGAACATCGCGATGATCTGCCCTCGGCGGGCCGAAGGGTACCAATACGTCAGATAAAGAATGATGCCGGGAAAGAAACCCGCCTCGAGCAAGCCAAGCAGGAAACGCGCGATGTAGAATTGCATTGGCGTCTGCACGAACGCCATTGCGGTGGCGACAATTCCCCAAGTAAACATGATTCGCAGAAGGGTCTTGCGAACACCGATGCGCTCAAGCAGCAGGTTGCTTGGCACTTCGAACAGAAAGTAGCCGATGAAGAATATTCCCGCGCCGAATCCGTATGTGGCGTCGCTGAAGGTCAGCGTCTGCTTCATCTGAAGCTGCGCATACCCTATGTTGATGCGGTCAAGAAATGCAATGACATAGCAAAGCATCAGGAATGGAAGAATCCGCCAACTGATTTTTGAGAACAATCTGTCGACCGCTCCCTTCTCGGCTAGATGGGGTGACGAAGATACAGCCTCTGTCATTTGTATGGCCATGTGTTCCTCCCCAGGAAATGTTTCGATGAGGTCTGCGCTCCGTTTGCAGACCGGCATACGTCCAATCATCTGTTGTCGGGTTGTTCGAGAAGGCCGGTTTGGCCTCATCCAACCTCTGCGCTGACGTCTGTCGCTCCCGTAGAGCGACGGTATCTCGAATGTTCAATCGTTATGAATCAAAACTGATCGTGTATTTAGATAGACGTCCAACGCCTCGGGCCCTCCCTCGGAGCCGTAGGCCAGTTGGGTATTGGGATAGGACATTTGAATCTCAGCCGGATCGGCGACTGCCGTACTACATGATCTTATTATTCTATCGGTCGATTGATTGTTTAGCAACACTTAGTGGACGGATCCACGCTGGCGTGCGTGCTGGTGCGGATCATGCCGACCTCTGCCACGAGTACTTGCTGCGCCATCGTCATGTCTTGCCGTTCGCCAGCATCCTGGCGCGGATCTCGGATTTCAGCACCTTGCCGACTTTGGAGCGCGGAAGGTCAGCCCAGACTTCAATCTGCTTGGGCGTTTTGACGCTCCCGACCCGCTGCTTCACGAAGGCCGATACCGCGGCGACATCGACGGTGCGTCCTGCTCTCGGCTGCACCACAGCGACAACGCGTTCGCCCCATTTCTCGTCTGGCAAACCGATGACGGCACAATCCTGAATGGTTTCGTGGGCCTGAAGGGCGTTCTCAACTTCGACGGAATAGACGTTGAAGCCGCCAGTAATGATCATGTCTTTTGCGCGATCGACGATGTAAAGGAAATTGTCGGCGTCCAGGTATCCGATATCACCCGTATGATGCCAGCCGTGCACGGAAGCCTCCGCCGTTGCTTCGGCGTTCTTGTAGTACCCATCCATCACCAGCGATCCACGAACGACGATTTCGCCGCGTTCTCCGGCCGGCATCAGATTGCCGTCGCCATCCATGATGCCGACCCGACCC
>Ga0210410_10006590_pt1 | contig 10084 bp, 10 predicted proteins | sample IncBWC4MmetaG_FD_161058 | JGI IMG/M metagenome (GOLD analysis project Ga0210410, IMG submission 161058) | Forest soil microbial communities from Barre Woods Harvard Forest LTER site, Petersham, Massachusetts, United States - Inc-BW-C-4-M | ecosystem: Environmental > Terrestrial > Soil >... | reverse complement strand
GTGCCGTACGCGCGGTGCTATCGGAGTGGAGCCTTCCGCCGCTCGATTTATGGGCGGTGTTTCCGACCGGGCGCGCCGCGACGGCGAAAGCGCGGGCGTTTGTTGATTTCTTCGAACGTAGCTTCAACCCGTGACAGCGAATTAATCGAAGCGACGCTGTTTCCGGCGCAGATGAGACGAACGAGCATTTCTTCGATCCCTGCCGGCATTCAGCGTCTTGGAGCGATCAGTCAAGGTGACACCAGAAGCGGAGTTGCTCATCCCGAGCCCGCGACAGAAGGAGTGTCACCATGTCCACCCAATCAACGAAGCATTCGACGAGCGTTTCCGCAGCCGTTGTCGCTGGTGTTGTCCTGTTTAGCCTGCTTTCGCCGGCAATGGCGGCGTCCGATCAAAACAACCCGGCCGTTCTGACCTCGCATTCGCCCTGGCTCGCGCCGATCGGTCATCGGCAGCCTGCAAGGGCCGACGTCCCCCAGGACGACATTTTGTCGGCATGGGAGCGCCAGCAACAGGATCTCGACGTCGAACTCGATCGCAAGCTGGTCATCTGCCGCGGCTGTTGAAGTCATTATTCCCGCGCGGAATAGGGTCTAGTCCAACAGCCTCGCTACCCTCCATGGCGGTCTCCTTTAGGTTCTTTCGCGTGAGTTCGATCCATAAGCCCACGCGAAACCCAAAGGAGAGCTGACCGTGTCACTGCAAGCCAAACTCGATGCCTTCAAGGCCGATTTCGAAGCCGGCAAGCCGCCCTACAGCGTTTCTCGCTCCGTGATCGAGACCATGCATCGCGCCACCGCTGAGCTTATCGCCTCCGGCGCTGCGCAGCGCGCCAAGAAAGCCGGTGATTTGGCTCCATCGTTCTCGCTGAAGGATCCCGAGGGCAACATCGTCAGCTCGAACGAGCTTTTGAGGAAGGGTCCGCTCGTCGTCAGCTTCTATCGCGGCGTCTGGTGCCCTTATTGCAACATGGAACTGCAGGCGCTGGAAGCCGCCAAGCCGGCGTTCGACAAGTATGGCGCTTCCCTGCTTGCGATCTCGCCGCAGACCGCGCCGAACAGCCGCAAGTCAATGCGTCAGAACAAGCTCTCCTTCCCGATTCTGTCGGATGTGAAGGGCAAGGTCGGCGCCGCGTTTGGCCTGCGCTTCGATCTGCCCGACTATTTGATCGAGCTCTACAAGAACCTCAAGAACGATCTGCCCTCGTTCAACGACGATCCGAGCTGGACCCTGCCGATGCCAGCCCGCTACGTGATCGGCCAGGACGGCACGATCCTCTATTCGGAAGTGAATCCCGACTACACGCATCGGCCCGAGCCGGAAGACATGATCCCGGTGCTGCAGCGGGCGGCCGCCGTGAAGGTCTGACAGTAGCCATCCAGAACCAACAGGAAGCGCGACTTCGATCCCATCGCGCTTTCCACGAGGCGGCCGATGGGGCGCCCGACGAAAGCGACCATCGGCCGTTGTCACTCAAACCAACAGGAGTAAGCAATGAGCAAGCTGTTCTCGCCGGCCAGGATTGGCCCCTACCAACTCTCGCACCGTGTCGTCATGGCGCCGCTGACGCGGATGCGCTCAGATCCGGGCGACATTCCGAGCAATCTGATGGTGACGTATTATTCCCAGCGCGCATCGACGGGTGGCCTGATCATTTCGGAGGCGACGCCCGTCTCGATCCGCGGTTATGGCTATGCCGGCGCGCCGGGCATCTATTCGGACAGTCAGATCGCTGGATGGCGCCGCGTAACCGATGCGGTTCACGCCAAGGGCGGCCGGATCTTCCTGCAGCTTTGGCATGTCGGCCGCCAGTCGCATATCGATCTGCAGCCGAATGGCGACGCGCCGGTCGCGCCGTCCGCCATCGCGGCAGAAGGCTATGCCTATACCAAACAGGGTGAAGTCCCGTTCTCGATGCCGCGCGCGCTCGCACTGGAAGAGATTCCAGGGGTTATCGAGGAGTTTCGCGCTGGCGCCGAGCGCGCACTGCGCGCCGGTTTTGATGGCGTTGAGATTCACGGCGCGAACGGCTACCTGCCCGATCAATTCCTCCAGGACGGCACCAACAAGCGCACGGATGAATACGGCGGCCCCATTGAAAACCGCGCGCGCTTCCTCCTGGAGATCACGCAGGCTGCAATTTCGGTGTGGGGTGCCGATCGCGTCGGCGTCCGCATCGCGCCGAGCGGCACCTATGGATCGATGTCGGACAGTAATCCGGCAGCTACCTTTGGCTACGTCGTGACCGAGCTCGATCGGCTGGGCATCGCCTACCTCCACGTGGTCGAGCCGCGGATCAAGGGCATCGAGGAGATCGCCAAAGGCCAGGCTCCGATCGCCGCGCAGCATCTTCGGCAAAAATTCAACCGCACCCTGATCGCAGCCGGCGGTTTTACTGGCGAGAGTGCCGCGACCATCGTTGCGGCAGGCGACGCCGATCTCGTCGCGTTCGGCCGCCACTTCATCTCCAACCCTGATCTGCCTGAGCGGCTTCGGCGTAATTTGCCTTTGAACCGCTACGACCGGTCGACGTTCTACGGCGGTGACGGGCGGGGCTACACCGACTATCCGATGCACGCCGAGCTGGCGCCGGCGGCAGTCTAGACTAGTCCTGGACGAAGCTGTGGCGCGCCAGGGGATGGCGCGCCACGCCCGTCGCCGAGGATGCGCGCAATGACGGACCATCTCCGACACCCCGCCCCACGCGACGCTTTATGGCGAACGACTGAGCAGTCCGGCTCCCCACGCAAATTCCGACTGACCGCTTCTGGCGCAAAGCGGCCGTTCTTGATCTCGGACGAATTCGCGTCTGAAAGTCTGCCCGTGGGTGCTTGATGCAACATATTTGCAACACGATGAACCTAAGTCGTTGATTTCTTAGATAGGGAAACGGTTTCCTAAACCGTAGGTCGCATGTTCGAGTCATGCCGGGATCGCCAGTTTTTCTCTGAAGTGCCGGTTCGTTCGAGTCGCTGACTATGCCGCGAGTTCCGGCGTCCTCCGTTCCCAGGGGCCGGAAGAATAGAATAAACAACAAGAGGTGGAGGCTTATCGATGATTACCGCCATTGTTCGTTTCAAGCTGCCCCCGACCATCGACGCCGCCAGGGCGGCCGAACTGTTCGAGGGATCGGCGCCGAAATATCAGGGTCTCGCCGGCCTGATCCGCAAATACTATCTGTTCGACGCCGCAAGCCGGACCGGCGGCGGCTGTTATCTCTGGGAAAGCCGCGAGGCCGCCGAGCGCGTCTATAACGCCGAATGGCGCCAGATGATCGCCGACCGCTACGGCGCCCCGCCCGAGATCAGCTTCTACGAAACGCCGGTCGTGGTCGACAACACGCTTCCCAAGAGCGCCCTCGACGCGGCGGAATAATGGGCGGCGTCGGCCCGGACCTCTATTGCCGTCGTTGCGAGAAGCCAACGGGCTGCGCGAAGGCACCCGCTGCGGACGTTGCAGCATGTATTCGGCCGCTAACGCTCGGCTCGGTGTCGCTCTCTTGCACGATATGCGCGAGGCTACTCACGATGCTTTCGCATCACTTGCGAGAGCCAGGACCGCACTCTTGCAGTGGTCGGCGTAGCAATTCTGATCGCAGTAGACGAGTTTCGTGCCGACTTCCCGCAGGTAGCTCGCGCCAATCAATTCCTCGCACGTCACGCAGAAGGAATCTGCACGGGGCGACCTGCCGTTCACCAACGCGAATCTCATGTGGCGCCCCAGCGCCGGCTTGCCGCGAAGGCTCATTGTCCAAACTCCCTGCTCGCGAACTCTGAACGTCTCGACATTGCCGCAGCCTCGCCGCCGTAACCGTTGTCAGGCGTGGAGTCGACACAGCCAGATGCGGTCACACTCCTGGCGGGCCTTGAAGCGGGCCGCGCACTTCTTCGAACAGAGGGCGGCTTTGCAGGAGTAGTGCCGGATGAGGCCAAATTTTCCGTCACATATCGCGCAACGTGTCGCCGAGCCGTTCCGAAAATATTGAAGACTGCTTCGCATTGTTGCCTCCTGTGGGTCTTGCGGGGATAGGGCATCATGCTCGCGTCCTGTTCGCCGTTGCACCTCGCAGCTGATCCTGATCGTCGGGCTCATGGCCGTTGCGCTCAGTCTCGTTGGGCCGGATCGCGAACATTCTGCCTCCTGCAATCGGCTGTTCAGGTGTATAGCCATAGTAAAGGGATCAGGATTGCCGGCTCAATCGTACAGAGGTAAGCGTCCGCTACCGCAAGGGTTTGGAAGAGCTATACGGACGTTTAGGATCGCGTAGCCGGAACGAAGAGGCCGGGCCGCGGAACCCGCAATCAGGGCCCGCAAGAACGAATTGCCGGTTTTCCTCCGAAGTGCTCTAATCCGGTTCGCCGGATACCCGGGACGCTCTGCAATGATGCGTAACCACACCATGAATTTTCCGGAATCCAGCCGCGCGGTTCTTCCTCGGCAGTATTGCGTCGCCGCCGGCGACGTTGGCTTATCGGCTTCGTGCCGGCCTGCCTCGACCGCTTCCGCCTGCCGGTCGATCGAATCTCACAGGGGGCAACGTGTGGCTTCCGGCAATGTCGGGTCATTGCACGACGTTTCAGTCTACCTTTCCAACCTGCAGGCGGTTGGCGCCGCGCTGCAACTCGGCGGCCGGCAGCAGTCTCATCATCTCAACAGGGACGAACAAGGAGAATGATCAGACCTAATCTCCGCCAACGGTGGTCAATGGCGGTTGGGATCTCTTACTGCGCGGCGGCGGTCTTGTCGGTCGTCGTGGCAGTCATTGCTGCGGAACTTATAACACGTTCACTGCATGCCGAGGCCATCGCATCGTCGATGCTTTGCGCTGTCATCTTCGTTGCATGGTTTGGCGGTTTCGGTCCTGCGCTGCTGACGATTGCGCTCGCCCTTTTTGCTTTTCATTATTACCTGGTGCCCCCAATCAATTCGTTTACCTGGAAGCATGATTTTTTCGCTGGGGATATTTCGGAGGTGCCGCGTCTGATCCTGTTTTCCATTACATCTCTCCTCGTTGCATTCATGATTTCGGCTCAGAGAAAAGCAACAGAAACTCTGCGACTTTCCAGTGAGGGGCTGCAAATAGCGATAGAGGATCAAAAGCGGATTGAAGCCGCGTTACTTCATAGCGAGATGTATCTGACCGAAGCGCAGAGTCTGAGCCGCACCGGAAGCTTTGGATGGAATGTCTCCAGCGGAGAAATCTCCTGGTCGGACGAAACCTTCCGGATCTTCGAATGTGACCGGGCAACGAAACCAACCCTGCAATTCATTGTCCAACGCACCCATCCGGAAGACCGCGCCGCCGTGCAGCAGACCATTGACCGTGCTTCCATCGATGGAAATAGCTTCGACCACGAATATCGATTGCTGATGCCGGATGGCTCGGTGAAATACGTCCACGCCGTGGCTCGCGCGAGGAGAGGCGAATCGGGCAGCGCCGAGTTTGTCGGCGCGGTAACGGATGTGACGGTGGAAAGGGAAGCGGAACGAAAGCTGCGACGCAGCGAGGCCTATTTGGCCGAAGCCCAGCATTTGAGCCATACAAGCAGTTGGGCCTGGGATGTGCGCGGAAATTTCGTGTATCGGTCGGCGGAACTGTACCACCTGTTCGGGCTCGATCCGGAGGACGCTGTGTCACAGCAACCCTTCCAGGATCGCATTCTTCCCGAAGATTGGCACCGGATTCTCGAAGTGGTGCCCCAGGCCATCCGCGACAAGGCGGACTTCGAAATCGATTTTCGAATAGCTCTTCCCGACGGATCGGTAAAACGCATACATTCCGTGGGACACCCTTTGGTCGGCGGCGACGGCGATGTGGTCGAAATCATCGGCACGCATGTCGACGTCACCGAGCAATATGCTGCCAAGGAGGCGCTGCAAAAGGCTCTTGATGAAATCAAGAAATCCGAAGATCGCCTTCGACTGGTGATCGATACCATCCCGACGCTGGTCTGGCGCGCCGGACCCGAGGGGATCCCCGATTTCCTCAATCAACCGGCCCTCGACTATACCGGAATCTCATTGGACCGGGCCGCGACTGACTGGCCTCGCGCTTTTCATCCCGACGACAAGAAGGGCATGTTGGTGAAGTGGGCCGCAATACGGGAATCAGGCCTGCCAGGCGGGCTTGAAGCCCGGCTCCGGCGCTTCGATGGTGAATATCGCTGGTTCTGGTTCCAGGCCGAACCGCTACGCGACGAGTTGGGAAACATCGTCAAATGGTACGGGTCGTCTACCGACATCGAGGACCGCAAGCGGACCGAGGAGGCACTTCGCGAGAGCGAGCAACGCTTTCGCGACTATGCCGAAACGGCCTCCGACTGGCTCTGGGAAACCGGGCCGGACCATCGGCTCACCCGCATATCGGAGCACCTCAATGCTGTCGGCATCCTGCCCTCACGCGCAATTGGCATGGCCCGCTGGGATATTGCGACTGACGTCGAATCGGAACCCGAAAAATGGCGGCTGCACCGGGCGCTGCTCGATGAGCATCGGCCGTTTCGCAATTTCCTGTACACCGTAAACGGGGGTGGATCGACGGCATACGTCCAAACAAGCGGCAAACCAGTCTATGACGCCCACGGTGATTTTCTCGGTTATCGGGGCACCGGCGCCGACATTACTGCGACGATCCGCGCAGACCAGGCCGAGCAGGCGCTGCGCAAGGCGCAGGCGGAACTCGCCCATGTCTCGCGCGTCACGATGCTGGGAGAGATGACAGCCTCGATCTCCCATGAGGTGAACCAGCCGCTCGCCGCCGTCGTCAATGCCGGGGCGGCCTGCCGGCGTTGGCTCGACGGCGACACCCCCAACCTGGACGAAGCCCGCAAGGCCGTGGATTGGGTCATCAAGGAGGGTAATCGCGCAAGTGAGATAATCCGGCGCGTCCGGGCGCTCGTGAACAACGCCGATCCTAAAAAGGAGATCCTCGACATCAACAACGTCATCAACGAGGCCGTCGCATTGGTGCAGCGTGAACTGGCCAACCACCATGTGCGGCTGCGGATGGAGCTGGCGCCTGTTCTGCCCGTCGTTCTCGCCGACCGGGTCCAGCTCCAGCAGGTCATCATCAACCTCGTGATGAATGGTGCTGAAGCGATGCAGCAGGTCACGGGCCGGCCGCGCGAACTGGTGATCTTGTCTTGCCAGGACGAAGCACACCGGGTGGCGGTCGCAGTGGTAGATTCCGGCGCCGGAATCCCCGCCGAGAGCGCCGACCGCTTGTTCGACGCCTTCTTCACCACCAAATCCACCGGCATGGGCATGGGATTATCGATTTGCCGTTCGATCATCGAAGCTCACGGCGGACGGCTGACGGCTGCGAACAATGCCGGCCCGGGGGCAAGGTTTCAATTCACATTGCCATTGCATCAGGAGGAAATCGTGTGACCGGGAGCTCCAAATCGTCAAGCAGCCCAGCAAGTACAGCGGAACGGATCGTCTTCGTTATCGACGACGATGAGGCAATGCGTGAGACTCTCGGCAGCCTTTTCCGGTCGGTCGGATTGCGGGTCGAGCTGTTCGGCTTGGCCCGCGAATTCGCGGAATTCAAGATGCCCGATGTCACCAGCTGCCTGGTCCTCGATATCAGGTTGCCCGGGGTCAGCGGTCTCGAGTTTCAAGCCGAATTGGCTGCGAAAGACATTCGCATCCCGATCATCTTCATGACGGGTCACGGCGACATCCCGATGTCGGTCAAGGCGATGAAAGCTGGAGCCGTCGACTTCCTGATCAAGCCGTTCCGCGAACAGGATATCCTGGATGCCGTGATCAGGTCGCTCGAGCGCGATCAAGAACGCCGCGACAGCGAAGAGGGCGTCGCGGAACTCCGAACCCGGTTCGATTCCCTGACATCACGCGAGAAGGAAGTGATTGCGCTCGTCCTCGATGGCCTGATGAACAAGCAGATCGCGGCAAAACTGGGAGTCAGCGAGATTACCGTGAAGGTCCATCGCGGCCATATGATGCAAAAGATGAAGGCCCGGTCGGTGATCGAATTGGTGGCAATGGATCAACTGCTCGGAGTCCGTCGGCAGAACCGCTAGATCCTATACTCAGGTATCGTTTGCAATCCAGATCCGTGATGCAATCTGATGTCAGGCCGACGGTGACGCCATGGCGGCAGGTCTCCGCGTCCGGAAAGACCAATCGCTTGTCTAAACTTCCGCTAGTCGCAATCATCGACGATGATGCATCGGTCCGCGTGACAACTGACAGCCTCGTAAGGTCGCTTGGGTGTCAGACACGCACATTTGCGTCCGCCGAAGAGTTCGTGGGGTCGAACCACCTCGATGATCTCTCATGCGTGATTGCTGATGTCCAGATGCCCGGCATGAGCGGCGTCGAGTTGCAGGCTCACTTGCGTAGCCAAGGGTCCCGCGTGCCGTTCATTTTTTTCACGGCCTTCCCCGATGAGAAGATTCGCGCGCAAGCGCTCGCGGCCGGCGCGATTTGCTACCTGACCAAGCCCTTCGAAGGAGAAAGTCTTGTCCAGGGTCTTCAGGCTGCCCTGAAAACACATGACGGCGGCGCCAAGGGGTGAAGTCCTTCTCGTGCGGGCGGCAAAAATGAATGCGGCCCAACGCAAACATGGTAAGCAAGCAGGCCGTTCCGGTCGAACCGCCGGCGACGGCCAGGCCAGCATTTTTTGTCGTCAGGGAGGGCAACCGTCCAATGTCCGTCAACCCAGTGCTGTGGAACCTCGACGAGCGCGGGGTCGCCACCGTCACGCTGAACCGCCCGGAGGTCAATAACGCCTATGATGCGGGTCTGATCGGCGGCGTACTCGCCGCCATGGATGATCTCGGCAAAAAACCTTCGCTTCGCGTCGTGGTGCTCGAGGGTAACGGCAAGCATTTCCAGGCCGGCGCCGACCTGAAATGGATCAACGGCGTGCGGCCGAAATCGCCCGACGAGAACGAGGCGGTGTCGCGGGCGACCTTCGAGGCCGTGCAGCGGCTGAACCTTTTGCCGATCCCGACAGTTGCGCTGGTGCAGGGCGGCTGTTTCGGCGGCGGCACCGGCGTGATTTCCGCCTGCGACGTGGTGATCGCGGCCGACAATGCGATATTTTCGATCACCGAGGTGCGCTGGGGGCTGACGGCCGCGATCATCATCCCGCAATTATGCGACGCCATCGGCGTCCGCCAGGTCCGCCGCTACGCGCTGACCGGCGAACGTTTTGATGCGCAGGAGGCCCGTCGCATTGGTCTGGTGCATGAGGTGGTGCCTCTGGCGGAGCTGGAAGGCGCCGGCGCCAAAGTGGTCGAGCAGTTGCTCGCCAACGGACCCGAGGCGCTGGCCGAAACCAAGCGGCTTGCGATGGAAAGCTCGTTCGGCGGCATGCGCGTCGACGACGAGGCCTATGCGCGGCTGGTACGGATGCATGCCGCGCGGCGCCAGACCGCGGAAGCCTCCGAAGGCCTCGCCTCCTTCGCCGAGAAACGCGCGGGCAACTGGCGAGGCAAGGCGTAGGGGGAACGGCTCAGCATCCCCGGCAGATGCCACGCATGCTTTGGTAGACCGCATCGTCGTCCTGGCGCATCTGCTTCAGCGAATCCACCGCCGTCGTGTCGCTGGTCTTTTCCGGCTTGCGTTTGGCGGCGAGCTCGGTCTCCTGGCGCTGATAGCAGGCCTCGCGATCAGGCTTTGACTGGATGAAGCGGCATTGCTCGACCGCGCCCAGAGCGGGCCCGGCGCCGAACATGATCGCGAGCATCGCGGGTAAAATGAATTTCAACGCCGTTCTTCCCCCAGCAAACGTCAGCCCTCAGCCCGCGCGCCGTAGATCTTGTCGCGCAGCCGCCGCATTCCGTTCAGCCATCGCTCCGGATTGGCGGCCTTGCGCTGCATATATTCATACACGGTCGGATGCGACAATATCAAAAAGCGCTCCGCATCCATCGCCTCGATCACGATCCGGGCCACATCCGCGGGCTGCATCACGCCGTCGACCCGCGCCGCACTCGGGCCCGCCGTCGTCATGCCGGTCTGCACCGATTGCGGACACAGCACGGAAACCCGGATGCCGCGGTCGCCATATTGAATGGCGAGATGCTCGGCGAGCGCGACCGCCGCGTGCTTT
>Ga0210410_10006589_pt1 | contig 10085 bp, 10 predicted proteins | sample IncBWC4MmetaG_FD_161058 | JGI IMG/M metagenome (GOLD analysis project Ga0210410, IMG submission 161058) | Forest soil microbial communities from Barre Woods Harvard Forest LTER site, Petersham, Massachusetts, United States - Inc-BW-C-4-M | ecosystem: Environmental > Terrestrial > Soil >... | reverse complement strand
CGATCCGAATGGCTTTCCGGATGTCCGGAATGCGTCCGCTCAATAAGACGCTAGCCATGAGATCGGGACCAGCAACCCATATCGTCTGCTTCCAGCGCAGATTGTTTAGTCCGATGTTGCAGGTCCCAGACTTGCTGTCGTAGACAGAACGAACCGGCAGAATGTCTTGGCCTGGTACGATCTGCGCGTAGAAGTTGAGTTGCTTCCAAATAACTGGCTGGAACAACTTTTCGAGAGTCAGGTGTGCCGCTAGCGACCGCACCTCTTTGGTCGCATCCTCGATCGTGAGCCGCTTCGCTGTGAGCACATCCCAGATGTGGAGCAGTGCGTCAACGCTCGGATATTCACTCGTTAGGTCAACCGGCACGACGGGCACCGGCCAGCGGCGGATACGGCACTCCGCCCGCCCGCCGTAATAAGCAGCCATCGCGATTCCATGGATTTTGGGCGGGATGTTCTTAAACTTGCGCATTGGCTCGACAATGCCCATCGCGCGGAGATAGGACTTTCCGATCGAAGCGGGGCTGTATGCCTTGTCAGGCGGAAGGGCAATGGGATGCAGGCTGTACTCGTGGTTTAAAGCATTTAGCAGCCCTAGCGTCGCGCGCACGTCCAGACGCGCGTAGGTTATTTCTCGCTCGGTGACACGCCCGGTTGGTTCGTGCTCCATTTTCTCCAGCTGAGAGCCAAACGCCTTGATTGCGCTAGCCAATGAGTAGCTGTTGTCGGTCAGCGCAAAAGCGAGCGTGTGCAAGTCCAGAAATCGGCCGCGCCGCCACCTGTGCTGCTCATCCTTTCGGTAAACGGCAGTCAATTCGATTTGTTCGGCGACACCGTTCAACGGCGAGATTCGGATGCGCGGACGATGCCGATTCTCGACTCCCTTTTCACTCAATTTACTGAGGACAAACGAAAACCCTCCGTTGTGCGCGGTCGTCCACTCCAGGGCAATGCGTGAAATATCAAATGGAAGATTAAAACCGACGATTAGAGCGCCCGCGCGGACCGATTCCCAAAATATTCGCTCGATGAATTCAGACTGTGAGAGTTCGGATAATTGGTGATCTGCTCCGCTCGCAAGGCCATCCGCTCGGTGTTTCTGTTTGTAATCAAGAATTGTCTGAACATCCTTGGAAGCCAAACCGTCCCGATAGAAAATCCCTTCTTGAACGGCGACGTACTCGCCTTTTTCGATCTGGCAGAAACGCCAAATGCCAAAGTTCAGCGTCTGATCCAGATCGAGCATCGTCTCCGTATCCCAGACCAATGCGTAATCCGGCCACAGTTTTGGCGCAAGCGACCGCCTAGCACCAAGCTGCCTTTCTTCCTCGTCTTGCGTTCCGGGGACGACGATATGCGCGCGCAGATAAAGGTCATGTATCACGTCGCTTCTCCATTCTCTTGGCAAATCGCCAGCACGCTTTCGCCAGTAGTGAGAAATGAACGGCTAGTGCCCGGAAGATTGCCCGAGCAAACTTTGTGGGCTCCCGCTCGGTAGTCATCGGGACATCCGCGTCTAGCAGGAGTTCGTGTGCTACGGCATGGCAGTTAAGGCAAGCCCAAACCGTGAGAGGATCGCGCTTGCGACCGAAGGGATGGTGGTCAACCACTCGACGCGGACGTACTAGAAGCGGATCGGTATTCCCGCAGTACTGGCAGCGGGCCTGTTCGTCTCCTTGCAGCTCCAAGGCTTCCGTTGCCCGCCGCGCAGCCCGAACGGGATTGTGTGATCGCTTCATGCCGACTCTCCGGTCCCTGCCCGCTGGGTGCGGTAGAGCGCGTCCAGCTTCACTAAATCGGCATCGGCTAACTCGGAAAGGCGGTCGGAGTCAGTTAGCAATTCAACGCTGCCGACACGCTTTCCAACGAAGGGCTTGAGCCATTCAGCATCGCCAGTCCTCAGGAATCGGCCAACCGCAACCAAATGATCGGCTGCAAGATGCGCTTGCCTCGATGAGCGAACTGCAACTGGCTCATAGCCATCAAAGCCGAGCACGCTGAGATCACGGCGGAGGGTGTCGCTGCGTGTAGCTGAGTAGCGTCTTGAACCGCCCCGCCTGAGTTGTTTCCCGACAATCTTCCGGACCGTTCGTGGCGTGGTGCGTTCAAGGCGCGCGGCTTTCGTGAGCGATTCTCCACGGCTCCGCATCCGTGCAAGAACCGCAAGAGCGCGCTGACGTTTGAGGCTCGGACTCCTGCTTCTCTTCCTGGCCATAAGCGTTTGGTCTCCGCGTGGCGAGATACCTTCACCCTGAGTCCCCCCATGGGGGGTCGTCGGGTGCTGCGCTCGGCTACTTTGCTGAAAGGAAGGGAGATAGAAAGCTAAAGTCGATTCGATGATGGCGCAGTGACGGCCCTAATTGGGGGGTATTCTGGCAGGATCACTCTTCTCGATTGCTTTTGGAACGATTTGCTCTCCGTTTCTCGAATGCCCGATTCTGTTCTAGTCTTTTGTTCGCTGCGTCCAGATGTTCACGCGCAGTTGTCCTATCAATGCCCATCCGCGAAGCAATTTCCGCAAGGCGCAACTCGTGCTCATACTTGAGTGAGAAAGCCAGCCGTTGTTTGTCGGTCATGTCCAGCATGTATTGGGAGAGATCAGCTTTCTTCTGGCCAAGCCCCTCAGTTCCCTTGAACTCACGCTTCGAACCTTTGCGCTTATCTGATTCTGCTGGTTGCACCGTTATTGTCGGCTGTGGAATCGCACCGGCAGCAGCGATTTCCTCGTTCCGCACCGTTTCGATAGCAGCTTCCAATCCCCACAGGAAGACCCGCCGGGCCCCCTTAAGCAGCAAGCGAGTGTGCGCTGCACCCAATTTTTCCTCGGAGTCTCTTGCGGGAACGTTCTCTGTGTTTAACAACATAATGCCGACGGGTGGGCCGACTTCAAAGAGCCAAGCGGGAGCACGCCAAGATTTCGCTGGCGGGAAGGGCGAGAGGGTAGTTGGTAGGGGCAACGAAGCTGTCGTCCCCGGGACGAATTCGATTCTTCCTATATGGCGCACATATTGGTTTTCACCATCGCAGGCAAGTATGTACCAATCGTGAATCCATTCCAGCGATAGGCCGACAAAGGGCTGAAGTTGTACGCACGCCCACTCGTGTGGGTCACATCCGACTTGACGCGGGTGGGCCAGCCCTAGCTTGAAGAGTCGTCGGTAACAGCCCGCCAGCAGTGATACCAAATTCTTCTGTAAAGGCAGAAAATGCCGATAAAAATGACCTGTCCTATGGTTAATAAGCGCATGCTCGATTTCAGTGTGCGCGCTCTGGGCGTCCATCCATCCGGCCGAAAGAATTTGATTTAGCTCTGGTAGCAGCAGACCGCGAATGGCTTCCAGAGCCGGTGTGAAGTTGTCGCGCGGAGCGTCCCTTCTGTCTTTCATTTCCCGTAATTCTATCGAAACAATCGATGGTTGGCACGGCATAGGACCACATTTTTCGGTTGGAGATTTGTGCAAAAAGTCTTTTTTGATTTGGGAAGATGGCCTAGCACCAGCATTGCAGCAAAAACAGTTAGTATATGTGCTATGCCGTCGAAAACGCGCGACCCAGACTTAATTGCCGTGATCCGACAGACTACGGACCGCTACATAACTACGCAGAAAGGTACGCCTGTGCACGCGGCCAAGACTCAGCTCGGCAATAAGCGCCTCTTATTGGAGGAAGCTGTAAGGGATAAATACTTGCTGGACATCGGTTCAGAGTATTTTCCTCGTTTTCGAGCGCTTGAATTTGAAGACTCCGAAAGCCGCAGGTCCTTAGAGCATTGCGCAAGTGTCGTTCTTAAGGCACTAAGGGCAATCTACGAACGCGATGGCGATAGGATGTGTGACCACGGTCTCGTCGCGGCGATGTGCAACACTATCGATCCGGATATATCTTCACAGTGCGTCAGTGTGGGAATGCTTTTCGCGACTGATTTTTCACAGTACGTGCATATATGGAACGCATCTCCAGGCGGTCCAGATTTGGGCCTCAATCTGCCCGCGTCTGACCGCCTTTTGGACTTTACCGATTTGACTTCAGCTTGGAAACAAGAACTTGAAAATAGAACGAAGATGGCTGCTCCACCAAGTCGTTCGCACAAAGACGAAACTCCTGTACGACCGCAGCAGGGCACATACGATGGGTGGGAAAAAATCGAGCCCAAGATCGGCGAGGGTGGCCAGAGTGATGTGTATCTGGTTCGCAGCCCAGACCGGAAGACCCAGCGCGAAGGCTACCTAGAGCAGATCGCTAAGCTTTCGGGGAGAGGCTACACTAGCAAAGAGGCAGCAGCTCTTGCTGAAGGAGCGTGGGGCTACTGTCGCCCCGACAATCCATCCGAACTCGGAGCATTGAAGATTTTCAAGATTCGTAACGGAGGAGCGCCAGCCGCAGAGCGACTCAGAAGAGAAATTGCGGTATTACGAGAAGGCCGGTTCAACCTTCCAAAACTGCTGGCTTCGAACGAAGCAGATCAGTGGATAATAACCGAGTACTTCCCGCATGGCACGCTAGAAAACTCACCACTCAAGTACAGGGCCGACCCTGTATCAGCGCTCAGGGCTTTTCGTGGTCTCGTCGAAACTGTTGCAATATCTCTTCACACAGACAAGATCGTTCATCGCGATATCAAACCGGCGAATGTGTTTATCGGAGATGATGATGGAAGACTCATTCCAGGTGATTTTGGAATAGTTTTCTTGCCGAACCAAGAGACCCGCCCAACGGTGTTGGGTGAACGTGTGGGCCCTTGGGAGTACATGCCGCCGTGGGCCGATGGTCTTGCAGGTGGACTCGAAAAGGTGCAACCTAACTTTGATGTGTACATGCTCGGTAAGCTCCTATGGTGTATGGTCGCCGGACGCTTGAGACTGCGCCGTGAGGACCACAGAGAGCCGGAATTTGACCTTGCGAAGACTTTTCCTGATAACAGATATATGCAACTCGTGAATTCGATTCTCGATAGATGTCTGGTAAGGAGGCCTCAGGAGTGTTTGCCTTCTGCCCATGAGCTGCTGGAAATTGTCGATGCAAATCTTGCGATGATGGAACAGGGCGTGCCCCTTGTAAACGAAAAAGGGAAACTAGCCCTTCCCTGTCGCATTTGCGGTAGGGGCTTCTATCAGGACCAAGGGGTTGAAGTGCGAGTTCAGCAATATGACGCAATGAAGAATGTAGGACTCAATGGCCTGATGCATCTTCGAGTGTTTGTTTGCAACGTTTGTACACACCGTGCGTTCTTCGCGCCCAACTATCCGGATGAATCCTCCCAGCGGAGTTGGAAAGACTGGACGCCACGCCAGTAAACCGCAGTTGCACCGCCAGCCAGAGAAGATTTTTGATTGTTTCTATTTCCTCACTCATCGGACCTCGACTCTAACAATCCGCGCCAGCGACAGCCAGTGCCTCGGATGTGGCCTCCTCCGACCCGAGCGAATATCCGAAGCGTATGGAAGTGAGACACCAAGGGTCAATGCGATAGTCGAGATCGTCTCATCGGCGAGCCTGGGTTGAATTTTCGCATCGTATGCGGCCGAATTGAGCCAATTGGGCTGATCCGCTGGATTCCAGTTGCGTTGTGCGATTTGGTGACTTCTTTGTTTTTCAGCGAGACGAGCCAAGACCTTGGGGGTTTGGGCGGCGATCCGGCCCTTATGGGCAGCCTCAATGAGTGCTTCTTTTGAGTTGGTGGGGGCGCATTCTGAACAAACCTTCTGGCGTCCCATAATAGGGGTTCCGCATAGTTTACATAGTGTGGGTGCTTGAGGGACCTCCGGGACAGATCGAACAGGCTGTGTTGCTTTGGCCATCTTCCGGTAACTCTGAGTCAAGCGCGTCGCAGGTGAGAGGTGATTCGAAGCGCTCTTGGCACTTGCCCAGAATATGCTAGCCGCTCGTTCCGCATACGGCGCAACGGCACTTCTCCAACTAAGTGCCGTTTCAGCAATGGTTTGCGCAAACGATCCCATCAGCCGACAATTGCCGTCCCTTTGTTCGAAAAACCATTCGCGTTTCAACGGTCCTCGGGTCAGCCAATCGAGCAGATAAGAATCGACCAACGGCCTAACCGGTTCCATGAGATCACAGGCCAAGCTATCCCGGGTCCGGCTGTCTGCGTGAAGAACTCCAAGGCCGGGGTCAAGTCCAAGGGCTGTCGCCGCTAATCGGGCTTCCGCCTCAGGAATTGCGTACAGATAATTCAAAATGGCATTGGCTGGATTAACTGCCAAGCGCGGGGAGTTTGTAAGCGGAGATTCGCGAGTGCCGAAGACTTGCCAATGACGGGGCACGCGCTGAAGCTCGTTCCTCGGAAAGCCGACTGGAATGTCACGCCATGCTGCCCAATAAGCCTTCGCTCCAAGCGATTCACATTGACGAATCGTTGAGGTTTCCTTGGCACAGTCAACTTGAGATCGAAAAGATGAAATGGAGTTTGCAATGTCCGAACATCTCAACTTATCCCGCGCGACTTTCTCTTGCCCCAATAACTTCTGCGCAATCAGCTCTCGCGTGAGTTGAAACGATGCGCCGGTTGATTCGGCCAGTGCCTGAGATCGGCGCAATCTCGCGTCAGATGGCCGCACTGGTCCCGTAGTGAGAAGGACCTTGCCATCCCTATCGAGCATTACGAAGGCAGCGTCTTGATCGGCGAGCCAGCGAAGGGCCGAGAGAGATACCATGCCATCGGACCCGATCACAACCAGACGGCGAAGCCCATGCCCTACCCGAGCGAAACGTGCCTCACAGCGGTCACCGCCAATACCGTCCTTCAATACTAGGTGGCCGCGATCTACATAAACACTAATTCCATAGCCAAAGAGGGTCACAACGCCGTGTCGTGGGGCGAGTAAATTGCGGGACTGAGGAAATTGAGATACGGTTGCCGAAGCTGCCATTGGAGTTCACGCTCCCTTGGTGGTTAGGGCTTGTCGTCTGCTCTAACAGGCGGCAGGCCCGCTTTCCCCTGTATTTTATCAGTTTCTATGACTCTCCGATCAAAGAACTGTCCCGGGGTAGAATCCTGGTCTTACTGCATTCGGCGAGAGGTTTTATGCGAACGATCCCACTGTATGCCATCAAAGCAACTTCGATAAGCATTTGCCTGTTGCTTGTCACGGGTTCCACTTTTGGTACCTGCATAGTCGTATTACGAACGCCTAATATGATCGTTATTGCCAGCGATACTTTATTTCAAGAGGGCAAGAACAATACTTGGGGATATTCGCACCACTGCAAAATACATAGCATAGACAGAAAGTTCTTTGTTCTCTCCGGATTGAGTCAAGACCTAGAAAGCGATTTCATGCCGGTAAAAATCGTTTCTGATGTTCTCAGACGGCAAGGCCGACTCAAAACTCAAGCCGAGGTCGCTTCTCAAAGAATAGAAGCACCCCTGCTAAAGGCAATTCAAAGAATATACCGCGACGTATCGCCAGAGCTTTCCAAACGCATTATTGGCGGCGGCTCCGACGAAGGTACAACTATGCTGCAAATGGCCGTCGTTGGAATTGAAGAGGGCGTTTCGAAAGTGATTGTCGTCAATTTTGACAAGGTCGTTGATGCTTCTGGGTTTCCTATCGGTGTAAAACACGACATTGCTCTCTGTCCTGGAAAGGCTTGCCCCGATGGAAAACAAGGTTGGTGGTTGGGCGAAAGGCGCGCCATCGATTCGCGATTGAGCAGTTCTGTTCCCTACTGGACGGGAGCTTACATCAAAGAAGCCGTAGGGCTTGTAGAACTGGAAGCCACTGACAAACCAGACTTAGTTGGTAAACCAATTGATGTTTTGCTTATCCGTACCGTCGGTCAACCCAAGTGGATTCAGAAAGGAGAATGTCCAGAGAACGATTAGTAGCTTTTTACGATGACAGAGACAAGCTGCGGGTCCTGTCTTTGTTCGAAGCATCTGGTCGCGACTGGCTCGGGCCGGGCGAGGCTGCGGAAAGGCTCAATTTCTTGCCTCCGCGCGCGCAGCGTGGACCTACTTCAAAAGATTGAGGAGATTTGGCTTGCTGGAAAGACGTTCGACCGGCAGGGGAACATTGGAATACAGGATCAGCGAGCAAGGCGTGACTCGGCTTCGCTGGTTGCGTCCGCAGCGGCGTTGAAAGGGATCAAAGTGGCGCGACGTTGCGAAGGATTATTCAGGTCGGAAGTAAATTTCTTCCGCCACGTCCCGGAATCCGACCTGATAATGTCTGAAAATGTAGTCTCGCCCGAGAATGTTTCTGGGTCGTCGAGTGGCGAAAAATCCTACGCGGCAGGGGAATTGATTGGTGTGGGCTTGCAACTGGATGCGCATTTCTAGCTCGAAAAGATAATAATCGACAGGGCCTCCTTGCGTAGATAGTCTTCCCGCTTCACCATCTTCTAGATTTATGCCAAGCACCTCCGCGTGTTCAGGATTAAAGACAGTGATTGTCGAACCGGAATCGACCGTTCCAAGTACTCGCGTGCTGTTGCCATCTCGAATCAACTCGACTAGCAAAAGAGGCGCAAGTGCCCCTCCCGCGCCGGGCTGGTACCGGGCTGTGAATGGGTAATCTACAATCGGCATTTAGAGCAGCATGAACGGTGACTCGTCCTCAGTAGGAACGTAGTACGTGAATGGTGACCTGAGATTGTTTCGCGCAATGGCGGCTTTAATTTCACCGAAATTCGCACTGTGCGCTAGCAGTTGGTCCTCAGCAATCAGCAACCATTGGCCCCTCCAACGTGCTATGTCTTGCTGATGCTCTCGAAGCCAACGAAGTTCTGATGTCTCGGGCCGTTCAGCGACTTGAGTTGTTGAAGTCAGTGGCGTAGATCCGTGGTGTGCGATTTCAAAGAAAACAATTTCCTGCTGCTTCGACTGAAGAAGGTCTTGCATGCTAATTGCGTCAACATCAGGCGTCGTGAGTACGAGCATAACGACCTTATCGTTTGCCCGAAGCTTTCGTAGAGCTTCGATAGCACTCTCACTGGACGGCAGGTTGTTTGACAAGAGCGTTTCGTTTGTGTCGAAGCTTCTTACCTCTCTGCCACTGGCCCGCAAAGGGGGAAACGCTATTCCGAGCGGTGATTGTATGTTTTGGAGTGCAGGCATTTTTCGTTTCCCGGTTTAACTAGAGGATTCCGGTAGGCGGAGGTCTAGGTCAGCTAGCATCGCCTCGAAGTACTTTCGGGCATCCACAAGGAACGCCGCATAATCCATTTTATCATCAATTACGGTTACACCGAAACTGACGAAAAGACCGTCGTTGACGCTCAAGGAACGGTCCAGAATGATTTGTGTCTGCCATGGAGCATCTTTCCTAACGTGATTGAAAATTGCACCATTCCCGATGGATTCACCGGCACTCTTGAATTTTCGCGGATTTAAAGCCTTTAGAAAGTCCGCTACCGAACCCTCCTTAAGTAGACTGTGATTAGAGTAGACGAAGTGATGGGATGCGACCTTAAACGTCGAAATGGTATTTCGTAACCAATCGGTCGACGCTGCCAGCAAACGCGGAAAGGTCTGAAACGCTTCTTCAGAAAAATTCGCAAACGACGATTCAGTCCTGTCGAATGCAAATCTACTGGTACCAACATCCCCGAGTTTGACCGTGACGACAACATCTGCGGCACCCGTAGCGGCACTACCTAACTGAAAGTTGGAAAGCGGCACATTAAACGGGAGGTATGCTTCATACATCGCGCTGGCAATGGTCGCACCTGCACCCCAGAGTTGTAGGACCGGCTTCTGGAAGCGAGCGGTGTAAGCAAGGCTTTCATATTTGTAGTCCAGTGTGAGGGGCATCGGGCGTCCGGTTCGCCATAACAGGCGTCAACAAAAGTATAGCGCAACGCCGCTCGCCTCTTGCGAGCAGATGCACGCTTCGTTGCTACACAAAACTAAAGCAATTAAAGCTATATGGCAAACCCAAAACCCAAACGTCAGGGGGTCACATTTTGCGCGGGGGGGGGTGGTCCCTTTTTCCGGGCTGTATCCGCAATCCCCCTGTCTAGTTGACCATCGAACATGGATTCAGTAGCCTGATTTTGCGGCTTACAAGCTGATTCTATCCGGGGGAAAGCTTGAATGAACAAAAAGCAAGGAATTGAAATTACACGCC
>Ga0210410_10006588_pt1 | contig 10087 bp, 7 predicted proteins | sample IncBWC4MmetaG_FD_161058 | JGI IMG/M metagenome (GOLD analysis project Ga0210410, IMG submission 161058) | Forest soil microbial communities from Barre Woods Harvard Forest LTER site, Petersham, Massachusetts, United States - Inc-BW-C-4-M | ecosystem: Environmental > Terrestrial > Soil >... | reverse complement strand
ACAGATCGTCTCCAAGCATCCAAAACGCCGGCCAGACACCTTGTCCGGACGGAATTTTTATACGAGACTCAAATCGCCCGTAAACTTGGCTGAAAAGCCCCTGCGTTTTAAGGCGTCCAGAAGTGTAGTGGCGCGTCACACCGTCGGATCCTGTGAATTCTTCCTTCTGGGCTTCGATCACGAGGTTGCCGTCCTCCAGGTGAAGGTTTTTAAGGTGGGGCGCGTAGTATTCCAATTCCTTATTGCCCCAGCCATTTCCCCCGCTTTCTACGACCCATTTTGTAGGGTCCGGCGCTGATCCATTCGGACCAGTGAACTCATCGCTCCAGATTAGAACCCAATTGTGGCCGGGGCCCGGAACTGCAGACACGAGACCGATAGCTTGACGTTCGCAGCCATTAAGCAGACATCCAAGAATCAATAGGAACGCCAACAGTCCTTGTTTCACGCGATTTTTTCCAGAACCTCTTCACCACATACCGCGCTTCAGTCGCACTTGCAAGCCAGGACAGATTAGCCAAGCTCCTCCCCGATGCGCGGATGATACAGGGTGGCGGAGAGGCGCTGAATCCCCAACTCTTGGAATCTTTACATACCACTTTCGGGGGGTACGGGCACTGATCGAAAGGACTTTCGTACGAAACAAAACGCGCTATTATGGCCCCTCCGATCGGGGCCCATCGAAATGGGCAAGTATTGAATCGAGGCAGGCCATGGTGCAGTGGGAACGCCAATTGCCGAAGCCCCTCTCTGCGATTCAAGGCTATGGCCTCGCAGTTCTTTGTGTCTCCATCTCTCTCGCCGTTGCTCTCTTTCTGGACCGCCACAGCTTCAGCACGGTGTCACAGCCACTGTTCTTGCTTGCCATCGCCGTTGTCGCCTGGTATGGAGGGATCGGACCAGCAGCTCTTGCTTTTATTCTCTCGAGCCTCGCCAACGACTACTTCTTCATCCCGCCGCTTTACAGTCTCTACATCACGCGCGACGATGTCCCACACTTTGTCATCTTCATGGCCGTTGCGTTGCTTCTTAGTTGGTTCGCCTCGATTCGTCGCCGCGTCGAACGAGCCCTTTTGCAATCCCGCGAGGAACTGAAGCGGGAAGTGGAGGAGCGGACCCAGCAGGCCAGCCTCCTCAATCTCACCCATGACACGATATTCGTCCGCGATATGAACGATGTCATCACTTACTGGAACCGGGGCGCTCAGGAGCTATATGGGTGGACGCCGGAAGAAGTGATCGGCAAACAAGCTCATGAGCTCTTGCACGCAGTTTTTCCTGTGCCGATTGACAGCATTCGGGCGGAGCTTCTGAATTCGGGGCGTTGGGAAGGCGAAGTCGAAAAGACCAAGTCCGACGGCACCCGAGTGGTGGTGGCGAGCCGATGGTCCTTGCGGCGGGACGACCAGATGCGGCCCGCCGCAATTCTGGAAACGAACAATGACATCACCGAGCGAAAGCGGCGGGAGCGGGAGATTCGCACTCTCAACGAAGACCTTGAAAAACGAGGTATTGAGCTTGCGGCCATCAACAAGGAATTAGAAGCGTTTGCCTATTCGGTATCGCATGACCTCCGCGCGCCCCTCCGGCACATGGTCGGATTCACGGAGCTCTTGCAAAAAAACGCCGCTCCCGTCTTGAATGAAAAAAGCCACCGATTTGTTGGAATCATCCTGGAGTCTGCAAAGCGAATGGGCGATCTAATCGACGATCTTCTGGCGTTTTCCAGAATAGGCCGTGCTGAAACACATAAGAAAGACGTCAGCTTAGAACAGCTCGCGCGAGAAGCATTGAGCGAGGTTCGGCGGGAAACCGAGGGTCGCAACATCGAATGGAAGGTTGGAGCATTGCCCGCCTGCCACGGGGATCGTTCGATGCTGCGCCTCGTGCTCATCAACCTGATATCGAACGCCGCTAAATTCACGCGAACTCGCCCGAAGGCCGAGATCGAAATAGGCAGTACGGAACAGAAGTCGGATCAGGTGGTGGTCTTCGTTCGGGATAACGGAGTGGGCTTCGACATGAAATACTCGGACAAGCTGTTCGGTGTGTTTCAACGTCTCCATCCGTACGACACGTTTGAGGGCACCGGCATAGGACTGGCTACCGTGCAACGTATAGTACACCGGCACGGAGGCAGGGTCTGGGCTGAAGGCCAAGTGGATTCGGGTGCAACGTTTTACTTTTCACTTTCCAAATCGGGAGGAGACTGATTCATGAGCACCATCGGACGTATCCTGTTGGTTGAAGACGACCCGAAAGATGTGGAGCTTACCCTCACGGCCCTCGAGGAATACAACCTCGCCAACGAGGTCGTCGTGGCTCGAGACGGGGAGGAGGCGCTCAATTATCTTTATTACCGCGGAAATTTCTCGATGCGCTCCCATGAGAACCCGGCTGTTTTGCTGCTCGATCTGAAGCTACCGAAGATCGATGGATTGGAGGTGCTGAGGCAGATTAAGTCGGATAGCAAGCTCAACATGATTCCCGTTGTTGTGCTGACCTCTTCCCGCGAAGAGAAAGATATGGTGACGAGTTACAGATTGGGAGTTAACGCGTATGTCGTAAAGCCCGTGGATTTCCATGAGTTTGTGAACGCCATTAAAGAGCTTGGGGTCTTTTGGGCAGTGATTAACGAGCCACCCCCGGGCAGTGTAGGAAAGAACTAGCCCGAAATGAATTCACCTTTGCGCATCCTCCACCTCGAAGACGACCCGCGGGACTCAGAACTTGTTCAGGGAACACTCGCGAGCGGCGGAATCACCTGCCAGGTAGCACGCGTTGAATCGGAAGCGGATTTTGTCGCGGCGCTCAAACAGGGCGGCTTTGACTTAATCCTGGCGGACTATACCCTCCCTGCATTCGACGGACTGTCGGCTTTGAAACTCACCCGGCAAGAACGTCCGGTGGTGCCCTTCATCTTTGTATCCGGAACTTTGGGTGAAGAGGTCGCGATTGAAGCGCTCAAAATAGGAGCGACGGATTACGTTTTCAAGACGCGTTTGGCGAGGATCGTGCCCGCAGTGCAACGGGCGCTGCAGCAAGCGCACGAGAAAGTCGAACTCAGGCGTGCAGAAGAAGCGCTGCGGCGCAGTGAAGCTTACCTGGCCGAAGCACAGAAATTAAGCCATACGGGCAGCTTCGGGTGGGATGTTTCCAGCGGAGACATTTACTGGTCCCAAGAAACCTTCCGAATCCTTGGATACGAGCCGGCGGCCAAAGCCACGGTCGAAATGGTAATGCAACGCGCTCACCCGGAGGACCGACCGGCTCTCCAACAATTGATTGATCGCGTTTCTCACGAGATGAAGGCTTTCGATTTTGAGCATCGATTGCTGATGCCGGACGGATCCGTAAAGCACGTTCACGTCATGGCTCACGCCATGCTGGACGTGACCGGCAAACGGGAATTTGTTGGCGCGGTTTCGGATATCACCGAGCGCAAGCAATCGGAGGAGAAACTGCGGCGCAGCGAAGCGGAGCTGCTGGAGGCACAGAGAATAAGCCATACAGGCAGCTGGAAGCATGATCTTTCTTCCGGGAGCGTCACAATTTCCCCCGAGGTGCATCGCCTATTTGGCATTCAGCCCGAGGAAGACACGTCCAAAGCCGATTTCTTTTTCGGCCGGATTCACCCGGAGGATCGACCGATCGAAGCGCAAAGCTACGAGCGGGCGATTGCGGAGAAGACCGACTTTGAATCGGACTACCGCATCGTCCTCCCGGACGGATCGTTCAAGCATATTCACAACATCGGCCATCCGGTCTTGAACAACTCGGGCGAACTCATTGGGTACGTCGGCACCGCAATTGATGTGACGTCAACGCGAATCGCGGAAGAGAAGATCCGTCAGAACGAGCGGGAGCTTCGGCAGGTCGTCGATACGATCGCTCAACTCGTAATCTTTCTGAGCCCCGATGGAGGAGCGCTGCACGCAAATAAATTCACACTGGAATATACGGGCCTTTCGCCTGAAGACGTAAAGGCCGAGGACTTTCGTGAACGGGTCTTTCATCCGGATGATGTGGAAAAGCTACGAGAGGGGCGCGCGAAAGCGCTTTTGCGCGGCGTCCCGTTTGAAAACGAACAGCGGGTGCGCCGGCAGGACGGGCAGTATCGTTGGTTTTTTATCCGCTACAACGCCTTGCTGGATGAGCGGGGATGGCCCACTCGCTGGTATGCCTCCGGAATCGATATCGAAGACCGCAAGCAGGCCGAAGAAAAGATCCGAAAAGAAAACCTCGCCTTGCGGGAGCAAATTGACCACTCCTTGATGTTCGAGGAGATTGTCGGGGGCTCGCCCGCCCTGCAGTCTGTCCTGACGCGTGTCGCCAAAGTTGCGCCGACGGACTCCACGGTTCTGATCACCGGTGAAACAGGGACGGGCAAGGAACTCTTCGCCCGCGCCATCCACAAGCGATCTCTGCGTGCCTCTCATGCGTTTGTGAGCCTGAATTGCGCGGCGACCCCCTCAACGTTGATTGCCTCCGAACTGTTCGGTCATGAGAAGGGGGCCTTTACTGGCGCGCTGCAGCGGCGCCTGGGGCGCTTCGAACACGCTGAGGGCGGAACCATTTTTCTCGATGAAATCGGAGAGTTGCCCCAGGAGACTCAGATCGCCCTGCTTCGAGTTTTGCAGGAGCGGGAATTCGAACGGGTTGGTGGAAGTCAGGTGATTCGGACGGACGTTCGGGTGATCGCCGCCACCAATCGTGATCTCGAAAGCGCGATCGACGCTGGCGTCTTTCGAAGGGACCTCTTTTATCGACTGAACGTATTCCCCATCGAGGTCCCGCCTTTGCGCGAGCGGAAGGAAGACATCCCCACACTGATCGAATACTTCGTACACCGCTACTCCCGGAAGGTCGGAAAGAAGATAAGGACCGTAGAGAAGCGGACCTTGGAGCTATTGGAATCCTATCCTTGGCCCGGGAACATTCGGGAACTTCAGAATGTGATCGAACGATCGGTCATATTCTATGAGACGGATCCTTTCTCCGTGGATCCAAGCTGGCTCTCGTTTGAATCTTCTTCCCCAGTCTTGGAGGGCGAGCAGCCTACCAAGATGTCTCCCGCTAAAGAGCGGGAACTGATCGAGAGGTCCTTGGCGGCGACCGCAGGCCGCGTTTCTGGCCCTTGGGGTGCCGCCGCCCACCTTGGTATGCCCGCCTCTACTCTCGAATCGAAGATCCGGGCCCTAAAGATCAACAAGTTTCGCTTCAAGAGGACCTGACGCTCGGGCGCTCCTCTCCGCCAGTTTCCCTAAAGTAACTCCAGTAGTTTCGCGAAAATATCGCGAATTCGCGAAATTCTCTACTGTCCTCGTCTTCTTTTTCAATAACTTACAATTGGCACGCCGCTTGCTGTTGCGGAATGGAACACAAGATACGATGTGGAGAATTCAGCGGTCTTCCGGTAGGAGAGTTTTTTCGTTGAGTGGCCGAACCCAGCCCCACGGACGCGGAAAGAGGGGGAAGCAGTCAGAAATCAAGTTGAACGGAGATGAGCAAGAACACGCCAGCCAATTGCAAGGGGGATCGCCATGGTTTTCGACAATCTGGAAACTTTGAAGCCGCGATTCAACGCAAGCTGTCCCGGAGCTGACTTTGTTGGAATCGCCATCGATCGTGAAGTTTGCACGTTGAGCCCCGGCGCTGCCCTTGGCCGATCAAGCGCTAGTAACAGTGCAGTGAAAGACGAGCGGCTCGCGGAACGGGTGCGGATTGCCCAGGAACTCCACGACACGCTGCTCCAAGGATTTGTCGCCGCCTCGATGCATCTGCACACGGCGGTGGACCGATTGTCCTCCGAGTGTCCCGAGAAGCAAAGATTTACGGACATCGCTCAAATGGTGGACCGCGTTCTCGATGAAGGACGATGTGCGCTGCAGGGGCTGCGGCCCCGTAACGATCTTGGTGGATCTCTTGGCGCGGCCCTCGCCCGTGTTCCGAGCGACTTAAACTTCCCCTCGCCTGCAGGCTTTCGAGTCGTTGTACTTGGAAGGGAAAAGGACTTAAGGGTAGGGTTGTTTGATGAGGTCTACCGCATCGGCCGTGAGGCGATTGTGAACGCCTGCCGGCACTCGCAAGCGAAAGAAATCGAAACAGAAGTTGAGTATCGTCCAACCGAGCTTCGGATTGCTGTGCGCGATAATGGCTGCGGGATGGGTCCCCAGGAGTTGGGAGGGGGCCGGCGAGGGCACTGGGGTCTGGACGGGATGCGAGAAAGGGCCGATCGGATGGGAGCACAACTCCGGCTTTGGAGCAGGGTCGCGCTTGGAACTGAGGTCGAGTTGTGCGTGCCAGCCTGGATTGCCTTCGAAGCGCCAGAAGGCCGGCCTGCCGTTTGAAGGGAGTGGCTGAGCGCGATTAAGTTGCCAGCGCGGGAAAGGAGGCGGTTCAATGATCCAGCAGTCCGAAATTCGCATCTTGAGCGTCGATGACCATCCACTTTTTCGCGAGGCTCTTCGCGCGGTCATCGACAGCCAACCCGACATGCTCCTCGTCGCTGAAGCGGCTAGCGGCGTCGAGGCGCTGCAGAAGTTTCGAGAACATCGGCCTCATGTCACACTGATGGACCTCAGATTACCCGATTCGAGCGGAATCGACGTGATTGCCGCCATACGCGCGCAGTTTCCGGAGGCCCGCGTGATCCTCGTCTCCACGTATGAGGGCGATATCGAGACACAGAGCGCGCTGCTAGCTGGAGCTAAAGGGCACATTTTCAAAACAATGCATCCACGGGAGATAGTCGCTGCAATCCGCAAGGTCTTTGCCGGTACGTGCTGGGTTCAACCTCCGGCCCCCGACCGTCTTGGCACCGAGGCCGGCGACCAGGGACAGGGTTTGACAACAAGAGAACTCGAGGTTCTAGCGCGGGTGGCCAGTGGAAATCGGATTCGCGATATCGGGTATCGACTGTTCATCGCGGAAGACGCGGTGAGGCACCACTTAAAGCACATCATCCGGAAATTGGGCGCCCGTTACCAGGCCAGCTCTTTGGCTATCGCGGCTCGCCGCGGATTTATCCGTTTCTAGGAGATGGTAGGGCAGGTTCCAGTTCAATACGATTGAGTTCCCCAAAAAGTGGTATTCAAACTCCTCCCTAGAGTGGTAGCGAAAAACCGTTCGATCGCGTGATGTTTTCTTCTCCGGATTTCTGCAAACTGCGTAAGGCTTGAGAAGTTCAGTTCCTGGTCTGCTGGCATCTCAGACGCGTGCAGCAGAACAGGTTTCATGGCCTTGCGGAACACAAGGGGCAGCGGAAGCACAAAGACTGAATCACGCGCCATTCAATATGCAAGCGGGATGTGTGTCAGCCGGCTAGCAAGTGCTGACCGACTGGCACAAAGCCCCGCGAACCCAGGATTACTTGACGGCTACCAATTCCGCTTTCGGCTTTGCGCTCAATGACCTGCGAATTGAACCTGCGCCGCTTTGGTGTGGAGTGTCGACTGCACTGTCTAAGACTGATGGCGTATGGTTCCTCGGCGAGAACAAATTGATGAGTAAAGCTCTTACGCTCATCTACCTGGTGCGGCGAGTGAGACCGAGTGGGGCGTTGCGGGTCAACGACACTCTGCACTTCACTACGGGACAAGAATGAATCTCGGTACAGCCACAACCATGCCGCCGTTTGCGCCGGAATATCGTGCTTCCGGTTTGCTGCTGCACGTGACTTCGTTGCCCTCGCCTTATGGAGTCGGCGACGTCGGACCCGCCGCTCTCCGCTGGATCGATCGCCTTGCCGCCGCCGGTCAAAGTTGGTGGCAGATGCTTCCGCTCGGTCCCACGGGCTACGGCAACTCGCCGTATCAATCCTTGTCGTCATTCGCGGGGAACTCGCTGCTTGTCAGTCCGGAATGGCTCATTGAAGACGGATTAGTGGGGGTGGGCGACTGTCAGGCACGCTCATTTCCGGAAGACAGGATCGACTACGGAGCTGTGACTCCATTCAAGCACCGCCTGCTTGAGAAAGCTTGGGAGAATTTCAGCGCGGGCGCGCGCTCTGATTTGAAGCCTGCCTTTGACCAATTCCGAAGCAGCCAGGCCGAGTGGTTGGAGGATTACGCGCTGTTCAGGGCGCTTAAGCTCAAGTTCGACGGGGCGCATTATCTTGCCTGGCCGGCGGCGATAGTCGAGCGCCAGCCGGCTGCGCTCGACCAAGTTCGACGCGAACTAACGAGCAGAATTGACCAAATTTGTTTCGGTCAGTTCCTGTTGTTCCGCCAAGGCGACCGCCTCAAGGAACACGCGCACAAAAGTGGTATACGACTGATTGGCGACTTGCCCTTTTTTGTTTCTCCTGACTCGAGCGACGTCTGGGCTCACCCCGAGTTATTCTTGCTGGACGAGAATCGGCGGCCACGCGTCGTTGCCGGCGTTCCGCCGGATTACTTCAGCGCTCAAGGACAACTTTGGGGCAACCCCATCTATGACTGGTATGCGCTTCGGCAAGCGGGTTATCGGTGGCCCGTCTGTCGGCTGCGAGCTCTGCTGGCGCACGTCGACGTGATTCGGCTGGATCATTTCCGCGCGTTCGCTGCCGCGTGGCACGTGCCCGCGGGAGAACCGACCGCACAGTCGGGAAAGTGGATTGCCGGTCCAGGCGCCGATTTCTTCGCCGTGGTCCAACGAGAGCTGGGCGCTCTGCCGTTTATTGCCGAAGATCTGGGGTTCATCACGCCCGATGTGTACGCGTTGCGCGACCAGTTTCATTTGCCGGGGATGCGCGTCCTACAATTCGCATTTGACGGCAAGCCCGACAATCCGTATCTGCCGTCCAACTACGAAGACGGCAACACTGTGGTGTACACCGGCACGCACGACAATCCTACGACCCGCGGCTGGTTTGAAGAGTTGCCGGATTACGAGCGCTGGAGAGTGTCGAACTACTTGAAGTTGCGGGACAGGGAAAGCGGCGAGGCCGCCCCGGCGCTGATGGGTTTGGCTTGGTCGTCAGCCGCCGCGCTTTCGATGGCTCCGCTACAGGATTTGTTCAACTTGGGGAAAGAAGCCCGGATGAACGTTCCGGGCCGTCCCGAAGGCAATTGGAGATGGCGCTCGACGGAAAGCATGCTGTCCGACGAGGCCTTCGAACGGCTACGCAATCTGACGAAAAACTCGAACCGACTGGGGTCCTCTCCGAGCTTGCAAACGGGGAAGACCCTGGCGGCGACATCGCGAGACTGAGGGGGAAACTATGAAAGCAACGCAACTGCTTCACAATTTGGGCCAAAGCATCTGGCTTGACAACATCACGCGGGACCTGCTCAACAGCGGCACACTCAAGGGCTATATCGCCGACCTGTCGGTTACGGGGCTTACTTCAAATCCAACAATCTTCGACCACGCCATCAAGAACAGTAGCGCTTATGACAGCGCGATTCGCGAGAAGCAGAGCAAAGGCAAATCCGGCGAGGCGCTCTTTTTCGACCTGGCACTCGAAGACATCGCGCGGGCCGCTGCGTTGTTTCGGCCACTTTACGATCGGACCGATGGTGTGGACGGGTGGGTGTCGCTCGAAGTCTCACCTGTACTGGCCCACGACACGGCTAGCAGCCTGGCCGCGGCCAAAGACCTCCATGCGCGAGCGGGATTGCCCAACCTGTTCATCAAGATTCCGGGAACCAAGGAGGGCCTGCCCGCAATTGAGGAGGCGATCTTCGCCGGAATCCCAGTCAACGTCACGCTCCTCTTCTCCCGCGAGCAGTACCTGGCGGCCGCGGAGGCATTCCTGCGAGGCATCGAGCGGCGCGTCGACGCCGGGCTGAACCCCGTTGTTGGTTCCGTCGCCTCGGTGTTCGTTAGCAGGTGGGACACGGCAGTCACTGGCAAAGTGCCTGAAGCTCTGCGCGACAAGCTCGGCATCGCAATCGCTCAGCGCATCTACAAAGCCTACCGTGAGCTGCTTGATTCTCCCCGCTGGCAGCGCGCCTTCAATTTCGGAGCGCGTCCCCAACGGCTCCTGTGGGCCAGCACGGGAACGAAGGATCCCAAAGCATCCGACGTTCTTTACATCAAGGCTCTCGCCGCGCCGTTCACGGTGAACACCATGCCGGATGGCACCCTGAAAGCGCTCGCCGAT
>Ga0210410_10006587_pt1 | contig 10093 bp, 5 predicted proteins | sample IncBWC4MmetaG_FD_161058 | JGI IMG/M metagenome (GOLD analysis project Ga0210410, IMG submission 161058) | Forest soil microbial communities from Barre Woods Harvard Forest LTER site, Petersham, Massachusetts, United States - Inc-BW-C-4-M | ecosystem: Environmental > Terrestrial > Soil >... | reverse complement strand
CACAATGGCTGGCGCGGGACTGGCAAAGTCGGCAATCAAATCCATACATCCGTTTGAAGCCACCGCGTCCAGCAGATGATCCATGATCTCCTGGATATGCGAGCGCATGCGCTCCACTCTGCGCACCGTGAACGCCGCCGAGGCGAGAGCGCGCAAGCGGGTGTGATTCGGTGGATCGAGAAAAAGCATCTGCCGCACCATGACCTGTGCGATCGGGTTCATCGCGGCCAAGCCCATCGCGCTCAGCTGCTCCGGGGTCGGCGTGCGATTCGCCGAGAAATGATGGAGGACGTGAATCACGTCCGCGTACCGTGTCACCACCCAAGCGTGCAGGAACGGGTCCCAATGCACCGGATCTTCGTTACGCAGCCTATGGTAGAGAGGATAGGGATTAGCTAGCACTTCGGGGTCCAGCAGATGGTAAAGGCTAAGCGCTTTATCCGTCTTGGGAGTGACTGGAGAGCCATTGTCGGTGGAGAGCCGGGCGCGCTCGCCCGGCGGCACTCCCGCCGCGCTGACACTTGGCGACGTCGTCGCAGACATACCTAAACTCCTTCTCCTGACGACGCGAGGAGACGCTGTGCTTCGTCTTCACTCATGGCTGCGAGCCTGGCATGAATGAGTCTCTCGATTTCAGCGGACATGCCGCGGGGAGTCGGCTCATCAAATAAGCACCGCAAAGAGAGTTCCACTCCAAAATTTTCACGGATCTTCGCGATCAGTTGCGCGCCCATGAGCGAGTGCCCGCCCAGCGTAAAAAAATTGTCCTCGCTCCCAACACGGGGCACGCCAAGCAGACCGGACAAGACAACAGCCAAGTGCTCTTCGATCGGAGATTGAGGAGCTTCGAGCAAATCGTCTCGGAGAATATTTTCGGCAGTCGGACGAGGAAGAGCAGCCCGATCCAATTTTCCATGCGGCGATAAAGGCAAACGGTCGAGTTCGACGAACGCCGATGGCAGCATGTGAGACGGAAGATAACTACCCAGATAACTTCGCAGATCTCGAGGCTTGAGCGGAATTTCTGTTGCCGGCACCACATACGCGACCAGGCGCTGGTCGTCCGAAGGGTCTGAATAGGCGCAGACGAAACTCGCTTCGATCTCGGGATGACGGTTGAGCACGGTAGCGATTTCGTTAGGCTCAATGCGATGACCCATCACCTTGATCTGGTCATCGATGCGCCCCATAAAAGCGATTTGACCATCGGGCAGAAAACGTACTAAGTCGCCCGTCCGATATAAACGGGTACCCGGATCTCCACCGAAGGAATCAGGCAGAAACTTCTCGGCAGTCAGTTCCGGAGCATTCAGATAACCCCGCCCTACGCCTGGTCCGCCGATCAACAGCTCTCCCGCGGTACCATCCGGAACCCGCTGCAGATGTTGATCGACGACGTATGCGCTGACACCGTCAATCGGCCGGCCAATGGATGGCAGCTCGTGCGATCGTTTTTCCGGACCTGCCCCGGAACTCGCCTCCGAATAAATTCTTCCCGAAGTTGCTACCACCGTGCATTCCGTCGGTCCATAGTTGTTTATTAGAGCGAAAGGCAAATCGCGTGGCGGGTAGCGCCGCAGAGTGTCTGCGCCGGTCAGCAACACTCGAAACGGGCCTTCCGGCGGCCATTGCAGGCCGATCATGCTCTCGGCAAGGACGGTAGGAAGGAAGCTGATCGTGATGCCGCTGCGCACGATCCAGTCCCGCAGAGCGGCAGGCGCAGTGCGGATTGCATCGTCAACCACGTACAGACTCGCCCCGGCGGTCAGATAAGGCCAGATTTCCCATACTGCCGCGTCAAATCCGGGGCTGGTCAGCATCGTCGCCCTGTCCACTGGTGACACGTTGAAGGCGCGCTGGTGCCAAGTCACAAGACTAAGCAAACTTCCATGCGTGATCTGCACTCCCTTGGGTCGACCGGTCGAGCCCGATGTAAAGATGATGTAGGCCAGATTTTCCGGCGTGGTGTTTCGAACCGGAAGGACTGCCGCATCGCCGTCACTGTCCAGCCCATCCCCATCCAGAACAACCGTTTCCCATTTGCCTGCGGGAAGCTTCCCGGCCACGCCTGGTTGCGTCACGACCACCGGAGTTCCCGAATCCTCCAGCAGCATAGACAGTCGGCGCGACGGATAACTCGGGTCCAGGGGCACGTAGGCTCCCCCGGCTTTCAGGATACCGAGAGCGGCAATGGGCAATTCGACGGACCGCTCCATGCAGAGCCCGACCGGAACCTCGGGTCCAATGCCGAGGGAGCGCAAGCGATGGGCGAGTTGATTCGCGCGGGCATTCACTTCCCGATAAGTGACATGATGATTCCCGGATACGAGCGCGACCGAATCGGGCGTCGCACTCGCCTGCAATTGCACCAGGTCGTGTACACATAGATCTGACATACGTGAACTATCCAATCGTGTCCGCCAATCGTGGCGAATCCTTCATTGCAATTCTGGCTCTGTGCCAAGACTCTCTGCTGCAAAACCTTCTGCTCCGGCTGACAATTTGGCGTCGAGGACGCGTTTGAGCAAGGTTTGAACGTCGTCGGCCGACAGCGTGTCCAGTTGCGCCAGCAGAGTTTCCCGGCTCGTGCTCGCCGCCGCCCGCGGCCGCCGTTCCAGTGCCGGCGTCTGCACCTTCATGCCCATCGCCCGCGCCCGCTCCACTTCGCTCGCCAGCCCGGCGATCGTCGGCTCCTCAAACATCGTCCGCACTCCTAACTCCACGTCAAACTCCCGCCGGATCCGCGCCATCACCTGCAGGACCAGCAGCGAGTGTCCTCCCAGCTCAAAAAAGTTCTGATCCACTCCCACCTCTTTTACCTTGAGCACTTCCGCCCAAATCCCCGCCAACTTCTGCTCCACTTCCGTCCGCGCCGCCACCGTCCCCTGGTCTGACAGTGCCACTCCCGCCAGTCCTGGCAGCGCTTTCCGGTTCACCTTCCCGCTCGACAGCAGCGGCAGCTCCTCCACCCTCACATAACTCGCCGGTGCCATGTGCTCCGGCAGCTTCGATCGCACATGACGCCGCAACTCCCGCGCACTCGGCGTTCCCTCCTCCCCCGCCACCACGTATGCCACCAGACGCTGCTCGGCTCCCTCACCGCTCAACTCCACCACCGCTTCCTCCACCCAGCGATGCGACGCCAGTACCGTCTCGATTTCTCCCAAGTCGATGCGCATCCCACGCACCTTCACCTCACCATCCATCCGCCCCAGGTACTCGATCTCCCCCGCACTCCGCCATCGCCCCAGATCCCCCGTCCGGTACAGCCTCTCGGAGCGCTCCGGCGCAATCGGATTGGGCACAAACCGCTCCCCAGTCATCTCCGGCTGCTGCCAGTACCCCAGCGCCAGGCCATCCCCACCAACATAGATCTCCCCACGCACTCCGACCGGAACCGCATTCAGATTTCGATCCAGCACGTACACCTGCGCGTTGCTGATCGGCCTCCCGATCGGAACTGACACCGTACCTTGCGTGTCTTCCTCTTCTTCCCGCACTTCGTGCCACGTCACATCCGCCGCCACCTCCGACGATCCGTAGATGTTCAGCAGCTTCGCCCCCGGATACCCCTTCCGAAACCGCCGCGCCAACTCCCACGTCAGCACCTCTCCGCTGCACGACCACAACTTCAGCTCCGGAAGCCTCTCCTCCAGATTCGGCGCGTGCTCCAGCAGCGCTCGCAACAGTGACGGCACTAACACGATCCGCGTCACCCGCTGCTCGGATAGAATCTGCAGCAGTTCCTCCGGATCCAGCACCGCCTCCTGCGGCAGAATCACGCTCGGCACCCCCGCCAGCAGCGGCCCGAAAATCTCCCATACCGAATCCACAAATCCCACATTCGTCTTCTGACAGCAAACCTCTCCCGCCTTGAACGGATATCTCTCCCACATCCATCTCATTCGATTCATCGCCCCGCGATGCGTCCCTTCCACCCCCTTCGGCCTCCCGCTCGATCCCGAGGTGTACAGCACGTATGCGCGTTCAACCCGCGACAATCCCATAATGTTCATGACGGGATTGAGCGGAGACTCATTCCGAATCGGTCCCGCCTCCGAATCAAGCATGATCAGGTTGCGAACGGTATCCGGCAGTTTCTTCCCGATTCCATTGTTAGAAAGGACGCACTCGGCACGCGTGTCCTCGAGCATGGAGGCCAGCCGCTGGAGCGGGTACGAAGGATCAAGCGGAACATAAGCCGCTCCCGTCTTGAGCACGCCCAGCAGCGCAACCGTCAATTCCGGAGACCGCTCAATGGAAACGCCTACCAAATTGCCCGGCCCCACTCCCTTCTTTATCAGGTAGTGCGCCAGCCGGTTCGCATCCTCGTTGATCCGCCAGTAAGGCGTTTTCTCGCCCCGAAAGACCAGCGCCGTTGCGTTAGGCGTGCGGGCGGCCTGGCGCTCGAAAGCACTATGAATGTGAAGATGTCGCGGATAATCAGTAGCCGTGTTATTCCACTGCACCACGGTCTGTTCTCGTTCCCGTTCATCCATCAGCGCGATCCGAGCCAGCGGCTCGTCCGGGTTCTTGAGGACGGCATTCACCAGGTTGCGGAAGTGGCCCAGCTCTCTCAGGATGGTCTGCTTCTCAAACAGATCCGTGTTGTACTCGAAACGGCAATGGAACTCGTCGTCCTCGTCGTCCTCAAAAGCCTCCACGGCCAGATCGAACTTGGCGATGCCGGTCTCGAACTCCAGTTCCTTCATCTTAAGTCCCGAAATTTCAAACACCTGCTTCGGGATGTTCTGGAAGGTGAACATCACCTGGAACAGAGGACTGGTGTTCATCGATCGCTGCGGGACCAGTTCTTCGACTAATTTCTCGAACGGAACATCCTGATGCGCATAGGCTTCCAGGGCACATGCGCGGACTTGCCGAACCAGCTCGCGGAACGTCACGTCAGGGGTGAAGTCGGCGCGGAAGACCAGCGTATTCACGAAGAATCCGACCAGGTTTTCGATTTCAATCTGGCTGCGGGCTGCCGTGGGAGTGCCGACCAGAATGCTGTCCTGGCTGGTGTAACGCCAGAGCAATGCTTGGAAGGCCGCCATCGACGCCATGAACAGGGTGGCGCCCTCGCTTTGCGCAAATTCCTTCAGCGCCCCACGCACCTGGCTTTCGAAAATCAGTTCCTCGGTCGCTCCGTGCCAGCTGTGCGTCGTCGGGCGCGGACGGTCCGTGGGCAGATCGAGAATTGTTTGCGCGCCGGCTAGCTTGTTTTTCCAGTACTGAACTTGTTTGGCCAACACTTCGCCGGCGATGTATTCGCGCTGCCATTGTGCGTACTCCGCGTACTGAATCGGGAGTTCGGGAAGTTCGGGTTCCCGTCCGCTCGCGTAAGCTTCGTAGCAATGAGCGAGTTCGCGGAAAAGGATCGAGATCGACCATCCATCCGTAATAATGTGATGCATCGCCAGCACCAGGATGTATTGGTCTCGACTGACTTGCAGCAGCACGGTTCGCAGTAACGGGCCCCGGGTCAGATCAAACGGTCTCTTGCCCTCCTCGCTGGCAATCCGCAGCGCCTCCCGCTCACGCTCGCTCTCGGGAAGATCCGCCAGGTTCAAGATCGGAACCTGGACATCGACGTCGGACAACACCACCTGTCTCGCCTCGCCATCAACGCTCTCGAAAATCGTGCGCAATGACTCATGCCGCTCGATGACTGCGCCAATGGCCGAGGTCAGGGCATTGACGTTCAAAGGACCGTTGATCCGGAAGGCGCGAACCAGGTTGTAAGCGGCCGTTCCCGGCTCCAGTTGATCGAGAAACCAAAGTCTATCTTGCGCGAAGGAAGCTGGCAGCCCGGCTGCACTCATCGATGTTCGTGTTCCTTAGACGTATTTTTTTCGCTACTTGAGGGACGGCCAGAATCAGTAGCACAGATGGGATGTCAATGACAGGAAAAAGGTTGGGGCGATTTAAAAGCTTTGCGGCCCACGGGCTTTACAGTTTGCCAAAAGAATCACGTTTCGCATCAGGGCCTCGCTTTAGCGATGCCATAGTTTCTTCAAAATCAGACGCCCCTTTCGGGGCTGGACATCGATAACCGGCTCGGGAAATGAGCTGGGCTCCATGGCCGTACCCGTAGCCTCGAGATGTTTCATTCACCGGACCCCATATTTCCCCGACGAAATTCTTGAACCCGTAAACCAAATCGACGGGGGCGGCATCTTAATTGTCACTTCGTACCCGAATTCGATGTGCAAACGGTTGCACCCTCGGGTTTTCAGCGCTGCAGTACTGCTCAGCTGCAGGTTTGCTCAGGAGTGCAGATGCCGCTCTCGCCACTAGTGTCGGCCGAACTGCCCGCGGTGGGTGTCGCCGTTCAGGATGCACTGAACGGACTGGCACAACCATTCCCATTCCTTGCCATCCATCGCACCAGCGAACCAAATCACAGGGTTCACTCCAGGAGATTCTGAATCCATGCTGTCCAGGGTCAAGACTTCAGAGGTCGGGGTTGCAGAACAGAAGAGACTGCTTGTTGAATTGCTTCTGCGGTCCAGTCAGACGGAGATTCGCACCGAGATCTACCCTGCCTCTCTCGCTCAACAGCGACTCTGGTTTCTCGACCAACTGGGCCCCAAAAGCGAGGCTTACAACGTGCATTTCGGACTGTGGCTGCGAGGACCGCTCGACATGCGTGCCCTCCAGTCCAGCCTGCAGGAGTTGACGAATCGCCATGCCAGCCTGCGCACCGTCTTCAGACTTGAAGGCGGCGAACTGGTACAGGTCGTCGCTGACCGCCTCTCCGTGAGACTGCCAATCACGGATATCACCCACTCCGCGGATCCCGATCGCGAGCACTATCAGCTCGCGAAGGCGGAGGTGGAAAAGAGCTTCGACCTTCGCACGGGCCCACTGTTTCGCGCCCGAGTCATCCGCGTAACCGGCACGGACCATGTTCTCCTGTGCACCATGCATCACATTGTCACCGATTCATGGTCCGTACAGATCATGGCAAAGGAATTGTCAGCCCTTTATGGTGCGTTTTGTACTCGGCGCCCATCCCCGCTTCCCGAACTACCCATCACCTACGGTGACTATTCCGAGTGGCAGCGGAAATGGTTTAAGACCGCGAAAGTAGAACAGCAGTTGAAGTTTTGGAAAGACGAACTTGAAGATGCACCCCCTGTGTTGGAGTTGCGCACACAACAGCCGCGCTCTCCCGAACAGACATTTGAAGGCGCGAGTCAGACCGTCCGGTTAAGTGACGAGATCATTTCCGGCATCAAGGCGCTGGCAGTTCGCCTGCAAGCCACCCCGTTCATGTTGCTTCTCGCTGCCTTCAAGATTCTTCTGTACCGCGCCAGCGGGCAGCCGGACCTGCTGGTGGGAGTGCCGGTTGCGGGTCGAAATTCGGTGGAGACCGAAGGTCTGGTCGGGTTCTTTGTAAACACGCTTGTCCTGCGCGACGATCTCTTTTTCAATCCGACTTTTCCGGATTTGGTGGCGCAGATCCGCGAAACCACCCTTCGAGCCTTTGCCAACTCGGACGTTCCCTTCGAGAAGGTGGTGGAGTTTCTTCAACCTGAGCGCAGCCTGAGTTACAACCCGATCTTCCAGGTGATGTTCTCAGTGATCAAGGCCGCTGTTCAATCCGACACTTTCGGCGACTTGGCTGCCTTTTCCTACACCGTAGCTCCTACTAAGTCGATCTTTGATCTGAGCATGACGATTATCGAAGGGAAAGACGGCCAGTGGTTTGCTCAAATCGACCACAACACCGGCCTGTTCCGCTCCGAAGACGTGAGCCGAATGCTCGCCGATTACTCCGCGCTTCTTCTAGCCATTATTGGCGGTCCTGAAAAACGGATCACGGATCTTCCCATCACCAATTTTCCCATCGCGGAAGCCGCCGCGGTTCGAACCGCGGAATGCTCATTACCTCTACCTTCGAAGACTAGCTCCAAGCGGAAAGCGCTGGCCCTAGCATCAACCTCTCATGCGCCAAAGCCCGAACGACCAGGCGAGCCGATCCAAGCGGAGGAAAAGCTGCTGGTCGGCATTTGGCGGGATCTGCTCCACCTGCCAGCAGTCGGCATCGACGACAATTTTTTCGAAATCGGCGGCCATTCTCTTCTTGCTGCCCAACTCATCGCGCAAGTCCAGAGTGCCACGGGACGCAAGATCGCGGTTTCCGCCGTCTTCCGCGCCCCGACCATCCGGGCTTTCGCGCAATTGCTCCGCGATGACTCCCTGGCGGAGCCCGATCCCATCGCCATGAAACTTCCTAACGGAGTTCATAATGAAGATGGAAACGATGCGACCCCATTCTTTGCTGTCGCTGTGCCCGGAGTGGACACATTCGGCTTCGCACAACTGGCCCGTCACCTTCCGCCAGACCAAACGACTTACAGGTTGCAAGCGCCCGACCCAGTTGTGTGGGGCCGTCCCTTCACCAGCGACGAACTGCAAGCATTGGCCAGACAGTATGTAGCCGCCATGAAGTCTGCGCAGCCACACGGCCCTTACTGTGTGGGTGCGATGTGCGAGGGAGTCCTCATTGCTCAACAAATGATTCTTCAATTGGAATCGGAAGGAGAACAGGTAGGACTGTTCACCATTTTCGACACTTGGGTCCTTGAGAATTCCCAGATCCGCTCTCTATGGGCCATCGACTATTACCTGAAACGCTTTCGAAATTTTCGCGCCTTGTCCTTCGACCAACAATTCGAGACTGTCCGCCGAATCTTCAACCGCGTAACGGCGCCAGGCGATACCGGTTCCGGGAGCGGCTGGAACCGCGCATATTGGCCTGACAAGGACTTTCAGCCACCCCGGTTTTGGGCTCCAGTGCTTCTATTCAAGCGCCCCCGACAACCTTTTTTCTACGTTCGAGACCCCCAAATGGGCTGGGGATCCCGCTCCAGGGGACAGGTCGAAACCTGTGAACTCAACTGCGGACACTACGAAATGCTCCGGGAACCGCACGTCCGTCTCATTGGTCAAACGCTCGGGAACCGGTTGCAAGCGATAAGAAAGCAGCAAAAGCTCCACTCCGCACTGTGGGATCTATCCAGCGATCCAAGCAACTTGTTTGATTCTCGAACGCGGGCGGAGACTGCCGCCTAGCAAGGAGCTATGCAATCCGAATGAGTACGACTCCGGAAACCGCAGCAGCCTCGCAAATCACAGCGTGCTCAGCGGGGGCAATGGCACATCCGACCACATGGGAAACATCAACCGGCTTGGCGCGCACTCCCGCCCGCCCCGTCAAAGTCATTCATCCGCCGGCCTTTTCCATAGGCACAATCTCCATCGGCCTGCGCACTTTGGTCCAATATTCCGATCTGCTCTACACCTTAAGTCTGTTCCGCCTCAGCGTGCGCTACAAACAGTCCGCTCTCGGCTGGACATGGGCCGCCCTTCAACCGCTCGCGTTGATGGGCATATACACGATCATCTTCACTCGAATCACGACCGTTCGAACGGGCGGAGTTCCCTACCCGGTGTTCGTCTTTTCCGCTCTTCTACCATGGATATTCTTTTCCAGCACGATCTCCAGTGCGGTGAATGGTCTGGTCCTCCATCCCAACCTCCTTACGAAGATGTATTTCCCGAGAGAAATCATCCCATTGTCGTACATGGTGGCGAGCCTGGCGGATTTTTGCATTGCCTCGACCATCCTTGGCGGGTTGATGGTCTACTACCAAGTGCCCCTAACCTGGCATTTGCTTTACGCGATACCGATCGTTGTCATCCTGGTGGGCTTCGCCGCCGCGATCGCTCTGTTCTTCTCGGCAGTGCAAGTCCGCTTTCGCGATGTTGGCCTGGCCATGCCTTTCCTGTTGCAGGTGTGGATGTTCACCGTTCCGGTTGTGTACTCCTTGCAGTCCGTGCCGCAGCGGTTCAGGAGCCTCTATCTGCTCGATCCAGTGGCGGGCTTGATTGAGGGTTTCCGCCTGGTGGTGATCCATGGCGCTGCGCCCGATTTTCGGACCATGGCTCTTTCCGGGGCGGTAACCATTGTGAGCCTGCCGCTGGCCTATGCCTTTTTCAAGTCTTCGGAATCGACGATGGCAGATTTGATCTGAGTGGATGTGATCTCGGAACTGAGCGGAAATGATCGACCTCAAGTTTA
>Ga0210410_10006582_pt1 | contig 10096 bp, 9 predicted proteins | sample IncBWC4MmetaG_FD_161058 | JGI IMG/M metagenome (GOLD analysis project Ga0210410, IMG submission 161058) | Forest soil microbial communities from Barre Woods Harvard Forest LTER site, Petersham, Massachusetts, United States - Inc-BW-C-4-M | ecosystem: Environmental > Terrestrial > Soil >... | reverse complement strand
TCGCGCACAAGCCGCAGCATGGCGGAGCGGTTGGAGAACAACCGGTTCAGGCCGTCCGTCATCACGCCCATGGTCATGGTGTCGAAACGCCGCCAGCGCTGATAGCGCTCCAGCACCTCAGCGCCGCCGATATCGAGACCAAGCCGCGCCGCATCGACGATCACCTCGGCCAAAGCCGCGATGTCGCGCATCCCCATATTCAGCCCCTGGCCGGCAATGGGGTGAATGAGATGCGCCGCATCGCCGACGAGCGCGATCCGTTCGGCGATGAACGAGCGCGCGACGAAAAATCCAAGCGGATGCGCACGCCGCGCGCCGACGGCGCTGATGTCGCCGAGATGAAGTTTGAAGCGCTGCTCCAACTCGGCGTGGAAGGCGTCATCGGGCAGCGCGATGATCCGCTCGGCTTCCTTGGTCGTCTCGGTCCACACGATCGAGGAGCGGCGGCCTTTGAGCGGCAGAATGGCGAAGGGACCGGCGGGTAGAAAATGCTCGACCGCGCGGCCTTCATGATCGCGCTCGTGGCTGACCGTGGTCACGATCGCCGATTGGCCGTACTCCCAGCCGTGCACAGCGATGCCGGCCCGTTCACGGATCGACGAGCGCGCGCCATCGGCGGCGACGAGGAGGCGCGCCGAGACAGTGCCGCCGTCGGTAAGTCCGACCCGGATGGCGCTGCCGTCCTTCCCGGTCTCTGTTGAGCGCGCGGAGGGAGCGACGAAATCCTTCACCGCGGTCGCGCGGAGCGCGATACCAGTCTCGCGCGCTTTTCTCTCCAGCGCATCGAGCAGGAAGCGGTTCTCGATCATGTGGGCGAACGGCTCGCCCGGCTCGACGTCGCCGGCGAAGGTGAGGAAGACCGGACGGACGGCGTCTTCGACGCGGCTGTCGGTCACCGCCATGTCGAGAATCGGCTGCGCCTCATCGGCGGCACTCTGCCAAACGCCAAGCGTCTCGAACAAACGGCGCGCGGCCGCGACGATAGCCGAGGCGCGCTCGTCGCCATCATGGCCTTTGCCCAAGGTCGGATCGGCCACCATGATCGCGGTCGAGGGACCCAAGCCCTGCCGCAGCGCGATCGCAAGCGACAGGCCGGCAAAGCCGCCGCCGGCGATCACAATGCCGATCCGCTGGTCACTTTGGTTCATGACGCCAACACCGCTGCGAAGATTGTTATAACGTTTGTTTGCACATGATCTTTTCCGAAAACCGGGTTCCACTTTTCGGGATCATGCTTTAGACGGCAGGGCAGCATACCATCGCGGGCCTTCGCCTACACATCCATACTACGCCGCAGCTATGACCGCCGAAAAAGGCCGGTATGTTTACCAAGACATGGATTGGAAAAGACGCATGTCCTCTGCGCTCCAGGACGTTCTCTCCATTCTCGACCTCGAGACTCTCGAGGTGAACCTCTTCCGCGGCCGTTCGCCGCAATCGCGCTGGCAACGGGTATTCGGCGGGCAGGTCATCGGCCAGGCGCTGGTAGCCGCCTGCCGCACGGTCGAGGATGTGGCGGTGCGGCCGCCGCATTCGCTGCACGCCTATTTCCTGCTCGGCGGCGATCCCAAAGTGCCGATCATCTATGAGGTCGATCGCATCCGCGACGGCCGAAGCTTCACCACCCGCCGGGTGGTGGCGATCCAGCACGGGCATCCGATCTACTCGATGTCGGTCTCCTTCCATCTGCATGAAGAAGGATTGACGCATCAGCTGCCGATGCCGGACGTGTCCAAGCCGGACGCGCTGCCGAGCGAGGCCGAGATCAGGGATCGGTTGCTGCCGCAAATGCCAGACCCGGTGCGCCGCTATTACGAGCGCGAGCGGCCGATCGAGCTTCGTCCGGTCGAATATGATCGTTATCTCGGCCGGAAACTGGAGGGTGGTCGCTTTCATCTCTGGATGCGCGCGACCGGCCACTTGCCCGACGAGCCGGCGATCCATCAATGCGTGCTGGCCTATGCGTCCGATATGGCGTTGCTCGATGCAGCTTTGATCCCGCACGGCAAGACCGTGTTTCACGACGACATCATGGCTGCGAGCCTCGATCATTCCCTATGGTTTCATCGACCCTTCCGCGCCGACGAATGGTTGCTCTATGTCCAGGACAGCCCCAACATGAGCAGCGCGCGCGGCTTCTCGCGCGGCTCGGTGTTTACCAGCGACGGCATTCTGGTGGCTTCGGTCGCTCAGGAGGGCCTGCTGCGGCTGCGCCGGCCAAAAGCCGATTAGGCCTAAGCAGGCTTGAACAGCGGACGCGGCCGAAAGTGTGAGAAGCTGGTAGAGAAGAAACGTTCTGCAGGACAATTCTGTCGGATGCCGATATCGTTGCGCGCCGATTAACCGTAATGTCGAACACCCACGATCCAGGAACAGCCCATGAAGCTCGTTATCGCCATCATCAAGCCGTTCAAGCTCGAGGAGGTGCGTGACGCGCTGACCGCGATCGGGGTGCACGGCATGACCGTGACCGAGGTCAAAGGCTACGGCCGCCAAAAGGGTCATATGGAAATCTATCGCGGCGCCGAATATGCCGTGAACTTCCTGCCCAAGGTCCGGCTTGAGATCGCTGTCGCCTCCGATCTCGCCCAGAAGGCGGTCGAAGCCATCGGCGCGGCCGCCAAGACCGGGCAGATCGGCGACGGCAAGATCTTTGTGGCGCCGATCGAGCAGGCGGTTCGCATCCGCACCGGTGAGACGGACGCCGACGCGCTCTAGGCTGGCCGTCCAGCGCCGCCGGGTTCCCGCCATCGGCCAAGCCGCTCGGCGGCCGAGATAAATAGCCAAGAGCCTAGTTATTAAGCAGCCTGTCTGATGTTTGGGCGAAGCCGCCGACGCCGGCGCGCGCCGCGCGGCCGAAAGGGCCAGCGGCCGCCCCACAGCTATGTATTGCCAGCGGGTTAGCGGCCGCCGGGCGAACTGGCACGGCCCTTGATTTACCATTCACACTGCCAAGCCGCGTCCGGGACCTAGTTCCACCGCGGCCATCGCAAGCTTAGTCCGCCCGGTCGACGTTACGAGCGAAAGGGGGATGGGGGAGATTGAAGCAATGAAAATCGTCATGGCCATCATCAAGCCGTTCAAGCTCGACGAGGTCCGCGACGCGCTTACCAAGATCGGGGTGCAGGGGCTGACGGTCACCGAGGTCAAGGGTTATGGGCGTCAGAAGGGTCACACGGAAATCTACCGCGGGGCCGAATACGCGGTGAGCTTCCTGCCGAAGATCAAGCTCGAAATCGCCTGTGCCGCTAATCAGGTGGACAACGTCGTCGAAACGATTTCTACGGCGGCGAAAACCGGCCAAATTGGCGACGGCAAGATTTTTGTCTTCGGCATCGATCACGCGGTCCGCATCCGGACCGGCGAAACCGACGCCGCCGCCCTCTAGTAACCCCGCACCGAGATTCAGACGGACAGGAGTGAAACCATGATCTTCAATAGATTTTCGCGCGCGGGGCTATTGGCTCTCGCAGGAGCGCTGGTTCTAGCGATCTTGCTGAGCCTGCCGACCTTCCATGCATCTTTCGCCGAGACCGCCGCCGAAGCGCCTGCTGCTGCCGCGGCTGCGCCGCCTGCCTGCGACGCCAAGACCCTGACGAATTGCTCGCCCAATTCCGGCGACACCGCCTGGATGCTGACGTCGGTGGCCATTGTGCTGATGATGACCATCCCGGGGCTGGCGCTGTTCTACGGCGGCATGGTGCGCAAAAAGAATGTTGGCGACACAGTGATGACCAGCTTTGCCATCACCTGCGTCGTCAGCATCCTATGGCTCGTCTTCACCTACAGCATTGCCTTCCGGTCGGGGACACCATTCATCGGCGGGCTCGACCGCGCCTTCCTGCAAGGCATCGTCAGCGACATCTCGAAGGGTATCGGCAATCCCAATCCGTTGGCGCCGACCATCCCCGAGACCGTCTACTCGATGTTCCAACTGACCTTCGCGATCATCACGGCGGCGCTGATCGCCGGCTCGTTCGCGGAGCGCATGAAGTTTTCCGCCATGCTGTGGTTCATCGGGCTGTGGGCGATCTTTGTCTATTCGCCGATCGCGCATTGGGTCTGGGGGCCGGACGGCATCCTCAACGCCGCCAACGACGCGGCCTGGGTCAAGGTGCTCGACTTCGCCGGCGGCACCGTGGTGCATGTGAATTCCGGCACCGCCGGCCTGATGGCGGCGCTCATGCTCGGCAAGCGCAAGGATACGGCGCCGCCCCACAACATGGTCTACACCCTGATCGGCGCTTCGCTGCTGTGGGTCGGCTGGTTCGGGTTCAATGCCGGCTCCGCCGTGTCGGCCGGCATGCAGGCCGGCATGGCCATGCTGGTCACTCACCTCGCCACCGCGACCGCCGGCTTCACCTGGATGATCGTCGAGTGGATCATGCGCGGCAAACCGACCGTGATCGGCATCTGCTCGGGCGCCGTGGCGGGTCTCGTCGCCATTACGCCGGCTTCCGGTTTCGTCGGCCCGATGGGGGCGTTGGCAATCGGTATTGCGGCCGGCATCGTCTGTTACTGGGGCGTCAGCGGGCTGAAGCATTTCTTCGGCTATGACGACGCGCTCGATGCCTTCGGCGTCCACGCCGTCGGCGGCGCCACCGGCGCCATCCTCACCGGCGTATTTGCGGTCGCCGCCTATGGGGGCACCGCGGGCCTGATCGAAGGCAACGCCGGCCAAGTGGTCAATCAGATCATCGGTGTGGCGGTCGTGTTCGTCTACGATGTGATCGTCACCCTGATCATCCTCAAAATCGTCGACTTGGTTATCGGGCTGCGCGTCAGCGAAGAGGTCGAACGCGAAGGGCTCGACCTGGCGCTGCATGGCGAGGTCGTACAGTAGGGCCGTGAGGGGAGAGACGCCCGCCTTCGGATTTTAGTTTCGGGGCGGGCGGTTTCCCACGGGCACGGGTGCGAAAGGCGCGCCGCGATGCGACTTTAGTCTGATGCCGGCGCGCTGAGAAACATTCCTTAACAAACACGCAAGGCCCTGGCGCAAGCTCGGGCCTCCGCTTTTTGTGCGATCCTTAAAGTCCAGACGCGACCCGCGCAGCCAAGAAACGCCGTTCTTCTCCGGCGCCCGGAAGAAAAGCGGGTGTGCAGGCTAGACCGGGATCATGCGCTGGTGGGACAACCTGTGATCTGGACAAGGACCGTCCGGAATGGCAATGCCAACCTCACAAACGAAAAGCCTCAGAGCGGGATGACGTTTCTTCGAATCGTCATCCCTCTCTGGCGTTTTATTCGAGCATGATCTTTGCCGAAAACCGGTTGCCACTTTTCGGGATCATGCTCTAGTGGCGCTCAGATCGCTCCTTTCGGGAGGAAGACCCATGGTGCGTAGTTTTTTTGTTGTTGCAGCCGCCGTTGTGCTCGGCTTCGCGGCGGCAGATGCCGCGTTCGCGGAGGACACGGTCAAGATCGGCTTCATTCTGCCGATGACGGGCCAGCAGCAGTCCACCGGCAAGCAGGAAGCGGCGGCCATCAAGCTCTACATGGCGCAGCATGGCGACACCGTCGCCGGCAAGAAGATCGAGCTCATCATCAAGGATGACGGCGCGGTCCCGGACAACACCAAGCGCATCGCGCAGGAGCTGATCGTCAACGAAAAAGTCGCGTTCGTGGCCGGCTTTGGCGTGACGCCGGCGGCGCTTTCGGTCGCGCCGCTCTCGGCCGAGTCGAAGACGCCGGAAATCGTCACCGCGGCCGGAACGTCGATCATTACGGAGAAGTCGCCCTACATCGCCCGCACAAGCTTTACGCTCGCGCAATCGACCGTGCCGATGGCCGACTGGGCGGCCGAGAACGGCATCAAGAAGGTTGTGACCATGATCTCGGACTATGCGCCGGGCGTGGATGCGGAGAAATCCTTCATTGCCGAATTCAAGAAGAAGGGCGGCGAGGTTCTAGAATCGATCCGCTTCCCGCTGGCCAATCCGGATTTTGCGCCCTTCCTGCAGCGCGCCGCCGACCAAAAGCCGGATGCGATCTTTGTGTTCGTTCCCTCCGGGCAGGGCGGAACTTTCGTGAAGCAATTCGTCGAGCGCGGCCTCGACAAGGCCGGCATCAAGATCATCGGCCCGGGCGACGTGATGGACGACGATCTGCTGCCCGGTATGGGCGACGCCGTCATCGGCACGGTCACCGCGCATCTTTACTCCGCCGATCACGACTCGCCGCTGAACAAGGAGTTCGTTGCTGCCTTCAAGAAGGCCAATGACGGCATGCGGCCGAATTTCATGGCGGTCGGCGCTTATGACGGCATGCACCTGATCTACGAGGCGCTGAAAAAGACCGGCGGCAAGACCGATGGCGACTCGCTCATTGCCGCCATCAAGGGCATGGCGTGGGAATCGCCGCGCGGGCCGATCTCGATCGATCCGCAGACCCGCGACATCGTTCAGAACATTTATATCCGCAAGGTCGAAAAGAAGAACGGCGAGCTCTACAACGTGGAATTCGCAAACTTCCCGGCGGTCAAGGACCCGGTGAAGGCGGCCGAACAGAAATAATCTGACTGTCATTCCGGGGCGCGGGCGAACGCCCGCAATCCATAACCACAGACCGTGGAAAAATGGCAAGGACTGTGGTTATGGATTCCGGACAGCCGCTTGCGCGGCTTCCGAAATGACCAGCGAATGACCAAGCGCCGATGCTGACGATCCTGTTCGATGGAATTGCCTACGGCATGCTGCTGTTCGTGCTGGCGTGCGGCCTGTCCATCACGCTCGGCCTGATGAATTTCATCAATCTCGCCCACGGCGCCTTCGCCATGGCCGGCGGCTATTGCACGGTGATCCTCGTCAATCGCCTGGGCGTGCCGTTTGCGCTCGGCCTGCCGCTCGCTTTCGTGGTGACGGCGGCGATTGGCGCCCTATTCGAGCGCACACTCTACGTACATGTTTACGCCCGCAGCCACCTCGATCAGGTGTTGTTCACGATCGGGCTTGTCTTCATGTCGGTGGCGGCCGTCGATTACGTGATGGGCTCCTCGCAGCAATTCGTGATCATACCGCAGGCGCTGCAAGGCCAGTTCAATGTCTTCGGTGTCGGCATGAGCAAATACCGGCTGCTGATCATTCTGATCTGCGGTCTGCTGACGATCGGCTTGCAGTTGGCGATTACGAAGACCCGCTTCGGCAGCCGATTGCGCGCCGCAGTCGATGACCGGCGCGTGGCGCGCGGGCTTGGGATCAATGTCGGCGCGGTCTTTGCCATAACCTTCGCCTTCGGCTCCGGGCTCGCCGGCCTCGGCGGCGCGCTGGGCGCGGAGATTCTCGGCCTCGATCCGACCTTCCCGCTCAAATACATGATCTACTTTCTGATCGTGGTGACGGTCGGCGGCACGTCCAGCATCACCGGGCCGTTCCTCGCCTCGATCCTGCTCGGCATCGCCGACGTGGCCGGCAAATATTATGTGCCCAAGCTCGGCGCGTTCGTGATCTATACGATCATGATCGTGGTCTTGCTCTGGCGGCCGCAGGGCTTGTTCGCCCGCAGCGCCGCCCGGTGACGCCATGACCGAAGCCGGCAAGGAAGTATCGTCTTATTTGGCGCGGCGTGCGCGCTGGTCGCCGCTCGAGATCGCGTTCTGGGTGTTTGCTTTCGCGACCATCTGGCTGTTCCCCGGCAAGCATCTCATCCTCACCGAGACCGCCATTCTCGCGCTGTTTGCGCTGTCGCTCGATCTGATCCTTGGTTACGCCGGCATCATCTCGCTCGGTCAGGCGGCGTTCTTCGGCCTCGCCGGCTATACCGCGGGCCTGCTCGCCAAGTACGAAATCATCAACGAGCCGATTGTCGCGTTGCTCGTGGCGGGCGTGGCCGCGGCGGCGCTCGGCTTCGTCACGAGCTTCCTGGTGCTGCGCGGCTCCGATTTGACCCGGCTGATGGTGACGCTCGGCGTTGCGTTGATGCTCGGCGAACTCGCCAACCGCTTTTCCAACATCACCGGCGGCGCCGATGGTTTGCAGGGCATCAATATCGCGCCGATCTTCGGCCGGTTCCGTTTCGATATGTTCGGCCACAATGGCTATATCTATTGCCTCGTGGTTTTGTTCATCTGCTTTCTGATCGCGCGGCGCATGGTCTATTCGCCGTTCGGTCTGTCGCTGCGCTCGCTCAAAGGCAATCCGCTGCGCGCCTCCGCCATCGGCATTCCGGTCAACCGCCGGCTGATTGCGATCTACACTGTCTCGGCCGGTTTCGCCGGCATCGCCGGCGCGCTGCTCACCCAGGTGACCGCCTTCTGCTCGCTCGACGTGCTTTCGCTCGAGCGCTCGGCCGATCTGCTTCTCGTTCTCATCATCGGCGGCACCGGCTACCTCTATGGCGGCTTGATCGGCGCGGTGATCTACAAATTCCTGCAGGACTGGCTCGCGAGCCTGACGCCGCAATACTGGCAATTCTGGATCGGCTTCGTGCTCGTCGTGATCGTGCTGATCGGGCGTGAGCGCGTCGAAAGCTGGACCGCCGCCGCGCGCGCTTGGGTCTATCGCTTCGGCAAGCAGCTCGTGGCGCGTTCGGCGCCGGCTGACAGCGCAGCTCCAAAGGGACATTGAACCATGCCGATCCTCGAAACGATCGGCCTGGAAAAACGCTTCGGCGGCATCGTCGCCGCGCACGACGTGTCGTTGTCGATCGAGAAAGGCGCGCGCCACGCTCTGATCGGCCCGAACGGCGCCGGCAAGACGACGGTAATCAACCTGCTCACCGGCGTGCTGCGGCCGACCGCCGGCCGAATCATTCTTGCCGGCAACGATATTACGGCCCTGCGCCCGCATCAGCGCGTGCGGCTCGGCATGGCGCGCACGTTCCAGATCAATCAGCTGTTCTTGGATCTGACGCCGCTCGAGACCATCGGTCTTGCGGTCTCCGAACGGCTTGGGCACGGCAGCGATTGGTGGCGGCTGGTCGGCAGCAGATCGGCGGTGACCGATGAGATCGTGGAGATCGTCGAACGGTTTCGCCTGACCGACATCATGCACGAGCGCACGGCGATCCTGCCTTATGGCAAGCAGCGCCTGCTCGAGATCGCGCTCGCCTTCGCCTGCCGGCCGCAAGTGCTGTTGCTCGATGAGCCGGCCGCCGGCGTGCCCGATGCCGAGCGCCAGGAGCTGCTTGCCACTATCGGCGAATTGCCGGCGGATGTGACCGTGCTCCTGATCGAGCACGACATGGACTTGGTGTTTTCTTTTGCCGATCGCATTTCCGTTCTGGTCAATGGCGGCCTTCTGCTCGACGGCGCGCCCGAGGAAGTCGCGCGCGATCCGCGGGTCAAAGCCGTCTATCTCGGCGAGGAGCTCGATGCCTGATCTCCTCAAGATCGAGCAACTGTCGGCCGGTTACGGTGAGGCGGTGGTGCTCTCGCGCATTTCGCTGTCGCTCGCCGAGGGAGAGGCTTTGGCGCTGCTCGGCCGCAACGGCATGGGCAAGACTACGCTGATCAATACCATCGTCGGCGTCACGCGCTACTTTTCCGGAACCATCGCGCTCGACGGGCGCGACATCACCAAGCTCCGTCCGGATCAGCGCGCGCACGCCGGCGTCGGCTGGGTGCCGCAGGAGCGCAACATCTTCAAGTCGCTCACGGTACATGAGAACCTCACCGCCGTAGCGCGTCCGGGCCGCTGGACCACCGACAAGGTCTACGCCATGTTCCCGCGGCTCAACGAGCGCCGCCAAAATCTTGGCAATCAATTGTCCGGCGGGGAACAGCAGATGTTGGCCGTCGGCCGCGCGCTGGTGCTCAATCCGCGGGTGCTTTTGCTCGACGAGCCGCTCGAAGGCCTGGCGCCAATCATTGTCGAGGAGTTGCTGAAAGCGCTGCGGCGCATCATCCGCGACGAGGGCATGTCGGCCATTTTGGTCGAGCAGAATGCCAAAAAGATCCTGGGCGTCACCGACCACGCGATCATTGTCGAGCGCGGCGCCGTGGTTCATGCCGCAGACAGCGCGACCTTGTTGAACGACCGGGCCGCGCTCGAAACGCATCTCGGCGTCACCGATACCAGCCCCCGCCGTTTCGGCCGCCATTAGGCCAAGCGGCTTTTTTGAAGCTATTTCAAAAGGCTGGGGAACCTCCCGCGCCATGGCG
>Ga0210410_10006581_pt1 | contig 10097 bp, 8 predicted proteins | sample IncBWC4MmetaG_FD_161058 | JGI IMG/M metagenome (GOLD analysis project Ga0210410, IMG submission 161058) | Forest soil microbial communities from Barre Woods Harvard Forest LTER site, Petersham, Massachusetts, United States - Inc-BW-C-4-M | ecosystem: Environmental > Terrestrial > Soil >... | reverse complement strand
GCTTCAGGATATGATCAGGATTGTCGAGCGTAGCCTGAACGCGGATGTTGCGAGTGTCGGTGGCGATCTGGGGCTCGATGGTGGTGACCTTGCCTTCGAAAATCTTGCCGGGGTACGCATCGACCAGGATGCGAACGATCTGGCCGTCCTTGAGCGCCGCGCTGTCCTTTTCCGTCACGGTGAAGTTAGCATACAGCACCGACAGGTCCGTCAGCGAGACGATCTGCGTGCCGGCGGTGAGGAACTGGCCGACCTCGACATGGCGGACGCCGAGCACGCCGTCGAACGGCGCGCGCACCAGCTTCTGCGAAATGATCGCCTCGGTCTTTGCGATGCCGGCATTGGCCTGGTCATACGTCGCCTGGGCAGCATCGGCCGTCGCCTGCGGACCGAACTGACGCGCCGCCAATTGCTTGGCGCGATCCAGCGCCAGCTGCGCGCCGGTCGCCTGCGCCTTGAAACTCGCCAGATCCCCCTGCTCGGGAGCGTCGAACAGTTGCAACAGCGGACTGCCGCCCTTCACGGTCGCGCCCGGGGTAAACATGATGTCGGTGATGCGCCCAGAGACATCGGAGGTGACGTTGACCTGATGCACGGCGGCGAGATCGCCTACCGCCGTCAGCAGGTTCGGAATCACCTCGGATTTGACCTCGGAAACGGTCACCATCGTCGGCGGCGGCTTGTTGTTGGCGAAGAACTGCGCGATCATGTGGCTGCGGAACGCATTGAAGCCGACGAGAGCGCCCACCAGCAGCGCCAGCAGCAGTCCGACGATAATGAACCAGCGCACCATCCGGACCGGACGTGTGTGCGGCTTGTCGGAAATTGCCCTGCCCGAGATATTGGGTTCGGTTACGATGTTCATGTCATGCCCCTTCTGCAATTACCGGCTGCCCCGGATCCGGCGATAGTTCGCGATCCAGATGGGAGGCAAGTGCCGTCTCGTTTAATCCAATTCCGCGGAGAATGAATTCGCAAACCTGCCGTTCGAGGTCGGCAGGGTTGCCATAGGACAGGCATGGCACGGCTGGCAGCCGCGCCAGCGCCGCCATCAGCACGGTATGATGCGCAAACCAGAACAGGTTCAGCGGCTCGCGCCCGACCCGCGATGCGTCCCCTACCGCCACTGCGCGCTCGAGCGATGCCGTGAACACCGGCCCGATCAACTTTCCGATTTTTTCGTAAAGCAGCCGGGCAAATTCCCCGTCGTCGAGATGGCTGGTGACCATCAGCCGCAGACGCTGGGCCTCCTCCTGATCGGGCAGATCGGATACGTGCTGGAAATGACGGACCATTTCACGAATCAGCACGACCAGGGTTTCCGTCGACGGCTGCAGCCCCAGCAAGCGGTGCAGCGCCGGATCCGCTTCGCACTCTTCCGCAAGGATCTCCGCATACAGGGCCGACTTGGTCGGAAAATGCTTGAACAGCAGGCCTTCGGAGATGGCGGCCGTCGCCGCGACGCTTTTCGTCGTGGTTCCAGCAAAGCCGTTGCGGGCAAAGCAACGCTTAGCGGCACTCAGTATGAGTTGCCGCCGCAGGTCGCTGGTCATGCGCAAGGTGCTCATGCTCGTGAGTAAGCACTCACCTTACCAAATGTCAACAATTTGCTGCAGCGCACTTAGCCCGGGCGGGCTTAAATCGGCCCGAATCCGAGCGCGCCGCGGATGCGGGTCACGATGAACGTACCGTCGCGGCTCGAGAGCACACGCTCCAGGTTGGCGCTGTCGATCTTGACGCTGGCAAAGCGCGGCCCGCTCGCGATGTCCTGCACGCCGGCCGCAAACGCCTCGATATCGGTCATGGTCGCGATCGCGCGGGCGTCCGAGATCCCGCAAGCCCTGGCGACGCCGATCAGATCGACGGTCGCGGCGGTATGGCTCGCCTGCCCGCCGGTCTCGCCGTAAACCTCGTTATCCAGCACCACGATGGTGAGATTTTTGGGTTTTTGCAGGCCAACGGTCGCCAGACTTCCCATCCCCATCAGCATCTCGCCGTCGCCTGTGATGACGACCACCGGCAGATTCGGCTGCGCCAGCGCCAAACCCAGCCCGATCATGACGGCGCCGCCCATGGCGCCCCACAGATAAAAGTTGCGGTCGTGATCGCCGGCGGCGGCGATATCGTAGGTCGAGGCGCCCAGGCCGCCGACCACGATCGCATCCTTGCGCTCCGCCAGCAGGCTGGAAACGACGCTGCGACGCTCGAGAAGGTTGGCTTTGCTCATTTGGTGAAAACCTTTGCGCCGATCAGGCGCTGCGACAACAGAACGGCAGTCGGGGTGCAGGCATTGTAAGCCTGTCCCGCCGCGGCCTCGACCACCTCGCGCACTTCGTCGGGGTGCGAGGCCCGCAGCACCTTGATCCCTGACAATTCGAATACGCCCTGGGTGCTCGAGCCCATCGGCACCTGCCAGGGATTGAATTCGCCCCATTCGCCGCGCATCGTCACCAGCGTCAGGAACGGAAGGCGGAAAATCTGGGTCAGCGACAGCATGTTCACGCAATTGCCGACCCCGCTCGACTGCATCAGCAGCACACCGCGCTGGCCGCCGGCCCAGGCGCCGGCCAAAAGCGCCACACCTTCCTCCTCGGTCGTCAATGGCACCGCGCGCATCGAGGGCGCGCCCAGCACGTGCTCGATCAGCTGCGAATGGCCGGCATCCGGCACGTAAGGCACCTGACGAACATCGAAGCGCTGCAAAATCGCAAAGATGTCCTTCGGCCAGGAGGCTGTCATTTCGGAAGGAGCATCAGTGCGGGCGTGCATTTTCATTTCCAGTCGGCTGGCCGAGGCTGTATTCCGGGGCGGGACAATAGCGGTCGCCGCGGTTTCGGAAAGAGCAAAAACGGCATATCGGTCTGCATCGAAGAGTATGGCAGTATGAACACGAACGCGCGAGAGCTGGCGGCCAGTTTCGACCTTGAGAAATTGACGGCCAAATTCTACGCCGACCCCTACCCGACCTATCGGGCACTGCGGGAACATGAGCCGGTCAAGCGCATGCCAAATGGCTCCTATTTTTTGACCCGCTATGACGATCTGGTCAGCGCCTACAAGAACACCAAATTATTCAGTTCCGACAAGAAAAAGGAGTTTTTGCCGAAATACGGCAATTCGCTGCTCTACGAACACCACACCACCAGCCTCGTCTTCAACGACCCGCCGGCGCATACAAGGGTGCGGCGGCTGATCATGGGCGCGCTGTCGCCGCGCGCGATTGCCGGGATGGAGCCCGACCTGATCGCGCTGGTAGATCGGCTGATCGAGACGATTGCTGCGAAGGGCGAGGTCGATCTGATCGGGGATTTTGCGGCAGCGATCCCGATCGAGGTGATCGGCAACCTGCTCGATGTGCCGCAGGCCGAGCGCGAGCCCTTGCGCGACTGGTCGCTGGCGATCCTGGGCGCGCTCGAACCGGTGATCGGGCCTGAAGCCTTCGCGCGCGGCAACAAGGCGGTGCAGGACTTTCTTGGCTACCTGGAAATCCTGGTCGAGCGCCGCCGCGCCAAACCCGGCAACCCCGAGCGCGACGTGCTGACGCGGCTGATCCAGGGCGAGGACAATGGCGAGCGCCTGACATCCAAGGAATTGCTGCACAATTGCATTTTCCTGCTCAACGCCGGGCATGAGACCACTACCAACCTGATCGGCAATGGACTCGTGGCGCTGTCGGGAAACCCAGCGCAGAAAAAACGGCTGATCGAGCATCCCGACCTGATCAAGACCGCGATCGAGGAATTCCTGAGGTTCGAAAGTTCGAACCAGTTCGGCAACCGCATGACGACCGAGCGCGTCGAACTCGGCGGCATCGCATTGGCCGCCGGTACGCCGATCACCCTGTGCATTGGCGCTGCGAACCGCGACCCCCAACAATTCGCCGATCCGGAAAACCTCGACATCGGCCGCATGCCAAACCGCCATCTTGCGTTTGCCACTGGCGCGCATCAATGCGCCGGCATGGCGCTGGCGCGGCTCGAGGGCACAATCGCGATCTCGCGATTCCTGGCGCGGTTTCCGGACTACGCGCTGAACGACGCGCCGGTGCGCGGCGGGCGCGTGCGGTTTCGCGGATTCCTGAGCGTGCCGTGTGCGGTCGGCTAGGGCGCGGACGAATTGACAGGCCGCCACAATCCAACGAAGATTTCTACCTTCAAAAAAAGAAAAGAGCATGGGATGAGAAACACACTGAAAATCGCGCCGCTGTTATCTTGTCTGTTGGTGGGCCTGGTAGCCGCACCGGCGATGGCGCAGAACGCCGGCGGCCTCAAGAAGAGCGGCATCCTGGATCAACTGCTCAAGCAGACCGGTGTCTACGACAGATCCAAATCCGGCAAGATGCCGGACTTCGTTTCCGATCCCGCCTGGCCACAACCGCTGCCGCATAGCTGGCTGCTCGGGCAGATCGGCGGGCTCTATGTCGACAGCCACGACCATGTCTGGGTCTATAACCGGCCGCGCACGTTGAACGATGACGAGGCCGGGCTCGAAAAAGCCGTGCCGGGCGCCACCGACGCCAGAGGACAGCCGATTAACAGCCTCGGCTTCGTGCGGGCCGACGGCTTCGGGGCGGACTGCTGTCGCGCGGCGCCCTCGGTTCTGGAGTTCGATGCCGCCGGCAAGCTGCTGCGTGCCTGGGGCGGTCCATCGGATCCCGGATTCCTCGGCAGCAAATGCAAGGCCGAGGACGGCTGCATCTGGCCGAACAGCGAACACGGCATCTACGTCGACCAGAAGGACAATGTCTGGATCGCCGGCAATGCCGCCGCTCCCAAGGCCGGCGCCCCGCAAATACCGTGGACCACCAACAAGGCGGGCGGCGACGGCTTCATTCTGAAGTTCGACATGAACGGCAATTTCAAAATGCGGATTGGCGGGACGCCCGGCGGACCCGACAGCAACAACAGGGACGGCGGGATGAACGGCACGCCGACGCTGTACCAGCCGGCGGATATCGTGGTCGATCCCAAGACCAATCGTCTCTATGTCGCCGACGGATATGGCAATCGCCGCATCCTGATCGTCGATGCCGACACCGGCAAATATATCGGCCATTTCGGCGCCTATGGAAACAATCCGGTCGACGATGCCGGCGCCGCCGTTGCCGGCGCGTGGCCGCAAGCTTTGGCAAAGGGAGAGAAGAAGCCGGCGTTCTTTCGCAACCCGGTGCACTGCGTGAAGATCGCCGACGACGGCAAGATTTACGTCTGCGACCGCGGCAATGATCGCATCCAGATATTCGACGGCAAGGATCCCGCGCTCGGCAAAGCCTGCAGCAATCCGAATGGCGATGCGGGAAAATGCGGCTTCGTGGCGGAACGCTGGGTCAGCGACCACACCTATACCCAGCCTGTGATGCCCGGGACGGCTGTGTCGATGAACTTCTCCGCCGATAAGGCGCAAAGCTGCCTCTATGTCGGAGACAACACCAACCAGACCATTTACATCCTGAACCGCAGCAATCTGGAGCAACTGGGCCGGCTGGGACGCGCCGGCCGGATGGCCGGCGATTTCCACTGGCTGCACCAGGTCAGCCTGGACAGCAAAGGCAATATCTACACCGGGGAAGTGGACACCGGAAAACGCATCCAGAAGTTCATCCGCTACGGCGCCGAGGGTTGCAGTGGCACCGGATCGGCGGTGGTCGGCGGCGTGCCGGCGGAAATGCAATGAGGGCCTCGCCGACTGGCGGAATTATCCGCCAGTCGTGGTGCCGTCCTCAAGCTTGTCCTGCGTCCTGGTTTCGAAATCGCTGGCGTCATGACGTTCGTGCAACTGACTTGAGAGTTCGCCCCAGGTACGGTTGACCATGCGCCCGCGCTGCACGGCCGGGCGTTCGGCGATGGCGTCGGCCCAGCGCCGCACGTTCTTGTAGTCCTGCACGGCCAGGAATTCGCCCGCATCGTAGAGCAAGCCCTTCGCCAGCCCGCCGTACCAGGGCCAGACCGCGATGTCCGCGATCGTATAGACGTCGCCTGCCAGATACGGGTTGTCCGCGAGGCGCCGGTCGAGCACGTCGAGCTGACGCTTCACCTCCATCGCGAACCGATCGATGGCGTATTCGATCTTGGTCGGCGCGTAGGCGTAGAAATGACCAAAGCCGCCGCCGAGAAACGGCGCGCTGCCCATCTGCCAGAACAGCCATGACAGGCATTCGGCGCGTGCCTGGCCGCCGCTGGGCAGCAACGCCCCGAACTTCTCGGCGAGATGCATCAGGATGGCGCCGGATTCGAAGACCCGGATCGGCGCCGGCCCGCTGCGATCCATCAGCGCCGGTATCTTGGAATTCGGATTCACCGCCACGAAGCCGCTGCCGAACTGATTGCCGTCGATGCGGATCAGCCACGCATCGTACTCCGCGCCGCTGTGACCGAGCGCCAGCAACTCTTCCAGCATCACCGTGACCTTCACGCCGTTCGGCGTGGCCAGCGAATAAAGCTGCAGGGGATGACGGCCGACCGGCAGTTCCTTATCATGCGTCGGCCCCGCTATCGGGCGGTTGATGCTGGCGAACTTGCCCCCGCTCTCCTTGTTCCAGCTCCAGACTTTGGGCGGCGTATAGGTGGATGGGTCGGTCATTCCTTCGGCTCCGGGCGTCTGAGGGTTCGTCAATGGTCACCAAATCCCCGCGATTGGCAAATCCGCATATCCGTTTTGGCCACGCGACGACACCTCGGGTCGCTATCAGAAAAATCCCGCATCAAGCTTCGATGCCACGCGTGGCGAGCACGGTCTTCATGCGCCGGGTCGCCAATTCGGGATCGGCGAGCAAGCCGGCCTTGTCGGCGAGCCGAAACAGTTCGGCGAGATGCAGGGTCGAGCGCGTGCTTTCCTGCCCGCCGATCATGGTGAAATGATCCTGATGGCCGTTGAGATACGCCATGAACACCACACCGGTTTTGTAGAATCGGGTCGGCGCCTTGAACATATGCCGAGACAGCGGCACCGTCGGCCCCAACACGTCGTGGAAACCGGCCTCGTCGCCGGCAGCGAGCCGCGACAGCGCGTAGGATGCCGCCGGCGCGATGGCATCGAAGATGCCGAGCAGCGCATGGGAAAAACCTTTCGCGTCGCCGGCGATCAGTTCGGCATAGTTGAAGTCATCGCCGGTATACATTTTCACGTTCTTGTCGAGCCGGCGGCGCATGTCGATCTCGCGTTGCATGTCGAGCAGCGAAACCTTGACGCCATCGACTTTGGCGGCGTTGGTGTTGATGACGCCGACCGCGGCGTCCATCGCCTGGTCGAGGTCAGACGTACCCCAATAATTCGCCAGCGCCGGATCGAACATGTCGCCGAGCCAGTGGATGATCACGGGCTCCGCTACCTGCGACAGCACGCGGTTGTAGACCTTGGCGTAGTCATCCGAATTGCGGCCGATCTTCGCCAGCGCGCGCGACGCCATCAGGATGATGCGGCCGCCGGCCTTTTCGACGGCAGCGACCTGCTCCTCATAGGCCCGGATCACGTCGTCGATGGTCTTTGCATCCTCCGGGGCAAGGTGATCGGTGCCGGCGCCGGAAAACACCAGCGCATTGCCCCTCGCCTTCGCTGCCCTCACTGAGCGCTGGATCAATTCCAATGACGTCGGCCAGTCCATCCCCATGCCGCGCTGGGCGGTGTCCATCGCTTCGGCGACGCCGAGGCCGAGGTCCCAGACGTGCTCGCGAAAGGCGATGGTCCTGTCCCAGTCGACGGCGGCCGACAGCCACGGATCGACCGGCGCCAGCGGATCGGACACCACATGGGCGGCGGAAAACGCCACCCGGTTGAGCGTGCCCTGGAGTTTCGACGGAAATGTCCGGGACGCCGCGAGGCGATAGGACTCGATCGACCGATCATCTCTCGGCAATTTCAGCGACAGCGACGAGACAGGCAAAACCGGTTTGTTCATGGTTCTATTCCTCACACCTTGATTGCAGCGACGCCGATTCAGCGCCGTTCGCGCCCAGTGACACCGTTCATGATCACGCCGAGACGTTTCGTCATATTGATTGCTCCTGCCGTGTTTTTGTTTTTGGCTGATGAAGCGGCGACATTGCCGACCACTCCGGATGCACACCGGTGGCGAAACCCGGTGCTGTCAGCGAGCCCGTCAGCAGATCGCCATCGTGGATCGACAGCCGGATGTTTCCATCGCTGGTGTAGAGATCGGGATGGGCGGCGAGAAACGATTGCGCCTCGGCGGCGGGGGTTTCGGCAAAGCCATCGACGTAGTGATGGCCGTTGCGTTCGGCATGGGTGACGCCGATCAGTGCGCCCAACGCCAGATCCTGCTGCACGCAGAGGCCGGCCTGACAGGTCAAGTCCTCGCCGGTGACGAAGAACTTGTCGCCGCCTGTGCTCCATTTGGCGGCGCGCGTCGCATTGACGATTGACTTGTAGATGCCCTTGCATGATTTCGAGGAAATGCCGCGATAGCCGAGCGTGCGTGCCGCGGGAAACGCATCGTAGGAATCGTCGGCTTCGTCAATGATGAAATCGCGGGCGCCGAGCGCGCCAAGCGGCGATTGCCGCGTGATGTCGCGCGGCATCGGCTGCTCGATGTAGAGCAGCTTTGCCGCAATCGGTTTGAGCGCGCTGTCGCGGTCGAGCCGGTCGACCAGCGCGCCGAGGGCTGCGAGGTCGGCATATTGTTCGTTGGCATCCAGCGTGACGCTGTAATCATGCGGCAGCGTGGCGAATTCGCCTCCGATGCGGATCAGGCGGGCGGCATCGGCCAGCGGATCGCCGTTGAGCTTGAGCTTGAAATAGCGCGCGCCGGCGTTTTCCCTGCTATCGGCGACGCCGCCTTCGCCCTCGACCTGATCGTCGAGGCCGACGGTATGCCGGATCGCGACGCGATCGAGCCGCCGACGCTGCGCCAGAAATTGCGCAATGTCGTCATCGCGCAAATCGGGCGACAGACGCGCATCGACCCCGGCGATATTTTCGGCCATGCCGTCGAAGAAATTCATCCCGACGCCGCGCAGCAGCGCATCCAGAATGGCCTTGTCGATTTCGGCAGGCCCATAGGCCGCGGCGAGCGGCGGAATATCTTCTTTGGCGCAGGCCTCGACCTGCGCCGCGATGCAACGCGCGTGCAGGCCAAACGCGGTCTCGAAGCCCCGATGTCCCAAATAGAGCCCGCGCGCGATCGTCAGCGAGCGCCGCAATTCCCAAACGGTTTCATCGGGCGAAAGATGCGCACGCTTGTCGAACCATTTCGGCACCAGCATTTCGGCGCTGGCGCCAACCGAAACGCCCTTGCCTTCGACCTCGATCTCGACGCGCACGAACGCCTGCGGCGCGGCATTGATGACCACGGCGCCAAACCGGAACGGCCGGAGAAAGCGCACCGGGCGTTCAAAAAATGCGATGTCGCGCACGGCCAGACGTAGCGGCATGGTGTCAACCTCAATCGAGCACGCTTTGGGTGAAGAAGTGCTTGCGCTGCCATTACAGAATTCGCTTTGCCTTGGCCAAAACAGGTGACCTGTCACTTGATCGTTCCGCATGAGCGCGTCGCAAAACGAAGCGGAGAGGGTCGGATGTAGCACGCCATGCGGGGTTTGAGAATGAGGGGCGGCAGGCCTGCAGGGATCGCCCGCTTGCCGCATCGGTAGCGCTGACCGCGCTCGCGTGTTTATAGTCCCTTGATGTCGATCTACGCCATGGTTTTCCGCCCGCTCGCGTTCCGGCTCGATCCGGAGACCGCGCATCATCTCGCGATGGCGACAGGCGCGCGCCTCGGCTGGGCCGCGGGGGCGATGCGGACCGCGATGTCCGTCGACGATGACAGGCTTGCAACCGACGTGGCCGGCCTGCATTTCCCGACCCCAATTGGTTTAGCCGCCGGCTTCGACAAGAGCGGCTCGGCGATCCCTGCCCTCGCCGGCCTTGGCTTCGGTTCGATCGAGATCGGTTCGGTGTCCGTCGATCCATCCGAGGGTAACCCGAAGCCTCGGCTGTGGCGTTTACCCGAGGATGAGGGCATCGTCGTGCATTACGGCCTGCCGAACGACGGCGCCGGGGTGATCGCCAAACGGTTGGCCCGCACACGCCTGCCGGTGCCGCTCGGCATCAATCTCGTGGTCACCAATCGCGGACCGCGCGCC
>Ga0210410_10006580_pt1 | contig 10098 bp, 9 predicted proteins | sample IncBWC4MmetaG_FD_161058 | JGI IMG/M metagenome (GOLD analysis project Ga0210410, IMG submission 161058) | Forest soil microbial communities from Barre Woods Harvard Forest LTER site, Petersham, Massachusetts, United States - Inc-BW-C-4-M | ecosystem: Environmental > Terrestrial > Soil >... | reverse complement strand
TGATGTGCATGGAGCACGAGATTTTCGAGCAGGACGGACTCGACGGTTACGCGACCACGCCGGAGCGGCGCTTCGGACAGTTCCGCACCCCGAAGGTGCGCATGGTCGCGATTCCGAGCACGCTGTCAGGCGGCGAATACAATTCCGGCGCGCTGGTCACCGACACCCGACGCAAGCTGAAGCAGATCTTCAATCACCCCATGATGATGCCGCGAAGCATCATCCTCGATCCCGCGATGACCAGATACACACCGGAGAAACTCTGGTTAGGTTCTGGCACCCGCGCCATGGATCACGCTATCGAGGCAATCTGCTCTAGCCGTCCCAATGTACTGGTCGATGCCGTCTGCCAGCAGGGCCTGCGCTATCTGCACGACGGTCTCCTGCACACGAAGAACAATCCCGACGACGACGAGGCGCGGCTGAGCTGTCAGTTGGGCTCCTGGCTGTCGGCCTTCGGTTTGCAAGCGAGGGTGCCTATGGGCGCGAGTCATGCCATCGGCCATGTGCTCGGAGGCACCTGCGACGTGCCGCATTATTTCTGTACCGCAGTAATGATGCCGAGTGTGCTGCGCTACAACCGGCCGGCCACGGAAGCCGCGCAGAAATCGGTCGCCACGGCGCTCGGCTTGCCCGGCCGCGACGCCAGCGAAGCCTTTGCGGCCTTCATCGTGGAGCTCGGTTTACCGCGGCGGTTGGCCGAGGTCGGCGTCGGCGAGGACCGCTTCGAACTGATCGGCAAGAACGCGATGCTGTCGGTCTTCACCCGAGCCAACCCACGGGTCATCAAGGGTCCGGAAGATATCGTCGAGATTCTTCAACTTGCCGCATAGTGGCGGTTGCGGTCCGAGGGGCCAGACACGCGGACCCCTCGGCAATCAATGAACAGGTTAGATCGTTGGACAGGAGCAAGCGCCGCATGACTCGTCACGAATCTCCAGCTGTCCCTGTAGGAGGCATCCGATTCGCGCCGCGAGAGGTCGGGATCGAGAAGCGCCCTGACGGAACGCTCGTACTGCGGTCCCCGATCGGGTTCGAAAGCCCGGAATGGTCGATCTTGGATTTTATCCCAGAGTGGGCAGAGAAGGCGCCGCAGCGCGCATTTCTGGCCCAGCGCGGCCGCGACGGCGAGTGGCAGAGGATTTCCTATGCTGAACTCTGGCAAAGGGTGCAGTCGGTTGGGCAGGCCATGATCGATCTGGGCGCCAGGCGCGGCGACAGGCTTGCCATTTTGTCCGGCAATTCGATCGAGCAGGCAATCGTCATGTTCGGGGCGATGTCGGTCGGGGTCGTCGTAGCCCCGATATCTCCCAACTACTCGCTCATGCCGGGCGGCCTGGCTCGCTTGCAGGATATCGCAACGCTGCTTCGGCCCGCCTTCGTTTTCGTGCAGGATAGCGAGACCTATTCGGGCGCGCGCAACATTCCGGAGCTTGCGTCCGCTACGTGGATTGCGGCGGATCAGAAGGCTGGATCCGTGTCGATTCAGTCGCTTTATTCGACGCGTCCCGGCGTGGAGTTCGAGCGGGCATTTGGTTCGATCGACAAGGAAGCCGCTGCGAAGATCCTGTTCACCTCGGGTTCGACCGGGCTTCCCAAAGGCGTGATCAACACCCACAGGATGATGGCAAGTGCGCTGCAGATGGGGGCATTGCTCGTGGCACCGCGTGAAGCGCCAGTGCAGGTCGAGTGGCTTCCGTGGCATCACACCATGGGAAGCAATGTCATCCTGCACGGCATCCTCAAGCATGGCGGCACGCTCTACATCGATGAGGGCCGTCCGGTCCCGCAATTGTTTCACAAGACCGTCGCTAATCTGAAAGAAATATCGCCGACGGCCATGTTCAACGTGCCGGCCGGATACACCCTGTTGTGCGAGGCGCTGGAAACCGATCAGGATCTGCGAACCAATTTTTTCCGGCAGCTCGACCGGATGAGTTACGCGGGCGCTGCGATATCACGGACCACGCTCGACAAGCTTTATCAGTTGGGGAAGGCCGCGACGGGCAGGCAAATTCCGGTGATGTCTGGTTACGGTACCACCGAAACGGCGCCCATCATCGCCACGACGCACTGGGCCACCGACACACCGGGCGAGTTGGGACTTCCGGCTCCCGGAGTGGAATTGAAGCTCATCCCTGCCGGCGACACCTATGAGGCCCGCGTACGCGGCCCGAATGTGACGCCAGGCTATTTTGGCCGGGCGGATTTGACGTCGGCGGCCTTTGACCATGAAGGTTTCTACCGGGTCGGCGACACCATCTCATTTATCGAACCCACCATTCCGAGCCGCGGTCTGCGCTTCACCGGCCGGGTTTCCGAAAACTTCAAGCTCGCAAACGGCACGTGGGTGGCTGCCGGCAATCTGCGAGCCGCGGCACTGGCTGCCACCCACGGTGTCTTGCAGGACGCCGTCATTGCCGGCGAAAATCGTCAATCTTGCGCAGTGCTCGGCTGGTTGAATCCCGTCATGGCCAGGAAGCACGCCACCAGCGCTGACGACAATCTGAATTGCGACCCCGGCGTGATCGCGTTTCTCCAGCGATGCCTCCGGCTCTACAACGCCGACGTCGGAAGCAGCGAACGCATCTGCGCCTTCACGCTCCTTGAGGAGCCGCCTTCGCTGGCGGCTGGCGAGATCACCGACAAGGCCTACATCAATCAACGCGCCGTGCTGATCAACCGGGCGGCGCAGATGGAACTGATCTATTCGTCCGAGCCGTGCGACCAGGTAATCGTCATCTAGGAGATTGCGTGAGATTGCGACTTCGGTGGATTCAAAACGGGAGTGGTTGAGATGGCGGAAGGTCGGATCGAAATCGACACCGGAACCGGCGGGCTGTTGTGCGAAATCCGCGACCGCGTCGCGCTGATCACGCTCAACCGCCCCGAAGCGCGCAACGCACTCTCTGATCATCTCACGCCGGCGTTGCGGCGCATGATCAAGCAAATGCGGCGATGACCCTGGCGTCGGTGCGTTGCTGATCACAGGCGCGGGCTCGGCCTTTTGCGCCGGCGGCGACGTCAAGGGCATGGGTAGCAATTCGAACAAGGCCGAAGTGGCGTTTAAAGAACACGTTGCCGATCTGCGAACCAGGCAACGCACCTTGACCGGTGCGCTGGCGGCGGTGAGGAAGCCGACGACTGCCGCACTTCCGGGACCCACGGCGGGCGCCGGGATGGCGCTTGCGCTCGCTTGCGATATCCGCATTGCCGGCGAGTCTGCAATCGTGTCCACGGGATACGCCCGGATCGGGCTGACCGGGGATTACGGCATCGCATGGCTGCTGACGCGGCTGGTCGGAACTTCGCGGGCGCGCGAATTGATGTTCCTGTCGGAGCGGATCGACGCGCGCCGTTGCGAGACGCTTGGCCTCATCAACCGCGTGGTGTCCGACGCGGAATTGCGCGAGGTCGCCTTTGCGCTCGCAAGGTCGCTGGCGGAGGGACCGTCAATCGCGCTGGCCCACATCAAGGACAATCTTGATCACGCCTTGAAGGCGAATTTTCCTGATTCAATGGATCAGGAAGCGGAAAACATGGTCCGGTCTTCGCGGACGGCCGATCACAAGGAGGCGGTGCGCGCGTTCATCGACAAACGCAAGCCGGCGTTTGCAGGGCATTAGGCTGCATTGAATAGTTTACGCCAAATAATACCAGGTGACGATGTCTGACAAGCCGATTGCTATCGTTACAAGTGTTTGTCCCGGCACCGGTTCCGCGATTGTCCGGCGCTTCGCAGCGGATGGATTTCGCGTCATCGCCATGGCGCGCTCGCCGGATCGCATCCGCGCGCTGGAAGGAGAACTCACCTGGCCGACGATGTCCGCTGCGGGGGTACAGCGGAAGTCGTCGCTCGACTCGTTTCCTTCCTCGAGGGGTGGCTCGCTTCCTTGGTCGCAAGTCTGAAAATATTTCGAACGTAAATGATGATTGTCAATGAAGGACCGCTCTTGGCGCAAAGCGGACATTCACCAAAAGCCGACAGGTGGCGCCAATAGCGGAAGCCGCCGCCTGTCGATGGCATTGCTCACGATTTTAAGGATGAAACGTAAGCCGCGATCCGGCAACCAAGGCCGGCTTTTCACAAATTTGTTGCCGCGAGGACGGCAAGAATTTTCACGCCTTGACAAGAGGCGCGGGTTAGTTTGCTGTGCCCGTGCTTGGGACGTTGGTCAAAGGGAATTCGGTGCGGTTTGCTTTCGTGATGGCAGGCCAAATCCGAAGCTGCGCCCGCAACCGTAAGCGGTGAGTCCTTCTTCGGTATGCCACTGGGTTTTTGGACAAGGCCCGGGAAGGTGAGGAGGGGTTATGACCCGCGAGCCAGGAGACCAGCCTGAACACGTCATCCTTCCGGCGTGCGGTGCGCGCGCATGGTGCGATCTTTCGCTGCGGTAACATGATTGGAGATGTCTCGCAAAGGGAGGGTCGCCATGGCCGTGCTTGTGAAATCGATTCTTCCGACCGACAATGCAAAGCCCGAATTGCTCGGCTTTCGCGGCCGGATCGGCGCGATCTATGCCATTCTCATTGTCGCCAATCTGGCGGCCTGGATCTGGGCACTGATCGCGTTTGCTCATCAGCCAGTCCTCATTGGGACCGCGGTGCTGGCATACAGCCTCGGGCTTCGTCACGCGATCGATGCGGACCACATTGCGGCGATAGACAATGTGACACGCAAGTTAATGCAAGAGGGCAAGCGACCGGTCACCGTTGGCTTTTTCTTTGCGCTGGGTCATTCGACCGTCGTTGTTCTCGCTTCGCTTGCCGTTGCTCTGACCGCGAACGCCCTCAGCGATGAACTGGTTTCCTACCGCCAGATCGGAGGCATCCTCGGGACATCGGCCTCCGCGCTGTTTCTCTTCATCATAGCCGTCGCAAATCTGATGGTATTGCTCGGTGTGTACCGAGCCTTTCGGATCGCCGAACGCGGCGATCACGTCACCGAGGCTCAAATCGATGCGCTGCTGCATCAGCGCGGCTGGCTCGCGCGAATGTTCAGGCCGCTATTCCGCTTTGTCTCACATAGCTGGCAGCTTTATCCGATCGGCCTATTGTTTGCGCTCGGCTTTGAGACCGCGAGCGAGATCAGCCTGTTCGGTCTCTCGGCGCAGGCGTCGAATGCGGTCTCCAGCGGGTCGCTGCTGATTTTTCCGGCGCTGTTCGCCGCGGGCATGACGCTGGTCGACACTACGGATGGCGTCCTGATGCTGGGCGCCTATGGCTGGGCATATCGCAACCCGATGCGCAAACTGTTCTATAATCTGACCATCACGTCGGTGTCGGTGCTGGTGGCGTTGGTGGTCGGCGGCATCGAAACGCTTGGCCTGATCGCGGGTCAATTTCAGCTTCACGGCGCCTTCTGGAATGCGATCGCGGATTTGAACGGCAGCTTCGGCGCCCTCGGCTATGGCATCGTCGGATTGTTCATCGTGAGCTGGGGCGTGTCGTTCCTGGTCTACCGCTTCAAGCGATACGACCTCAATCTGGGTCCCGAGCGATCCTGACGCCGGCGATGTTGATGCACTTTTTAATCGGCCGGTTTCTCATCCGATTTTCTCAAGTGGCGTGCTTTATCGTGAACGACGCCGGCGAGCGCGGCGCCGTAGAGGATCAGGCACGGCCCAGCCGGCTTCTCCGCGGCAAGGCGCAATGCGATTTCCGTCAGGGAGCCCGCCATCACATGGGTGGACGGCGAGCCCAGGCTTTCCACCACCACCGTCGGCGTCGCGCCCGATAACCCATTGGCGATCAGCTTGTCGGCCAGTGCGGCGAAGGTGGCCTTGCCCATGAACACGCAAGTGGTGGCGCCGGGGTCGGCCAGTGCTGCAAGATCAAGGTCGACCGGCAGCCGGCCATCGACGTCGTGGCCGGTAACCATCTGGACCCGGCGCGCCACCCCTCGCTTGGTGAGCGAGGTGCCGAGATAGGCGGCCGCCGCGGTCGCGCTGGTGATGCCGGGCACAATCTCGATCGGCACGCCGGCTGCGCGCGCAGCCCCAATCTCCTCGTCGGCACGGGCGAAGATCGAGGGGTCGCCGGACTTGACCCGGACCACGCGCTTGCCGAGCCGGGCATAGCCGATCATCAGCCGGCTCACTTCCTGCTGCCGCGGCGAAGGATGACCGGCCCGCTTGCCGACCGCGATCAGTTCGGCGTCGGGACGCGCGAAGGACAGGATTTCGTCGCCGGCAAGGTCATCGTAAAGAATGACGTCGGCGGCGCGCAGCCGCTCCATCGCGCGCAGCGTCAGCAGATCGACGTCGCCGGGACCGCCGCCGATCAAGGCGATGCTCCCGAGCGGCGTCGGGTCGGACGGTGTTTCAGGCGTCGTCATGGCTGGGACTCCTCTGCCACATCGACCATGTGGAAGAAGCTGCCGGTGACGCGACCGCGCCGGCCGCCGGTTTCCGCCGTCGGCACGCCCGCGGCGTCGCTTATATCGGCGAGCGGCGGGTCGGGTTGCGCCACCACGCTGGCATAATGGAATTCATGGCCGCGCAGCACGCGCCCTGCGGCGTGACCGGGGATCGGCGCAAGCAGCGTCGCCGTGCGGTAGCCGAGATGCAGGTGACGCTGAGCGAAATCGGTCTCTAATCCGAGCAGCCCCAGCATCGCATGACGCGTGCCCGCGGCGTCGATCAGGCCGGCCCCAAGCGTCATGTAGCCGCCGCACTCGCCATGCACCGGGCGGGTTTGCGCGAAGGCGCGGATGCCGTCGGCGAAGCGCGTAGCCGCGGCGAGCTTGCCGGCGTGCAATTCCGGATAGCCGCCGGGAAGCCAGGCGACGTCACAGGAAGGGTCTGGCGGCTCGTCGGCAATGGGCGAGAAGGCGACGATCTCGGCGCCCGCTGCGCGCCAGCTCGCTACCAGATGCGGATAGACGAAGGAGAACGCCGCGTCCTGTGCCAGCGCGATCCGTTGTCCAGGCGGCACCAGAAGCGGCGCGGGCGTCTGCGGTCGTCGCCGTGCCGGACGCGCCGCGGCCTGAATGGCGGCAAGATCGACGTCGCGCTCGACCAGATCGGCCAGCGCGGCGAGGCGGGCAATCAGCGCGGAATCTTCCTGCGCCTGCACCAGCCCGAGATGGCGCTCCGGCATGGTCAGCGTGTTGTCGCGCGGAATCGCACCGAACACCGTCACGCCGATGCGTGCAAAGCCGTCGCGGACCAGCGCGGCATGGCGCGCGCTCGCCACCCTGTTGAGAATCACGCCGGCGATCGCGACGTCGTCCCGATAGCGCGCAAAGCCGAGCGCCACCGCGGCGGCGGACTGCGCCTGACCCGCGACATCGAGCACCAGCACCACCGGCCAGCCGGTCGCTGCGGCGATGTCGGCGGTCGAGCCGTTCCCCCAGGCGCCTGATGCGGCGACGCCGTCGAACAGGCCCATCACGCCTTCGGCAAGGCACAGCTCCGCATCGGCGGCAGCATCGAGCAGCGCCTCGAACCGGCCGCGCCCCTGCGCCCAGGAATCCAGGTTGAACGACGCCCGGCCGGCCGCCACGGCGTGGAATGCCGGATCGATATAATCCGGTCCGCATTTATAGGGCTGCACCACGCGGCCGCGGCGGCGCAGCGCGGCGAGCAGCGCCAGTGTCAGCGTCGTCTTGCCGCTGCCGCTCGCAGGCGCGGCGATCACGAGACCCGGTGTGCTATTCGCGCCCACGCTTGGCCTCCGCGAAGGGCCGGAACCGCCGATCATAGTTCGCGTCGTAAAGTGCGCTGTCGGCAAAATCACGTGCGGCAAGCGCCGGTCCTACCAGGATCAATGCCGTGCGCTCTATCTTCTCGGCGCGGACCTTGGCGCCGATCGTCGACAGCGTGGCGCGAATGACGACCTGTTCGGGCCAGTTCGCCCGCACCACCACGGCGACAGCGCCGTCGGCGCCGTAATGTGGAATCAGCGTCGCCGCCACCTCATCGAGCACATGGATGGATAGATGGATCGCGAGCGTCGCGCCGGTCGCGGCATAGACGGCAAGGCTTTCGCCCGAGGGCATCGCCGAGGCGCGGCCCGACGTGCGGGTCAGCACCACGGTTTGTGCCACCCCGGGCAGCGTCAACTCACGTCCGAGGACGGCGGCGGCTGCGGCGAATGAGGGCACCCCTGGCGTGACCGTATAGGGAATACCATGACCTTCGAGCCGCCGGATCTGCTCGCCCATCGCGCTCCATACCGAGAGGTCGCCGGAATGCAGCCGCGCCACCTCAAGGCCGGCGTCATGGGCCGCGACGAATTCGGCGGTGATGGCATCGAGGTCGAGCGGTGCGGTGTCGATCACGCGCGCACCGGGCGGGCAGAGTGCAACGATCTCGCGCGGCACCAGCGAGCCCGCGAACAGGCATACCGGGCAGCGCGTCACCAGATTCTGGCCGCGCACGGTGATCAGATCGGGTGCGCCGGGGCCGGCGCCGATGAAGTGCACGGTCATGGTGCGGGATCCTCGATGAAGGCCGCTGCGGCGGTGGCGTGGCGGTCGGCCGAAACGATGCGGCTGACGACGAGACGTGCGCCGGCTCCGGCGGCGGCGAGCGCCGCCGCTTCGCAGACGCTGCCGACGCTCCGGTGCTTTTTCACCTGCTCCGAGCGGGTGGTCAGGCGCGCATCGGCCGCGGCCATCGCGCCGGCTTCGACCGTCTCGATCGGCAGGTGCGCGGCCTGTGCGGCCGCGCGCAGGCCGGGGTGGGCGGCCTTGTCTTCGGGGACGGCGATCGCGCCCGCAACGCCCGGCCATGCGGCGTGGGCGACAACCATGCCCAGTACCTCGCCGATCGATTGCGCGCTGGCCTCGTCGCGAAACCCCAGTCCGATCACGAGCCGGCTCATTTGGTCACGCTCCATTGCACCACCGGCATCGCCGCGCGCCAGCCGGTGAGGCCGCCGACCGGGGCGGCGCGCTCGACCGCAAGCCGCAGCAGCGCGCCGCCATGGCGCGCCAGCCGGCCGATCAATATCGCTTCGGTCTCGAGCGTCACCGAATTGACGACCAGCCGCCCTCCCGGCGGCAATGCCTGCCACACCGTATCGAGCACGCCATCGTCGCCGGCGCCGCCGCCGACGAACACGGCGTCCGGTGTCGGCAGGCCTCGAAGCGCTTCGGGCGCGGTGCCGAGCCTGAGATCGCAATGCGGCACGCCGAGCGAATGCGCGTTGGCGCGGGCCATGCCGAGCCGTTCCTCGCGCGCCTCTATGCCGATGGCGCGATTGGCCGGGTGGGCGAGCAGCCATTCAATCCCGATGGAGCCTGCGCCCGCGCCGACATCCCACAGCAATTCGCCGCCGCGCGGCGCCAGCGACGACAGGCTGACCGCGCGGATCTCGCGTTTTGTCAGTTGACCGTCATGGCTGAACAATTCGTCCGGCAGTCCGGCCACACGTGGAATGACGATGGCGCCCGGCTCCGCCACGGCTTCGATCGCGACCGCGACGGGGGATTTGATATCATCCCATGCGAACCCTGTGGTGGCAGCGGAGCGAATGCGCTCGCGCGGTCCGCCGAGCGCTTCGAGAATCGTGAGGCGCGACGGCCCAAAGCCGACGCCGTTGAGATAGGCCGCGATCTGCGCCGACGCCGCGCCGTCGCGCGCCAGCACGATCAAGCGCGCGCCGGTCCGCAGATGCGGACGCAGCAATTCGATCGGGCGGGCATGCAGGCCAAGGGTGATCGTCTCCTCCAGCCGCCAGCGCAGCCGCGCCGCGGCCCACGCAAAGCTCGACGGGGCCGGCACCACGGCGATTTCCGCTGCTGGGATTCCTTCGGCGAGCACCGAGCCTGCGCCGTACCAGAACGGATCGCCAGAGCTCAGCGCGACGACGCGCTTGCCGCGATGCGCCAGCAGTTTTGTGATAGATGCCGCGAACGGCGTCTCCCACTCGAACGTCGGCTTGTCGAGCGAAGCGACCAGCGCCAGATGCCGGCGTCCGCCGGCCACCAGATCGGCGCCGGCGAGCAGCCGGCGCGCCGCCGCCGATAGGCCATCGAGCCCGTCTTCGCCGATCCCGACGATGGACAGCCAGGGTGCCGGTGTGTCATCGCTCGCCGTCATGACATCCTCCCCGGCCAGACCACTGCGCGTCCTGATTCTCGGCGGCACC
>Ga0210410_10006579_pt1 | contig 10098 bp, 7 predicted proteins | sample IncBWC4MmetaG_FD_161058 | JGI IMG/M metagenome (GOLD analysis project Ga0210410, IMG submission 161058) | Forest soil microbial communities from Barre Woods Harvard Forest LTER site, Petersham, Massachusetts, United States - Inc-BW-C-4-M | ecosystem: Environmental > Terrestrial > Soil >... | reverse complement strand
GTGGGTCCACGACAAACCAGGACCGATTCCCGCGCCTCAATTTAGCGCGGAGGACCTGATCGCCTATGTCAGGGCCAACATCGAGCATCAGGCGGTCACCACGATCAATATCGGAATATACCAGGATGCCACAGTTGAACAGGCCTCTGTGGATATGATGCGCCAGTTGCGGCGGGCAATCAGAGGGAAGTGAGCAGCGCAAGCGGTCTCTAGTATTTAGCCACTTGCTGCTGGTTTGTGGGGGGGAGCCATGGCCCTAGACATCACGCTGATTTTAGTATTCTCTCTTCTCTACGTCGGGATGGCGCTTAATCACAGGGAGCTTGCGGACAACATGCGAAAAATGGCGGCTTCATTCCGGGGATTCGGCCGGTGAGGAGCTGGGCTGGCTTCCGCCGCCGCGCGACTGGCGGCAAGCAATCGCACAACTGAAGGAAGGCTTCCAACTCTGCAAAGAGTGCAGCGCTTTGCCGCTCTTGCAGAAAGACCTTGGATTGATTTCCAGCCGTTCCGGGGACTTGAAGAACGGGCTTGCGGAGTTGCTTGAGGCACAAGAGCTCGCGTCCCAGGGCGCTGACATTGAGCAGGCAATTGGCATGATCCGAAGCCCGCGCGAAGCCCGATCTCCTGGGAGCCAGCGGTAAAGGGCCGCAAGGTTTTAGTTTTCCGGTTGTGAATTTGTTCAGTGAGGAGATACAGAATGTTTCTCTTTCAGGTTTGTAGGTCGAGCAGGACCGCCGTCATTCTGTTGTTGTGTTTTCTCGTTTCCCCTTGTCTACAAGCGCAGTCGCCTTCGCACTTCGAACCAAGTCTCGATTCGCTCGACAAGCATCCGCTTCCTCAATGGTATGCCGACGCAAAACTCGGGATATTCATTCACTGGGGTCTTTATTCCGTTCCTGGCTGGGCCCCGCTCATTCACCCGGAGCACGACTTCACGTCGCAGGACTATATCACTCACAATCCCTATGCGGAGTGGTACCTCAACAGCATGCGACTCGACGGGGCGCCGACCCAGGCCTACCATCGCGAGCACTATGGCGCTGACTACGATTACTACAACTTTGCTCCGGTCTTCGACCGGGAGATTCAAAAGTGGAATCCCGGTGCCTGGGCCAAAATATTCCATGACGCTGGCGCGAAATATGTCGTGCTCACCACAAAGCATCATGATGGATTTACGCTGTGGCCCAGTTCGACGCCAAATCCGAAGCTTCCAACCGATAGGCAGCATGCTTCACGTGATATCGTCGGCGAGTTGACTACCGCTGTACACAATCAGGGTTTGCGTATGGGCCTCTACTACTCAGGCGGCTACGATTGGACATTTGTACCTGGTCCTATCCGCAGTCCCGCTGATTATGAAGCGGTGAAGCCGCAAAGCGAGGCTTACGGCAAATATGCGGATGCCCACGTCCGGGAACTTATTCAGCGTTACCATCCCGCGGTGCTCTGGAACGACATCGACTATCCCAAGTCTGGCCATCCTCTGCAGATCATGGCGGAGTACTACAACACGGTCCCGGACGGCGTCATCGACGACCGCTTCGGCGTCAAACACTCTGATTTTATATCTCCGGAGTACGTGACCCTGGACAAGATCAGTCCCACCAAGTGGGAGGAGTGCCGTGGCCTCGGGCGCTCTTTCGGCTATAACCGCGCCGAAGGTGAAGCCGAGACCATCGCTCCAGCCGATCTGATCTATCTATTGGTGGACATTGTGAGCAAGAATGGGAACCTTCTGCTCGATGTAGGCCCGGAAGCCGACGGCACCATCCCTCCGGTCCAAATGGATCGTTTGCTTGCACTCGGTGCGTGGCTTCAGATGAATGGCGACGCCATCTATGGCACGCATCCGTGGAAACGAGCTGCTGGCGAGACCGCTGAAGGCATCCCCGTCCGTTTCACCGAAAAAGATTCTGCAGTTTATGCGACCCTGCTCGGCCAGCCAAAGACAACCGGCATCACGCTCAAGTCTCTCTCCTTGAAGTTCGGCTCGCAGATTTACCTGCTCGGCCAGGCAACTCCACTTATTTGGTCTCAACAGGGCGACGCCATCAAGGTCAGTTTGCCCGCTACTCTCCCAGGACGCTACGCGAACGTGCTGAAAGTTATAGGACCTTTGTCCTGAGCCACACAAAAGATTGTTGGGAAATGAAGTGTCGTCCAATTGACAACTCGGAGGGAGACTTCACCCCCTGGAAAAGAGGCGTCTCTCTATGACAAATCAAGACACCCATACGAAGAGTTTCCGACTGGACGGCAAAGTCGCCGTCGTAACCGGCGGCGGTAGCGGCATTGGACGAGCCATCGCCCTGAGATTCGCGGCGAATGGTGCCACGGTTCGCATTCTGGACCTGAATGAACAAGATGCGACAGCAGCTTGCCAACGAATTACTGCCGAGGGCGGAAATGCGTCGGCACTTCTGTGCGATGTAACGAACCAGAAAGAAGTGACTTCTCGATTCGATGAACTCTCCGGCTCAGGGCCCATTCACATTCTTGTGAACAACGCCGGTGTTTCGCACATCGGATCGCTGGAAACCACGGCGGAAGCGGACTTCGAGCGCATTTTCCGAGTGAACGTGAAGGGCTTCTACAATTGCATGTTCGCTTCCATTGGGCACATGAAAGCCAGCGGCGGCGTGATCTTGAATATGGCTTCCATTGCGGGATCCTCTGGTCTTTCCGACCGCTTCGCTTATTCGATGAGTAAAGGCGCGGTGATCGCTATGACGTACTCCGTCGCAAAAGACTATTTGAGTTACAACATTCGTTGTAATTGCATCTCACCGGCCAGGGTTCACACGCCATTTGTTGATGGCTACCTGCGAAATGCTTATCCCGGACGAGAAAAGGAAATGTTCGAGAAATTGTCCAAAGCGCAACCCATCGGGAGAATGGCTGAGCCGGATGAAGTGGCCTCGCTCGCCCTCTTCTTGTGTTCGGATGAAGCATCCTTCATCACCGGCTCGGATTATCCGTTGGATGGTGGTTTTTTTAACTTGCGAGGTTAACCCATCGACCTGCAGCTAAAAGATAAAGTCGTGATCGTCACCGGCGGGGCAAAAGGGATCGGTGCTGCGATTACAAGTGCCTTGGCGCAGGAACGTGGGGTCCCCGTGATTCTGGACCGCGACACTGCCGTGGCGGAGAGTCTACGCACGGAGTTGAGCCACCATGGCCTGGTCAGCCACTTTATCGAAATTGATCTTTGCTCCGCGGCTGGCTGCGCCACGGCAATCGAACGCTCGCTCGGCGTAGCCAATCGAGTCGACGCCTTGGTCAACAATGCCGGCGTCAACGATGGTGTGGGCCTCGAAAAGGGTGGACCCGAAGAGTTTACCGCGTCGCTCGAGCGCAATCTGCTGCACTACTACAATATGACGCATTACGCGCTGCCCTCGCTCAAGGCCGCCAGGGGAGCTATCGTCAACATCGCCTCCAAGGTAGCATTCACGGGGCAAGGCGGCACATCCGGCTACGCCGCATCTAAAGGAGCAATCCTTGCCCTGACCCGGGAGTGGGCCGCGGAGTTATTGCCCAGCGGCGTCCGCGTCAACACGATTGTCCCGGCGGATGTCATGACGCCCCCTTACCGACAATGGCTCGACACTTTTCAAACCGGTCAGCATGTCTTCGTAGACGGTGGCTATGTCCACTAGGACCGTGCCTTAACGTAATGCGAATTGATCCCTCACTAGTTGCAGCATGACCAGCACGCGAGAGAAGCAGAGGAAGGCAGTGTGATGCTGACGTCAACTCCTGAAACGTCGGAAGTTACCGCAAGTGAGCGGGCTTGCGGAGCACTCTTTCCGTCGGGCAACTCTCTCCCGTTTTTCTTGGTAACGGCTCTGTTCTTTCTTTGGGGAATTCCGAACAACCTCAATGATGTGCTCATCCGCCACTTTATGAAATCTTTCGCGATCACGCGATTCCAGGCGGGATTGATCCAGTCTGCGTTTTACATGGGGTACTTCCTCTTGGCCGTGCCAGCTGCGCTGTTGATGCGCAAGCTGGGATATAAGGCGGGATTCATTACGGGACTCGTACTTTTTGGAACGGGCTCGTTCTTGTTCTGGCCGGCAGCTCTGGCGGGGCGCTATTCCTTTTTCCTTTTTGCCCTGTTCGTCATCGCCAGCGGACTTTCCTTTCTGGAAACGGCTTCCAATCCGTTCATTGCGCAGTGTGGTGATCCGGAAACGTCAGAACGCCGCTTGAACTTTTCGCAGGCCTTCAACCCCATCGGAGCGATCAGCGGTGTTCTTATAGGCACGATTTTCATCTTTTCCGGTGTCGAGTTGAACCCGCAGGAAATCACCGCACTGCAGGCCGCTCATCAGTATGATGCCTACTTACAGCTCGAGACGCTGCGAGTAGTTCGGCCCTATGTTGTCCTCGGACTTATTGCGTTCGCATGGGCAGCATTAATTGCCCTCACGAAATTCCCTGTGATTCGGGGAGAAACCGAAGCAGGTGGTGGAGATCGCGGAAGAATTATGGATCTGCTCCGCTATCGGCATTTCCTGCTGGCTATCGTTGCGCAATTCATGTACGTGGGCGCCCAGGTTGGGACATGGAGTTATTTCATCCAGTATGTTCAGGACTATGCTCATCGGCCGGAAAAGATCGCGGGGTACTTTCTGACAGGGACGCTTGCCGCATTCGGTGTAGGCCGGTTTGCTTCCTCGTATCTGATGAAGTTTATCCCTCCCAATCTATTGATGGGGATATACAGTCTCATCAATGTGGCACTCGTTGCTTTTGGAGTCTTCTCCCACGGGTGGACAGGATTGTGGGCAATTTTCCTGACTAGCTTTTTTATGTCGTTGATGTTCCCAACGATTTTTGCGCTAGGTCTAAAGGGGCTTGGAGCAAATACAAAAATCGGCGGATCCTTGCTGGTCATGGCCATCGTCGGCGGAGCGGTTTTCGCCCCCGCTATGGGTCTGATCTCGGAAACATTTCGGAGCCTTGCCTTGGCCTACTTAGTACCGTTGGTCGCCTATTTGTTCATTGCTTACTATGCTTTCCTAGGTTCCAAGGTCCGTGTTGTGGAATGAAGAGAGACCAAGTCGCGAACACTGGAGAGCGCACAACGAAATGAACCGGCGCTTCTGTTTGACACTATACCTGAAAGACGATCCGAAACTGATCGCGGAATACCGGCGATATCACGAAAAAAAGCTGGCCCGAAATCACGCGGAGCATCAAGGACTCTGGCATGGAAGCCTTGGAGATTTATCTGTTCGGCCCGCGCATGTTCATGATCATGGAAGTAAATGAACATTTCTCTTTCGAAGCTAAGGGCAGGGCCGATCAATCCAACCCGAAAGTGCAGGATTGGGAAAATCTGATGTGGCGGTTCCAGCAATCATTGCCCCAGGCGAAACCCAGGGAGAAATGGCTGCTGATGGAAAAAATTTTCGACCTGGAGAGCTGACCTTCTTTTGTTATGACGGCGATTCAGGCTTCTGAAACAATTCTGTCGAACCTAAGGCTCGGTACGATCTCACCGAGGAACAGATATTGACATCACCGATGACTAAGCCGTCCCTTGCAGCGATATCTTCCCGTGTCGTGAGCGTCGCGGATCTCCGTTCCCGAGCCCGCCGCCGATTGCCGAAGGCGGTTTTCGACTACCTGGACGGTGGTGCCGAAGGTGAGGTCACACTGCGCGAGAATTGCCGCGTGTTTGAGGACGTCACGTTTCGGCCACGTCAGGCCGTGACTGTGCCTGGGTGTGAGTTGCGTACGCGTCTCCTGGGCTTAGAACTATCTTTTCCTGCACTGCTGGCGCCCGTAGGCTACAGCCGCCTGATGCATCCCGGTGGCGAAGTCGCTGCCGCGCGAGCGGCCGGTCTTGCAGGCACCGCCTACATTCTCTCTACCATTTCTGGACACCCCCTGGAAGACGTCAAAGCAAGTTCCTCCGGACCTGTCTTCTACCAACTCTACCTGTTGGGCGGGCGAGTGGCCGCCGAGGGTGCGATAGAACGGGCACGAGCCGCAGGTTTCTCGGCTTTGGTTGTCACCATCGACACACCTGTAGCCGGAATGCGCGAGCGGGACTCGCGCAATGGCGTGAAGGAGTTGCTCAGTGGCGGCCTCTTGTCAAAAGCGCGGTTTCTTCCGGAGATTGTCACGCACCCGGGTTGGCTCGCCAGGTTCCTGCTCGATGGTGGCGTGCCAAAACTGCCAAACGTTGTCATACCGGGCCGCGGACCAATGCCGCTCATCGATGTCAGCACGGCTCTAGCGAGTGCCGCTGTCTGTTGGGAAGATCTGCGTTGGATTCGCGATGCTTGGCGCGGCTCGATTGTGGTGAAGGGTGTCCTGACTGGTGACGATGCGCGCCGGGCCGTCGACGAAGGAGCTGCGGCCGTGGTGGTCTCGAACCACGGAGGACGTCAGCTCGATTGCGTGGCTGCTTCGTTGAGAGCGCTGCCGGAAGTGGTCGCGGCCGTGAACGGCCGGGCGGAGGTGCTGATGGACGGTGGCATTCGCCGGGGCGCTGACATCGTCAAGGCAATCTGTCTGGGAGCTCGCGCGGTTCTATGCGGGCGCGCATACGCTTATGGGCTGGCCGTTTCGGGTGAGGCCGGAGTAACGCGAGCTCTGGAAATCTTGCGCGCCGACGTCGAGCGCACTCTCCGGCTGCTGGGGTGCGCTTCGATCGCCGCGTTGGATCGTTCGTACGTGAGCGCTCCTCCAAACTGGTGAGCCGGCTAAATGCAGGGAGGAAAACACACTTGCCGCAGCAAACGGCATCCCCGACTTCGGAGAAGCGAATCGCGTCATTGCAGTTCGAGAATGCGAGCCATACGAACGGCCTTCCAGACAATTCGTGGAACATATACGCTAGAGCCAGGCAGTTTGATCGAAATGACGGGCGGTTACATACGGGAGGACTGCGATGTGCTGCAATAAACACTCGCTCAGGACATGAAACTCATTCGATTTGGCGAACCAGGCGCGGAGAAGCCGGGCGTGCTGTTGGACGATCAGACTCGGCTTGATGTCTCGACCTTTGTTTCCGACTATGACGAGGAGTTTTTTGGAAGCGGCGGTCTGGCACGGCTGCGACAGAGGCTGATGAATGGCCACGTCTCCACGCGGCTTCGCGTAAGCCCACAGGAGCGCTTGGGACCGCCCATCCGCCGCCCGAGCAAGATCGTCTGTGTCGGACTCAATTATCGCGATCACGCGGCCGAAAGCGGCATGCAGCTTCCTTCCGAGCCAGTGCTGTTCTTCAAAGCCACATCCTCGCTGGTGGGGCCAAATGATGCTCTCGTGATTCCCAGGGGCGCGGAGAAAGTGGACTGGGAAGTGGAACTGGCTGTGATTATCGAAAAAAAGGCCAGCTATGTCCCGAGAGAACAAGCCAGCGAATTCATCGCCGGTTATGCTCTTCACAACGACTATTCCGAACGAAGCTTCCAATTGGAGAGGGGCGGTCAGTGGATGAAAGGAAAGAGTGCGGACACATTCGCTCCGCTGGGGCCGTTTCTGGCAACCAGAGATGAAGTCCCGAATTCTGGCCGACTGGGAATGTGGCTTACCGTGAATGGTGAGTTCAGACAAAGAAGCAGCACAGCCGAAATGGTTTTTGACGTACCTACGCTCGTCAGCTATGTGAGCGAGTTCATGACGCTTTTGCCCGGCGACATCATCAGCACCGGCACTCCCGCAGGGGTCGGCCTGGGGATGAGGCCGCCAACATATTTGCGACAAGGAGATGTCGTGGCACTGGGAATCGATGGCCTGGGAACATCCCGGCAGGAAGTGACTGCCTGGAAACAGCGCCACTAGAGGAGGATATATGTTCATAAACCTTCGCTCTCCCCTAGTTGGGCAACTCGCAGGGCAACGCGCACCATCGTCCCCCCAGGTAATGATCACCGCATCGATGCGGGGTTAGCGCAACTCCGCCCACCGATGGTTTGAATCGTATCGGACGTCACCACCAGACCACTGGTCCGGCGGGGGGACCATTTTGGGTCCTGAATTACCGCTTTACTGCCGTTTGACCGACAGAGGACCTTCTGGCGCTATCCCATCCCTGAAACATGTCTTTCAACCGCAAAAAACTCCTTGACAACTGCCTTACTTAGCCTCTATAAGTGGGGCATTTGGCAGGTGAAGTTTGCATTTTATATATGAAAATCTTCGATAGTGACTTCCGCTGACGAAGGTTGGGTGCAAGGGGCGCTGTTCAAAGTAATCCTCAAAGTACATAGCAGGTTGGGTGTGAGTCCAAAACCAGTGGCGAAGGACCGAAGGAGTTGTTTATGAACGAAGCAGTTAAAAGACTGTATTTGTGTGTATGGGGCCGCTTGCGTAACAGCATCGTCTCTCTGCTTGTCATACTTGCCTTGGTACTCTCGATTCCCCATAGTGCCAGCGCGCAGGGCTCGGCGTCGGCCAACTTAAGCGGAACGGTTCACGATTCCACCGGCGCGGTAGTGCCGGATGCGAACGTAGCTCTTCGCGATACGCAAAAAGGCACGGAAAGAAAATCCTTAACCAATGACGCGGGCGTTTACGTGTTCGCCAGCATTCCCCCGGGCGTCTACAGTTTGTCCGTGGATAAGACTGGATTTGCTGCGGCGACTCAGCAAAATTTAACTTTGCTTGTCAATCAGGACATCACTCAGGATTTCGTATTACGCGTTGGATCGAGCGAGCAAACCGTAACGGTCGAGGCGTCCGCCGTTAACCTTGAGACCGGAAACGCGACTTTAGGCAGTGTCATCGAGACGAAGCAGGTAACTGCCCTTCCGCTGAATGGGCGAAACTTTACTCAGCTTCTCGACCTCACGCCTGGCGTCTCGCCTGTCAGTACCGCGCAAAACAGCGGTGGTGCTCAGACCCACCCCATCGGTAACTTCACATTTCCCGCCGTAAATGGTCAAACCAACCGCAGCAACTATTTCATGTTGGACGGCATTGACGATTCTGAAATGACCTTCTCGACCTACGCGATCGCCCCCGTCATCGACGAAATTCAAGAATTCAAGGTTCAATCTCACAACGACGAAGTGCAGTTCGGTGGAGTCACCGGCGGCATCGTCAACGTGGTCACCAAGTCCGGCACGAACGAGTACCATGCCACCGCCTGGGAATATCTCCGCAACACCGTTTTGGACGCCAAGAACCCGTTCAGCGGTTTGCAAAAATTAGTCCAGAACCAGTTTGGCGCTAGTGGCGGCGGTCCAGTGCGTTTGCCCCATATCTATGATGGCCGCAACAAAACGTTTTTTTACGGAACCTATGAGGGTTTTCGCCGCGTCCAGCCGATTCCCGGAGGAAATTTTTATAGAGTGCCTACTGCGGCTCAGTTGGGTGGAGATTTTTCTGCTCTCTGCCAGCTCGGCTTCGATGCTGCCGGCATCTGTCTCGACAGAAGCGGAGGGCAGGTAGTACACCAACTGTACAATCCCTTTACAACTACCGCCTCAGGTAGCGGGTTTGTGCGCAGCCCTTTCAAGAACAACATCATTCCGCCGGGTTTGATAGATGCCAATGCTGTCAACTTCGCGAAGGATGTATTCCCGGCACCCCTGCCCGTGAGAACCGTTAATGGCGTGACGTATAACGGTTACGATTTCCGCGGACAGCGCACTAGCGTTCAACAGTATAGTTGGCGAATTGATGAAAACTTTAATCCGTCCAACTCAGTATTCTTCCGTTACTCCGGCGCTGACCAAACGCAGGTCGGTCCCGGTGGCAACGCTAACTTCAGCAACATCGCGAACGTTCCTGCCAAACAGTATGTCGCCAGTTACTACCATACCTTCAGCCCCACTACCATTTTTGACTTCCAGTTTGGACATGTGGAGCTTACCAACAGGCCCCCGACGACCTTTAACGGCGACAGAGCAAAGGCTCTGGCGGACGGCGGTTTCGCGTCGTCCTTTGTCTGTGGATTCAGCGGTGGCGTCTGCCTCGTTCCGAATCCGGGCATAGACCAATTCGCTCCTGGGGGAGAAGGCGCGGGCTTCACTACCCTGACGGACATTTACGAATGGCGGGGAAACTTCACGAAAATTATCAGGAACCATACGCTTACCGCCGGTTTAAGCTATGAGACGGACA
>Ga0210410_10006578_pt1 | contig 10099 bp, 10 predicted proteins | sample IncBWC4MmetaG_FD_161058 | JGI IMG/M metagenome (GOLD analysis project Ga0210410, IMG submission 161058) | Forest soil microbial communities from Barre Woods Harvard Forest LTER site, Petersham, Massachusetts, United States - Inc-BW-C-4-M | ecosystem: Environmental > Terrestrial > Soil >... | reverse complement strand
TAGTGTATTGCGTTAGACTAGGGTTTCGGTACTGCCATTTCCGCACTGATTCCTATTCCTGACCGTCTGAGGTTGGCCAACTTCCGATCAACAGGCTCGCCGTAAACTCGCCCCGTGATGGAACGGATGCAGTTGGCACTCTATTCTGCTGAGCATTGAGCCGTGTGCGTGCCAATCACACCTGTTTCGTCGCTGAAAACTCCGGATCCGCAGTCGGTGGATGTTTTCTTCACGATTGACAAATGATACGAACTACCTTCAAACAAGATTTGGAGGCGGATTGCGTATCCCGGAAAGGGTTCGGTTTCCGATTGTAGGTCGATTGGCACAACACTGAAGTTAAATCCCCTCGTACGCTCTAACTGTTTCGAATGTAGCAGCGTTGAATAATCTCCGTACGTGCTGTGATCAAACCTGTATTGGAACTCGGCCTGATTAATAAGCCGGGCGGTGGCCGCTACTTTCCAATCTTCCGCGGGACCTTCTTGATGATCCTCGCTCCAAGTCGTTCCTTCGCGATGTAACTGAAAGACCGGAGACAGACCCATCAGACCCCTGTTATCAGCATATATCTTTGCTGCTTCTTCGGGAGACATGAAAAGACTCAGCGATGCCACGCTAGCGCCCTCCGCAACGAATTTCATATTCCCGCCATGAAAAGGAGGATCACCACTCCAGACAAACCAGAGACTAGAGTCCGCGACCTTCACATCGAAAATCGGGGACTCAGCGAACGTCAGCGGCCTCCAGACGATCTCGCCTTTGCGAACGCCGCCGATTTTGAAATGGCTCATCGTTCCGGTCAGCATGCCGTTCACTTCGCTCAGCCGCAGGACCAAGAAGGGGGCGCTCTCACTTGGATTCGTTGCTACCCAAGTTCCAACGTATGCGTTTAGAGGATCGAACGTAGCGGTGGTCGGGTGCGTTTGAGCCAAGGCCGCGGTCAGGGCGATACTCGTGGCGAGCACTCCGGCAGCGATGCTTAGCAAGGTCCTCATCGCGGTTGCTTGGAATTTCATGCGAGCGTTCCGATTATGCGTAATATACACCGATAGGCCTTTGGTTGGCGCTCCGTGAATTCCCAGCAAGGGTTGACACTTCCAAGTCCTGCGTCTATCGTGGCGCTACTGTGAACATCTTGGTGGTCGGCGGCGGCGGACGCGAGCACGCCCTGGTCTGGCGGCTACGGCAATCGCCCGAAGTGAAAAAAATCTGGTGCGCGCCGGGGAACGGCGGGATTGCGGACCTCGCCGACTGTGTGCCGGCGCGGGCTGACGATGTTCCGGCGATCGTGTCCCTGGCCGAGCGACTCAGGCCGGACTACACGGTGGTGGGGCCGGAGGCGCCGCTCGTCGCGGGGATTCGCAATAAATTCGAGTGCCGCCACATGCGGCTCGTTGGCCCTTCGCAGCGGGACGCGCGCCTTGAGGGCAGCAAGATTTACGCTAAGCAGTTCATGGACCGCTACGGCATTCCTACTCCGACGCTCTACGGCGATTTCGAATCCCCGCAGGAAGCTATTCGCGCGCTTGACGCTGTCGATTGGCCGGTGGTGATCAAGGCGGACGGGTTGTGCGCGGGCAAGGGTGTTCTGGTGGCGGAAACGCGCCCGGAGGCGGAGTCGTTCATTCGCCGGCTCATGCAAAAGCACGAACTCGGCCACGGCGGCGCGCGCGTTCTGCTCGAGCACGCCGTCAAGGGGGACGAGCTTTCGTTCATCGTTCTGACCGACGGGCGATCTTTTATTCCGATGGCGCCCACGCGCGATCACAAGCGAGTCTTCGACGGCGACCGCGGCCCGAACACGGGCGGCATGGGCGCTTACACGATGGACGGAATGATTTCGCCGAAATATGAATCCGTCATCATCAAGGACATCGTGCAGCCGACCATCGCGGGGCTTTCCGAGGAAGGGATTCCGTATACTGGATTTCTGTATTTCGGCTTAATGTTGACTGCGAGCGGCCCGACGGTTCTCGAATATAATTGCAGAATGGGAGACCCGGAAACGCAGCCCATTATGACGCGCATGGACTTCGACCTCGCAGCGGCCTTTGACGCTGTGGCTTGCCGCAAGCTGGACAGGATCAAGGCCGCGTGGAAGCCGGGCGCGAGCGTGTGCGTGGTGATGGCTTCGCGCGGCTACCCTGAAAGCTCCGAGTCGGGAAATCGAATTGACGGGCTCGATGAAGCAGCGGCATTGCCGGACGTCACCGTATTTCACGCGGGGACGAAGCACGATGGCGATTCCGTTGTGACGAACGGAGGGCGCGTGCTCGGCGTCACGGCCGCGGCCGATTCCCTTCCGCAGGCGATTCACAAAGCGTACGAAGCCACGAGCAGAATTCATTTTGACGGCGCACAATTCCGCTCGGACATCGGCGCCAAGGGAGATCTCCGGAGGAGCCTTGCAGCGGAGGCGCCAGGTGGCTGAGGTCCGGCATCTCTTTCAATGCCTGGCGCACGGCGAACCCATGCGCGAACACGACGAAGTGTCGGCAGTCGAAAATAAGGGTTTCAGGGACTGCATTCACGGGCGGAGCGGGAGCAGCCGGCAGGTTCTGCTGATGGATATCGAAACGCTCGACGAATTTGGCATCGCGCCGGGACGCGCGCGCGAAAATGTCACCACGCGCGGGATTGCGCTCGGGGCGCTGGCGCTCGGACAACGTTTGCGAGTCGGAGAGGCGTTACTCGAAGTCACGAAGCCGTGCACGCCGTGCCACCAGATGGACGAAATTCGTGAAGGTCTTCAGGAAGCGATTCGCGGGCGGCGCGGACTGCTGTGCCGGGTCGTCGAGTCAGGTAGAATTCGACGCGGCGATTCGATAGAAGTCGAAGAGAAGGAGCGCGCCGCGCACTCCGGCAGTGAAGAGTCCATTTCCGGCGCGCATTGAACCAGCCATCAACTCAAACCAGAACACAGGGAGCCGTCATGGCCAGTGAATCAAAGAACAGCAGAAAACCGCTCGTCGGAATCGTCATGGGATCGGACACCGATTTGCCCGTGATGAGCGAATCGGCGAAGATGCTGGAAAAATTTGAAGTGCCCTACGAGATTGAAGTGACTTCCGCGCACCGCTCTCCGGCGCGAACGCACGAGTACGCGTCCACGGCGGTCGCGCGCGGGCTGAAAGTGGTGATCGTGGCCGCGGGGGGCGCCGCGCACCTGGCGGGCGTGATCGCAGCCGTCACGACGCTGCCGGTCGTCGCCGTGCCGATGGCGACCACGGTGCTCTCCGGGATCGACTCTCTGCTCTCGAGCGTGCAAATGCCGGGAGGCGTGCCCGTCGCGGCTATGGCCATCGACAAGCCCGGCGCGGTGAACGCCGCCATTTTCGCCGCGGAAATTCTGGCCACGTCCGATTCAGAGGTTGCGAAGCGCCTCACGACGTACAAAGAAGAGCTCGCAAAATCGGTCGCCGAGAAGAGCGCGCGCGTAAAGCTGCAGTACGCCGGAAAAACGAGCTGATCAATCCGCGTGCGATCCGAGTGATCCGTTCAGCTACTTCGTGTTGGTTGCGAGCGCCTGCCTCGCTTCTCGGCTGATCGTTACCTGGTCGTGCGGCGCCGCGTTTTGCTTGGCGGCTTCCGCTCGCAGATTTTTGGGTGGCTGAACGGCTTGCTCGGTTTGGGTCTGCGCCTGCGCAGACTGAACTGAGTGAATTGAATTCGTCACGGCTTGGTTACCCCATCAACATAAACATCGGCAGGCAGGGAAATATCTTGAGCGCCCGCCAAACCAAAGAAAGGGCAAGGCTTAAGAGGCCCGTGACGATCGACGCCTTGAGCTTCGTCGCCCTAAGCTGCCGGTTTCGCATTTCCGGCGAGGGCTTGCTTTGCCGACTCGCTGATGGTGACTTTGTCCTGCGGGGCCGCGGTATGCGCCGGAGCTTGCTGAGCCTTGGGCGGAAGCGCCGCAGGCTCCGGTTGATTCGCTACGTTGGGCGTTTGGACCGAGACGATAGGTGTGCTCATGCGTTTCACCTCCGCCTGTGCTCTTCGGCAAATGAGCAATGGACTTTATGACGCGTGGCTGAAAAATGTGGTGGGAATGCATTCGGTGCCGAAGAGAAACAGTGCGAGCTCGCCGAGTCGTACCGGCGAGCCCTTTTTTTTCCAACGCGACCGAACCACAGCATAGAGCGAGTGGTTATTTCTTCGCGGCGGATGCGTTGGCCCGCTCCTGCATCCGCCGCGTGAGGTGAGGCACGATTCCCACGATCCGCTCGATGAGCATGAGCTGGCCGCGGTGATGCATCTCGTGCTCCTTTATGGAGAGAATCATGTCAAAGCGAGTCCGCGCCGCAGGATGGGCTGTCGGAGGCATGGTGACAACTTCGGCTAAAACGTCCTCAGGCAACGCCTCCATCCACTTGGCCAGGTCCTCGCCGTGCGCGGTCAAGAGTTCGACGATTTGAGCCTTGGAGCGGGGCGCTTTTTCTTCCGCGATCATGCGCTGCATCAATCCCGGGAAATCGAATCCCACAAGGGAATGCAGGCGCCCTTCGCCGTGGATTTGCCGGTGGAAGTCGGGGCTAAACGCGAGGTGCGTGAACAGTTCCGCGACGCTGCGGGTTTCAGGTGCGGCCCGAAACCCGTAACGGTCCTCCGGAATGTCCTGCGCCACCGCCAGGGTGTTCTTGCGGACAGTGCGAAAGCTTTCGGCCAGTTCCTTGCCGCCATAATAGTTCACGAATTTTTCTCCTTGGTCAGATAAGTTTTGAATGCCACAAGCGAAAGTAAAATCCGAGATTGGGCAGGTCGCTGAGCAGGCTTTTGCGCCATGCGGGGGAAAAACAACCCGTACCACGCAACGCCAGCCGCCGGGCCTCATGTGGTCCGCTGATTCTATCTCAGATGCTAACTTGATGTGGGACGGATCAACGCGACGATGTTACCATAACCGTACCGAGTCGGTCTCGAGGGCCAAAATGCGGCGAAAATTGGCATTGCTGGGCACGTTTGTCCTGTGCTTGTCTCTTTCTTTCGGAATATCTTCCATTGCGCGCTCCGCGAGCGACGGACGTTCGTCCGACAAGGCTGCGGACGCGCCAACTGCGTCCGCCTATCGCGACGACCTGCAGCGATCATATCGAACCGACCATTATCTCGAAGTCGCGGAGAGTGGCGCGGATCGCGGCGAGAACATTTACTGGCATAAGTGCTGGGCCTGCCACAACAAATATCAGCAGGCCGCTCCCACGCTCGAGGGGCTGTTCAAACAGCCCGCGCTGATCACGGGCGTTCCCGTCACCGAAGAGAACGTGGCCGCGCACATCAAGAAGGGCGGCCCGGGAATGCCGTCGTTTGGCACGACGCTGTCGGACGCGGATGTGGCGGACGTCGTCACCTATTTGCACAGCGAAAAATGCTGCGTCGAGGGCGAGCACCTTCCCGCCAATCCGTGGTATCGCGCGGAAACGAACAAGTGGACGGTGCAAAGCGGTTTGTCAGGAGGCACGACCGGCATCGTGCGCGTTACAAGCGGCGATTCACCTGAAGGGATCATGGTGCAGCTCATCGCGCCGAATGGCGTTCGCACAACGGTCTACACGAACGAAGACGGGAAGTACGAATTCCCCAAGATGCAGACCGGCGCCTACACACTGCGGATCGCGAATCCGCTGGAATTCAAGCCGTATCGCCGTGATTCCGTGCAAATTGAGGGCGCGACGAAACTCGATGACATCGTTCTCGACCGGATTTCCAAAACGCGGGCCTTGCCAGCGACGCCGGAGGTGGAGGCGCAGCTCAGCGGCGAGGAAATTTTGTGGAATCTTCCCGGAACCGTGGAAGAAAAAGAAGCGCTCCACAACACCTGCGCGCTGGGCTGCCATTCCTTCCAGCAAATTTTCAAGAATCGTTATGACGAGCGAAGCTGGAGTGTGCTCGTGGCTCGCATGCTGCATCGCGGCGGAGGCCCGCTCATCAACGATCCCCTCGAGCCGGTGAGCGCGTCGGCACAGGAAACCGACAAGATGTTGACGAAGTGGCTGGCGAAGGTGCGTGGGCCGGAAGCGGCGGATGGTCCGCTGTATCCCTTCCCACGACTGACCGGCGAGTCGAATCGCGTGGTGGTCACGGAGTTCGAGTTGCCTCGCGCACTGCAAAGCGCCCACGACGTGTACGGCGACGGAAACGGCAACATCTGGTACACAAGCCACCTGAGCCGCTACTTCGGCAAGCTGGACACACACACAGGCGTCGTGAGCGAATACCAGACGCCGCTGACGCCGGGAGCTCAGCCGGGCACGCATCATGTCTATGTCGAAAAGAACGGCGAAGTGCTGATTTCCGAGCCGTGGTCGCACAAGCTGCTGAAACTCGATCCGCGTAACGGCGAGATGTCCGAAGTGCCGGTCGCGGCTCCTTTCCCGATCAACTCCGCGGGCATGGCGGACTTCGACGTCACGCCGGATGGATTTGTGTGGGCAAGTATGGGCGGTGGATATGCGGCCGAAAAAATCGATCCGCAGACCGGGAAGACAGTTAAGAAATATCCGATGAAGGTTCCCTTCAGCTACGACGGAATCGTTTCACAGGACGGAAACTTCTGGGCCGGCGGCGCGATTTCCGGAACGTTTGGAAATTCGGCCGAGCTCCTGGATATCCGAACGGGCGAAATGCTAAATCTCGATTCAGGAGACCGGCGCTCGGCGGGTCGGCGCGGCGGATTCGATCTTTTTGGCAATGCGTGGTTCGGCGGGGAGAACGGAACGCTCGTGGAATTGGACGCCAAGGCCAAGCGCATCCGCGAATTTTATCCGCCCGGGCCCGTGGAGCCGTACACCGATTTGTATTCCGTGGAGCCGGACAAGAACGGCGAAGTCTGGGGCGGCGAACTGCACGGCCGCGAGTTTCTGCGCTACAACCCGAAAACGGGCCACTGGACGGAGTACGCAATGCCCGAGCCCTATTCGCACTCGCGCGCGGTCTGGGTCGATAAGTCGGCGACTCCGACGACCGTGTGGTATGCGGATTACAGTACGGGACGCATCGTGCGCATTCAGCCCATGGAGTAAGCGGCTCGATCGAAGACTCTAGGAAATATTTTGCGAATTTTCGTATCCAGGCGCGGCTTTCGTCAATCTAAGCTGCCTGGAAGTTGCCGGAGGTACGGAATGTCCACTCTGACGCACGTGCCGAACGTTCCCCAAATTGGCGACGATGCCGCCGATCCAAGCCTTCGCGACGTGATTGAGCGTGCCAAGGTGACCAAAAGCCCGCCGCCAGCGTGGTATCGGACCATGGGGCAGAATCCGGAGGTGGCCAAGGAATTCGCGCGCTACTGGGACATGTTGCACCGCGGCGGCACGGTGCCTCACGAGATCAAGGAGCTCGCGCGCATCCAGATCGCGCAGATTGTCGGCTGCGAATTTTGCGCCCGGCAAATTTCTCCGCTCGCCTCGTCCATCACGCAGGAAGAAAAAATGAGTTGCGCGCTGCCGAACTGGGAGCATCCCGATCCGAAGACTCGCGCCGCACTTCATTACGCGCGCACGCTCACCCTCGACGATGGAAGTGATGCCGAAGTGTACGAGGAGCTGAGAAAATTCTACAGCAACGCGGAGATCATCGAGCTATCCGCGTTTTTCTGCCTCACGGCCGGCGGCAATCGCATGGCGAAAAGCTGGAGCATCGAAGCGCACGGCGAAGTGCCGGCTATTCCCGCGGGAGCGATGTCCATTCATGGCGAGCAGGCATCCCACGCTTCCGCGCTGTTCGGACACGAGAAGTAGGCCGTCGGCTAGCGATTGTCTGAGAACTACCCCCTCCGTGGACGCCGAGGGGAAAAATGGGGAAACGCTTTTCCCTGGAGTTCTAGCACTACCTTCCAACCTCAGTTCTCCATCCGCCCTTAACCCGTTCGCGCGCGGGTCGCTGATTTACCGTACGGGCGATCTGGCGCGCTGGCTGCCCGACGGCACCGTTGAGTGCCTGGGCCGCGCGGACAGCCAGGTGAAAATTCGTGGCTATCGCATCGAGCTGGACGAAGTGGAAGCCGTGCTTGGCGCCCACGATTCGCACGCAGGGAACGCGAGCGCCACTGTTCCTCATGCACGGCGCCGAAGGAAACGTACTTCTGTACCGGCAGGTGACGCAGTATCTCGATCCCGATCAGCCGGTGTACGGCTTGCAGTCGCAAGGGCTGAACGGCAACGGCGGGCTCGCTACGACATTTCCGGAAATGGCCGCGGCATACATCAAGGAGATCAGGACGGTGCAGCCGCACGGGCCCTACCATCTTGGCGGCTACTGCCTCGGCGGCGTGATCGCGCTCGAAATCGCGCGCCAATTGACGGACGCGGGCGAACGGGTCACGAGCGTCTTTATGCTCGAGACGTACAACTTGAAGCCGCTCTCGCCGCGCAAGTTTCGGGTGGAGGCGCCGATCCGCTTCCTCCAGAATATTTGGTTTCACGCCGCAAGCTTTTTCACGCTTTCGTCCTCGGACCGCGGGAAATTCCTGATCGAGAAATTGGAAACAGCGGCCGGCAGGATCGGAATCCGGGTGAAAGCGGCTCTTCACGTCCTGCGAAACCTCGGACGCGCGGACGCGCCGGACGACTATCCGCACCTGCGCGTGAAGGAGGCGAACGACGACGCCAACATGGAATACGATCCGAAGCCTTACGATGGCCGTGTCGTCGTGATTCGGCCGAAGTGCTACTTTGTGGGGCAAGACAGCAAGGATTTCGGTTGGGGTGGCGTCGCGCGCCGCGATCTGCAGGTTCGCGAATTGCCGGTGTATCCGAAGGCGATTCTTGCCGAGCCGTTCTGCCGCCAACTGGCGGAAACGATGAACGCAGCGCTGCGCAACGCCTGAGGGCCGCGCTTACATCGACCAGCCAATTAGCTCCAACATGATTTCATTCGTGCCCGCGTAAATGCGCTGCACGCGGCTGTCCATCCACATCCGCGCGATCGGATACTCCGTCATGTACCCGTAGCCGCCGTGGAGCTGAACACATTCGTCGACGATGCGGAACTGCGCCTCGGTGAGCCAGTATTTCGCCATGGCGGCGGTGGCCGGATCGAGCCGGCCGGCAACGAATTCCGCGGTGCAGTGGTCGATGAAGACCCGGCCGATGTGCGCTTCCGTTTTGCATTGCGCCAGCTTGAAGCGCGTGTTTTGAAAATCGATCAGCGGTTTGCCGAAGGCGACGCGCTCTTTCGCGTACTTCGTGGTGATGGCCACGGCGCGCTCGGCGGTGGCGACCGCAATCAGGCCGATCATCACGCGCTCGTAGCGCAACTGCTCCATCATCTGCGACAGGCCCGCGCCTTCCGCCGTGCCGATCAGATTTGAAACAGGAACGCGCACGTCGTCGAAGAAAAGCTCGCAGGTATCGACTTCGTGCATGCCCACTTTTTCGAGCGCGCTTCCCACGCGATACCCTGCGAGATTCTTCGTCTCCACGACGATCATGGAGATGCCTTTCGCGGCGGCGGATTTGGAATCGGTTTTGGCAGCCACGCACACAATGCCGGCATGCGAGCCGTTGGTGACGAACGTTTTTGAGCCGTTCAATACATACTCGTTGCCTTCGCGCCGCGCGGTCGTCTTAATCGCTTGCAGGTCGGAGCCGGCCGAAGGCTCGGTCATGGCGATCGCCGCAACGAGTTTCCCCCGCGCCATCGGCGGAAGCCACTTTTTCCGTTGTTCTTCGCTGCCGTAGTGGAGAAGGTATTGCGCGACGATGCTTTGCACGCCGCACGCGAAGTGGACACCCGCTTGCGCCAGTTCTTCCACGACCACAGCCTGGTGCGCGAATGTGCCGCCTCCTCCTCCGTACTGCTCGGGCGCGTCGGGCAGCAGGAGGCCCGTCTCCCCGGCCTGTTTCCAGGATTCCGCATCGGGCCGGTGCTGTTCGCGCCACTGCTCCTGGCGCGGCAGGAATTCGTCTTCGATAAATTCGCGGACGCCCTTGCGGTATATCCGCAGCTCGTCGTTCATCCACGGCGATTGGTAGTTGGACATGCGAAGTGAATATTATCCCAGCAAGAATGGGATCGCCAGCGCTCTACTGATCTATCGCGGTTGTTGCCCCGTTCGTGCACGCGTTTCTTGCGAAAATGTGCAACCTGGGTAGAT
>Ga0210410_10006577_pt1 | contig 10099 bp, 8 predicted proteins | sample IncBWC4MmetaG_FD_161058 | JGI IMG/M metagenome (GOLD analysis project Ga0210410, IMG submission 161058) | Forest soil microbial communities from Barre Woods Harvard Forest LTER site, Petersham, Massachusetts, United States - Inc-BW-C-4-M | ecosystem: Environmental > Terrestrial > Soil >... | reverse complement strand
TTGCGCGTCGACGTAAAGACGATGTGCTTGCCATCTCGAGTGATCGTTGCTTCCGCGTTGTAGCCGGGCGCATTCGTGAGCGGTTTCAAATCGGAGCCGTCGGGCTTGGCGGTGTAAATCTGATAAGTACTGTAGATGGGCCAGACGTAGCCGTGCGAGTAGTCCGGCTTCGGCGGGCAGTCCGAACTGGCTGCGTGAGTGGAGGAGAAAAGAATCTTGTCGCCCGCGGGAAAGAAATAACTGCAAGTGGTGCGGCCTTTTCCGGTGCTAAGAAGTTTGGGCACGGGAGGTTTGCCGTCCGGCGGGTCAACCACGATCGAATAGATCTGATCGCACGGGACATCCCCGCCCTGGTGCTGAAAGATCAGCTGCTTGTCGTCGGCGGAAAAATACGCCTCGGCGTTCTGGCCCCCGAATGTAAGTTGCCGAACGTTCCTCAAGTGCTTGTGTTCCTGCGGAAGGAGGATTTCGGGCGCAGCGCCGGTTTGCGCAAATAGCGGCAGGGAACGAACGCCATAGAGGACGCAAAAAGCAAGAATGGCTCCGGAGGACAGGGCGAGGATCTTTGTGATACGCACGATAGGCGGACTCCACCGCAATGGGTAAATCGCAATTTACTTTCGTTGTTCCAATTTTACGTCCACTTGCAATTCCTTGCCGTCGCGGAGAACGGTGACGTGAACCACATCCCCAACTTTGCTGCGGCGGAGGGCGTCGGTGAAATCATAGAGATTCTTGATCGGCTTGTCGCCGAACTGGACAAGGACATCGCCGGCCTTGAGTCCCGCTTTGGCTGCGGGCGAGCCAGGTTTCACGTCCGAGAATTTCACACCGTTTTCGGTTTGGCCGAAATCGGGAATCGAGCCGAAATAGGGTCCGTAGCCACCGCCACCAGTGGGAACGCCGCCCGCGTGAGGATTCGATTCGATGACATTAATGAACGCGGGACGTTCCGACGCGGAGGCGATGGCTTCCGTCGCGCCCGCAATGACATTCAAAAGACGGGCTGCCGCTGCGGGATTAATTTTCTCCCAGGTGTCCGAGGGCTTGTGGTAATCGGCATGCAGTCCAGAGAAGAAAAAAAGCACGGGTATCTTTTGCGTGACGAAGGAAGTGTGATCGCTGGAGGCGTAGCCGCCTTGTGAATAATCGAATTTCAAATGCGAATCATCCCGGGCTGCTTCCAGAATGTTCTGAAAACCGGAACCTGTTCCCACGCCGCCGATGTAAATCTTATCGTCTTTGATGCGGCCGATCATGTCCATGTTGAGCATGGCGACCGCTTTGTCGAGCGGTTTGGTGGAATTCTTCACCCAGGCAGCGGAACCGAGCAGCCCCAATTCCTCACCGGCGAAGGAGGCAAACAAAATACCCCGCTGCAGCTGGCCCTTCATCGGACCGAGAAGGCGGGCCAGTTCGAGGAGGCCCGCGGTGCCCGAGGCGTTGTCGTCGGCGCCAGGATGAATCTGCCCAATCTGTGAAGGAGCCAGCGAGTCGAAATTGCCCCGGCCGAGATGATCGTAATGCGCGCCGAGGATGACATACTCCTCGGTCTTTCCGGGCAGATAAGCCAGCACATTGTTGACCGTGGCGTGAGTAGTTTCGATCTGGATGGAGATCGTTGCGTGAAGCCTGCCGGGGAAACTGAAAGAATCCGGCTTCCCTTCCGAGTTGATCCGATCCTGCACATCTTTCAGCGTCTTCCCGGCGTCCTGAAACCATTTTTCGGCAATGTTATTTTCGACTTGCGCGAACGGGATGCCGACATTTTCCGGGCCGCTGACGCTTCCGAAACGCGTAAGCAGGTCTTCTTCCCCTTCGCCCAACTTCCCGTTGACGAGTATCAGCCCCTTCGCACCGTGATTCCGCGCGTTGATGGCTTTGGTGATGAGCTGCGCGTGATGGGTTATCCCCTGGTTGCCTGTTTTTGCGGCGAAGGAAGCGGGCTCGTAACGGAGCACGACCGCGATCTTGCCTTTGACGTCGAGGCCCCCGTAGTCATCGTAGCCAAATTCATCGGCGGTAACGCCATAACCGGCGAATAGCAAGGGGGCGTCAACGCTGCCAGATTCGGAGAAACTGAAAGGAACGTAGTCCTGCTCGAGCTTGAGTTCCATCTTATTTTCGCCAAGTTGAACGGTCAGATGATTCCTGCCCTTCAATTTGGCGCCCGTCGTGACGGTAAACGGCTGCAGAAATCCATGCGTTCCCGCAGGCAAGAGCCCCAGGCTTTTGTAACGCGATTCGATGAAATGTTCGGCGCGGACCAGGCCTTTTGTGCCGTCGCCCCGGCCTTCCATCCTGTTCTGTGTCAGCGTCTTGATATCGCCCAAGTAGCGTTCCGCGTCCGCGGGGCCTATGGAGGCCGGCGCGGCGAAAGATAACGTCGCTGCCAGGCAGAAGATGGCAGCGGAGCGAAGGGGTGAAGGGTTAAGTTTCATGCCGCGTAAGTCCCTTCGTCGCAAAGAGCCGATTGAATCTTTGCGGGAAGTTTTCCATCCTATGTGGTGGACTTTCGTGTGTCAATTCACGCGAACTGAGTTATCCAGCGCCGAGACAGCGAAATTGGCGGGTTGAAACGACCGAATGGCGGCTCTGGCTCGATGCAGGATACCTTGATGAGGAGTTGGCGATGAACGATGACAAATCTGTTCTTCCGGAGCCGTGGTTGCGGGGAACGCTGGCGGAGGTTCCCGCCGTCGCCCGGGGAGTTCTGCACGCACTCGAACTGGCCCGAGAGGATGCGAAGAAGTGGTGCGGCGGCTTGAGCGAGGAGCAGATTCACGCGAAGCCGGCAGGGCTTCCTTCCGTGGCATTTCAGTTGCGGCATATCGCGGGGAGCCTCGACCGGTTGCTGACGTACGCGGAAGGAAACGCCTTGTCGGACGAGCAGTTGCAGACGCTGAGAGCCGAGGCGGACTCCCACGGTTCGACAAAGGAAGTTTTGTCGGGATTGGAAGCAGCGATTTCGCGCGGCAGCATACGCATCAGGGCGCTGGCGTCGCAGGACTATGAACTGCCGCGGGCGGTGGGAGCAAAACGGCTGCCGACGACGCTCGGGGGACTGCTGGTTCACGTAGCCGACCACACCCAACGTCACGTAGGGCAAGCGATCACGACGGCGAAACTCGTTTCGGCTTCGAAAGGTTTGTAGTTATACTTTTTGCGGAGCTTATGCCCCAACTGCTCAAATCCACCCTTCTGGTTCTGACCGCGTTATTCCCGATCGTGAATCCGCTCGGAAGCGCACCGCTGTTTCTTTCGCTGACGCGCTACTACACCGGAGATCAGCGGAAGATGCTGTCGCGGCGGATTGCCCTGAACAGCATCGCGCTGATCGTCGCTTCCTATTTTGTCGGATCGCATATCCTGGATTTCTTCGGCATCTCCATTCCAGTGGTGCAGGTGGGCGGCGGGCTGGTGCTGGCTTCGACGGGTTGGGCGATGCTGAAACAGAAGGACGAGGACGACACAAAAGCGGGCGTACACCGGAACGTGGATACCAACGACCTCTTTCAAAAAGCATTTTACCCGCTGACGTTGCCGCTGACCGTGGGTCCGGGGTCGATTTCCGTGGCCATAACTCTGGGCGCCAACGAGCCGAAGGGAGGGCATTCGATTCTTTTTTCGATGCTCGGAGCGGTGATTGGAGCGGTGCTGGTCGCAGGCAGCGTTTATCTCTGCTACGCGTTCGCGGATCGGCTGGCGGAGGTATTGGGGGCCACGTCGATGAGCGTGATCATGCGGCTGTCTTCGTTTTTGCTGGTGTGCATCGGGACGCAGATTATCTGGAACGGTCTTTCGGCAATGCTGAAAACGCTGCCTGTGACGGGCCATCCGGGATAAGGACGTCTCGAATCTCTCCGGCTGGATCGAATCCGGCTATTTCCACTTGGGCAATTCGCGCCGGCCCAGAAGAGCTTCCGCGGCCCACGCGCCGAGGTAAACGCTCTGCGCGACTCCATGGCCGGAGAACCCGCCGAGAACAGTCGCATTTGCGCTTTGCGTGTGGCGCTCGAAAATGGGGATCCAGCCTTCCGAAATGGCGATGGGGCCGCCCCAACGATGGGTGAAGTTTACCCCTTGAAGCTTAGGATGCAGGTAGCGAATGCGAGATTCGAGGCGGGCGAAGGCTTCCGCTGCCGGACCTGTTTCAACATCAAGGAAATTCATTTCACGCCAATCGGCAAAATGGACGAGGCCGCTGCCAAAGATAACCTGCTTGCCCAGAAGACGGCCCCAAAGATAGGGAAGATCGATGGTGTAGAAGGGTTTGCCTTCCCCGAGGCCAACTTGGTTCAAGGCAGAATCCGTAAGCGGTTCCGTTGCGACGGCTATCGTGAAACAGGGCTCCGCCCGGTGCTCCCACCCAGTTAGTTCGAGGGAGTAAGCATTCGTGGCAAACAGGACTTGCCTGGCGCGAAGAATGCCCAGCGGCGTATGCAAAAGAAGCGGAGTTTGAAATTCGCAGCGCTCGACTTCGGCACGCTCGAAGAGAAGAACGCCGAAGCGTTCCGCGGCTGCAGCCAGCCCCGTTACGACCTTTCCAGGATCGATCGTACCGCCGGCGACTTTGTTAACCGCACGGAGATCACCGGAGTCGCTCCAGTGAATCGGAGAACTCCGAAGCGGGGCGGTGCGTCCGAGTTCATACACGCCGGGCAGATGAACATCGGCGTCGACGCTCAATTCGGTGAGGATTTTCTGGTACCCGGATAAGACATCGCCGAGTCCCGGCAGAATGCCGGCGGCGGATTCGGCCAGGGCCAACCCTCCGGTATGACCACTAGCGCCCGAGCCGAAGGTCTCGCTCTCAAGAAGAGCCACGGATTTTTCCGGCGACAGACGCCTGAGCCACGCGGCAGCGGCGAGACCCGTGAAGCCGCCACCAATTACGGCGAAATCCACGCTTTCTGGCAGAGGCCTGGGTTTTGCATGAAAGTTAACCATCCAGGGGCGGTTGCCCCAGTTTTTAGGATTCATTGTCTGCTTCGGATCGGGGCGTACTGAGGACACTTTACACCTTTCGGAATATGCGGCGCTTTTCGCGGCAGCGGATACTTGCCGAATACCCTTTGATGCTACCGGCGGGCGTTTGGTGAAGGAAGCCTGCCGAGTGCCGGGACGAAGAACTGCGGGACCGGGGGCTGTGGTTTCACGATTGGTTTTGTAGGGGAGCTTGAAATCTCAAAAGCGGTAGCTGAGCTACCGCACTCCCAAAAAGGGCCTCGCCACTTTGGGTGGCGAGGCTGTTGGCGTGATGAACTTCGGCACGGACTAAAACAGGGCGGTTGGGCGGCGGGTCCAGTTCTTGCCTTTGGCTTTGGAGATCTCCTCGACGTCCTTCACGTAGGCGCCGGCTTGCGTCAGGACGTGGTGGAGATCGTTACCGATGCTGATGAAGGGGAACCCTTTGTCAAGAAATTCGCCGACGCGGGAGGTGCCGAACAGGAAGAGACCCAGAATGACGTTGTTCTTGCGTGCGGCGGCAATCAGTTTTTCCGTAGCGGCGCCGATTTCCGGTGAGGTATACATGTGGGGAAACTCGTACTTTTCGTAGAGGCCCATGGACATGCAAAGGTCGTTCTGGCCGAGGAAGAGAAGGTCCACGCCGGGGACGGCTGCTATTTCGTCGATATTCTTGATGCAATCGGCGGTTTCGACTTGCAGGGCGACAATTACATTGCTGTTTGCGCCGCCCGCATAGCCGAGGAGGCCCTCCTTATTCATGCTGCGTTGCGGAAAATAAACCGAACGGGTGCCCGTTGTGGGATAGCGCGCGCAGCTCACCGCCTGCCGCGCTTCATCGGAGTTGTTGATATAGGGGACGAGCACACCGTCGGCGCCGAGATCGAGGGATTGCTGAATGCCGGGACGATCGCCGTAACCCCCGACACGCACTAGTGACTTCGCGCCGCCGTTGGAGATACCGCTGAGCATCGCGGAAAGTTTTTCGTAGCCCATCGGGCCGTGCTGCGAATCGACGAGCAACCAGTCGTATCCGCTGTGAGCCAACTGCTCGGCGACGGTGGGGCTGTGCGAGTTCACAAATAGGCCGAGTTTCGGCGTTCCCGCACGCAACTGCTTTTTGAATTCGGCTCCAGTCAGGGTGCCTGCTGCCATAGGAGGTGCTCCTTATCGGAATATGAGTGCAAGATGAGTCGCGTAAGTGTACTAGAGAAGCGACGCAGGGGGAAAACGGGAAAGTCTGCACTCCCTGGCAGAGCTGGCAGGCTAAAGCCTGCCGCTACATGAGGAGTGGTCTTCAAAGATATTTTATCAGGACGACTTCGTTGCGGGCTTCGTTGTAGACCAGTTCGTCGACCAATTGTTGGGTCAGCATGAGTCCGAGGCCGCCGGGCCTGAGACCTTTTTGCTCGCGGATGGTCATGTGGGCCATGGGATCATCGACGGGATTATTCACCGCCGCGTGCTTCAGATCTTCCATCTTGAAGCCGGGGCCAGGGTCATCCAGCCGGTACATCAGCAATTTTCTGGTTCGGATGTAGGATATGCGCACTTTCAGGTTCGGGTCCAGGTGCCCGCCCCACTCGATGGCGTTGTTCAGCAATTCGCGAAAAGCGTAGCCGACTTTCTCCATCACGTCGGGAGGCAAATCCGTTTCCAGACGAGAGAGAAAGCCTTGCACGCGGCTGACCACCGAGCGTTCGCAGGGCACGAGCAACTCCACCCAATGCTTGTTGGCGGAGAGGACTTCGATGGGAGGGATAGCGGGGTCCTCGGAAAGCGCGTTGTCCACCGTAGTGATCAGGGTGTTCGCATCAACCGGCTTGGAAAGGAACTGATACACCTGGCCGCGCAGCGAATTCAGGACGGTGTCGGAAGTCTTATCCGAGGTCATCACGATGATTTTCGGAATGTGCTTTTCCCCGTGGAGTGTGCCGATCAGGCCTATTCCGGACATTTTGGGCATCCAGATGTCGAGCAATACCAGATCAAAATTTCTTTTCTTGAGGGTGCGGAGCGCGCTCATTCCATCCGCGGCGGTGCTCACATCGTAGCCTTCTTTTGTGAGGATGCCGCGGATCATTTCCCGGGTTGTGGCGTCATCTTCCGCTACCAGAATGTGGGGCATGCCGAAACTCCCATAGATGGAACCCGGAATCGTGGTGCGAAAACGTTACCGCCGGCGTTTACCCCGTTTCCGGGGAGGCCGCTGTCGCGTGGGATGATTCGACTTGGGCCCGGCAGGGGTTTGATTTGCGTATCCTCTCAGGTTTGCTTGCAGGTTCGCAATCTCTTCCTTCAGGGAAGCGAGGGCTTGCGAGGCAGCGGAGAACTCAGAGTTTCTGCCGAGTTCCTGAAGGTCCTGCGAGCGTTTGCAGGCCGCCTCCGCGCCGAAAATGCTGACCGAGCCTTTCAGCGCGTGGGCAAGCGAAGCGAGCGTTTCCGAGTCTTTCCGCCGGATAGCCGCGGCAATTCCGGCGAGACGTTTCGGCGTGTCCTTCAAAAACATCCGGATCATGCGTTTGAGAAGTTTTTCGTCGCCCCCGACGCGAGAAGTGAGTTCAGCGAAGTTTATCCCGGGCCGCGCCGTTGGAACGGGAGACACTTTGGAAACGCGTTGAGCGGCGGGAGAGGAAGAGAGGACCAGATTCAAATCCTCGAGCCGAAATGGCTTCCCCAGAACATTGTCGAAACCCGCTGACTTCAGGCGGCGCACATCTTCCGAGGTGGCGTTGCCGGTGGAAGCCACCAGAAAAGCACGCGTCTTTTTTCCGTGTTCCGCTGTCCGGATCGCCCGGGCGACTTCGTCCCCGGTCATGCCGGGCATCTCTTGATCGAGCAGGGCGACATCGAAGACGGCCGAGCGGAAAGCTCTTAGGGCCTGCTTCCCATCCTTGGCGGCGATCACATGGTGGCCCTGGCGTTTGAGCTGGTAAGTGGTAAGCGTGCGGATGTCTTCCTGGTCATCGGCGAAGAGAATCCGCAATGGACGCACGGACGCCAATTTGCGCTTGGTGCCGATTGCGTCGGAGGTGTCGTGTGCATTGGGCGGAATTGTTACCAGGCGCCCCGAGGCGCGTGGAAGCCGGAACCAAAAGCGCGCCCCGCTTTCCGGGAGAGTTACACAACCGATGCTGCCGCCCCAGCGTTCGACCGTGATGCGACAGAAATAAAGCCCCAGGCCCGCTTTTCCACCGCTCTGCTTCCCTTTCCTGAAAAGACCGAAAATCTGCTCCGGGCGCAGATCGCCAGGAAGGCCGGGCCCCTCGTCGTCCACAAAGGCTTTCAGGAAATCTCCTTCGTCCTCGACGCCGACCGTGACACGGCGGCCGGCAGGGGTGTAGCGAAGAGCGTTTTCAAGAAGGTTTGAGTAGATGCGCAGCAGGCGAGACTCTTCCGCCACCACCGGCCATTTGGATTCCAGATCAACGTTGGAAGAGACGGCCAATCGCACTCCCTTGGCTTCAAAAGTCGGCCCCAGCAGGGTCATGGTCTTGCGGGCGCATTCAAGAAGATCGGAAGAAGGGGTCCCCTCCACGCCTGCATCGAGGGTAGCGCGCAGGTCCGAGGAGAAAGTCTGCAGGATCTGGCGAATCATCGCTTCCTGCTGGTCGCCGGCGTGCTTGCCGAGAGTGAGGAATTGCTTGGAGCGCTCGCTGATGGATTCTTGCGACAGGGAGTCCAGCGCGACGTGCATGACGCTCAGTGGCTGGGAGAGGTCGTGCACGATGCAGTGAAGAAGAATCTCTTTCTTCTGGATTTCCTTTGCCAGGCGTTCGTGATCGAGCGAAGCGTTGCGCGCGGTCTGCAGGACCTTCACCTGTTCCCGGAACTGCGAGCCGGGGCTGAAGAGAGCGAGGATTCGCTTTTCATTGAGCAGAAGAGCCCTCGCCTGGAGAGGAATTTCGTGTCCAGAAGGCGATTTCTCGAGCCAAGTTTCGGACTGGCACCCCGCGCCACCCGGCGATTTCCAAAAAGCTTCCGCATCCAGGAGAAAATTCTCGACGAACGGTGAAATTTGCGAGAGCGGAATGGGATGGGAGGAACTCCCGGCACCCGCCCAGAGTTCGGAAAACCAGGCGGGTAGTTTGGTGATGGGCAGGAATTCGCCGTTGCCCCGGTAGTCCAGGAGCGCGAATCCCATCTCCGTGAGGGCATTTTCCAGAACGTCCGGCATTTTCATCCCAGCACTTTCTGCGCGAGCAGAGAGAAGGATTCTTCGACGCCCTCTCCGGTCTTTGCACTGGAGCGCAGGACACTCCATCCTTGCGCGGCCATCTGCGATTCTATCGCGGAGTCGAGATCCCAATCGCGGAGCAAATCGCTCTTGTTGATGACAAAGACAAAAGGGATCACGCCAACCTTCTCGCGGACTTTCTGTTCGAGCTGGAATGCTTTTTCGAGCGTGGCTTTGCGCGTGCCGTCGGCGACCAGCAAATAGCCCGAAGCTCCACGCAAATAGGTCCAGCGCATTTTCTGATAGTCGTCGTCGCCGTAGAGATCCCAGAGGACCAGGGACACTTCCTTCTCGCCCACCTTCACGTTTTTCTTGTCGATTTTCACGCCGACAGTCGTTTGATAGACGTCCGAATAGATGCTTTCGACGAAACGTCGAACGAGGCTGGTCTTCCCGACCGCGAACGATCCGAGCATGCAAATTTTTTTCTGGAGCATGGCTGGGGATCAGGGGGCAAGCGCGCCCACGCGAAAGGTGGCGCTCCGATTGAATTGACGATTCTGTTCAGTTTCTTCGGAGCGAAGCGGATTCGTGGTGCCGACTCCGCGGGCTCGCAGGATCCGCTCGGGAACGCCGGCCTGACCCAGTTCCCAGGCGACGCGATCGGCGCGGCGCTGGCTGAGATCCAGGTTGACCGCCTCCGCCCCCGTGGAATCGGTGTGGCCCAGCACTTCCACCGTGGCGCTCTGGTGTAGTGTCTCCGCGGCTTGAAGCAGTGATTGGATGGCGGCCGCAAGATTGCGGAGCGCAACGCTTTCCCTGGGAGAAAGGGCCGCGCTGGCAACCGGAAATTTGACTACCGTCTTTTCGATTTCGCTTTTAGCCTGATTGAACGCGAGGCGCCCGGGATTGAGTTCCGGCGAAAATTCCACGACGCGAATTCCCGGGACTAGC
>Ga0210410_10006576_pt1 | contig 10100 bp, 9 predicted proteins | sample IncBWC4MmetaG_FD_161058 | JGI IMG/M metagenome (GOLD analysis project Ga0210410, IMG submission 161058) | Forest soil microbial communities from Barre Woods Harvard Forest LTER site, Petersham, Massachusetts, United States - Inc-BW-C-4-M | ecosystem: Environmental > Terrestrial > Soil >... | reverse complement strand
CGGGCAACATCAATCCGGAAGGTAATTTCCCGTCGGTGTTCGAGCCCGTGCACGGTTCCGCGCCTGACATCGCCGGCCAGGGCATCGCCAACCCGATCGGCATGATCTGGTCGGGCGCGATGATGCTGGAGCATCTCGGCGAGAAAACTGCAGCGGCTTCGATCGTCGGCGCCATCGAGCGTACCCTCGGCGAACGCACGCTGCGCACCAGGGATCTCGGCGGCAACGCGGACACGACCGCCTGCGGCAAGGTGGTGGCGGAGATGGTGGACTGAGTTCTTACCCTCTCCCCTTGTGGGAGAGGGTGTCGCCTCACGAAGTGAGGCGACGGGTGAGGGGTCTCTATCCGCGGAGACAGACCCCTCATCCGACGCGGACTGCGTCCGCGCCACCTTCTCCCACAAGGGGAGAAGGGAAGTAAGAAGGCGCGCCATTAAGCGCCCTTCGCAATCCTTCGGCAATGCTCCCACGCCGCACCGATCAAATTCTCGCTCGCCTCGGGCGTGCGGAACGCCGAATGCGCTGACAGCGTCACGTTCGGCAGCTTGGTCAGGGGATGATCGGCCGGCAGCGGCTCGGTGTTGAAGACGTCTAGGCCGGCATTGCGGATATGGCCTGACTTCAAGGCATCGATCATCGCGGCTTCATCGACGATGGCGCCGCGCGCGGTGTTGACCAGGATCACGCCGGGCTTCATCGCCTCGATGCAGGCGCGCGAGACCAGGCCGCGGGTCTCGTCGTTGAGCAGCAGATGAATCGACACCACATCGCTCTCGGTCAGGAGTTCGTCGAGATCGACGAACTCGACGTTTGGATGTTTCTTCGGCGACCGGTTCCAGGCGATCACGCGCATGCCGCTGCCGGTTGCGATGCGCGCGACTTCGGCGGCGATGCCGCCGAAGCCGATCAGGCCCAGCGTCTTGCCGGTGAGCTGCATGGCGTCCTCGCGCAGCCAGTTGCCGGCCCGCATCTCCCGGTCCATTCGCGCGATGCCGCGCGCGGCTTCCCACATCAGCGCGATCGCGCATTCGGCGACCGCAGTATCGCCATAGCCCTTGATCAGGTGCACGTCGATGCTGAGCTCGCCGAGTTCTTCCGGGTTCATGTAGCTGCGCGCGCCGGTGCCGAGGAACACCACGTGCTTCAGACCGGTGCACTTCTTCGCCACCTCGGTCGGCAGCGCCGTGTGATCGACGATGGCGATGGCGGCGCCATCCAGCAGTTTCGGGTATTGATCCGGTGTGATGTCCGGGTTGCGATTAACGCGAACCTTTGGATCGCCGGATTTTTCCAGCCGCTCGAAAATCACCGCCAGCGATTCATTGGCATCGACAAAAACACCGTGCACGGGAGTTCTCCGCAGTTGAGATGATTAGGAAGCGACGCCGGCGAGCGTCAGCACGGTATGCATCAACACGTTGGCGCCCGCCGTGCAATCGGCTTGGGTGGCATCCTCCAGCTCATTGTGGCTGATACCGTCCTTGCAGGGCACGAACACCATCGCCGCCGGCATGATGGTGTTGAGGTTGCAGGCATCGTGACCCGCGCCTGACGTGATGCGGCGATGCGAATAGCCGAGCATCGTGGCGGCATTCTCGACCGCATCGACCAGCTTGGGATTGAAATGCGTCGGCGGCTTGCGCCAGACCAGATCGAGCTTGACCTCGACCTTGCGCCGGACGGCGATCTCGGCAATCGCCGCGCGCAGATCCTTGTCGAGCGCGTCCATGATCGCGGCATCGGCGCTGCGGCAGTCCATCGTGAAGGCGATTTCGCCGGGGATGACGTTGCGCGAGGGGTTGGCGATCACGGCTTCGCCAATGGTGCCGACCGCCTTCGGGCCGTGTTTTTTGGCGATGGCCTCCATCGCCAGCACGATTTCCGACAATGTCGCCAGCGCGTCGCGGCGCAGCGGCATCGGCGTCGAGCCGGCATGGCTTTCAAAGCCGGTGATCTTGCCATCGTACCACAGCACGCCTTGGCCGGAATCGACCACGCCGATGGTCTTGTGCTCGGCTTCGAGGATCGGCCCCTGTTCGATGTGCAGTTCGACGAACCCGGAGAATTTTTGGCGGCCGACCGGACTCGCGCCGCGATAGCCGATGCTGTCGAGCGCTTCGCCGACGGTGACGCCTTCGGCGTCCTTGCGCGACAAAATATCGTCGGTGGTGAAGTCGCCGACATAGGCGGCCGAGGCCATCATCGCCGGCGCAAAGCGCGAGCCTTCTTCATTGGTCCAGTTGCAGATGCAGATCGGCATCTCGGTTTCGATCCCGGCATCGTTGAGGGTGCGGACCACTTCGAGTGCGGCCAGCGTGCCGAGCACGCCGTCATATTTGCCGCCGGTCGGCTGGGTGTCGAGATGCGAGCCCATGCCGACCGGAGGTTTTGACATGTCGCGTCCCTTGCGCAGGCCGAACATCGATCCGAGCGCGTCGACATGGACCTCGAGGCCCGCGGCCTCGCAGGCGTTGCGGAACCAGTCGCGCACCTGCTTGTCCTCGGCGCCCAGCGTCAGCCGCCGCACGCCGCCTTTGGGCGTGGCGCCGAATTTCGCGGTTTCGTGAATCGTGTCCCACAGGCGGGCGGAATCGATTTGCAGATTGGATGCGATTTTTGTCATGAAGCTATTCCGAAGATCAGGCGACCCGCTTCAATGACGCGGCGACAGCGGCGCGTCAACAACGACACCGCCTTGCGCCAGGGAAGCTGCGAGTTCAGCCACCCGCTCGATGGCGACGGTGTCGGGGGAGACCAGCCAGCTCGCCGAAAACGTCAACAGCGGTATCTGCAGGTTGGTCGACAGCAATTGCAGCCGTCCGTCGGCTAGTTCGTTTTCGACGATCGCAGTCGGAATCACCGCGATGCCGAGACCCTCGATCGCCATATGGATCACCGTTCCCAGCGAGGCGCTGGCGTGCAGGCGGATCGGCGGCAGATCAGGCCGGTTGAACAGCGCGCGCACGATCTCGTAAGGCGGGGTCTTGCGCGGAAAGGTGATGATCGGAAATTTCGCCAGATCGTGCACCGTCAGTCGCTCCTTGCCCAGGCCGAGCGAAGGGCTGGCCAGAAATCCCACGGAATAGTCGCACAGCACCCGGTTGCTGATGGTCGGCCCGGTCAGCGGTCCGAGCAGGAACGCGAGCTCGATTTCCTGCGCCAGCAGCCGGGTGCGCAAATTCGAGGTGATATCGACTTCGATCTCGACCGAGAGGTTGGGATAGGCGTGATTGACGCTCTTGATGAGCTGCGTCAGAAACGTGTGGACGATGGTCTCGGCGACGCCGAGCCGCAGCACGCCGCGCATCGCCGAGTGGTCCCCGACAACCGCGAGCATTTCCGAGCGCAAGCCGATCAGCTTTTCCGCATACACCATCATCTGCCGGCCGTGCGGCGTCGGCAGCACCATGCGGCGGTCGCGCTGCAGCAGCTTCACGCCCACTTCCTGCTCGAGCTGGGCGATCCTCTGCGAGATCGCGGGCTGGGTGGTGTTGAGCTTCTGGGCCGCGCCGCGGAAGCTGCCCAGCGTCACCACCCACATGAGAGTCTCAATTGCCTTGAAATCGACCATGCACTTCAATCCCGCAGATCGATAAATTTTATTTATCGATCTTGATTAAAAACTACGATTAGACATTATGGTAGCCATATGCGCCATTGTCTGTCGAGCTAATTAGCGCGGGATCAACGATGACCAGGCTCGCAAAAGCAGAACGGCTTATCGATCATGCGGCGGCGGATCTTTCGCCCAGCGTCGCGGCCCGGCATGCCTGCCGCGCCGGAATGGCCGCAAGCACCGCCGGTGTCGCCAACGGTTTTGTCCAGGGCAATCTCGCGATCCTGCCGGAAAAGCTAGCCGGCGCGTTTCACCGCTTCTGCCAGCTCAATCCGAAACCGTGCCCGATCATCGGCATGTCCGATGTCGGCGACCCCCGCATTCCCTCGCTCGGCCTCGACCTCGACATCCGCACCGACGTGCCGCGCTATCGGGTCTGGCGCGACGGCGAGGTGGTGGAAGAGCCGACCGACATCCTGTCGTACTGGCGCGACGATCTGGTCGCCTTCGTGCTCGGCTGCTCGTTCTCCTTTGAAGAGGCGCTGCTCGACGAGGGACTGCCGATCCGCCACATCGAGCACAAGGTGCGGGTGCCGATGTTCCGCACCAACATCGCCTGCAGTCCGTCGGGACCGTTTGCCGGTCCGATGGTGGTGTCGATGCGGCCGTTCAAGCCGGCGGATGCGATCCGCGCGGTGCAGATCACCTCGCGCTTTCCGTCCGTGCACGGCGCGCCGGTTCATCTCGGCCTGCCGGGTTCGATCGGCATCGCCGATATCACCAAGCCCGACTATGGCGATCCGGTGCCGGTCGCAGCCGACGAGATTCCGGTTTTCTGGGCTTGCGGCGTGACGCCGCAGGCGGTGATATCAGCCGCCAAATTGCCGTTCGCGATCACGCATGCGCCGGGATTGATGCTAGTGACCGATCTGAAGAACAAGCAATTGGCCGTGCTTTAATAGGCAGCGTCTGCCGTTCTTTGAGGCTTTACCGCAAGCCTCGCGCGTTTCATCGATAGTTCGACCAACAGGGGATTTTGCAATGACGATCACTCGCCGCAATGTATTGCTCGGAGCCACCGCTGTCGCAGCTCTCGCACCGATCGCGAGCCGCGCGCAAACCACGGAAGTGGTGATCGGCGTCATCTATCCATTCTCCGGCGCCAATGCCCAGCAGGGCGTCGATGCCCAGAAGGCGTACGAGACCGCGCTGGAAATCATCAACAAGGACTACGATTTCGCTCTGCCGCTGGCCAAGGGCGAAGGTTTGCCCGGTCTCGGCGGCGCAAAAATCCGCCTCGTATTCGCCGACCACCAGTCCGATCCGCAGAAGGGCCGCGCCGAGACCGAACGCCTGATCACCCAGGAAAAGGTTTGCGCCGTCATCGGCACCTATCAGAGCGCGGTCGCAGTCACCGTCAGCCAGATCTGCGAGCGCTACCAGATCCCGTTCATCTCGGCCGACAATTCCTCGCCGAGCCTGCATCGCCGCGGTCTGAAATTTTACTTCCGCGCCGCACCGCATGACGAGATGTACTCGGCCGCGATGTTCGATTTCTTCGATGCCATGAAGAAGAAGGGCACCAAGATTGAAACGCTGGCGCTGTTCCACGAGGACACCATCTTCGGTACCGATTCCGCCAATGCCCAGCTCAAGCTGGCGAGCGAGCGCGGCTACAAGGTGGTCGCCGATATCAAATACCGCGCCAACTCGCCGTCATTGTCGGCCGAGGTGCAGCAGCTCAAGGCGGCCAATGCCGACGTGCTGATGCCCTCGAGCTACACCACCGACGGCATCCTCCTGGTCAAGACCATGGCCGAACTCGGCTACAAGCCGAAAGCGATCGTGGCCCAGGACGCCGGCTTCTCCGAAAAGGCGCTGTATGACGCGGTCGGCGACAAGCTCGAAGGCGTGATCTCGCGCGGCACCTTCTCGCTCGATCTCGCCGCCAAGCGGCCGATGGTCGGCAAGATCAACGCCATGTTCAAGGAAAAGTCCGGCAAGGATTTCAACGACCTCACGTCGCGGCAGTTCATGGGTCTGATCGTGATGGCGGAAGCCATCAACCGCGCCAAATCCACCGACGGCGAGAAGATCCGCGAGGCGCTGGTTGCGACCGACATCGCGGGCGAGCAGACCATCATGCCGTGGAAGCGCGTCAAGTTCGACGAAATGGGCCAGAACAACGACGCCGACCCGGTACTGCTGCAATATGTCGGCGGCAAGTTCGTCACCGTCTCGCCGCCGCAAGCGGCGATTGCCGAAGCCGTCTGGCCGATGATGTAATCGGCTGGCAGCGGGGCGAGGGGCAACGTGGTGACAGCCGAGACCATCATCTGGAGTCTCTCACGCTTCGTCATTGCGAGCGAAGCGAAGCAATCCATGGTGCAGCGAGAAGAAAGAATGGATTGCGTCGTCGCTTCGCTCCTCGCAATGACGAACCTTCACGATAAGCTCGTGAGCCTGGAGCAACGCCGGTGACAGCCGAGACCATCATCCAGAGTTTGGCGAGCGGCCTGTTGATGGGGCTGCTCTACGGGCTGATCGCCGTCGGGCTGGCGCTGATCTTCGGCCTGATGGACGTCGTGAATTTCGCCCATGGCGAATTCCTGATGATCGCGATGTATGCGACCTTCTTCCTGTTCGCATTCTTTGCGATCGATCCCTTGCTGGCGGCGCCGCTGGTGGCGGCGGCTCTGTTCGTGTTCGGGGCGGTGGTCTACCTTTTGATCGTGCGCTTTGCGGTGCGCGCCAAGGCCAACGCCGGCATGGTGCAGATTTTCTCCACCTTCGGGCTTGCGATCGTCATGCGCGGCCTGGCGCAATTCTTCTTCACGCCGGACTATCGTAGCGTCACCCATTCCTGGCTCGGCGGCAAAACCATCTCGCTTGGCGGTATCTTCCTGCCCGAGCCGCAACTGGTCGGCGCGGCAGTCTCGATCGCGGCCTTCGGCGGGCTGTATTTCTTCATCAACCGCACCGATTTCGGCCGCGCGCTCGAAGCCACCCGCGAGGACGCCGGCGCGGTGGCGCTGGTCGGCATCGACAAGAACCGCGTGTTCGCGCTGGGCTGGGGCCTTGGTGCGGCGCTGGTGGGTCTCGCCGGCGCCATCATGTCGATATTCTTCTACATCTATCCCGATGTCGGCGCGTCGTTTGCGCTGATCGCCTACGTTACTGTGGCGCTCGGCGGGTTCGGCAGCGTGTTCGGCGCCTTTGCCGGCGGCATCATCGTTGGCCTCGTCGAAGCCACCACAGCCATGATCCTGCCGCCGTCGCTGAAATCGGTCGGCATCTACGCGGTCTATTTGCTGGTGGTGTTCGTCCGGCCGCGCGGCCTGTTCGGGTCGATCTGATGGATACCGATTTCGCAAAACGCCGCCGCCGCGACCTGATCGTCGCCGCTTGCCTCGCCGTGATCGCTGCTCTCGTCCCGCTGTTCGTCAAGGACGTCTACGTCCAGAACATCATGGTTCTGACGCTGATGTATGCGGCGTTGTCGCAAAGCTGGAATATCCTGTCCGGCTATTGCGGGCAGATTTCGCTCGGCCATGCGCTCTATTTCGGGCTCGGCGCCTACACCACGACGCTGCTGTTCACGAAATTCGGCGTGCTGCCCTGGTTCGGCATGCTCGGCGGCGGGTTGATCTCGGCGCTCATCGCGATGGCGCTGGGTTATCCGTGCTTCCGGCTGCGCGGGCATTACTTCGTCATCGCCACCATCGTCATCGCCGAAATCGCGCTGCTCTTGATCCAGAACTGGGATTGGGCGGGTGCGGCGCTCGGCATCGATATTCCCGTGCGCGGCGACAGCTGGCTCAAATTCCAGTTCACGCGCAGCAAGCTGCCCTATTTCTATTTCGCGCTGGGGCTGGCCTGCGTCGCCTGGTTCGTCACCTGGTGGCTGGAAGATTCCAAATGGGGCTTCTGGTGGCGAGCGGTGAAGGACAATCCGGACGCGGCCGAAAGCCTCGGTGTCGTCGTGTTCAATTCCAAGATGGGTGCGGCGGCGGTGTCGGCCTTCCTCACCGCGGTCGGCGGCAGCTTTTATGCGCAATTCGTTTCCTACATCGATCCTGAAAGCGTGATGGGTTTTCAGTTCTCGCTGCTGATGGCGCTGCCCGCGGTGGTCGGGGGTATCGGTACGCTGTGGGGGCCGATGCTGGGCGCGGTGATCCTGATCCCGCTCACTGAATTGACGCGCTCCTTCATCGGCGGCTCCGGCCGCGGCGTCGACCTGATCGTCTACGGCACGCTGATCGTCCTGATCTCGCTGGCGCGGCCGCAGGGCCTGATCGGGTTGTTCTCTCCGAAGCGCAAGGAGGCGATGCGATGACGCCTCTCCTGGAAACCCGGGGCGTCTGGCAACGCTTCGGCGGCCTGATCGCCAACAGCGATGTCTCGATTTCGGTCGGGCGCGGCGAAATCGTCGGATTGATCGGCCCAAACGGCGCCGGCAAGTCGACGCTGTTCAATCTGATCGCGGGCGTGCTGCCGCCGACCCAAGGCTCGATCTGGTTCGACGGCGAGGACGTCACCAGGCTGCCGGCGGCCGAGCGCTGCCAGCGCGGCGTCGGCCGCACCTTCCAGGTCGTGAAGAGTTTTGAGACCATGAGCGTGATCGACAACGTCATCGTCGGCGCACTGGTCCGCAACACCGTGATGCGCGTGGCGCGCCGCAAGGCGCATGAGGTGCTGGAATTCTGCGGCCTTGCCGCCCGCGCCAATGTGCTGGCCAGCGATCTCGTCCCGTCGGAAAAGCGCCGACTCGAAGTCGCGCGGGCGCTGGCGACCGAGCCAAAGCTGCTGCTGCTCGACGAGGTGCTCACGGGTCTGACGCCAGTCGAGGCGAAAACCGGCGTCGAACTTGTGCGCAAGGTGCGCGATACCGGCGTCACCGTGCTGATGGTCGAGCATGTCATGGAAATCGTAATGCCGCTGGTCGACCGCGCCATCGTGCTCGATCTCGGCAAGGTCTTGGTCGAGGGCAAGCCAACCGAGGTGGTCCGCGATCCCAAAGTCATCAGCGCCTATCTGGGGGACCGTCATGCTGTCGGTGCATGAAGTCACCACCGCCTATCAGGGGCTGGTCGCGATCTCGGCGGTGAGCATCGAAGTCGCCAAGGGCGAGATCGTCTGCGTCGCCGGCGCCAACGGGGCCGGCAAGTCGACCTTGCTGAAATCCATCGCCGGCGCCGAACGCCCGCGCTCCGGCACCGTGACCTTCGACGGCGTCCGCATCGACGGCAAGGCGCAGCATCTGATCACCAAGGACGGCATCGCCTATGTGCCGGAAAACCGCCGGCTGTTCCCGCGGCTGTCGGTGCGCGACAATCTGCGGCTCGGCAGCTACCTCTATCGCGGCGAGGCCAGCCGCGACGAACCGCTGGATCTCGTGTTCAAGCTGTTTCCGCGGCTGTCCGAGCGGCTGGAGCAGCGCGCCGAAACGCTCTCCGGCGGCGAGCAGCAGATGCTGGCAATCGGCCGCGCCTTGATGACGCGGCCGCGGCTACTCATGCTGGACGAGCCGTCGCAGGGCATCATGCCGAAATTGGTCGACGAGATCTTCCAGGCCGTGATGCGCATCCGCGACACTGGTTTGACCGTGCTGATCGTCGAGCAGCGGATGGCCGAGTGCCTCGAAATCGCCGACCGCGCCTACATCCTGCAAACCGGCCGCGTCCTGATGCAGGGCAGTGCGGCTGAGATCAGGACCAACCCGGACGTGCGCAAGGCGTATCTGGGACTGTGATTCGTCATTGCGAGGAGCGCAGCGACGAAGCAATCCATTCTTTCCTTGTGTCGTAAGATGGATTGCTTCGCGGAGCCTGTCATCGGGCGCGCGTTCGCGCGACCCGGTGGCTCGCAATGACGAAGAGGAACTAGTCGTGCTCGTGCTCCGGCAGCACCAGCCCAAATGTCTTCGTCAAATCCTTGACCTGCTCGGGCGACAAATGCCGCGGGTTCAGCCCGCGCATCAGCAGATAGAGTTTTGCGGTCTCTTCCAGTTCCTCGATCGCGAACACCGCGGCTTCCAGCGTGTCGCCGGATACCACCGGGCCGTGATTGGCGAGCAGCACGGATGAGTATTTTCCGGCCAGTCCTTTGATCGCGTCGGCCACGGCGGGATCGCCGGGCCGATAATACGGCACCAGCGCAGTCGCGCCGCACTTCATGACATAATAGGCCGTCATCGGCGGCAGGGCGGCGCGCGGATCGATTTCGGGCAGCATCGACAGCGCCACCGAATGGGTCGAATGCAGATGCACCACGGCGCGGGCGGCGTCGCGGGTCTGGTAGAGCGCGGTGTGCAGCGGCACTTCCTTGGTCGGGGCGTCGCCGGAGAGCAGCCTGCCAGACGCGTCAAGCCGCGACAGCCGCGCCGGATCGAGGAAGCCCAGCGAGGCGTTGGTCGGCGTCACCAGCCAGCCGCCGTCGTCGAGTTTCACGCTGATATTGCCCGACGAGCCCGGCGTCAGCCCGCGCTCGAACAGCGAGCGGCCGAGGCGGCAGATTTCCTCGCGGACCCTGGTTTCGGTCATCT
>Ga0210410_10006574_pt1 | contig 10101 bp, 10 predicted proteins | sample IncBWC4MmetaG_FD_161058 | JGI IMG/M metagenome (GOLD analysis project Ga0210410, IMG submission 161058) | Forest soil microbial communities from Barre Woods Harvard Forest LTER site, Petersham, Massachusetts, United States - Inc-BW-C-4-M | ecosystem: Environmental > Terrestrial > Soil >... | reverse complement strand
GCGACAGCAACCGTTTCGTTCGAGAAATGCCCCATGGGCATTTTTGCTCGCGACGAATCATCCGTATCACTATCTGACTACAGAACGGCCCGATCCGCGACAACATTTTCTAGCTACATGCTTCAATCATCCGGCGTTTTATAAAGACCCAAATATAATGGCTCGACAACATCCTGCTGTACTTCAGCTTATGAGTTCGATTCGCGATCATTTTGCGATCCCTGACGACTTCGTGAATCAGGCATGTTTGCGCCGCCGCTTGGCGAAACCTCCCCGCGGAACATCAGCCTAGCTGGCACCGGAGTCGTTTCAAAGTCATTAGGAGAGGGACGCCGTGAGCCAACTTACTCTTCTTCCAGAAACCCTCTACGTCTTCGTTGATGACACAGGTCACGAGCATCTGGCCGGCAGCAGCTTCTATGGGCTTGGCGGCTGCGCTGTCTTAGGCCGCGACTACGAACGACTCATCGCTGGCCCATGGAGCCTGGTCCGGCTGGTGGTGATGGGCGACGAACACGCGGCGCTGCACGCCGCAGACTTCGGCCGCAGCGCGACGCCCCACCAGTTGGAGGATGTGGTGCGCTTCTTCCGCGAGAAGCCGTTCATGCGTCTTGGCGCGGCGGGTGCAGTAACGACAGTGCTTCCGGACGACATCCCGCTCATGCAGACCGTCCTCGGCTCGCTCAAGCTCAGGATCATCGAGGTTGCGAAGTGGACTCCCTTCACTGCAATCAAGGTCATCTTCGAGGCCAATCAGCGCGCCAACAGGCTGGTGCGGCGTTACTTCGGAGACTTCCGGGTCACCGCAGAAGACAAGGAGGTTCCCGTCGACTGCTACTTCATGCCGAAGAGCGCCAAGGAACCTGCGCTGGAGGTGGCAGACTTCATCGCCAACGCCATCGGGGGCCACGCTCGCCACACTCTAGTCGACAAAAAACCCGGTTTCCGCAAGGATTTCCGCGCGATCTTCCACGGTGTTGATCCCCGGCTGGTGAGTTTCATCGGGATCGAGAGGGTCGAGGAGCCGCAGCCGCCATTGCCGTCAGCGGCTACGTGACGGGCATATCGCTCCAACAATCGGCACGAAAGGATCAAGGCGCATGCTTTTAAACGGTCAATAGCTAAAAAATTCGCGTATCTCTCCATGGGTAGTCACGCCCGCGGTAACATGAAGAGATTTTGTCGCTCTGGTCGCGGCGCCTCTGCCGCGCATAGTAACACCATCACGCGCTACAATAAACTTCGTGTCCTGGATGGTGATCGGCATCCGCCGCACTAGCTGGAACAGTAGAGCTTGTTTTCAATGTCAGCATATCGAGGCAGTCGCCCTCGGTGATCCCCTCGACATTACAGACCTCGACGCTATCTTTGAAGATAGCATTCGTCAGTTTCTTGGTTACAAAGTCGTGACAGCTCGTGCTGATGGGCGCATCTGAGGGAAACGACACCACACTAGTGCACCGAATCAGACGGATGGTTCGCCGCCCATCGGCTCGATACCGCTCTCCGGCCTGTCCTCACAGGGATGGGCTGAATCATGTGACTGAATCTGAGCGCTAGCCTTCATGCTGCTCTGCGACCGTGCGCGCACGTTATCTATGCTTAATGAAATTGGCTGTCCGATTGCACTTTAATGAATACGGTATCTTGTTTGGTTACTTACCATAATCGCAAACCAGCATATTGACATCGTTGGTATATTGTCCATAGCCGTTTTATTTATGATAGTTTTGGTGACTCTGCCTGTTATCTCCAATTTGAATAATTTCTTCACCATGCGCTCCTTGAGATATACAATATTAGTGCCAAAAGGCATATACTTCCTACGCGTAGGTGCTTAAATGCCATGGTAATCTCCCCCTGATCAGGCGCTTTCATATAGTATGTGGCTTTCGAAGACTAATTCCGTTTGGCGGCGCCGGCCGTCGCTCGCTTTGTTGCTGCCCTGCGCTCTTGGCGCATAAGCCCATGGGGAGCGGCTTGTTCCCACGGTCCTACCCGACTTGGATCCGGGCCGGCTGCCCGAGCTGTGGGGCCTTGATGAGAACGTATGGTGAACCCACATGTTCGCCTCGTTTGCCCCGGAGCCCCGCTGATGCCGGAAATCGTTGCCGATCCGCCTGCGTCGTCCTGTAATCGCCTGTATCCCAGGCCTCGATTTCCTGGAACTCAACAACTTGGTCCTGATCCCTTGTCGCCTCGCGCGCGCGACGCGCGCGGGCGGTTTGCGAAGGGAAGCTCCGGCAATCCGCGCGGCCGGCCGCGCGGCATTCCCAATCCCAAGCGGCGCGAGCCCGATCTTGCGGCTCGGCCGCTGAGCGCAGGCGCTGTCGGATCTCATAGACCGCAAGCCGCAACTGTTGCGGCCCCTCGCCGAGCAACTCTTGCCGCCGCCGCTCGCAGCCATCGGCCCGGCGGCGCGTCTCGGGATCGACCTGTCGTCGTTGCGGACGTTCGAGGATCTTCGGCAAGTGCTGTCCGCCGTGCTGGCGGCCGTTGCGCGCGGCGAGATCGCACCCGCCGAGGCCGCGCATATCGCGGAGCGGGCGGATGCCCGGCTGCGCGCGGCCCGCCGCCTCGCACAAATGGAGCCGCCGGCCGGCGCATGAAACCGGTCCGGTTCGGACCCCGCGCGGATAGGATGCCTTCTCCCGGTCGCCTATTCCGCGGCGCTGCGCCTGTGCGAGAACCCCTGCTCCTGGCTGGCGATGCGACTTCCAGCCAGTCGTGGGGCATAAGTTCAATTTCCGCGCCCGCCCATGCCGCATGCTGGCCCGAACAACAGGCCAATTACCAGGGCGCAAACTATGGTTGGCAGCGGTATCTCGCAGCCCTGGAGCGGATGGCCGCAAAGCTTGACTAACCGGATGTACAGAGATGCTTGGAAGAAAAAACTATACGCAGCAAGAAATCGCCAACGGGCGGGCAATGGTCGAGGCAGACCTTCGCGCTTACAGGTCTCTCCCTGCCCCTACGAGGACGCCGGAGTTTGAAGCTATCTTTTTCAACCGCGCCGTCCTCCTGCTCGACTATATGTTCGTACACCGCCTTACGGGCATCGAGGGTAAGGACGGCAAACCGATGACGAGCCCGGTCCCGCCTCCATTTCCTTTATCAGCGGCGCTTTCCGGGTGACGTCTCGGTCCAAAATAACAGCTACCGCCCGCGAGTGCGCTTCCCTTATTGGGCCGGGGGTGTAAGTCTTGCCGCTCTTAAGCCTGGGGGTCCTCCGATGAAGATATCCGGCACTCGCTCTCAAATCGTTGCCCTGCCTGCCGACGAGCCGCTTGCCGACGCGGCCGAAAACCCGAACGCAACCCGGCCGATCGTCACCTTGGAGGTTGAAACCGACGAGGGTGTTGTCGGTGTCGGAGTGACGTATTTCGGCGGCTCGCTGACCGGCACGTTACGAAGCGCGGTCGACGAACTCGGCGGATTGATCGTTGGCGACGATCCGTTTCGCGTCGAGCCGGTGGTCGCGAAATTGCGCGCCGCCGCCGGTTCGGCCGGGCCCGGCGGCATCTTCCATCTTGCGCTGTCGGCACTCGACATGGCGCTGTGGGATATCCGTGGGAAGGCATTGAACCAGCCGCTGTGGAAGCTGCTCGGCGGCGCGCGCGACCGGGTGCCGACCTACGCGAGCGGCGCCTTGATGCGGGGGCTGTCACTCGACCGGGTCGTCACCGCTGCCGGGCGCCTGAAAGAAAAAGGCTTCCGTGAAATGAAGACGCAGCTGGCGCTGCCGGGCGAGACCACACCCGCCAAAGAGGTCGAGCGCATGCGGCGGGTGCGTGAGGCGATCGGGCCCGACATCAAACTGATGTGCGACATCAACCAGCGCTGGCGCGTCGAGCAGGCTATCGATATCGGCCGCCGCGTCGAGGACGCCGGGGTCGGCCTGTTCTGGCTCGAGGACGTTACGACCGCGGACGACTATCCGGGGCTTGCGCGGGTCACCGCCGCGCTGTCGACGCCGGTTGCCGGGGGTGAGTATGTCTGGGGGATCGTTCCTTTCCGCCACATGGTCGAAGCCCGCTCGGTCGATATCGTGATGATCGACTTGGTGCGGGTCGGCGGAATCACACAATGGATGAAGGTCGCCGGCATGGCCGAGGCGTTCAACCTGCCGGTCGTCAGCCACCTGATCCCCGAGGTCCACGTTCACCTGATCGGGGCAATCCCGAACGGGCTGACGGTCGAATACATGCCGTGGCTGATGCGACTTTTCGAGGAGGTCCCGCAGCCGCAGAACGGCGAGCTCGCGATGCCGACCACGCCTGGTCTCGGGCTCAAATTCGATCAGGCGACGGTCGATCGCTATCGCGCCGCCTAAAATCAGGACCTCCGGTACTCCGATGAAAATCTCCCACATCCGCTCGCAGATTCTGGTCCTTCCGGAAGCGGATCCGCTCGCCAATTCGCCGGAAAACCCCAATGCCGCGCGGCCGATCGTGATCGTGCAGATGGGCACCGACGACGGCATCGAAGGACTTGCCGTGACCTTCTACGGCGGTGCGATGACCCGCAGCCTGAAAGCCGCCGTCGATGACCTCGGAGCGCTGACGATCGGAGAAGACCCGCTTCGCCGCGAAGCAATCATCGCGAAATTGCGCGCCGCGGCGGGCGGATCGGGGCCGGGAGGGATGTTCACGCTGGCGACCGCAGCGATCGACATCGCGCTGTGGGACATCCGCGGCAAGGCGCTCAACCAACCCTTGTGGAAGCTGCTCGGCGGAACGCGCGACCGCGTTGCGACTTATGCGAGCGGCTCGCTGCGCCGCACACTCACGCTTAACGAGGTTGTGAGCGCGGCCGGAAGGCTCAAGGAGAAGGGCTTCCGCGAGGCCAAGATGCAGCTCGCGCTGCCCGACCCGACGACGCCAACCCAGGAGGTCGAGCGGGCGAAGGTGGTTCGGCAGGCGCTCGGGCCCGACATCAAGCTGATGTGCGACATCAATCAACGCTGGCGGCCCGAAGAGGCGATCGACATCGGGCGCCGGGTCGAGGACGCGGGGGTTGGGTTTTTTTGGCTCGAGGACGTGACGACACACGATGATTATGCCGGCCTCGCGCGGGTCAACGCCGCTCTGGCGACCCCAATCTGCGGCGGCGAATTGGTCTACGGTATCGTGCCCTTCCGCCACATGATCGAGACGCGCTCGGTCGACTACGTCATGATCGACCTGATCCGGGTCGGTGGGATCACCCAATGGATGAAGGTCGCCGGCATGGCGGAGGCCTTCAACCTCCCGGTGGTCAGCCGCGTCATTCCGGAAATTCACGCCCACCTCGTCGCGGCGGTCCCCAATGGTCTGACTGTCGAATACATGGGCTGGATGCTGAGACTGTTCGAAGGCACCGCCGCTTTCGAAAGTGGTGAACTGGTCTTGTCCGATCGGCCGGGGCTCGGCCTCAACTTCAACCAGGAGACGATAAACCGGTTTGGAGCGGCCTGATGAAAATTTCGAGCATCCAGACCGGCATCGTCGCGCTGCCGAACGACGAGCCGCTCGCCGGCTTTTCCGAAAACCCAAATGCCACGAACCCGATCGTCACTGTGCGGGTGCGCACCGAGGACGGTCTGGAAGGGTTGGGTGTGACCTATTTTGGCGGCGCGCTGACCCGCAGCTTGCGGCGAGCGGTCGAGGAACTCGGAGCACTGGCAATCGGCGAAGATCCACTGTGCGTCGAGGCGGTGGCCGCGAAACTCTGCGCGGCGGCCGGCGGCTCCGGTCCGGCGGGGATCTTTACGATGGCGCTGTCCGCTATCGATGTCGCGCTCTGGGACATCAAGGGCAAAGCGCTCGGCCTGCCGCTGTGGAAGCTCTTGGGCGGCGGTCGCGACCGCATTGCAACCTATGCGAGCGGCGCGTTGCGGCGCGGCCTCAAGCTCGAAGAAGCGGTCACCGCCGCGGGGAGGCTACGCGAGAAAGGTCATCGCCAGACCAAGATGCAACTCGGGTTGCCCGGCGTCACCTCGCCGGCGCGCGAGGTTGAGCAGGCTCGCCTGATCCGCGAGGCGGTCGGCCCCGACATGGATCTGATGTGCGACATCAATCAGCGCTGGCGGGTCGAGCAGGCGATCGACATCGGCAAGCGGGTGGAAGACGCCGGTGTCGGCCTCTATTGGCTCGAGGACGTCACGGCCCAGGACGATTACGCCGGTCTGGCGCGAGTCGCGGAAGCATTGGCGACGCCCGTTGCCGGCGGCGAATATCTCTACGGCATCGCGCCGTTCCGTCACATGCTCGAAGCCCGCTCGGTTGATATCGTTATGATCGACCAGGTGCGCTCCGGCGGCATTACCCCGTGGCTCAAGATCGCCGCCATGGCCGAGGCCTTCAATCTACCAGTCGTCAGTCACGGTGTGCCCGAAATCCACGTTCATCTCGTCGGCGCGATCCCCAACGGGCTTACCGTCGAGTACATGCCCCGCCTCTTCCATCTTTGGGAGGAGGTCCCCGTTCCGATCAACGGCGAGCTGGCAATGCCCACCGCGCCCGGCCTCGGGCTCAGCTTCAACGAGGAGACGATCAGGCGATTCGGTCTCGACTGAGGCGAGGTTCAACCTGCCGCGGCGACGATACGGAGTTGGTGGAAGCCGCGCTCCAGATCCTCAATCAAGTCCTGTGGGTCTTCGAGGCCGATGTGGAGGCGCAGGGTGGGCCCTTCTGGCTCCCAACGCGTCGCGGTGCGGCCGCGCGCCGGATTGGTCGGCAAGATCAGGCTCTCATAGCCGCCCCAGCTCGATCCAATCCCAAACAAGTCTAGGGCGTCGATCATCGCATAGACGGCCGCTTTGGATGCCGGCTTGAGTACGACACCCAACAACCCGCTGGCGCCGAGAAAGTCGCGCTTCCACAATTCGTGACCCGCGTCTTCCGGCAAAGCGGGGTATAGCACCCTTGAGACCTCGGCTCGGGCCTGCAGCCAGCGCGCTACGGCAAGCGCATTCTTCTCGTGCCGTTCGAGCCGAACCGATAACGTGCGCAGCCCGCGCAATGCAAAATAGGCGTCATCGGGACCGGCGCAATGGCCGAGATCGGCCGCCATCGTGCGCACCGGCAGGTACATTTCTTCGGTCGTAACGACCGCCCCGAGGATCACGTCGGAGTGGCCGACGATGTATTTGGTCGCCGCGTGGATCGAAACGTCGACCCCGTGTTCGAAGGAACGGAACAGGTAGGGCGAGGCCCAGGTGTTGTCCATCAATACCTTGGCGCCGGCATCGTGCGCCGCCGCGGCAATCGCCGGCACGTCCTGCACCTCGAAGGTCAGCGATCCCGGGGATTCGACGTAGACTACTCGGGTGTTGGGCCGCATGAGTAGGGCAATCTCTTCCCCGATCAGCGGGTCGTAATAGGTCGTCTCGACACCGCAGCGCGTCAGTACCCTTTCGCAAAAATTTCGCGCCGGGCCGTAACATGAATCCACCATCAAGACATGGTCGCCGCATTTGAGGCAGGCCTGCAGCGGCGCCGTGATGGCCGCAAGGCCCGACGACATCAGCATCGCGCGATAGCCGCCCTCGATGGCAGCGATCGCCTCCTCGAGCGCGAAAGTCGTCGGTGTGCCCAATAGTCCGTAGCGAACGATGTCGAAACGCTTGCTCGGGTCTCGTCTGGCTTCCCACTCCGCCATATTTGCCGAAAGGATCGTCGAGGCATGATAAACTGGTGGGTTGACAGCACCGTTATGCGCCTCCGGATGACGTCCGAGATGGGCCAGGAGAGTATCCTTGCGATATTTTCGGCCGCTGTTTTCGCTCTTCATAAAGGTACACTCCGTAATACGGGCGCTCGACATTCGAAACTACATCGATTTGTGCGAGACAAGCAAAATGGCAGATCGTGTGGAATTATATGGCGATGGAGACGGTGCACTCGCCTTGAAATCTCCGCCGTATAGGCCGAGACTCCGATCTCACGTCCGCCAGGAAGAAAAGGAGGTGCGCTGGTGAGACCGGGTATTCTGGCCATCCTGATGATCGCTTTGGGGGCATGCTCAAGTTCGACCCCGGCTCCCCCTTCCGATCCGACGGCCTCTGCGGCAATCGTGAAAAAGGACTGCTCGGACCCGAAATGGCAGGAAGAGAACCTCGGGCTCTGGTATTCGGTCTGCCGCCAGCCACTGCGCTGGTGACGGCGGACCACCCAGTCAAAATTTCTTGAAACATTCTTTGCCGTTCGCCTTCAAGAGTTGGCAATCAACTACGACAACCCCTGCATTAGGTGCAATCTGGATCGCAAAGCTTCTGCCGTCTTTGCAGCGCACGCTCCAATACGCAAAACCTTTCGCCTTGCCGGTCGTAGTTACACCCATCGGGAACGCCTCCGTTCCCACGCAGTTTTGGCCGACGTTATGCGCAATCGTGGTTGCTTGCTCGGCCGCTGGCATGGAAAGCAAGCGATCATTGACCCGATTTCCCGACCCCCCCTTCTGAGCGGCGGTCGGGCCGGCGGCGATCAGCGCCGTGAGCAGCAACATCACCCGCCTCATCGCTCTATTCACGTGCCCGGCGGAATGACCGGCAATACGAGGTGCGACGGGTGCGCGGCATCGACAAAAATCCGATTGTGGGCAATACGCGGATGCTCCATCGCGCCTTCTGGTTCGCCCGAATTAGGGTTGACATCGAAATGCGGGAAGTTGCTGCTCGAGATGTCGAGACGCAACTGGTGGCCGCGGCTGAACAGGTTGCCTACCGGGAACAGTTCGATCATGATCGCATACACCTTGCCCGGCACCATCAGCGACGGCTGCTCCCAGCTGTCTCGATAACGGCAGCGAAGGATGCCTTCGGTCAGGTTCATTGCAAAACCCTTCGGGTAATCCTCGTTGGGCGGATGTACATCGATCAGCTTTGCCGTGAAATCCGTATCGGGGCAGTTGCAGGCGATCCACAGCTGGACCGTGACGGGTCCGGTGACCTCCAGGTCGCGATCGAGCGGCGGTGTCGCGAAAACCACGACATCGGCACGCTCGGCGAGAGGTCGGAACGGCTCGCGCGCGCCGAACACGGTGGGTCCTTCGCGCCGGTCGTAGGCGCCGCCGCGCATGATCGGCTCGCCTGAGCTGAGGGCGCCTCCGATCGTCGGCACCGGGTTGCGCGGATCGTACACGCATTCACGCGGTCGCGCGCCACCAAACGGCATTCCCCGGCCGAGGCTGCGATCGGAATGCAGGTAAAACTTCGTCCACTCGGTCTGCGGCAACGGCCAGTCCGCGGCCGCCCGCCACCTTCCACCATGGTCGAGCCGACCCGCGGCGTTGCGTCGCCCCGATCCGCCGCCCATCACGAAGACCCGCACAGCCGGCTCCGTCTCGGCGCCGTTGGCGACACCCTTGAGCCAGCGGTCGAACCAGCGCCGGCGCAGTATGAAGAAATCCTCGGCGAGATTGCCGTCGACTGGAGCCGCCGGCCCGAAATCGACATCTCCGGCGTGGGTCAACGACCGGTCGCCATGGGTCCAAGGGCCGAGGATCAGGCGAACCGGGCTGCGCTTTAGCCGCGATAAACCGAGGTAGTTCTCCATCGCTGTCCGCGAACAGGTAATCCTCGTATTCCGGCGCCGCGCTGAGCGGCGAATGGCCCTCGCGCCACGGCATCCGTGCGAACCACTCCTTGATGTCCTGCGCCCTGAGCGCCGCCTTGACTAGGGGCTCCCTGGCGTCGGCCAGGGCGTTATTGTGGGCCCAGGTCGTTTGTTTCAGATCGAAGGCGCCGCCGTGACGGATCCCGCTGCGATAGGCATTGGAGAATCCGCCGCAATCGAGAAATTGTGCCGCCAGACCCGGCGGGTCGAGACAACCGAGGGCCGCTTGGGTGTGCGCCGCGTAAGAGAGGCCGAAAGTGCCGATCCGGCCGTTGCACCAGTTCTGTCGCATCAACCAAGCAAGCGAGTCGTAGCCGTCCTCGGCCTCGCTGAGGTATTTCGTAAAACGGCCTCCCGATTTATAGCGGCCGCGGCAGTCCTGATAGACGACGGCATAGCCGTTGCGCACGAAGTACCGGGCGACCGCCGCGCGCGAGCGGGGCGGCGCCACAGCGACGGTGCGCTCTGAGCGGCTCGGCGCGGATTTGTCGTATGGCGTGCGCTC
>Ga0210410_10006571_pt1 | contig 10103 bp, 8 predicted proteins | sample IncBWC4MmetaG_FD_161058 | JGI IMG/M metagenome (GOLD analysis project Ga0210410, IMG submission 161058) | Forest soil microbial communities from Barre Woods Harvard Forest LTER site, Petersham, Massachusetts, United States - Inc-BW-C-4-M | ecosystem: Environmental > Terrestrial > Soil >... | reverse complement strand
GAGATCGAAAACCGTAACCCGGTTCGGATTGCGGCGCGCGATGTACAATCGACGGCCGGCCGAGTCGGCATAAACGTAGTCGAACGCGCCCGCGCCTCCGACTTTCTCTGTCTTCAGAGCCGCTCCGACGGCCACGTCATCTAGATGCATGACGATCGTTGGGAGGCCCAGCACTGGAACCGCTCGCCTGGAAATCTGTACAGCGCTTCGTAGAAGATGACGCTCAATGGTTCGAAGGGCTATCGTATTTCCCTGGTGTGTGACAAAGTGATTCCGCCGGTCACGGTTCCCGCCGATTCGACCTATGTCAAGCGATTCAAGATTCAGAGCGACATCTTGACCAAGTTCTGGGGACGTCCGATTTTCCTGGGCGCGACGGTTCTGCTTCCGCGCGATTACGACAAGTCCAATATTTCTTGCCCGGTGCTGTATGAGCAGGGACACTTTTCGCTCACCGCGCCGATGCGCTTCGATGCGCCCGACAAGGATTTCTACAACCAATGGACGCGCGACGATTTTCCGCGCATGATCGTCGTCACCATGCACCATCCTAATCCATATTTTGATGATTCCTACGCGGTGAACTCGGTCAACGTGGGTCCGTATGGCGACGCGTGCATGAAGGAACTGATTCCGGAAATCGAAAGGCGCTTCCGCATTATCCGGCAGCCGTGGGCGCGGCTGCTTTCAGGTGGTTCCACGGGCGGATGGGAGTCGCTGGCGCTGCAAATCTATCACCCGGATTTCTTCGGCGGAACATGGTCATATAGCCCGGATTCCGTCGATTTTTCGGATGTCGAGGGCGTCGATGTGTATCACGACAAGAACGCGTTCTATAAAGAATTCGAGTGGCGCCGCGTCCCCACCATCAACAGCCGCGAGATCAACGGGCAGATTCGCCAGACCGCTGAAGAGCGCAATCGATTCGAGCTGGTCAACGGGACGCATGGCCGGTCCGGCGAACAACTTGATATATGGTCCGCCGTGTTTGGGCCGCTGGGCGAAGACGGATTTTTCGATCCTCTATGGGACAAAAAGACCGACGCGATGAATTCGCGAGTGGCGGAATATTGGAAGGAAAACTTCGATCTTCGGAATCATCTGGAAAAGAACTGGTCGACGCTGGGACCGAAGCTGCAGGATAAAGTCCGCGTCTACGTGGGCGACGCTGACAATTTTTTATTGAACAACGGCACGCGCAAGTTGCAGGACTGGATGAAGAAAACTGAAAGTCCACACTACGAAGGCTTTTTCATGTACGGAGCCGCGAAGGGGCACTGCTATAGCGGTCCTGTTTCGAGCGCGGACCGGCTGAAGGAAATGGCCGAGCACGTATTGGGTCACATGCCGGCCGATACGATCGCAGGTTGGTGAAATAGATATCCGCAGATAAACGCAGATGAACGCCGATTAAAAATTGGATCGGCGTTTATCTGTGTTCATCAGCGGCCATTTGCTCAGACCGTGTCCAGCGCATGTTCGAAGTCGGCCAGTAGATCCCGCCAATCTTCGATTCCCACCGACACGCGCACGAGCCCATCTGTGATTCCCGCATCGGCAAATTGCTGCTCGGTGAATCCGGAATGCGTGGTGGTCTTCGGATGACACACCAGCGTTTCCACGCCTCCCAGCGAAACCGCGTTTCGCGCCAGCCGCAAGTTGCGCAGAAATTCGAAAGCCGCTCTCTTTCCCCCGCGCAATTCAAGTGAAAACATTGCGCCTGGAAAATCGCACTGTGCCTGATAAATCCGCACTTGCCCAGGATCTTTGAGTAATGTCGGATACAGCACCGCCTTCACCTTGGGATTGTGCGCCAGCGGCTCGGCGATTCGTTGGGCGTTCTTGCTGGCGCGATTCATCCTTAGACCGACCGTGGGCAGACGCGTGTCGAGCATCCAGCATTCATCCGGCTGTAAAATATTGCCGAACAATCCGCGCAAGGAGCGCATCTTCTTCAATAATTCGCGATCGGTGGCCAGCGCGAGTCCACCAATTAGATCGCTGAAGCCAGAAAGATATTTCGTCGCCGAATATAAAACCATATCCGCGCCCAACTGCAGCGGGTGCTGAAACGCCGGACCCAGCATGGTGTTATCCACCATCACAATCGGTTTTTCGCCGCGCGCTTCCGCCGCCACATCCGCCGCACGCTTGATATCGGTCATGATCACGGTCGGATTCGCCGGTGTCTCGATCAGCACCACGCGCAGGTTTTTCGTTTCACGAATGATTTCATCGATGCGATCGGTCTGCCCCGCCGGCGCCGCGATCCCATTGACTCCCCAGCCCGCTAGAAAATTCTCGATCAGTTTTTGCGTTCCGCCGTAAACCGGCACGGTATAGACCACCGTATCGCCCGGCTTTACGAAGGCAAACAGCGCCGTCATGATCGCGGCCATTCCGGAGTTGAACACCAGCGCGGCGTGCGCCCCGGCTTCCAGCGGGACAACTTGCTCTTCCAGAATCTCCGCGTTCGGATGGTTGAAGCGCGAATACACCAGATCGATCTGCTCACCCGCCTCCGGCGTAGCGCGTCCAGCCATGATGTCGAAAGCGCGCTCGGCCGCTTCGGGACTGGAAAATACGTAAGTCGAACTCCGGAACACCGCCGGTCTGGCGGAGCCAACCGAAAGCGTCGGGTCGAATCCGCGGGTCAGGACTTCCGTGGGAGGACGAAGGAGAGTTTTGTAGTCGGCCATCACTTCGAGTGTACTGCGCGGCGCAGCGTGCTAGCCGGCATCGCTCGGACGGGAATCGCATATCGGTCTGCGCGATGGCATCACAACAACTTACGAGTGGTATAAGACATACACGCCGATTCACGTTTATTGAACTTTGTTAACAGCGAAACCGGCCAGACTTGCGTACCGTCCAAACAAATGAGTACTCGCGTCCCAAAGAGTTGAGGTGTTTATGAGGTTTCATCGCCGGTACGCGGGTTCCGCGGCAGTCGTTGCAATATTCCTGGCACTCTCATTGCGCGTTTCGGCGCAACCCAGCCGGATCAGCCGCGCTATCGACAAAAGCCAGCGCGTCACTCTTGCCGGTCACGTGCATCCCAAAGCGCTCCTTGAAAACGACCAGGGGCGCGTCTCGCCGTCGCTCGAGCTTTCTTTTGTGACGCTGGCATTGGCGCCTTCGGCGAGCCAGAAAGCGGACCTCAGTCAGCTTCTTATCGAACAGCAGACCACGGGCTCACCCAACTATCACCGCTGGCTCACGCCCGAACAATACGCGGATCGTTTCGGCGCGAGCGCGTCCGATATCGGCAATATCACCACGTGGCTTCAATCCGAAGGACTCACCGTGACCTCCGTCGCACGTGGACGGAACTGGATCGCAGTGAATGGAACGGCGGCTCAAGTCGAAGCGGCTTTCAAGACCGAATTACATCACTACCTGGCGAACGGCGAAATGCACTTCGCCAACGCCACCGATCCGTCCATCCCCGCCGCACTCGATGGGATGGTTCACGCGATTCGCGGATTGAACGATTTCCGAATGAAACCGGCGCGCAGGCAGAAAAATCCAAATAACACCACTCCCGACTACACGTCAACGCACGGCAATCATTATCTTGCGCCCAACGATCTGGCCACTATCTACAACATCAGCGCGCTGTACAATTCCGGATTCGACGGGACCGGCCAGACTCTTGTCGTTGCAGGGCAAACCCAGATCGACCTCACCGACATCCAGCAATTCCGAACGAAATTCAACCTCTCCGCGAACGATCCAAAGATTGTCTTAGTCCCTGGTTCACGCGATCCGGGCACAGTGAACGGAGATCTGGGAGAGGCCGATCTGGATCTGGAATGGTCCGGCGCCGTGGCGCGCAACGCGACCATTCTGTACGTGTATGCCTACGATGTAATGACCGCCGTCCAATATGTCATCGATCAGAATCTCGCACCGGTCCTCAGTTTGAGCTACGGCAGTTGCGAGCCGGAGACGGCGGCTTCTGACGCCGCGGCCATGCAATCCTGGGCGCAGCAAGGGAATGCGCAAGGGATCACGTGGTTTTCCGCCTCGGGCGATTCCGGCGGCGCGGATTGCGACGACGCGCGAAATCCCGGTCTCGCGGTCGACCTTCCCGGGAGCATTCCCGAAGTAACCTCGGTCGGCGGCACCGAATTCTCCGAGGGGAGCGGCCAATACTGGAATGCCGCTACCGACGCGAACGGCGCATCCGTGCTTTCCTATATTCCGGAGATTGCCTGGAACGACAGCGCGATCGACGGGTCACCATCTGCCTCAGGCGGCGGCGCAAGCATTTTCTTCACCAAGCCTGCGTGGCAAACCGGCCCGGGCGTGCCCAGTGACAACGCCAGACACGTTCCCGACGTTTCGATGAGCGCGTCCGCCGACCACGATGGATACCTGGTTTACACCGGCGGCAGCCAGTCTGTTTACGGGGGAACATCGGTTCCTACTCCTGTATTCGCAGGACTCGCCGCCGTGCTGAACCAATATCTGGTTTCGAAAGGGCAGCAATCGACTGCGGGATTGGGGAACATGAATCCGCAGCTGTATTCGCTTGCGCAGTCCTCTCCCGCGATCTTCCACGACATCACCAGTGGCAACAACATCGTCACCGTGAGCTGCGGACGCCGCGTAATCACGTGCGCGAACACCCCGGTCGGCTACAACGCTAGCGCCGGCTACGATCAGGCGACCGGGCTCGGCTCCGTCGATGCCTATCTGCTGGTCACCGGGTGGACCGCATCTGGGTCCTCCTCCAGGCCCGAGACCACATTGACGCTGCTTTCAAATCTAAGCACCGTGGGACCGACTGATACCGTGTACCTGACCGCGACCGTAACCGTAACCGGCAGCACTACGCCGACGGGAGCCGTGACATTTTCCGCGGCCGGGGTTCAGATCGGATCGGCGACTCTGACCGGTTCGGCAGGCAAGGCGACCGCCACGCTCGCTGTGAAGGGATCGACACTCCCACTGGGTTCGGCAACCATAAACGCGGCAGTGAACGGCCTCAACGACTCGCTTCTTATCAGTGTGGCGTCCGCCAGTTTGAGCGCTGCGACCCCGGCGCTCAATGCGCTCACCAACGCTGCGTCCTATCAGCAGACGTTCGCTCCCGGAGCCATCATGACGCTGTGGGGCACCCAGCTCGCGAATTCCACACAGACCGCGAGCAGTGTTCCACTGCCGGTAAACATGTCAGGCGTCGCCGTCCTGATCAATGGAGTGGCCGCGCCGCTGTATTATGTTTCGACGGGTCTGGCGAACGTCCAGATTCCCTATGAAACCGCAGCCGGTTCGGCGACCGTGAGCATCAACAACAACGGACAGGTTTCCACGCGAACGTTCACCGTCACCGCGTCGGGCCCCGGAATCTTCGCCGATCAGAACGGCACCGTCGTGCCCTTCCCCACCGCGGCGCGCGGACAGGAGATCGCGATCTATATCACCGGCACAGGCGCGGTTTCACCCGCTGTTTCCACCGGAGCCGCTCCGGCTGCGGCAACGGCGCTCTCGGATCTGCCCAAGCCATCTCAATTCGTAACCGTCGCGGTAGGCCACGCGCCGGCCACCATCGACTTCATTGGGATCACTCCTGGATTGGTTGGCGTGATGCAGCTCAATTTCACGATCCCGTTGGGCGTAAGCCCCGGGGCGCAGTCTGTAGTGGTCACCGTTGGCGGAATTCCCAGCGCCGCTGCGACAGTCAACATCACGAACTGAAGACAAGGTTTTTCCTTTGCGTCTTTGCGTGAAATGCTTTACGTCGGAATCACCGCGCTCGGATCTGCAAAGCTCGACACATCTTCGTCGATCAGAATGGTCACGCCTCCAAAGGTGCGGCTGACGGATGCTGGACACTGCCAGAGGTCTGCAAATTCGATTCCCGAATCCGACGGCTTTGAAGTGTTGATGTTGAAATCCGCCGTTACGCCGCCGACGATCCAGAAGCGGGGCGAGGCGGAACTTGAGCTTGGCAACCCCGCCAGTGTCGCCGTGCGAACGTCCGCGGCATTGTGTTTGTGGCAATAGACTCCGGGACTGAACCCCGCGCTAACTAGCTTCGCGACCCATGCGCTAATATACTCGCCCATCGCAGCGGGAAATACGTCGCATCGTTCTACATCCAGGTAAACATATGTGTCCGCGGCAAATCCATCCGCCGCGAGTTTTGAACTGGCATCTTCCGCGTCGATTTGCCCTTGTCCAGCGGTCAGCACGTTATTCGCACATTTGGATGCTCCCACCACCTGCTGCCCCACATACACCGGGAGAACATTCCAGCCCATGTCATCCAGTGTCGCCCGCTTCCCCATCCAACCCGGATCGTGGTGGCAAGGAGCCTTAATGTAATACGCCACGAACAAATACGGTGACGCTGCTTTCCACTTGCTCATGGTCGAATCGCCCGGATACATCGATGTATCGAAGCCGGGAAAACTTCCTGTGGGCGCGGGGGGCGGCGAAAGGGACATAATTTGCTCCTGGTATGTCCACAATACAGCCAATCTCGGAGGCAGTAAACCTGAATAACCGGAAAATGCTTGAAATTAATCGAGTAATTATTTCGCGTCGCTTGAAGGTTTCGCGAATCGAGTGTCGTCCACTGGCGCGTTACTCTGCACGTCTTTGATCTGGATGGTGAAGCGTCCATTGGGACGCGAAAGCGTCCAACGGTAGGGGATCTTCACGCCGTCTGCGTCACGATAATCCGCGTAATCGATCTGCGTAGGATTTCGCCCTATCGGCGTGTCGGCGAAGCGAATCATGCGTTGCAGCAATCCCGATTTTTTGTCGAAATAGAGACGTACTGCCGGAAGGCCTGGCCCCGAACCATTCAGCGTTTCACACTCGACGCCGTTGATAGTCTCGGGACGCCCGCGACGAACCTGCTGGAACATATACTTCACGCGGAGCGCCAGATAAAACTCGGCGTCCAGGCTCGACGCGCCAGATTCCGGAGCGGACATATCTCGCGCAGGCCGGCCCGAGTTCCCCATCCATCCCGCGGCGCCGTCGAACGCAGTGAAGCTTTCGCCGTTTCCGGAATGCGTGATCGTAATGCGTTTGTTGGGAGCCTTCGTGAACACCTCGATCGGATTGTCCGTGCCGCCCGCGTGAATCGAACCTTTCATCACACGGCTGGTGATCTTCTGGATGGCATCGGCGCCTCCCATGCCCGCAACGTATTTCTGGAGGACGTCATCGGCCGTCGGAGCCGCGCCCGCCGCAGCCGGAGCGGCAGGTGTCTCGGCACGCGCCGGCGTATCAGTTTCCAGCACCGGCGGGACCGCCGTCGGACGCTCGTGACCGTTATGGCAGGAATAGCAACTGACTTGCAGCCTTCCGTTGAAGCTGGCCTTGTTGATGGACAGCGTCATGGTGATCATCTCTCGGGCAGTTTTCTTGGCCGGTTTATCGTCCGCATCCGGCTTGCCTTGCACATGGCAGAAGGCGCACTCCACACCCAGGGACGCGGCGATGAACTGCATCGCCGGAACCAGTTGATCCGTGGGCGTGCCTTTGAGAACCGTGATGTTCTTGTACGTCTGCTCGGCCATGGATTGCGCGCCCAGCGGCAGCACTGCCGCTATCGCCGTGAAAATCAACGCTTTGAGTGACTGCCGCAGCATGTGAAGATCTCCTTTTCTTGTGTGCATCATGAATTGTACCGAAACCATGCGTCCCCGGTGCACGCGTCAGCCGTATATTACTTAGACGTCCCTTGCTGCGCTGCTTAACATTAGTGATTCTCGCGGTCTGCTCCGTCGCTCAGAGCCTGTCTCCCATCCGCGTCGACGTGCGCCTGGTGACGGCATCGTTTAGTGTGCGAAACAGCCGGGGCGCGCTGATTCCCGATCTGACCAAGGAAGATCTCGAAATTGTTGACGACGGCGTCCCGCAATCGATTTCTTTCTTTTCCCGAAGCCTCGACGTGCCCCTAAGTCTCGCCCTGGTCGTCGATGCCAGCAGCAGCCAGCAACACATGATGAAGAAGCACGAACATGATCTGAAGCGATTCCTGAAGGACGTCCTCGCACCGCGCGACCAAGCGTTTCTGCTTTGCTTTGGCAACCATCTGCGCGTTGCTCAGGACTTCTCCAATTCGCCCGACGATCTGATGGACGGCTTGAAGCGCTTCGAACATGAAAAGAATCGCGCGGAGATGGCCGAAATCGGTCCGCCTGAGCTCCGCTTTGCCGGCACCGCGTTTTATGACGCGCTGTACCATTCCACCGAAAAGCTGGGTAGCGAGGAACGCGGCCGAAGGGCCATGATCGTCTTCAGCGACGGCGAAGACAATTCCAGCGCGCATCACATGTTGGACGTGATCGAGGCCGCCCAAACCGGCGGCGTCGTGATTTTCGGGATCCGCTACACGGAACGCTCGCATGGCCGCCTGACGGCTCGCAACAAATATGGAACTAGCGTTCTGGCCCGGCTGGCGCGCGAGACCGGCGGCGCGGATTTTGACGCCGAAGAGGACGATCTAAAAGATGCGTTCCGTCAGATCGGCGAGCAGCTGCGCTCATCTTATGAGGTCGCCTATCATCCAGCCGGCGTCGCTAATGACGGCTCGTTTCACAAGCTAGTGATCCGGGTTCGGCGGCCCGAATTGGCAGTGAGGGCCAAGACTGGCTACTATTCAAGGCCTTAGGCCTAGTACGCGCTCCATTACTGTCGCGCCTCAACTGGCGGCCGCGCGGAGCCACTTTGAGGCGCGACAGTTATGGAGCGCGTTGGCGTAGTAACGAGGATTCTGCGTCCCTCCCCGATCCCGCCAGCGTATATAGACTTGAGACGGATGTTAGCAGCGCAATCAGCGATGGAGCGCGGACCAGGTTCCAAAGTGTTCGCGGAACTCGTGCGCGAGCATCAGTCGATGGTGTTTAGCATCGCGTGTCATTTTTTGCGCGACCGGTCGCTGGCGGAAGAGATTGCCCAGGACGTGTTCTTGCAGTTGTATCGCAACCTGGAATCTCTCGAAAGCGAAGCTCACGTTGCATTTTGGCTTCGCCGCGTGACCAGTAACCGGTGCGTGGATTATGTCCGGAGGCGGCAGCGGCGGCCGGAAACGAGTTTGGACGATGGCCCGGAACCCAGGAACGTGGAAGCCAGCGGCGATCCGATGCTCAGCCGGAAATTGAGAGCGCTGGTTCAGTCCCTGCCGGAGAAGCCGCGGCTGGTCATGATTCTGCGGTATCAGGAGGATCTGATGCCCGAGGAGATCGCCAGGACGCTTGATATGCCGGTGAGGAGCGTGAAGAGCATCTTGCACCGGTCGCTTGCGATCTTGAGGGAAAAGATGGAGCGCAGTATGGGAGATCCCAGATGATGGACGATTTCGAAAAACAACTTAAGGACGCCTTCCAGCGCCAAGATCCGTCCGCGGATTTCGAATCCCGAGTGCTGGCTGCGGCGTCCCGCGAAAAGCAAAAGCCGCGCTGGCGGCTGACTTTGTGGATGCCGGGCCGTCTGCGATGGGCTGCAGCTTTAGCGATGTCGTTGGTGCTGGCAGCCGTGGTCGTAAGGCAGCGCGAAGTGCACGAGCGTGCCGCCGGAGAAGCCGCCAAAGCCCGTTTGGAGCTCGCGTTGAAGATTACAAGCACCAAGCTCAAGAAAATCCAGGACCAGGTTAACGCTGGACGTCAGGACGAATAATATGAAGAACTCGATTTTGATTGCGTGTTTCGCGCTGCTGCCTATAGCCGCGCAGGAGCTGAAGCTGCCGCCGAATATCGAAAAACTTGCCGCAAAGGCGGAAGAGGTGGTCGACGTCACTATGGATGGAACGCTGCTCCAGCTCGCCGCCCGTTTCCTGTCGGACAAAGACCCCGATGAAGCGCGCGTGAAGAAGCTCGTAGCCGGCCTCAAGGGCATCTACGTCAAGAGCTTCGAATTCGAAAATAAGGGCGAATACCAGGACAGCGACCTCGAGCCGCTGCGTGCGCAGTTGCGTGCTCCCGGATGGTCGCGCATCGTGGGCGTGCGTAGCAAAAAGTCCGGAGACAACGCCGAGGTCTATTTGAAATCGGATAACGGCGGCTTTTCGGGCTTGGCCATCATCTCCGCCGAACCCAGGGAATTGACCATCGTGCAGATTGTCGGCCCGCTCCAAC
>Ga0210410_10006570_pt1 | contig 10103 bp, 8 predicted proteins | sample IncBWC4MmetaG_FD_161058 | JGI IMG/M metagenome (GOLD analysis project Ga0210410, IMG submission 161058) | Forest soil microbial communities from Barre Woods Harvard Forest LTER site, Petersham, Massachusetts, United States - Inc-BW-C-4-M | ecosystem: Environmental > Terrestrial > Soil >... | reverse complement strand
AGAATTTCGGACTTCCGAAGAGCTAAAAGACCTTCGGCGTCACGTTTGTTCGAACTGCGCGAGGACTCTTGGACGCGACTTCTGTTCGAATCGTAGAAGTCAATCCAATACGTTTTTCCCCTCTTGAATACTCCCACGTGCGGCTCCTCTTCTACCCTTTGCCAGCCGCGCGGGGTATTCTACGCAACGCTCGGCTGAATTGCTCGACAATCTACGACTAGGCTCGTGCCTGAAAACGATTTGCCTGAATGAACTTTTGCAACTCGGCGACCTCGAACCGAAGAGCGCGCCCCCTTCACAAATGGAATTCTGCGTTGGTACACCCAGCCGTATAGCGTGGACGTGGAAACGGCGAGAAATGTGGCCGCGTCCTGCACTGTGATGAGTCCTGTCTCAGTTTTTGTATGCATGGGTGTTTTCCTCTTCTGGGCCTGCGGATTCGCAGAATGTTGCTTCTGCCGAAAGAACGGTTTCTAACGGGGGCATCGCCAGGGCGGGGAGACTGACGTCCCCCATGGAGGGTGGCCAAAGCCCCAACCCACGCAATTCCTTTTTTGCTGAGTAGAAGGTGCTGCGCCCGCAGTCTCGCCTCACGTCATCCATTGTTTGAGTTTCTAAACGTCGAAGAATTCCGAGTAGCCGGTTTGCCGTTGAGAAAGCGAATTTGGCGTCCAGAATTTGGCGTCCGATGTCCTGAGTTTGAAACCCTACCCCCAAACACATCGCATTTAGCGTTTCAACGAGACCGCAGTACGCAATCTCTGGCCCGAGAACGTCCTGTAGGGTCAGTTTCTTTTTGTGCAGCCGCCGCTGGAGCAATCCAGACTTTTTCCTGTTCTGAATTTCAAATCGGAGGATTCCGCGCGCCTCCGCAACGGTTTTCTTCTCTGTCTCAAAGATTTCCTTGAACTTGTCGTAAGCACGGATCATCCGGCCATTCTTGCTCCACCATTCGACGCCCCCATAACCATCGGTTGTCCGTCGATGCTTCAAAAAGCCCACCGTACTCAAAGTGTGGATGTAATCTGCCAGGGCTGAACCGACTTGAAAGTTATGGCAATAATCCACGCGCAAATACTCCATGCCGCTTAGTTCTGGGATTTCACCGCTCACGTAATCTGATACGACCTCACGGAGGCGTTTGAGGGGCAATTCAGGATTGGAAACTGTCGCCAGATTGTTTCCATATAGAAGCTTAGGCAGGGAGGCTTCAACACGGAGAATGCCCCCGTCGCCAAAGATTGCGATGCGCGCTTCTGGCCGACTCAGGACATGACTTGTCGCCGTCTGATAGGAGGCAAGCTTCGTATCGAAGTATTTTCGGGTCCGCATTTCCCAAGGATTTCTGCTTTCATCCTTTGGGAAGTACGGTCCCATCTCGGATTTGCCAGCGACGGTATCAAGCATTGATTTCAAAAAACACTCCAGTTTTCCGCAGTCCGGTTTTCTGGACTGATTCCCACGTGTTACTTGGTGCGTGGGAATCAGTTGCCTTCAAAACCCCACACAGCGGCCCGGCAAAATGCGCCGGACCGCGTTTCCCGAAAACCACATCGCCCCCTTCCGACGACGCCCCCGCGCAACCTCAGCGCGGGGACGGTCGGGATGTTTTTGGACCTAAGGGTTGCAGGGGCGATGCCAACCCAAAACAACAGGCCAGTGAGTCCGCAACCCTTGAGGTTCCGGTTGCGCTCCCGCAGAGCCGGATTTAGCGCCACGGACTCACCAGCCATCCCGTTAAACTGTCGTTTCCCCGCGATTTCCCGCGAGATAATTTCTGCAAGCCACCTACCACCCGCTCATCTAGCAACTGGCAGCGCACAGTAAAGCGCTGCATTTGGTTACGTCGTGCGTATGTTCGGCTTCCTTTGCAGACCCCGGCTTTCTAGCAAGTCTTGAAAATAGCGGTAGCCAGGCTATGTGGAAGCATTTCGCCACAAGTCCAAAAGAGGCGACAGAACGCGAACTCAGATTTTTTGGGGAATTTCGTTACGCTCGACGGGAAACAACAAGACTTAGTTCGAGCAAGAGCTCAGGGAACATGGAAAGACCCTGGTCCAAGCGCTTGTAATTGCGATTGCGCCACATACGCTGTGCAACTTCGTTGTGATCGACAGGACCGAGAATTTCCCCGAGCAGGGCTGAAACATTCCTATCGCGGTATCGGCCGGTCGCTCGCTCAACGTAACCGACCAAAAGATATTTCGCGAGCTCCGGGAAGGAATTTACTTCCAGCTTTGCAGCCAGCCGACCGAAAAAAATCCACATGTCATTATGAGACCGGATTTCAGAGATGAGGCTCAGCGGCCAATTGCGCTTCATGTTGGCCTCATCTTTTGCATTCGGATTCTCTAGGGGCATGCATTCGGCATAGTAGTGTTCGAGTGCCGTAGCCGCCTTTTCTAGTGACTGCCTTAGTTTCTGACGCTTGTCGGCTCTACCGAGCGTTCCTTCCCACAATTCGCGTACCTGTGGTGCAAAGCGGATTAGCGCAAGGATCGAAGCCAATATTTCCGGGACACACCCGGCTTGACACAATTCAACGAAGTCGGTCCGCGCTCCTGGCGACGCCAGGCGCTGCTTTTGCTGTTCAGCCCACGCTGCCCACGCTTCTTCGAGCCTAACTCCATCCGGCGTGACAAACTGCCGGAAGGTGTCCCAGGCACTCTGCATGTCCGTGATGCCGGATGTCAGTTGCTCGACATCGCTCATTGCGCGGGGTGATCCAGCCCAATTATGAATTTGTCGCAAAACAATGAGTCACCGACTCAAGCTGTTCGTTCCGTGATAGACAACGTTTGGCGATAGGCAACCGGGTCGTCTCAATTTCCTTGCGATGAGCCCATGTGGGCAGGCGCGTGTGCAACGAGCGAAGGGTTCCGCTCCGTGGCTTGAGTAGGGTACAAAACCCCTTCTGCCCACGTGGGTTTTGTCAAACCGGCGTCCGGATTTGCTGCTAGCGCACATGCGTCTACGCGGTAAGAGGTGGGAAAAGTCGATTCCAGTAAGAACCACGCCCACGTGCGCGCGCGTGTGCGTGCCTACCCCGTTTGTTGATTTCAGTCCCCAAAGTACTTGAACGAACTTTCCCTTTGCGCACGTGCGCAAGTCCATGGGGCTGGGCCAAAGAACCTAATCTCTGAGTACTCGAAAGACGCTGCTACGCACGTGCGTCTAGGCGGTAAGAGATGGGAAAAGCGGATTCCGGTGTGGAGGTGTTCCCTTCGGCTATACACTCACGAAAGTTCCCCTTGAAAGTTCGCTTTTTATTCGCCACAATAATGCCGACCTTGCCATACGCGCGGCAGGCGTCCCTCACGGCGCGAAAGCTGTGGAAAAGCCTTGAACTAAGTTCTGCGAAAACTCGGTGAATATTCAAAAGACTGATAAACTTCAAAGCTTCCCGATGGCTGACGCGAGAACACCAATTGGCATTGACCTTTTCGCCGGTGCCGGTGGCATGTCGCTCGGATTCAAACAAGCAGGATTCGAAATCGTCGCAGCCGTCGACTACGATCCAATTCACTGTGCGACTCATGAATTCAATTTCCCCGACTGCGAAACGATTTGTCGCAGTGTGACGGATATCGACGGCAACTACATCCGCAACAAGGCAAAGCTAGGTAGGCGGGATATCGATGTAGTGTTTGGCGGGGCTCCCTGCCAGGGTTTTAGTCTGATCGGCAAAAGAGCTTTTGACGATCCCAGAAATTCGCTAGTCCATCATTTTGTCCGCTTGGTGGCGGAGCTCCGACCGAAATATTTTGTTTTTGAAAATGTTAGGGGACTTACGATAGGCGAGCACAAACGCTTTCTGGAAGAGATCATCGAAGCTTTTGGGGAGAGGGGATATTTGGTCGAGGAGAAGTTCCAAGTTCTAAATGCGGCAGACTACGGTGTTCCTCAGGATCGACAACGCTTATTTTTGTACGGAGCCAGGCGCGGATTTGCTCTCCCCAAATACCCCGAGCCGACCCACACTAGAGCGAATGGCAAGCCTTCTTTGTTCCGCGAAAGGGAAACTCCCACGGTAATTGAGGCCATCGGAGACCTTCCCGAAGTCGAGGATTTCGATATTTTGCTGGAGCGCGATTGGGTCTACGCAAAATTCGGCAAGCCCAGTTCGTATGCGCGAACGTTGCGACGATCAAACGACGCCCTTAAGGGAAAGTCTCTACTTTCGTCGAGCCTGCGAACAATCCACACCGAATTGTCCATGAAAAGATTCAGAGATACTGCGCCGGGAAGTGTCGAGCCGGTCAGTAGATTTCTAAAGCTCGATCCGAACGGAATATCTAATACGCTGCGAGCTGGCACCGCTAGCGATAGAGGTGCATTCACGTCTCCGCGACCGATTCATCCGTTTTCTCCACGCTGCATCACAGTTCGAGAGGCCGCTAGATTACATTCGTATCCGGATTGGTTTCGTTTCCACGTCACAAAATGGCATGGGTTTCGCCAGATAGGGAATTCGGTACCGCCGTTATTGGCTCAGGCAGTCGCATCGAAGATCATCGCGAAACTGGGTGTACGGATTGGCGAAAAGGAAAAGGTGCATGTCACTGGCTTAGATCTGTTGGAACTAGATATGTCCGGAGCGGCTCTTAGATACGGTGTCGAGTCGACCGTCATTCCACCTAGAACGCGGAAGGTTTACCACGCCCATGCGTAAGGCGTAGATTGGCACGAGAGGCATGGCCTTGCCGAATAAAATCTCGCGACGCGCAAAAGACAAAGAAGGTCAATCAACGATCAAGGGAGAACAAGACGCTACTTCTCAAAAGGAAGCTCGTTATGACGCAGTTGTTTCCGAGCTTTTCCGCCGACATTACAAATCTAAATCCAACAGTTTTGATTTCGAGCGCACCGAATTACTTGAGATCATCCAGGCCCTAAAACTTGCTTCGATAAAAAACTTGGGCGATATTCTGTACACATATCGATTCAGGCGGGAATTTCCTTCCTCAATTAGACAAACGGCAACTCCTGGGCTTGAATGGGCAATCAAACTTGCGGGTCGAGGACGCTATAAATTTCGATTGGGACCTCCAAGCCGGATAGTCCCACGGCCAGACATGGCGGCGATCAAGGTTCCTGACTCGACGCCCGAAATCATCGCAAAATACGCGCAGAGCGATGAGCAAGCCCTTTTGGCGAGGGTCCGATACAACCGGCTGATCGACATCTTTCTCGGGATAGCGACTTATTCTCTCCAAAATCATCTGCGCACCACGGTGAAAGATCTGGGACAAATCGAAATCGATGAGCTATATGTTGGAGTTAATAGAAGTGGGCAACAATTCACGATTCCCGTGCAAGCTAAAGGGAATTCCGACAAGCTCTCTTCCGCGCAAGCGGAGCAGGATTACCTGTGGTGTCGGGAAAGATATCCGGTCCTAAGCTGCCGACCCATCTCGGCGCAATTTATGTCTGATCGAACTATTGCGCTTTTCGAGCTATCGGTCGACAAAGAAAACGAAGTTCACGTTACGGAAGAAAAGCACTATCGCTTAGTTCCACGAGATCAAATCTCGGACGAAGATCTACAAAACTACTCACAGCATTAGACTAAAGTCTTCGCAATGGACAGGGTTTCTAAGGCAACACGATCACGCATCATGGCCTCCGTACGGTCTAAAGGAAACCGAAGTACGGAGCAATTGATGGCAAAGATTCTTAGAAACGCTGGACTGCGAGGCTACCGAAAGCATTGGAATGTGGCCGGAAAGCCCGATTTCGCCTGGCCCGATAGGAAAATTGCCTTATTTGTCGACGGCTGCTTTTGGCATGGTTGTCCCCGGTGTAATCGTCCATCGAAAAGTAATCTTGCTTTCTGGCGAAAGAAAATCTCTGACAATAAACGCCGGGATTTACGCAATTCGCGCCATTTGCGGAGGCGCGGTTGGAAGGTGTTGCGGGTTTGGGAATGCACCATTACTTCTGTCCGAACGCTGCGGCGCATTCAAACTGCCGTGACGACGAGCACGCCCAGTCGAGGGAAAAAAGCTATCAGACCAATTGGCTTTGCAAGAACTCCGCCCTTCGCCTACGAATAGCTAGTGACTACTTGCGTCAAAAGCAGAAGGCCGACGGGATTCTGTGTTACGCTCTCTCCTTCCACACTTCACCGAAGGGTAACAACCTCATGCCGGAACCTAGCGAACCAAACCCCGCGCTAGTCGACGCTTGGCCGACTAAAGACTTTTTCATTTCAATGCTAACCAAAGATATCGAGTTGGTGCGTTCAATTATCGACCTCGTTGATAACGCGCTTGACGGCGCCCGCCGATTGAGAAAGCAAAACGATTACTCTGGGTTGTTCGTCAAGATCGACGCGACCCCTCAACGTTTTACGATTGTTGACAATTGCGGAGGAATAGATATTAACCTTGCCCGTGACTATGCGTTTCGCTTTGGCCGATCAAGCAAGATGAAGCCTACACCCCATTCGGTGGGCCAGTTCGGCGTGGGCATGAAGAGATCTCTTTTCAAGCTCGGCAAAAAGTTCTTGATAAGGTCTGACGCTCCCACCTCCTGGTTTGTTTTGAAAGTTGATGTCGACGACTGGAAAAAGGATGATCGAAAATGGGAATTCGAATTCGATGAATTTGCCGAAGACCTACCAATCGACAAGGAAGGAAATCTAGGCACGTCGATAACGGTTAGCTCACTCCACGCAGCAGTTAGCGAGGCCTTCTCCGACGAAAACTTTCATACGAGACTGGCTAAGGAGATTCGGGAAGCCCACACTCAGACTCTAGAAAAAGGTCTGAGGGTATCTTTGGGCGGGGTCCCTCTAGATGTTCGGCCACTTATGTTTCTCGAATCGAAAGATCTGAAACCGGCCTTACACGAGATGTCGTGGGGGAAAGGACAGTCTGAAGTCAGCGTCAAGCTATACGCTGGAATATCTGATTCAAAACCGTCCGAGGCCGGTTGGAATGTTTTTTGTAACGGAAGACTAGTTATTGCCGCTGATCGAACCTTAGTAACGGGATGGGGTGAAAATGGCGGCAAACTCGTTCCGCATTTTCATCCTCAATTCAGCAGATTTAGAGGTTATGCATTCCTTGATTCTGCGGATACGAGCGCTCTGCCTTGGAATACCACAAAAACTGGTGTTGATACGGACTCGCCCAACTACAAAAGCGTTCGAGTCGAGATGATCAAGCTTATGAGACCGGTCATCGATTTTCTAAACGCTCTAGCGTCAGAAAAAAAAGTTCAAAATGAAGATGAGCGAACACTTCAAATGACCATCGATGCCGCCAAGTCCAGCGATATTACCGAGGTTCAGGTCAGCCATGCCTTTAAGTCCCCGAAGGTTTCTTCAGTCAGGACACCAGCCGAGCCGGAATTAACGCGAATAGCTTACTGGAAACCCAAGAAACAGGCGGATGAGGTCAAAAAGAAGCTGAAAGTCTCGACGTCGCGGCAAATCGGCGAAAAGACCTTCGAATACTTCTACAAGAGGGAGTGTGAAGAATAGTGCCTGGCAGCTATGAGTTCATAAACTATTCACTCCGACCAGCCAAGTCTATAGAACGCAAAATGCTTTGCGAGACCTTCAGGCGACTAGTGGAATTCGGTGCGATTTCTTCGTTTCGTTATGTGGGATTTGGTTCTACATATTTCAGCGACTTCGCACTTTTCCACAGGTCGCTTGGTCTACGCAACATGATTAGCATCGAAAAGGATGCGCAGAATAGCTCAAGGTTCGATTTCAACAGACCTTACAAGTGTATTGATCTAAAATTCGGCCACTCGAACGCTGTGCTTTCTACGATCCCGTGGAATGTGAGAACGATCGGTTGGTTCGACTACGACGACCCACTAGATGCCAGTATTTTGGCGGATGTCCGATTTCTTTGCATGTCCGCCTCTCCGGTCAGTCTTTTCGTTTTCACGGTCAATGCTCACCCAGACGAGTACGACGAAGCCCATCCAAGGCTGACCGCGCTAACTCAGAAAGTGGGTGAAGAAAAAGTACCGCACGGCGTCCAGGAGGCCGACTTAAGCGGTTGGGGAACGGCCACAATATCACGACGAATTATCACGAACGAGATCCGTGAGACGCTCAATTCGAGAAATGGTGCTCTCCCTCTCGACAATCAAATTCTTTACAAACAGCTGTTCTATTTCCGATATGCCGATGGGGCAAAGATGATGACGGTTGGCGGACTGCTATATGAGAGAGGTCAAAGCTCCTCTGTAGCAAAGTGTGATTTCGACTCGCTTCCTTTTATAAGAACCGATGTCAGGCCAAATGCTACCCCCTATACGATTGAGGTGCCCAGCCTTACATATAGAGAGATACGTCATCTAGATAGCCAACTCCCACGACCGAAGCGAAAGCGTCTGTCTTCCCCTAAGGTTTCAGCGAAAGATCTCAGGAAGTACGAAGCGGTATACCGTCACTTTCCCCATTTTGTCGAAACCGAGATTTGATCAGCGTTATTTGGTCCGTGATGGATTCAAGGAGCAAGTGTCAAGGAGGCCGGAACCCGATGGACAAGATCACCTTGCTAACGGCGATGGTCGGAAGTGTGATCGGCGTTGGAACGCTCGCAAATGCGGTCTGGCAATATCGCCGCAAAGTCCATCTCGAAATATTTCGCACATACGCGGACAGGTACAATGCGATTTTGCCGCCTGATGTTTACGGAAAGTGGGTGCGTGCGGTCAGTGGGGATCGAGAGCTTTGGGCAGAGTTGAATCCGATAATGATCCAATATTTGAATCTGGTCTGGGAAGAGTCCTATCTAGCACAAGATGGGGCGATACCCGGACGATTGTGGCGAATCTGGCTCCCGGAGATCACGGCGGTTCTTTCGTCAGACTTTGCGAGAAACGCAGCCAATACCTACGGCTTCCACTTTCCTGTTGCATTGACGGGTAGCCATTCAAGATCGACGCCAGCAGATTCCTGAGGCGGACAGATGATTAAAGACCATGGCTCCTATAGCAAAACAGGCTGGATATTCTTTCGAATAGCCGGAATCCAATCCAGGTAGTTCAACCTGAAATTACTTTAATTGACATAATTCGAGGGCGGTTATAGCCTTCCTCTGGTATTAACGGTAAGTGTGATTATCCGCATCGGTGAAATCTAACAAATAGAAAGGAGTGTGAGAATGCGCCAAGCGCTGCTCGTTCTCGTTGGCTTGTTTCTGATGGGATTATCGGCCAAGGCCCAGCAGAACAATGAGACCACAAGCCTAAGCCCAATGAAGCCTCAGTCTCCGATGGAGACCACAGTAATTCACCAACCCGGAGGAAACATAACAATAACTGGTTTTTTCCGCTATGAGAACTTTTCACCTCGCATTTGGCTAAGGAGCAGCAAGCCCGCACTTGTTGACGTCACAATTAAAGACAGCGACGGAGTTTCTGTGGGTCAAGGAAAGGTGCAGTTGCTGCAGAAGGGCATGCAGAAGGACATTGATGCATTCGGTGACATAGACGAAGAGCACGGCGGAATGACAACGGGGAACTCCTATAAAATCCAGCTCTCGGCTCAATACGTCCAGGAAGCGCCTACTGTAACAGAGATCGAGAGTCCAGCTCCGTCTGTGAGTGTCTGGTACGCAATGGCTGGAAAGCCTGACAAAGTGACGCAAATCAGCGATGTCTCCAAGCCATGGAACTTGAAGATTACGGTAAACCGGGCTGGGAAGGCTAAGCTGACCTTTTACGATGATCAGAACCTCATACCAAATAGCTTTAAGAAGGAATTTGATGCGTCGGGATCTGATAACAATCTAAACAAAGAGTTCAACATCAATGTCGGTTTATTTAAAGATGGATACTACCGTTATCATATCTCCGGCGAATCGCTCGAACAACAACTGTCTTTGGTAGAGGAAAATGAGAGCTTCCTCTTGGTAATAGATACTCAACCTGTCTTAGAGGGTTTGCTCAAACTCGAAATAAAGCCCGATGGCAGTTCGGCGCATTTGAGTTTTCAATTATCACAAAAGATAAAGACTGAGCTGCGGTTTCCAGGCAATCTCTCTCTAGGAGTGGACGGAGTAGGTGACAAGCCGCCCTATACCTACGATCAAAATGTCAGCACTGATTCAGTGGCGCTTATCCCACAAATA
>Ga0210410_10006569_pt1 | contig 10105 bp, 5 predicted proteins | sample IncBWC4MmetaG_FD_161058 | JGI IMG/M metagenome (GOLD analysis project Ga0210410, IMG submission 161058) | Forest soil microbial communities from Barre Woods Harvard Forest LTER site, Petersham, Massachusetts, United States - Inc-BW-C-4-M | ecosystem: Environmental > Terrestrial > Soil >... | reverse complement strand
GAGGGCATTCGCGCGGCGGGCGGCACGCCCATGGAGTTCAACACCATTGCCATCAGCGACGGTGAGACGATGGGCACCGAAGGCATGAAGGCTTCGCTGGTCAGCCGCGAGGTCATCGCCGACTCGATTGAACTGGTGTGCCGCGGCCAACTTTTCGACGCGGTCGTGTGTGTGGTCGGCTGCGACAAAACCATCCCGGCGGCCGCCATGGCACTTGCTCGAATGAATCTGCCTGGACTGGTGCTTTATGGCGGCACCATTGCGCCGGGTGTTTATCGCGGGAAGGATGTCACCATCCAGGATGTCTTTGAAGCCGTGGGCGCGAATGCCGCCGGCAAGATGACGGACGCCGAACTTCTGGAACTCGAAAATGTCGCTTGCCCCAACGCCGGAGCCTGCGGAGGTCAATACACGGCGAACACCATGTCGACGGTGATGGAACTCATCGGGCTCTCACCCATGGGTTTCAATGGCATCCCCGCAATGGATCCCCGCAAGGACGAAGTCGCGTTTCGTTGCGGCGAAGTCGTGATGAATCTGCTGGCAAAGGCCATTCTGCCCAAAGATGTCCTGACCCATTCGGCGTTTGAGAACGCGATCGCCGGCGTAGCCTGCACGGGTGGTTCCACCAACGCCGTGCTGCACCTGCTCGCGATTGCGCGTGAGATGGGCGTTTCGCTGGTGATTGAAGATTTTCAGAAGATCAGCGAACGCACTCCCCTGCTCGCGAACCTGAAGCCCGCGGGAAAGTACGTGGCCGCCGACGTGGATAAGGCAGGCGGCATCCCAGTGATTGCCAAGCGTCTACTCGATGCCAAGCTTGCGCACGGCGCCGCCCTCACGGTGACCGGAAGATCGTTCGCGGAGGAGGCTAGTGCTGCGGTCGAGACGCCCGGCCAACCAGTAATCGCTCCACTCGATCAGCCGCTGAAGAGGACGGGAGGATTGGTCATCCTGCACGGAAACATCGCGCCGGAGGGCTGTGTCGTAAAGATCAGCGGCCACGAGCGCCTCACCCATCGCGGCCCCGCCCGCATTTTCGAATCGGAAGAAGCTGCCATGAGCGCCGTGACCAGCAAACAGATCAAAGCGGGCGACGTGGTCGTGATCCGCAACGAGGGCCCGAAGGGTGGTCCCGGGATGCGCGAAATGTTGGGGGTCACGGCGGCGATCGTGGGTGAGGGCCTGGGCGACGCGGTCGCGCTGCTCACCGACGGACGGTTCAGCGGCGCGACGCGCGGTTTGATGATCGGCCACGTCTCACCGGAAGCGGCGCTCGGCGGTCCAATTGCGGCGCTGCACGAGGGCGATACCATCCATATCGACATCAACCAACGGAAGCTTGAAGTCGAAATCAACGATGCCACCCTCAGACATCGGCTGGCGGAATGGAAGGCACCCAAGCCGAAATATCCCGTCGGGGTGTTCGCCAAGTACGCCGCTCTCGTACGATCGGCATCGGAGGGCGCGATCACCAAGCCGCAATAGATACTTGCAATCTGAAATCTTAAATCCGCAATCTAGAATCGCTTAAGTGCGGTCACACCACTGAGGCACAGAGGCACAGAGAAATCTAAATGCTTTTCTCTGGGACTCCGTGTCTCTGTGGTGAAAGTTGAATTGGGGACTTTCAGACCGCGCGTGAGGGCTCGGGGCCTCCGCCGAACCGGCCTACTTCAATACAATTTCTTGCAGGAGTTCCGAGCTGATGATCTCGCGGATCTCCGCCCGCTTGTCACCGAGGTCTTGTGCCTGGGCTTTTCCGCCGAGGATCTTGTCTCGAACAGCTTCGGCTTTGGCAGCCTGTCCATCGAGCGCGGCCCAGTTCTTGTACTGAATGGCGACGCAGATGTCCCAGTCTTCCGGACTATGCTTCGTCTCCTTCAGAAAGATCTTATAGTCGGTGATCATGCCCTGCTTCTTTTCCTCCTCGATGAACGGCTTGGTGGACTGGCGCAGGCTGCTAAGATAGGCATCCATCTTCGTCGGCTTCACCCGGATCAACTGGATCCGCCACACTGGCCCTTGCGTATAGTGCTCCTGGGCGAGTAGGGCAGGAGCCAGTGCCACGAACAGCGCCAGCAATGCAGTAAATCTTTTCATATCGATTCTCTCCAAAGCGAAGTTGAACGGCGGGAGGATCATACGCTTGCCCGGGCGCTTTGTAACATCGCTGGGGTCTCGGGTGCTCGGGTCCGCGGGTGCCCCATCCTAACCTCGCATTCTTTGCGAGGTTAGGGTGAGAATTTTTCAAACTGGAACCCACCCATCTGCGACGCTCGTTTCCTTTTGGCTTCAGCTACTCTTCTGATGAAAGACACGCATAGCAGAAACTGCAAGAGAAAAGGCCCTCCCATTCGAGAGGGCCTTTCCGGATCAAATGTAATTTACCGATCGCGATCGTGATCCCGGTCCCGGTCGTGGTCGCGATCGCGGTCGTCGTCGCGGTCATTCCAGCGGCCGTTCCAGCCTTCGCGGCCCCACTCGCCACGGCTCCAGCCTGAGAATTGCGCGCCGTCCACGGTGCTTCCTTCCCGGTATTCGAACATGCGGCGGCGTCCATCCCGCCCGCGAGCATAGATGTGGAGGAATTTGATCCGTCCATGGTCGGGGTCGATCCCAAAGGTGCTATTGCCCATGCGGAAGGTCATGTCGCCGCGCGCCAACTCACGTAACTGGTCGGTGACATCGACGTGGTTGCGCTCGGTGCCATATTCGGCGTGCAGAATCACGTACTGGCCTTCGTCGCGGTCGTAGGCATCGCCGTTCCAGCCGCCATTCCAGCCTTCGCGGCCCCACTCGCCGCGGCCCCAGCCTGTGAATTGCGCGCCATCCACCGTGCTGCTTTCGCGGTACTCAAACATGCGCGGACGACCGTCAGGGCCGCGCGTGTAAATGCGCAGCATCTTGATCTGGCCCGGATCCGGATCGAAGCCGAAGGTGCTATTGCCCATGCGGAAGATACGGTCCTCGCGCGCGAGTTCACGCAGCCGGTCCGTTACATCGACGTGATTCCGCTCCGTCCCATATTCGGCGTGAAGAATCTGGTATTGCCCCGAGTCGCCACCGCCGCCGTTCCAGTTGCCCGCGTTGGCGCAATAAAACTGCGCGCCATCGATGGTGCTGCTCTCGGGAAACTCCAACATTTGTTCGCGCCCGTTGCCACCGCGGGCAAAGATGCGCAGGGACTTTTTCATTTCCGGCGCCGGGTCGGTACCGAAGGTGCTGTTACCCATGCGGAATCGCGTCTGACTGCACACGACTTCCCGCAGGCGCTGCGTGACGTCAATCCGGCGATTGCCGGCACCGTAATCGGCGCGCTGGATGTTGTACTGCTGGGCTGAGGCGAGCATCGAGGTGAGAGCAAACAGCACCAGGACGATCGAGAAGTTCAGGCTTTTCCAAGGACGCATACGAATCTCCTGAGTGGGAGGCCGTTTATCAAAGCTCGGCCGAGCGCATCCCAGGGCGCTCAACAGGGTGAGTTGAAGAACAAAGAAACCCGAGCTTGCCGGCGTGAGCGCCGATGATTTCCAAGCGCGATCTCGCCGGACCTTCCCTGGCCGTGATCATACTCCCGGGTGAGGCTTTGCCATAGTTGCGAACGAAACAACGGGGCACCCGATAGTATTGAGACCTTCGTGGGCTTCGGAGGGAAGTCTATGGCTTGCTCGCATCCGGAATTAAGATATCAGCACGCAGAAAAAGAGCCTTCGAGATCGGAAGATCCTCTCAGACGGACATTGGCATGCTCATCTCTGACACGGCTAGTAGCTCGCCAAAAAGCCCACTCGTCGCATTTCCTAACACATAAAGCTGGTCTTGGGCACGAGTCAGTCCTACATACACGAGGTTCCGCTCGCTTTCGGCATCGCGGTCGCGCCTCGGGAGCATTTCCAAGCCGACCACAAATACCACGCGGAACTCCGTACCCTTCGCCGATTCGATCGTCGAAAGCTTGACTGATTGAGCAGTGATGTCAAATGCCATCTTGCTTTCCCGACTCTCGGTCACATGGTAGAGCTTGTCGTTACCGAATCGCGCCGTAAAAGCCGCCGCAAAACTGCCTGGAAAATCTCCAGGCAGAGGACTGCCGTACAGGACCCCAATATCACACCAGGAACATTCGCCTGCGGAAATAAACTGATCGATTTGATCCAGGATGAATGCGATCTGCTCCGGTACAACTTTGCCTTGGATCAGAACGGGTGGCTCTCCGTGACGATTTGTATCGATTGGAAACAGCAGCGCATCGAGGGTTTCTTCCTCTTCGAGAGGAGGGACCACATTGGCCATCCTTGCGAACTTGCGAGCAAGCTCAAGAATTTCGACCGTATTACGATAGCTGGTCTTTAGATGGATAGGCCTCTTACCTTGAACCTTAATTCCTGCGCTCTTATAAGTAACCTTACGGCCAAAAATATTCTGCTGGGGATCTAAACACAATAGAAAGCTATCGGTTTGCGGATTGAGTAATTCGATCAGCGATTGCAACCACTCTACTGCGAACAAATCCTGGCCTTCGTCGACCAGGATAGCTTCGTATCGCTGTCTGACACGACCATCGGCAATTGCGCCGCGAAGGATTCTACCGACTCGCGCGTCCCATTGCTCGGAGATTTCAGTTGACTCTTTTTTGAGGCTCACATTTGTGAGGCACTTGACGAGTCCGTGGTAGTGGATGACTTCTATCCCGTCGGCAGATTGCGCTTGATCAGAGATATTCAACAACTGCCGCAAATACCGCACCATTGGAATGCCATAACAAACAATCAGTATTCTCCAATCGGGATGCAGTCGTTTTAGAAATTTGGCCCGACATGCGATCACAAGACTTTTGCCGCTCCCTGCTACACCCTTGAGAACGCGGTGACCCTCTGCGATGCTCTTCGCGGTTCGCTCTTGCTCAAGATCTAAGGTTTGAATTAATTTGGCATCCTCTCCCGAACGCAGCGGCCGAATGTTATTCACCCGCACCTCTGGAAAAATAATATGGCGCAGAACTTTTAACTCATCGTGGGTGAGCGGCTCAAAATTGAAACGGACAGCAAACGCCTGCTTGAGCTTTGTGATAAATGTGCGCCGATCATCGCGTTGCTGGACATCAAAGATCAAATCGTCGCTGAATATACAGAACGCTTCCGTTTCGACCTTTGTTATGCCACAGTCGCTGGCTTGACGCCGTGTGACGTTCGTAAAAACTGCGCAATAACCGATGGGAAACTTGAGGTTGCCGGCATGAACTCCGTCAGATTGGCAAAACCGGCGGTCTTTCGCGAGGAGTCCCTTGCAACCTTTAAAGTAGCTCCGGGCCTGCTCAACTGGGCTGTCACACGTCTCTAGCTTTCCATCACGCAAGATTTTCCACGTAAGAGGGGTCATCTCGATGATCTGAGCCGTAACCCAGTCCTTGACTTCCATGACAAGCAAACCAAACTCCTGCGACCATATCAGGAAATCCGTTCGCCTTTTCTGTCCGTTTACATCAACGGGCTTTGGCTCGAACCAAACTAAATAGTCGTCGTCGGGCTGGAGGCCATCTCGCAATAGCCGGAAGACGCGCTTTTCTCCGGGTGTCGCGTCCTGGGTTGAACTGATGCTCTCAGGTATCATCTCGGCCACGAGTGGTCCACCTCAATGCGCGCAAGCATTGCTAGCTGTGGGAACCCGTGATTCTGGTTTAAATACGCGCCTGCCGTCAAGCGAAACAGAGACAGCGGGTACGGTCCAAGGCTTTACGGACCTATGGGTCGGCGGGAAAACGCGTGCTTTACGAACGAGAGCTCAAAAATGGCCTGCTCCGGGCCTACCCGCTCAGCAGGTGTTCTAATGTCTACAATTCATCTATTTAGTCGCAGCGGCTGTGGCGCTCTCCCTTGCGTCTTAAATTTCACGTCTCGGGGTGCCAACTTTCGCGTTACGGTTAGGAGTTTCAGCCTTTGCGCACACGCCAGCTGCCTTCTTCTCTCTCTTGTTGTTGTGGGCAACTGGCAGCTACCTTGTTAGCTGCATCCGCTAGTCGAGCCGCATGACATGCACCTATAGCACGAACCGTTGCGCGTCATGATGGCTCCGCAGTAGTGGCAGCTGGGCGCATCGCCCAGGTCCACAATTGCGGAGAGCGCGTCCGAGGCGTGCACGGAGCCGGGCCGCGGTTCAGGATTGCGCGCTCCCGGTTCCCCCGATCCATGCAGATCGCCCACGCCCTCGGAGGACGGCGCCGGATGCGGCGTTCCGCCCGCCTTCAGTCGAAGGTTCTCGAAGAGCATTTGCTGTTGTCCCGTCAGGAAACGCAACTGCAGCCAGCGGAAGATGTAATCCATGATCGACTTCGCAAAGCCGATCTCGGGATTATTGGTCCAGCCGCTCGGCTCGAAGCGCGTATGCGAGAACTTCTCGCAGAACAGCTTCAGCGGAACGCCGTGCTGCAATGCGATCGAGACCGCCAAAGCGAAGCTGTCCATCAGTCCGCTGACCGTGGAACCTTCTTTGGCCATCGTGATAAATAACTCGCCCGGTTCGCCATCGGGATAGAGGCCTACCGTGATATAGCCCTCATGCCCACCCACATTGAACTTGTGCGTGATCGAGGCGCGCTCCTCCTGGAGTTTGTGCCGCACGGCGCGGGGCGGGGCATTCAGGTTCTCTTCCTCCTGAGGTGTAACCCGGCCGGCGTCTTCTTTCTTGGAGAGCGCCGTCGCTGTCCCTGCTGCCGACAGCGGTTGCGACTGCTTACAGCCATCCCGATAGACCGCAACCGCCTTCAGGCCGAGCTTCCAGGCCTGAAGGTAGGCTTCCATAATGTCTTCCACTGAGGCGTTGTTAGGAAGATTGACGGTCTTCGATATGGCGCCCGAAATGAACGGCTGTGTGGCCGCCATCATGCGCAGGTGGCCCATGTAAGCAATCGACCGCGTTCCCTTGGCTGGCTTGAAGGAGCAATCGAACACCGCCAGGTGCTCGTCCTTGACCAGGGGCGCGCCTTCGATCGTGCCAGTCGCGTCGATGTAGGAGACGATGGCGTTCGCCTGCTCATGGGTGTAGCCCAGCTTGAATAAAGCCGTGGGCACGGTGTTGTTGACGATTTTGATCATCCCGCCGCCCACCAGTTTCTTGTACTTAACCAGCGCGAGATCCGGCTCAATGCCGGTGGTGTCGCAATCCATCATGAAGCCGATGGTTCCCGTCGGGGCGAGCACCGTGACCTGGCTGTTGCGATAACCGTGCTTCTCGCCGTGAGCCAGCGCTTCATCCCAGCATTGCTTGCTCGCTTCGTAAATCGCCGCCGGAACGTTCGTCTTGTTGATGTTGTTGACCGAGGCGCGGTGCATGCGAATCACGTCGAGGAAGGGCTCGCGGTTGATGTACCAGCCGGGGCAGGCCGCACCCGGCATCACGTTCGATCCCAGGTTCGTCTCGGAGAGATTCTTTTGAGTGGGCTCGGTCGCCGGAACCAGCGGTTCGCAGAGCTCGGCAATGCGCGAAGACTGCAGGTAGGCTTCGCCGCACATGATCGCGGTCACGCAGGCGGCATAATCGCGTCCGGCATCGGAGTCATACGGGAGCCCTGCCGCCATCAGCAACGCGCCCAGGTTCGCATATCCAAGTCCCAACGGACGGTAGTCATGCGAGTTCTTGCCGATCATCTCGGTCGGATAGCCCGCGTTGTCGACCAGAATTTCCTGCGCCGTAATCAGAATGTCGACGGCGTGTCGATAGGACGCAACATCAAACGTGCCGTTGGGCGCAAACTTCAGCAGGTTCAGGCTCGCCAGGTTGCAGGCTGAGTCATCGAGGAACATGTACTCACTGCAAGGATTGCTGGCGTTGATGCGAGCCGTGTTTTTCGAAGTGTGCCAGCGGTTGATGGTGGTATCGAACTGCATGCCGGGATCGCCGCAATGCCAGGTAGCCTCGCTGATCTTTTTCAGGAGATCCTTGGCCTTATAGGTCGTGACCACGGACCCATCGCGAATCGCCTTGGTGGAGAAGTCCGTGTCGCGCACCACCGCATACATGAAGTCGTCGGTCACGCGCACGCTGTTGTTCGCGTTCTGGAAGAAGATGGAACTATAGGCTTCGGAATCCGGCGAGGATCCGTCGTATCCGGCCTGAACCAGTGACCACGCTTTGGCTTCTTCTTTCGCCTTGCACTCGATGAAGTCGATGATGTCGGGATGGTCGATGTTCAGGATGACCATCTTGGCTGCGCGACGAGTTTTGCCGCCAGACTTGATCACGCCGGCGAAGGCGTCGAAGCCCTTCATGAAGCTGAGCGGGCCGCTGGCCGTGCCGCCGCCGCTGAGGCCTTCGGTCGACGAGCGCAGGGGCGAAAGATTCGTGCCTGTGCCACTGCCCCACTTGAAGAGCATGCCTTCCGTCTTGGCAAGCGTGAGGATAGAGTCAAGCGAGTCTTTCACGGAATTGATGAAGCAAGCCGAGCACTGCGGCGTTTTATAGCCGGTGACGCCGAACTCGACCCGTCCGGTTTGATGATTCCAGTGCCAGTTCTGGGCGTCGGAGCTGGGCTCAATGCGATCGCAGCCGACATTGAACCAGACCGGCGAATTGAAGGCTGCGTACTGGCGCAGCAGGATATGCGCGAGCTCATCGTGGAAGATGGCGGCATCTTCATCGCTGCGGAAATAGCCGTCGGCCTTGCCCCAGTCGCGGATGGTCTCTGCAACCCGCTTGACGAGCTGGCGCACACCGGTTTCTCGATCAGAGGTGCCGATCGTGCCGTGCAGGTATTTGGAAGCCACGATGTTGGTGGCCGTCATCGACCAGTCTTTTGGGACCTCGACGTCTTTCTGCTCGAAAATCACGTTGCCCTGAGCATCGGTGATCTGAGCGAGACGGAGTTCCCATTCGATTTCGTCATAGGGAGAGACACCCGGCTTGGTAAAGAGACGGCGGAATTGGAGACCCGCGGACTTTCGGGCATTGGGGACGGTCGGCGAGGCCGCGGATTCGGGGGCCTTCTTTGTTTTTTCAGTGACTTCGGGCATTCTCGTTCTCTCCTACATTAGATTCCTTGGAACCAGGATCGATCTTTGCCTTTTGCCTCCGGACGCCGGAAAATAGCACTCTTTCCCTCCGGTGGGGCCCAGCGCCGAAAGGCGCTCAATTGATGCCCTGTCTTACAGCACGCTTCGGCCGCGCCCTTTGTTTGTTCGCCACCGGTGACGTCCAGAAAAAGCTGCCGGGCTGCGCCCGGCTGGACAGGCGAGGGGGCCTGTCCCTACGCGAGTCTTGCCGGCCCCTCGACGCCTTCTCTTTAGCGCTCTAAAAGCCGGCGGGAAGCCGCGGCGGACTACTGTCAGACGCGGAAACCGAAGATCCTGTTTGCCTGGAAGCGGGCGCAGCAATGGGGTCAGGTTGCGAGGCGCAATCGTTGACTATGCCTGTGGCGGCTTTGGCTGACGTAGCGAGCCATAGCTGCAAGGCCTTGCATGCGGTCTGGCGATACGCAGTATCGGAAACCTGCACGAACCGGATAAAGCAGCGGCCTGAGGAAAGGCGCTCCCGCAACGAGGGCGCCACCAGTTCCCGTCTCAGCGCAAAGCAGAGATCGTCACTCTCCGACACTCGAAATACGGCCAACATGCGCTTTCCGTCCGGGAGTTCGCCGACGATTTCTTCGCCTAAGGTGTAAATGCCCGCGGCGCTAGGGACGAGCAAGAGACTGAAGCTGGATTCGCAGCGCAACCAACGCGACCATTGCAGGCGGTGGTGGTCCACCGGCGCATCAAAGCCATGACGAGCCATCGAGTCATCGACCAGACGGGTCAAACCTTCCATGTTGGGCTCCGACAATAGATCTCAGCAGACTGGCTTTTAGCCTTTAGCTGTTAGCCGTCAGCTTGATTCCGTTTTCGAACGTCTGCGGGGGTCGGTGCTTCTGACCCGCTTACTTGGGGACACGAAGAGTGGACCCCCTCTATAAAATCGCGATGACGAAGTGGCCGTCTGTGATCGTTGAACGACGGTCCAGCTTCCCTTCCTTTGTCTCGGACCGGGGACAGCGAATATTCAGTTTTCAAGCTGTGCGTTCCCCCAGGGGATGTCCGGTGTGGACCGAACGAGGGAACGGCCACCGCACAAG
>Ga0210410_10006568_pt1 | contig 10106 bp, 6 predicted proteins | sample IncBWC4MmetaG_FD_161058 | JGI IMG/M metagenome (GOLD analysis project Ga0210410, IMG submission 161058) | Forest soil microbial communities from Barre Woods Harvard Forest LTER site, Petersham, Massachusetts, United States - Inc-BW-C-4-M | ecosystem: Environmental > Terrestrial > Soil >... | reverse complement strand
GATCTAACGGAGCGCATCGCGATGGTCTGGACCGATATTTTCATCAAGCGACCCGTGCTGTCGGTGGTCGTGAGCCTGCTGATTCTACTGATCGGCCTCCGGGCCGCCACGACCTTGCCGATCCGGCAGTATCCGAAGCTCTCGAACACGGTGGTGAACATCACCACTGTCTATCCCGGCGCGTCGCCCGACCTGATCCAGGGCTTCATTACCACGCCGATCGAGCAGGCGGTGGCGTCCGCCGAAGGCGTCGACTACATGACGTCGTCCTCGGTGCTCGGCACCTCGACGATCCAGGTCTACATCAAGCTGAATTTCGACCCGAACCAGGCGCTGACCGAAGTCCTCGCCAAGGTGAATTCGGTCAAATACCTGATTCCGAAGGAATCGAACGACCCGATCGTGACCAAGACGACCGGCCAGACCACCGCGGTGATGTATCTCGGCTTCTCCAGCGAAGTGCTGTCGGGCTCGGCGATTTCCGACTACCTGACGCGGGTGGTGCAGCCGGTACTTTCCACCGTCGACGGCGTCGCCTCCGCCGATATTCTGGGCGGCCAGACCTTTGCGATGCGGCTGTGGCTCGATCCCGTGCGCATGGCCGGCCGCAGCGTGTCGCCTTTGGATGTCTCCGCCGCGATCGCCGCCAACAATTTCCAGGCCGCCGCGGGCCAGTCCAAGGGCTTCTTCATCGTCTCCAACGTCTCCGCCAATACTGACCTTCAGAATCTCCAGCAATTCAAGCGCATGATCGTCAAATCCAAGGACGGCGGGTTCGTGCGCATGGAGGATATCGCGACCGTCGAACTCGCGGCGCAGAGCACCGATGCCAGCGTCGCCTTCAACGGCGAGCATGCGATCTTCATCGGCGTGCAGGCGACGCCGCAGGGCAACCCGCTGACGCTGGTCAAGGGCGTCCGCGCGCTGTTTCCGGAGCTCGAGCGCAACCTGCCGCCGTCAATGAAGATGAAGGTGGCCTACGACTCGACCGCGTTCATTCAGTCGTCGATCAACGAGGTCGAGAAAACGCTCGGCGAAGCGGTCATCATCGTGGTGGTGGTGATCTTCCTGTTCCTGGCGTCGTTCCGCTCCGTGATCATCCCGGTAGTGACCATTCCGCTGTCGCTGATCGGCGTCTGCAGCCTGATGCTGATCGCGGGATTCAGTTTCAACCTGCTGACGCTGCTGGCAATGGTGCTGGCGATCGGGCTCGTGGTCGACGACGCCATCGTGGTGGTGGAGAACATCCACCGCCATCTGGAGGAGGGCAAGCCGCCGGTACAGGCCGCGCTGCAGGGTGCGCGCGAAATCGTCGGCCCCGTCGTCTCCATGACCATTACGCTCGCCGCGGTGTATGCACCGATCGGATTCCTCGGCGGTCTTACCGGTTCGCTGTTCCGCGAATTCGCCTTCACGCTGGCCGGCTCGGTGATCGTTTCCGGCGTGATCGCGCTGACGCTGTCGCCGATGATGTGCTCGGTATTCCTCAAGAGCGCGGAAGAGGGACGGTTTGCGAGACTCGTGAACCGGGTATTCGGATCGATGACCCGCTGGTACGGCAGGCAGCTCGATCGTTCGCTCGACTATCGCCCGATCACGGGGTTGTTCGCGCTGACCATCCTCGGGCTGGTCGGATTCCTCTACCTGCACACGTCGAAGGAACTGGCGCCCGAAGAAGACCAGGGCATCGTGTTCGCCGTGACCAAGGCGCCGAAATACGCCAACATCGACTACGTGGATTTCTACGGCGAGAAGCTCGACAAGGAGTTTTCGAAATTCCCCGAGACCGATCTGCGCTTCGTGCTCAACGGCATCAACGGCCCGCAGGGCGGCATCGCCGGCATGCTGCTCAAGCCATGGGACGAGCGCAAGCGCTCGTCGATCGCGCTCAAGCCGCTGGTGCAGGCGCAGCTTTCCAGGATCGAGGGCGTCAATGCCTTCGCCTTCAACCTGCCGCCGCTGCCCGGCGGCCCCGGCGGCCTGCCGGTGCAGATGGTGATCAACTCCACGGAGGGATTCCAGGCGGTCTATGACCAGATGGTCAAGCTGAAGGACGCTGCGCGCAAGAGCGGCCTGTTCATCGTCTCCGACAGCGATCTCGACTTCAACCAGCCGGTGGTGCGGGTCAAGGTCGATCGCTCGAAGGCGAGCGATCTCGGCATCACCATGGCCAACATCGGCAACACGCTGGCGACGCTGCTCGGCGGCAATTACGTCAACCGCTTCAATCTCGAGGGCCGTTCGTACCAGGTGATTCCGCAGGTGCCGCGCAGCCAGCGGCTGTCGCCCGAGGCGCTCGGCCAATATTACGTGCCGACCAGCACCGGACAGCAGGTGCCGCTCTCGACCGTGGTCACGATCGAGACGGGGACCGATCCCAACGCGCTGACCCACTACAACCAGCTCAACTCCGCCACCTTCCAGGCGGTGCCGATGCCCGGAGTGACGGTAGGCCAGGCGGTCGACTTCCTCGAGGGCGAGGCCAAGAAGCTGCCGGCCGGCTTCAGCCACGATTATCTCGCGGACTCCCGGCAATATGTCCAGGAAGGCAACCAGCTCGCGGTCACCTTCGGCTTCGCGCTGATCATCATCTTCCTGGTGCTGGCGGCGCAGTTCGAGAGCCTGCGGGATCCGCTGGTGATCATGATCAGCGTCCCCATGGCGATATCAGGCGCCCTGATTCCGCTGTTCTTCGGCGTCGCCACCATGAACATCTACACCCAGGTCGGGCTGCTGACGCTGGTCGGGCTGATCAGCAAGCACGGCATCCTGATGGTCGAGTTCGCCAACGAGCTGCAACTCAGGGAGGGGCTCGACCGCCGCTCCGCGATCGAGATGGCGGCGCGGGTCCGGCTGCGCCCCATCCTGATGACGACGGCGGCCATGGTCACCGGCCTGTTGCCGCTGCTCACGGCTACCGGCGCGGGCGCGGCAAGCCGGTTCTCGATCGGCCTTGTGGTGGTTGCGGGCATGTCGATCGGCACCCTGTTCACGCTGTTCGTGCTGCCCGCGGTCTATGTGGCGATCGCCACCGACCACCGTGCGGCGGCCGAGTCCGAACGGGCCAGGGAGATTGCGGATTTCGATGTCGGTACGCTGAAGCCGACGTAAGCTGGGGTTCCGATCAAGGCGGCAACCGGGAACGGTTGCCGCCGTTCTCGTTACATTGCTCCCGTTCCCCCCTCATGCCCAGAGGCCGGTCGGCCCACGTCCATGCCGCAGTGCGGCAAGAGACAAGCGCGCGCCTTCTTGCTACCTTGGGCGCAATGAGCATTTCCCTCCATCCTGACACCTCAGGCCGAACGCTGGCGGCTCCGCCCGCGGCCGGAGCGCCGCCGGCGGCGGGAGCGTCGGGGACCAGGATCCGCAGTCGCCTCTTCACCAAATACGTCGCGCTGTTTGTCGCAGTGGTCGGCGTCGCGCTGCTGTCCAACGGGATTTTCGAGGTTTTCTTCTATTACCGCGAGCACAAGGCGGCCCTGATCCGGATTCAGCACGAGCAGGCGGAAGCCGCGGCGGCGAAGATCGGCCAGTTCATCAAGGAAATCGAGAGCCAGCTCGGCTGGACCACCCAATTGCCGTGGTCGGCGGCCTCGATCGAACAGCGCCGGTTCGACGCCTTGCGGCTGTTGAAGCAGGTGCCGGCCATCACCGAACTGGCGCAGGTCGATTCGTCCGGCAAGGAGCGGCTGCGCGTGTCCCGGCTCGCCATGGATGTCGTCGATTCCGGCCTCGACCTTTCCAAGGATCCGAAATTCACCGAGGCCGTCGCCCACAAGGTCTATTACGGACCGGTCTATTTCCGCCGGGAGTCCGAGCCCTATATGACGATTTCGCTGGCGGGCACCCGCAAGGATGCCGGCATCAGCATCGCCGAGGTCAATCTCAAGCTGATCTGGGACGTGGTCTCGCAGATCAAGGTCGGCGAGCACGGCCATGCCTATGTCGTCGGCGCGCAGGGCCGCCTGATCGCGCATCCCGACATCAGCCTCGTGCTGCGCAATACCGACATGTCGAAACTGGTGCAGGTGCAGGCGGCCCAAGGCGGAGGCGCCGACGCCGACCTCGAATCATTGCAGGGCACCAAGAACATTCAGGGCCAGGAGGTGCTGACCGCTTCAGCCCCGATCGCGCCGCTCGGCTGGACCATGTTCGTCGAACTGCCGGTGGAGGAGGCCTACGCCTCGCTGTACCTCGCTCTGCAGCGGCTCGCCATCGTGCTGGCGGCGGCGTCGATCTTCGCGGTGCTTGCCGGGATATTCCTGGCGCGCCGCATGGTCGGCCCGATCCAGGCCCTGCGCGTTGGCGCCGAGCGCATCGGCAGCGGCGATTTCGCGCAGCGCATTTCGATCAAAACCGGCGACGAACTGGAAGGCCTCGCCGACCAGTTCAACGAGATGGGCGCGCGCCTCCAGGATTCCTATGCGGACCTGGAGAAAAAGGTCGAACAGCGCACCGCCGAACTCAGCGAGTCGCTCGAACAGCAGACCGCCACCTCGGAAGTTCTCGAGGTCATCAGCGCCTCGGCCGGCGAACTGGACCCGGTTTTCGAGAAATTGCTCGAAAACGCGACGCGTATTTGTGGTGCCAATTTCGGCACGATGACCCTGTATGAAGGAGAGGGCTTCCGCACCGTGGCGCTCTATAACGCGCCGCCCGGGTTCGCCGATTCACGCATAAACAAGTTAATGCGTCCACATCCCCAAAGCGGATTGAGCGCCGTGGCGCGAAACAAACAAATCGTGCATATAGCGGACCTTCGAACGCAACCTCCATATCTCGCAGGCGATCCCGCGGTAGTTGAGTTGTCTGATGTTGCCGGGGCCCGAACGCTCGTGATTGTGCCGATGCTCCGGGAGAACGAGCTGATTGGCGCCATCACAATCTACCGCCAGGAAGTTAAGCCGTTTACCGACAAGCAAATCGAACTTGTCGCCAACTTCGCCAAGCAAGCCGTCATCGCCATCGAAAACACGCGCCTGCTCCGCGAATTGCGCGCACGCACCGACGACCTGACCGAATCCCTGCAGCAGCAGACCGCGACCGCCGATGTGCTGAAGGTGATCAGCCGCTCGGCCTTCGACCTGAAATCGGTGCTGACGACCCTGACCGAATCCGCAAAGTCGCTGTGCGGCGCTTCGCTCGGCATCATCTGCCTGCGCGACGGCGAGGTGATGCGGTTGCAGGCCGAATCCGGCTGCACGCCGGCCTTCGTCGATTTCATGCATGCCAATCCGATCAGGCCCGGCCGCGGTACCATCACCGGCCGGGTGTTCAAGGACGGCAAGCCGGTCCACGTTCCCGACGTGCAACTCGACCCCGAATATAATTATGGCCAGGCGCCGAGCCTCGGCGATTACAGGGCGGTGCTTGCCGTCCCCTTGACGCGCGACGGCGCCGTCGAGGGTGTTCTGCTGCTGGGACGACCGGCGCCCGGACCGTTCAACCAGCGCCAGATCGATCTGGTCCAGACCTTTGCCGACCAGGCCGTGATCGCCATCGAGAACGTGCGGTTGTTCGAACAGGTGCAGGAGCGTACCCAGGAGCTGTCGCGGTCGCTCGAGGACCTGCGTACCGCGCAGGACCGGCTGGTGCAGACCGAAAAGCTCGCCTCGCTCGGCCAGCTCACCGCCGGCATCGCCCACGAAATCAAGAACCCGCTCAATTTCGTCAACAATTTCTCGGCGCTTTCGGGTGAACTGATCGACGAACTGAACGACGTATTGAAAACGGCCGCGCTCGACGACAAGACGCGCGAGGAGATCGACGAGCTTACCCACATGCTAAAGGGCAATCTCGAAAAGGTGGTGCAGCACGGCAAGCGCGCCGATTCCATCGTCAAGAACATGCTGTTGCATTCGCGCGAAGGCTCCGGCGAGCACCGGCCGGCCGACATCAACGCAATCGTCGAGGAGAGCCTCAATCTCGCCTATCACGGGGCGCGCGCTGAAAAATCCGGCTTCAACATCACGCTGAAACGCGACCTTGATCCGGCGGCCGGCATGATCGACCTCTATCCGCAGGAAATCACGCGGGTGTTTCTCAACCTGATCTCGAACGGCTTTTATGCCGCGACCAAGCGCAAGCAGGCGGGCGAATCGGGCTTCGAGCCGACGCTGAGCGCGACCACCAGGAACCTCGGCGACAAGGTCGAAATCCGGATCCGCGACAACGGCACCGGCATCCCGCGCGAAGTAAGGGAAAAGATGTTCAATCCATTTTTCACCACCAAGCCGGCCGGCGAGGGCACCGGACTTGGCCTGTCGATGAGCCACGACATCGTGGTGAAACAACATGGCGGCAAGATCGACGTCGATACCGAGCCTGGCGCATTCACCGAATTCATTATTACGCTGCCGCGGACGGCAGCGGCACGAGCACCTTCTGGAGGCACCAATTGAGCGTTTACATCCTCGTCGTCGATGACGAACCCGACGTCGAAGCCCTGTTCCGCCAGCAATTCCGGCGCGACCTGAAATCCGGACGCTTTACGATGGAGTTTGCGCCGTCGGCGCCCGCGGCGCTGCTGCGCGCCGCCGAGATCAGGGAACCGTCGCTGATCCTGATTCTGTCCGACATCAACATGCCCGGCATGAGCGGACTCGAAATGCTGCCCAGGGTGCGCGCGGAGCGGCCCGACGTTCCCGTGATCATGATCACGGCCTATGGCGATGCCGAAACCCGGCGCAAGGCGATCGAGCGCGGCGCGGTCGGCCTTTTGACCAAGCCGATCGATTTCGCGCTGCTGCGCCACGAGATCGACACCAGGCTCGGGCAGGCCGCATGACCGCCGCCACCATCCTGTTCGTCGACGACGAGCCCGACCTCGAGGCTCTGGTACTGCAGAAATTCCGCCGGCAGATCCGCGACGGCGCGGTCGCCTTCATGTTCGCCCATGACGGCATCGAGGCGCTGGAATCGATCGAACAGCATCCGCATGTCGACATGGTGGTGTCCGACATCAACATGCCGCGGATGGACGGGCTGTCGCTGCTCGCGAGGCTGCAGGAGGCCGAGGACAAGAAATCGACCATCATCGTTTCGGCCTATGGCGACATGAGCAACATCCGCACCGCGATGAACCGCGGCGCGTTTGATTTCCTCACCAAGCCGATCGATTTCTCCGATCTCGAAATGACCATCGACAAGACCATCCGTCATGTCGAGATGATGCGCGAGGCGCGCCGCCGCCAGCTCGAGGCCGAGCGGGCGCACGCCTCGCTGTCGCGGTATTTTTCGCCGCAGATCGCCTCGAGGCTTGCCGCCGTCGGCGAGAGCAACGGCATGGAAGTGCACTGGCGCGAGGTCGCGACCATCTTCACCGACATCACCAGCTTTACGTCGCTGGTGGAAACCGCGCCGCCCGAAGTGCTGGGCGCGCTGCTCAACGAATATGTGGGCGGCATGACCGACGTGGTGTTTGCCCATGAGGGCACGGTGGCGAAAGTCATCGGCGACGCCATCCAGATCCTGTTCAACGCGCCGGGCGACCAGCCGGATTACGCCGAGCGCGCGGTCGCCTGCGCGCACGATCTCGATGTCTGGGCGCAGGCGTTTCGCGAGCGCTGGAAGCAAAGGGACGTGAATTTCGGCGCCACCCGCATCGGCGTCCATGCCGGTCCGGCGCTGGTCGGCAATTTCGGCGGCAGCCGCTTCTTCGACTACACCGCCTATGGCGACACCATCAACACCGCCGCAAGGCTGGAGGCCGCCAACAAGTTCCTGGGCACCCGCATCTGCGCCAGCGCCGCGGTCGCCGTTGCCGCCGGCCATTTCCGGGGGAGGCCGGTCGGCGACCTCGTGCTGCGCGGGCGCAGCGAGCCGCTCCGCGCCTACGAGCCGCTGACGGAAGCGGCGTTCGAGGGGCCGGCCGCCCGGCAATATGCCGATGCGTTCGCGAAGCTCGAGGCAGGGGACGCAGCGGCGATGCCGGGTTTTGCCGCATTGGTCGGGATGCACGCCGACGACGCGCTGGCCAGCTTTCATCTCAAGCGGTTGCTCAATGGCGGCAAGGGCGTCCGCATGCAACTGGAATAGGGGTCATCAGCCAATGCCAGAGACGACGCGCGATTTTGCGGCCGGCAATTACCGGTTCATCCCTGCGGTGTTTCAGTATTCGAGCGGCGCCGCCGCAAACCCCGGCTATGAAATCGAGCGTGTGCGCTTCGACAAGATGCCGTCGCTGGCAGATGGCTTCGCGCAAATCGCAACCTACATTCAGGCGGCGGGGCGGCCATTGACATCGTTCTGTGCCTGCGAGCTGCGCTCGCCGGCGGCGTTCACCGAGGACGGCTTTCGCCGGTTCAACGAGCATTACGTCAAGACGCTCGCGGAATGGAAGATATTCGACGGGACCACCAATCCGGTGGCGCGCAGCAATGTCTGCCCGGAGATCGGTCCGCCGGGCGAGCCGTCGTTTTATGCGTTCTCCTTCACCCGGCCGAGTCAAGGCGCGGCGCCGAGCTTCGTCATCGCCGGCGGCGCCGAAGCGCGCGGCGGGGCGGGCAGCTATCCCGAGCGCATCGTGCGCTACCGCGACCTCAGCCCGGACGGGCTGAAGGAGAAGGTCCGGTTCACCGTCGGGGCGATGGAAAGCCGCCTCGGCGCGTTCGGGTTTACCTGGAAGGACACCACGGCGGCGCAGGCCTATACCGTGCATGATTTTCATCCGGTCGTTGCCGACGAGCTGGTCCGCCGCGGCGCCGCCCGCTCGGGCCTGACCTGGCATTTCGCGCGGCCTCCGGTGATCGATCTCGAATACGAGATGGATTGCCGCAGGGTGATGCGGGAGATGGTGATTTAGCCTAAGCCGTCATTGCGAGCCAACGGGGCGCGCATTCGCGCGACCCGTTGGCTCGCAATGACGAACTCAGGCAGATGAGCCACTTTCACCGCTCCCTTGGATCGAGCGCGTCGCGCAGGCCGTCGCCGACCAGGTTGAACGACAGCACCACCAGGAAGATCGCCAGTCCCGGCCACAGCGCCATCCAGGGCGCGTTGGTGAGAAAACGCTGCGCCGCGTTGAGCATGCTGCCCCATGACGGCGCCGGCGGCTGCTGGCCCAACCCCAGGAACGACAGCGCGGCCTCGGCAATGATGGCGGCGGCAATGGAAAGCGTCGCCTGCACCAGCAGCGCCGGCATGATGTTCGGCAGGATATGAAACAGCGCGATGCGCCAGCGCGGGTTGCCCATGGCGCGCGCCGCCTCGACATAGTCCTCGACCTTGACGCTCATCACCTGGCCGCGGGTGAGCCGGACGAAGATTGGCGTCGTCGAGATGCCGATCGCGATCATGGCATTGCCGAGGCTGGGGCCCAGGAACGCCGCCAGCGCGATGGCAAGAATCAGGAATGGACAGGCCAGCATGGCGTCGGTGATCCGGCTGATCAGCGCGTCGATGAAGCCGCCGCGATAGCCCGACAACAGCCCGAAGGGGACGCCGATGCCAAGCGCGATCCCGACCGAGATCGCGCCGGCCATCAGGGAAGCGCGCGCGCCATAGATCACGCGTCCGAAAATGTCGCGGCCGAGGTCGTCGGTGCCGAACCAGTGCAGCGCCGACGGCGGCTTGCGTACCAGGCTCCAGCTGGTCGCGATCGGGTCATAGGGGGAGATCAGCGGTGCGAAAAGCGCAAGCACGATGAAGGTCGCGATCACGACGAGCCCCACGACCGCGCCCTTGCGCGCCAACAGCCGGCGCAGCGCGCGTCGCGCCGGGCTTTCCAGCTCGTCGGCGGCGGCAATCGGGATCGCGGCGAGGGCGGCGTCGGTCATGCGAGTCAGGCCCTCAGCCGCGGATTGACGAGGATATAAGCGATATCGGCGACCAGGTTCAGCGTGATGTAGATGGTCGCGGTCACCAGCACGACGCCTTGAACGACCGCGTAGTCGCGGTTGAACACGGCGTCCACGATCAGCTTGCCGAAGCCCGGGATCGAAAAAATCTGCTCGGTCAGCACCGCGCCAGACAGCAGGGTTCCGAGTTCGAGCGCGCCGAGCGTGATGATCGGCGTCAGCGCGTTGCGCATGGCGTGCTTGAGGATCACCGAGCGCTCGGAAAGACCCTTGGCGCGGGCGGTGCGGACATAATCGCTCTCCAGCACC
>Ga0210410_10006567_pt1 | contig 10107 bp, 5 predicted proteins | sample IncBWC4MmetaG_FD_161058 | JGI IMG/M metagenome (GOLD analysis project Ga0210410, IMG submission 161058) | Forest soil microbial communities from Barre Woods Harvard Forest LTER site, Petersham, Massachusetts, United States - Inc-BW-C-4-M | ecosystem: Environmental > Terrestrial > Soil >... | reverse complement strand
GGATCGAGCCGGACGCTTTCCTCATTGGCGGGCCTCCATTTGAAGACGCGTTGCTGGCCAAAGGAAGGCACGGAGACGGCGCAAATCATTGAAAACGCGAGAATTCCCCAGATCGTCGAGGTTTTCATAGTGCTCCAATTTTGAGGGTTGACGAACCGCGCTGCAAGGCTGCGCGCGCCCACGTGTGGCGCTCAATTAACGTGGCGAACTGAGCACAGTTTCTACTGGCTCTCCAGACACGCCGCTTAGCACAAAAACCGGGCTTCAGCATTTCCTTGTGTCGCGCCAACGTTGCCGAATGCCCCGCGCCTCACGGCCCTGGCTTCGTAACCGTGTTGGTGACTAAGGTCACCGCGGCCACCTGTGTCAACACTCTGCCGTCCACCGCCGCGCCGGTCTGCAGCGTGATCGATGCGGATGCCAGAATATTTCCTCGGAAAAGCGTTCCTCCCACGGTCGCTGAACTACCAACCTGCCAGAAGACATTGGAAGACTTCGCGCCGTTAATCAGAATCACCTGAAAACCGCTTCCCACCGTGAGCGTGGAGGAGGGCATCTGGAAGATCCAGACGGCACTCGAGTTGCCCTGGGCGTCGAGCGTGAGATCCCCCGTGCTGATCGCAAACGAGCCTGGTGCTGGAGCTTTGTACAGGCCGGGAGCCAAGATCAGCCCGCCAAGCTCGCCAGTGGGTTGAACGATTTGATTTGTGGTTCGTCCAGCGACGTCGTTAAACGCCGCGGTCAGATCGGATTCAGCCGAGGCTGCATTGGCATCGGGAGAGACGCGTGCCGTCCCATTCTCGATTCCCGGTCCGAATCCAGTAACCGCGGTGCCTGGACTCAGCCCAAGATCCCCGTTAATGAAAGTAGCGCCGGCGTTGGTGACAGTGGAGCCCGCAAGAATTGCGTAACTGGCGGCAGATCCCAGGTTGACTGGAGCTGGACTCTGCGTTGTCGCACCGGGTGTAAAGGTCCATGAATTGGGCGCGAGGCCGCCACTGGCCAGCGGCTTGCCTTCCAAGTCTTGGGCCCCGTTGGTAATCGTGGCGGTATAGACGACCGTGGGCGAGAGATTGCTTGCCGGAGTAAAGGTCGCAACATTGCTTGTTGCATCGTAGGAGACCGCTCCGTTTACAGGCGTCGTGCCGGGGCCGGTCACGGTGAAGGTTCCTGTGGTGATTGTTGCGGGGTCCATCCCTTGACTGAAAACCGCGTTAACCGTAGCGTCGACCGCCGCCGTGACGCCCTGGGCGGGGCTGGTAAGACTCACCGTAGTTGCGGCGTTGTCTGAGGCTGAAATCGTGGTGAAGGCCCATGGATTCGGCGCGAGGCCGCCACTGGTCACTCCGTTTCCCGCTAGGTCCTTAGCCCCGGCTGTAATGCTCAGATTGTAGGGGGAGTTGGCTATCAAAGGGCTTGCCGGTGTAAAGGTCGCAGTCGTGCCGGCATAGCTTACCGAACCGGGAACTACGCTTACGCCCTGCTTTACCGTGAATGTTGCTGCCGTGAGGGTTGAAGAGTCCATCGCCTCACTGAAGGTTACCGTGATCTTCTGATTGAGTAACACACTGGCGTTGTTGGCAGCAGGATATACGGCACTCACTGTCGGTGAGGTGGTGTCTGTAGTCGTGCCCGTTGTAAAGGTCCATGGGTCCGGTGCCATGCCGTTGCTGGCGAGCGGATTGCCTGCGGAGTCCGTAGCCGTGGCGGCAATCGTGGCCGTATAGGTGGTACTGGCTGCGAATGGATTCATGGGCTTAAAAATTGCCGTGTTGTTTATGGCGTCATAGTTGACTGTTCCGGCGACGCTCGTCCCGCCGCCTGACACCGTAAAAGTTGCGGTGCTGAGTGCCGTCATGGCCTTGCTGAAGGTAGCCGTGATTTCCCTGTTGATTGGCACAACCGTGGCGCCATTGGCAGGATTTGTAGAACTTAATGTCGGCATAAGCAAACCCACGATAAACGGCTGTGCACCGCTGGTCCCACCCGCTGTCGTCACGGTAATGTTTCGAGCGCCAGTCGCGGCATTCGCGGCGACGGTAAACGTCGCCGTGATTTGCGTGGCGCTCGCCACCGTCGTGTTGCTGACCGTGATCCCTGTGCCGCTCACGCCAATGGTGGCTCCTACGATGAAGTTCGTTCCCGTCAGGGTGACCGGGACGCCCTGCCCCTGCACGCCGCTATTCTGGCTGATCGAGGTCAGTGTTGGCGGAGTCAGGTTCACCGTGAAGGTTTGTGGACTGCTGGTCCCGCCGGAGGTTGTCACGGTGATGCTCTGAGCGCCTGTTGCGGCATTCGCGGCAATGGTAAACGTCGCCGTGATCTGCGTGGCGCTCACAACCGTCGTGTTGCTGACCGTGATCCCTGCCCCGCTCACGCCGATGGTGGCTCCGGCAACGAAGTTCGTTCCCGTCAGCGTGACCGCCACGCCCTGCCCCTGCACCCCGCTATTCGGGCTGATCGAGATCAGTGTCGGCGGAAGCAGTAGGTTCACCGTAAACGGCTGCACGCCGCTGGTCCCGCCCAAGGTTGTCACGGTGATGTTTTGAGCGCCTGTTGCGGCGTTCGCGGCAATGGTAAATGTCGCCGTGATTTGCGTGGCGCTCGCCACCGTCGTGTTGCTGACCGTGATTCCAGCACCACTCAGACCGATGGTGGCTCCCGCAACGAAATTCGTTCCCGTCAGCGTGACCGGTGTGCTCTGCTCCTGCACGCCGTTATTCGGGTTGATCGAGGTCAGTGTCGGCGGAGCCAGGTTCACCGTGAAGGTTTGTGGACTGCTGGTCCCACCCGAGGTTGTCACAGTGATGTTTCGAGCGCCTGTTGAGGCATTCGCGGCGATGGTAAATGTCGCTGTGATTTGCGTGGCGCTCACGACCGTCGTGTTGCTGACCGTGATCCCTGCACCGCTCACACCGATGGTTGCACCGGCTACGAAATTCGTTCCTGTTAGCGTGATCGCCACACCCTGTCCCTGCATGCCGCTATTCGGGCTGATCAAGGTTAGTGTTGGCGGAGCCAGGTTCACCGTGAAGGTTTGTGGACTGCTGGTCCCGCCCGAGGTTGTCACGGTGATGTTTTGAGCGCCCGTCGCGGCATTGCCAGCAATGGCAAACGTCGCCGTGATCTGCGTGGCGCTCACGACCGTCGTGTTGCTGACCGTGATCCCCGCGCCGCTCATACCGATGGTGGCTCCTGCTACGAAGTTCGTTCCGGTCAGCGTGACCGGGACGCTCTGCCCTTGGATGCCGCTGTTCGGGCTGATCGAGGTCAATGTCGGCGAAGACCCGACGGCGGGATTCACTGTAAACGTCACGGCAGATGTAAGGCTGCCTGAACTCGTCACGGTGATGTTTTGAGCGCCCGTTGCAGCATTCGCGGCAATGGTAAACGTCGCCGTGATTTGCGTGGCGCTTACCACCGTTGTGTTGCTGACTGTGATCCCCGCGCCACTCAGACCGATGGTGGCTCCTGCTACGAAGTTTGTTCCTGTCAGCGTGACGGGGACGCCCTGTCCCTGCACGCCGTTATTCGGGCTGATCGAGGTCAGCGTTGGCGGAGTCAGGTTCACGGTAAACGGCTGTGCGCTGGTCCCACCCGAGGTCGTCGCGGTGACGTTTTGAGCGCCTGTTGCGGCATTCGCGGCGATGGTAAACGTCGCCGTGATTTGCGTGGCGCTCACCACCGTCGTGTTGCTGACCGTGATCCCCGCCCCACTCACGCCAACGGTGGCTCCCGTGATGAAATTCGTTCCCGTCAGCGTGACCGGTACGCTCTGTCCCTGCACGCCGCTATTCGGGCTGATCGAGGTCAGTGTCGGCGAAGCCCCGAGCGGATTCACCGTAAACGGATGTGCGCCGCTGGTTCCACCCGAGGTCGTCACGGTGATGCTCTGAGCGCCCGTCGGGGCATTCGCGGCGATGGTAAACGTCGCCGTGATTTGCGTGGCGCTCAGCACCGTCGTGTTGCTGACCGTGATCCCCGTGCCGCTCACGCCGATGGTGGCTCCCGTAGCGAAATTCGTTCCTGTCAGCGTGACCGGTCCGCTCCGCCCCTGCACGCCGCTATTCGGGCTGATCGAGGTCAGTGTCGGTGGATCCAGGAGTCGCTGGGCAGTACCGCTGCATCCGAACGAGACAATGCTTAGCACGAATGCCATCCCCAGGATTCGGGCCCACAACTTGCTCGCCTTGTATTTATTCACTTGAGTTCACTAGTGCACGATCGCTACCAACGAGAGATCTGCTAAGTTGATTTAGAGTGAATGAGTTAGGTGAGAGGGGAGCAGGCCGAAAACAGCTTTCAAATCCCATTCTGGGCCTGAATTATCGGCCCATCGGAATCTCGAGTCGCAGAAGGTTGCAGGGTTCAGCACTATGATCTCGAACGCTTGCGCATCGTACCGGGAGTGACTTGGTACAAATACGAACCGATCGACAAAGAGTGATTATTTTTGTCACCCCCGATGCGACGAATCCAGTTCTGACAAATTAATTAGGCGGTTGGTTCCCTCAGACGGATTGGCAAGGAGCTATGTAACGTTTTGGTGATCTATGCCCCAAAACGCAGCAGCCCGCTTAACTTTGAAAAGTGTCTTTCGACGCTCTCAATATAGGAATCTAGGCGTATCGCTCTGGTCTCAATCCATATAATCCTGATCTTCAAGGCGCCCGAACTTGGAATGAGAGGCCTGCCTCACCACCCTTGCTCGGGACTTGTGATGTGCGAGATGGAGCCATTAGCTTTCCACGAAATAACGCAGTATTCCGCCGCGGCCCACGTTATTTAAGGAAACGAAGCTGGAAACAACCGCCCTCGCGTGTCTCTAGTACTTTTGTCAGTTCCATAGGTCGCTCACATGCAGCTACTGTCGCGTCCAGAAGTGTGATTGGAACGTTATCAGAGGAGATTTTGCATCATGCGGTACTCAAGTTTTTCAACACCAATTTTGCTGCTGAGCGCAGCAGTTCTCCTTAGCTCGGCTCTTTTGGCGCAAGAACCCAAGCCGGGGAGATTAAAGGTATCAGTCAGTCCATCAGAGGCTTATACCTTCCTAGACCTGAAGGGGATCGGTCCCGGCGATCAATCGATCGAGGTGGCGCCAGGCAATCATAAGGTGATGGTCGCAACCTACGGTTTCAAGTTCTTCCAACAGGACGTCGACATTGAGCCGGGTCAGACAGCATCGGTCACAGCGAACCTCGAGCCCTCCGGTGCACCAGTTTCCGGGCCCCGCGGAAGGATCCAATTCGAGGTTGGGATGTGGAAAGCCGGCGATTACGCTGTATTTTTGAATGGCAAGACGCCTGAATACTTTGTTGGTCACATCGATGAATTCAACAACAACATCGGTTGGAAGCAAGAGCTCATTGTTCCGCCCGGGAACTATGACGTAACTGTTACCAGGCATGGTCGAGTGGCGTGGAGTGGTAAAGTTCCTGTCTCTACCAATCAGCGTGTCATCGTCAATATCTCGAACGGCCACCAGCGCACCAAGAAGTGGTCCCGCGGATCCGAACTCGGCGCGATGAATCGGTTCAAAGCAGGGACGGCGAGTGCTTCTGTCGTTGTCTCACCTGTAAGCGGATCGATCTCGGTCAATCCCGCAAAAATCAATTGTAGTCAGCCAGCGGAATTAAAATGGGCATCGGTAGAAACGATCGACAGTGACATCACGCACATGGGCCAGATCCCCAGGGAAGGTCAAGCAACTATTTCGCCAAAGCAGACAACTTCGTATGACCTCAACGCGACAGGTCCGGGTGGCATTGTGAACAGCTCTACGACCCTCGAAGTGAATCCGGCAGTAGGTGCGCAATTGGAAGCTTCGCCGGCTGAAGTGCGTTACCGGCGCATCGGTGACAAAGTCATCAGCCGGGGCGACACGACTCTGAATTGGTCAACTTCCAATGCGGATTCGGTCTCGGTACAACCGACCGGACCAGTAGACGCGGGCGGGACGCGTTCGATACCAATAGTGCCCACCACGAGCGCGGAGGGAGCAGTCGATGAAAACTTCACCTATAGTTTACACGCAAGCAACGTATGCGGCGGTTCAGAGACAAAAACGGCTTCAGTACATTTGACTGGCTCTATCGAGCCGATTCCGACAGTGTTGCTTAAGAGCATCTACTTTCCAACCGACTATCCCGGACAAGCCGACCCATCTTTGGGATTGTTGCGGAGTCAGCAAGAAGAGTTGAGTAATCTTGCTGCAGGCTTCACAAAATACCTAGAGTACGATCCCGACGCAAAGCTGTCCGTTACGGGTTATGCGGATGAGCGCGGTCCCAACGACTTCAACCAATCTCTTTCTGACCGACGCGCCCAGCGTGTCAGGGAGTTCCTAGTTAGCAAGGGAATAGTTGAAGACAAGATCGAGACTTCGGCCGCCGGCCAAACTCAGCAGCTGGATAAAGAAGCGGTCAATCAACTGCAAACGAACAACCCAAATCCTGTGCCTGAGGCGCATGTGAAGAATCCGCAGGCAACATGGCTTGCCTACAATCGCAGGACGGACATTATTCTCCTTCCAAAAAACGAATCGTCCGCGCGCTTCTATCCAAATCAGGCACCCGATTCGGACGTGTTGTGGCAAAGAGCGAAACCGGATCCGAAGATAGTGGCACAGAATCAATGACGGTCCCACCTGGGATGAGGGCCGGTAGCCCGATTACCTTAAGAAGTGCGAAAAAGAAGGAAGCAGTCTTGGCTAAGCCGCCGCTGCTTCCCGGGGTGTGTTCTATGAGTGGTTGTCTGACGCTCGCAAGGTACCAATGGTTTCACAGCGCGACCCATGTTCGCTCAGCAGTTAACCGCGCAGTTCATTGGACATTGGTTTTCCGAAGTCCAAACAAGAACATCAGTTGGCCGTGGTATGTAAGCCGCTTTAGTGGAGAAGACCGTCTATCGGGAATTGGCCTTTGCCGCGGCGTCGCGCTTGCGCTGCAAGAACGCTTTCCGAACACCACGACCAATCTTTGCCTTCATAGCCGCCGACATCGGCTTGGTGGTCGCGTGTGAACGCGGTGTTGGGCTACCGCCATTGCCACTGACGCCGCCACTGCCGTTTGAGAGAATCGCGATAGCTTTATCGATGCGGCCAAGTTCGAGGGCGAGTTCGTTGCGCCTGCTCTTCAACGTCGAGACTACGTTGTCCATTGGTGTTTCCTCCCTTGAGATTCTACCCACAGCGACCGGAGTAGGGAAGGCCAGTTACCAAAAAGACCGGTGGTCTCAATGGGTCGTTACAACACTCGCTTGCAGTCTACTGGCCGGAGTCTCAACCCCCAAAGTCTCTAGAGGACGTTGATTTGACCGCAGCGCGACTTTGTCGAGTTCAGCTTGTTTATAGCCGGACAAGTCCGTCGTTTTAGCGAGGAGAATCAACCTAAAAGTAAAGGTCTAAAATCAATCCGAGTTGGTTCAGCTGTTGATTGGGGCTCTTCCTGTATTGTTCTGGTGCTCGTAGTAGGGATCGAACTGAACGTGCTTCCCGATTGGAAACAAGCAGCCTGCGTACAGCGCGGTCGTACTCCATTTCTGATATTGGCTCTGGTAGAAGGGTTCTCCGCTGACGTACGGCGCGGGATGATACGACGTGATTGTGAGCGTCTTTTGAACCGTGAGCCGGTTACGGTAGCGCCACGTGAACTTCCCGTTCTGCCAGTCCAGGTCAGCGCGGTTACGGTCCGAGATCAATATCTTGGCCTTCATGGGAAAGTGAGAGGTAAGGTCCAGACGCAACCGGTTTTCGGGCGGGGCATTTGGCGATGGTAGATAGCGGTATCCGACAGCCAAGACGAGCGCCCTCTTCTTGGAATCATCCAGATCAAAGATCGTGGCATCTTTCAATTTCAGCCAAGGCTTGAGGTAAAACTCGACGCTGGGTCCCAATTCCGCTTGTGTAGGGTCACCGCCTTCTCTGGTTTCTCTTGCCTGGAAATAAACCCGAACCTCCGAATTCACCTTGTAGTAGGCATCGACCTCAGGCAGGAACTGTAAAGTTTGCCCCTTCACCGGCAAATCTAGGAAGACCAGGAGCGCAATGAACATCAACGAGCGTCGTACCACTTTGTATTCCGAGCTGTCCCGAGCATTGCGTAGCGGGGCAGTAAAGATCTCAAGCCGCATCTCAAGCCATCCCTTGAAAGGCGTGGAGTCTAGAGCGTCGAGCTCTCTCGCCATGGCTGAGAGGACCGGTCTTCCCATCCAGAAGACATTTCCGTATTCCATAGACCGGCGTCAAGCAAAGCCTTGATGCGGGCAGAAATCGTCGGCTCGGCTTCCATTAACCCAGCGAGTCGAGCCCAGACACCTCCGTAGAGCCTCACTTGCTTTAGATAATCAGAAGCGTTCACTTCCGGCAGCATGCGCCTTCCACTCGCGACACCGGTCAGGCCAGGTAAGCCTTCCGGCGCGAGAAACGCTCCATAACGATCTTCTGAATAGGTGAACACGTGGCGCAGAGGATTTGGCAGGTACGGGATTTTGGCGACATAAGCGAGGAGAAATTCGGTAGGCCAACTCGCGTGCTCAAGCCGCAGGCGCCCGATTTCGCGACCTAGCCAAAAAGAGAAAACAGGGAGCATTGGCTGTAGATCGGGTTGAAGGAACTTGGAAGACAGCACGATATGGTCACACGTCCAACACCTGTAAGCCCGCGCTGGTTGGTTCATGTTCATATCCGAGACGTAGAGTTCCGGCAGTGGGTCGATGCCGAGCCTTTCGCAGTGCCTCTGGAGGATCACGTAGATCTGTGGGAATTGCTGCGGCGAGAGCGCGATCGACTTCCCCCGAACAAGGGCATGCCGGGCATTTCGCAGAAAGACGATGGCAGGAACCCCAAAGACTGCGGCGATTGCAAGGACACGGATATAGTGGGCAAGAACAGGATGTGCACGCAACCAATCCGAACCGTTAAAAACGATGAAAACGGCGGCAGCCATCAGGAGTACGTTCAAAACTGCGAATGCCAGGAACAATGGCCGTTCCGCCGGATGGCGTAACTGAGATTCGTCGCTGTGCATTCCCTGACTGGACCTCAGTCTGGGATGTGTCGCAACTGTCAAGCGCGACCAGGCACTGGTGGTTTTTCTCGTCACTGCGAACTTCGAAGGTGCGTTTGCACGGCGTGTTGACGCCGCACATCGTGCCTTCGAACCAGGCGCGTGACCAGCCCGCGCAGAATCAGGTAGGGCATAATCGCCAGGACGAACGCTACGATGATTGCTTCCCCCGGATATACAAAGCGCAACACTATGATCTGATACACAACGTCGAGTATTAGAGCGAGAATAAACACCCTGCCGACACTCTTCCACCCGTCCTTGATCAGGTCGACGCAGTGGGCAGAATGCGAGACGAGGCACCAGAAGTCTGAACAGCCCGATTGCCACTGGTTCTGCTGTCAATATTCGCAGTAGCACAGCCTATGACTTCCCAATAGTTTGGTGTTTTGCATGTTTTGAGCCCTCGGTTTCCGCGAAAGTTGGGGAGGCGGCGATGAAAAGAGGACAAAAGATATTTTTGCGTGCGGCTTGATGCTTGCGTTTAGCGTTTTGGTTGTTCCCTTGTTTGCACAGAAGGATGAAGATAAGCGCCTCGCGAGTTCAGCCACCGTGTTGCAGCAAATTCTCTCCGAGGAAAATAGTCTGCCCAAAACTATCCTCGAGAAAGGGTACTGCGTACTTATCTTTCCTGGTGTTAAGAAAGTAGCCATCGGCATTGGCGCGAGCTACGGGCGGGGCGCGCTCATTTGCCGCAAGGGCGCCAAGATGGATGGCTCTTGGGGCGCTCCCGCGATGTACGCGCTCGATCAGGGGAGCCTAGGATTGCAACTCGGGTCCACGGAAACCGATTTTGTGGTGGTTATTACAAGTCAGAAAGGCGTGGATGAGATCTTGAACGGTAAGACTAAACTGGGATCAAACGCAGCTGTGGCTGCTGGCCCGACAGGCGCCCAGGCAGCGTCCTACAACGCTGTAGGAAACGCTGACATTCTGACCTATTCACGTTCAAAGGGACTCTTTGCCGGCGTGTCTCTGGCGGGCGCCTCGATCGACGTCGACAAAGACGCCAACAAAGCCATCTATGGCAAAGAAGAAG
>Ga0210410_10006566_pt1 | contig 10107 bp, 8 predicted proteins | sample IncBWC4MmetaG_FD_161058 | JGI IMG/M metagenome (GOLD analysis project Ga0210410, IMG submission 161058) | Forest soil microbial communities from Barre Woods Harvard Forest LTER site, Petersham, Massachusetts, United States - Inc-BW-C-4-M | ecosystem: Environmental > Terrestrial > Soil >... | reverse complement strand
GCTTGATCTCGCGGGGCTCTTTTTCGGTTTTGGACGCCACTTGTCGTGCAGCCATGGGCTCTGGTTCCTCTGACCCGGAATGCGGCACGCGGAGACGACCTGACCATCGGTTCACTCTTCAGGGGCGAATGAAGGGAAGGTCGATGAACGTTGGGACTTGCGTGGCTTACGGCCGGGCTTACGTTGCAAAACAAAGCCTAACATACAGACCCTTCCCGTTCAAACGAGCTGACCCAGCAGTTAAACCGCGGAGACCAGATGAGCAATCGCGTCTTCGAAATTGACCTTGCCATCGAGATACGGCTGCCAATAAATGTTCAGCAGCCGGATGTACTCTTCCCATCCGCGTTGCGTGAATTTTTCGCGAAGGTCGGGAGGCATGGGGGACATATTTGCCTGACGGGGAACAATCGCGTCGCCCAATAATGAATCCGGCGCGGCTTCCTGCATTACCGGGCGCAGGACTTCGCTGGTGGTATAGAAGACCACGGCGTGCCAGAGGTCGCGCGGAATGGGCTTGTCGCGCTGGCGGCATTCGCGCGTGATGGCGTCTTGCACAGGGACGGCGATGCCGTGCGAGGCTTCGTGAAAGAGCACCTCCAGGGAATCCGGCGCCTGGTTGCGCGGTTCGGTGCTGGAGATGGTCACGCGGAGCGGATCGAGGGTGGTGAAGGCGCCCGCGGAACTGGCGAACGCGGAGACCTCGACGCGAATCTTGACCTTTGGCCAGGTGGACTGGTAAATGTCGGCGAGCCGCTGCGAAAGTCCCACGCCCTGTTCGCGGATGAGCGGCGCAACTCGCGCAACCCAGCGGCGGTTGGAGCGATCCTGATTCGCCCACCAGTGGGCCCGGTAAACCGGCGCGGCCGCTTCCAGGATGACGCCGATGTTTCCCGGCAGCCCGGCATCGCAGGCTCTTTTCTTTCTGCCCAGCAACTCGTCGCAGTCCTCAAAATCGCCCAGCTGATTTTTCAGGAGAATCAGATCGATATTGATTTGCGGATCTTTGCCCGCATAGTTCGTGCGGTAGAACGCAATGGCTTGTTCCCAGGTTTTCTGTTCCGCGGCGCTCAGGGAGACGGGATTTTGCTTCAATGCGGGCCCTGGCGGATTAGCGGCGGCAGCTTTGGCCTCCGGAGTGGATTCGCGCAGTCGCGCTTCGTGATAAAGAAACTGGTGGAGATTCACCCAGAAGCCGCTGTGAAATTCGAAGACCGGCAAGGGGCCATAGCCCGATTCCACTTCCTGTCCCGGGCTGCGAGGAGCGGCGGCAGCCAGAATCAGAAAGATAAGCAGCAACAGCGAGAATCGCAAAAGAGGCAAGTTCATACCCGGCGCGGAAATAGTATCGCAACTCCCGCCGCCCACATATTGAGACTTTAATTTCTTTAGAATTCGAGGTCCGGAGGGGAAAACCAGCGGTCCAGGGTTGCCAGTTGATCGTCTTTCACGTCGGCGAAGGAAAGTCCCATTCCCAATGCGTAGCTTACATAGACAACGCGGGCCAACGCCACGAAGGTCTCCTGACCGCGAGTGAGACGGACTTTGACCTCGGAACCCTTTGGAATCGGATTCAGCGTATCAATGTAACAACCCGTCCGGCTGATATCCGAAGTGCGCGCGTTGAGCTTTGTGCCACGGGGAAGTTCGATGACTTCCGCGGCCAGAATCATGGCGTGTCGCGGAGCGGACCGCCGCTCCACGGTGACGTCGGGCATGCCTCGTCTCCTGTCAAACAAACTTCTGCCTGCCTGCAGGAGAGAGTGGGTCCCGGCGCGGGAATGCCTGCCGGAACTGGTATGGATGAACCCATTCTCATTTTTGCGCGGGTTGTCCCGATTCGCAACGGCCTTCCGCGCGAAGGGGCGAAACGGTCAATGTTGCGGGTCCGAGGCGGATGGCTCGCCCTCACCGAGCTTCGGGTCCAGATCGCTCCCAACCGCGCCCTTGTGGTCGCCCACATGGAACTGGCCCGAGGAATCGCAGAAAAAGGAACGCAAGCCGCTGCGCCCGTATTCCGAGGGAATGGCCGCAACTTCGTATTTTGCAGGCGCGCCGGAAGTATTCGCCCCCACGATCACGTAGCGGTAGGAGTAGCCGTCTTTGCGGCCCCCGGCCAAACCTTCGTCCACCAGGCCGGCGCCGTCGCTCTTGGGCGCGTTCTTCGCCGCGGGGCCCAGGGCCTTCAGCGATTCGGGCAAACGGGTGTAAGTCTTCCGGTAGGTTTCGATGGCCCCGATGAGGGCTTTGAGGGAAACGATCGCCGACTGCTCGTTGGCCTTGATTTCCGCGCGATCCCACTCGATTTCCAGAGAAGGGAGATCGAGAAACAACAGTCCGAGAGAGAGGATCTTCCACTGCCCGGCTTCGCGCACCATGCCCATGGTGACGTGGTGAGCGGTGGGGCCGGCGTTATCACCGGAATCTTTCACGGTGAGGGGAAGATAAGCGAGATTGTCCCGAAGCTCCGGCTTCTCAATCTCCATCTGGGTGGTGACGTCGGACGTCTCGCAGAAGACCAGAACGTTTCCCGAGGATTCGTTCTGCGTGCGGGGTTTGCCGGGTTTGTCGAGCAGGACGAATCGTTTAAGAAACGTTTCACGGGCGGGCGGCGTCATGCGGCCAAACGCCTCGGCGTTGCGCACCGTCAGCGCCCGCACGAACTCGGCGGAGTTCTGTGAACAAGCGGCCACCAGGGCGTCTTTTAATATGGCGGAGGGATTTTCCGCCGCGGGCGGTTGTCCGGGAGTGCCGGCCGATACAGAGGAAAGCAGAAGAATGAAAAAAAGGCCGCGTTTGAACAAAAGAGAAACCGGGAAATTTTGGGGCACGAGCACTAATCCTTCGCGGCTTGAAGAATGGCCGCCAGATTTTGAGTGAACACCGAGCGCGGCATCACTTCCAGGCAACCTGCGGCGCGGGCCTGGGCGGCGAGTTCGGTCTGCACATGGGATAAGAAGGCCACCACGCGCAGCTCTTTTTGAGTTGCGCGCAAACGCTCGATGGTTGACACGGGCTGGTTGCGGGAATTGAGATCCACAATCACTAGCTTGGTCGGCGGCTCCAGCAGGGTGAAGAGAGCGTCCGGATTACTCGCCACCTTGAATTCGATGCCACCAAGCTGCTTGGCCGTTTCCGCCACTTTCAACTGGAAAAACAGATCGTCAATCAAGGCTGCTACGCGGCCCATGCGGTTTTCTCCTTGTCCTTAACAACCCTTGCAGGGGCTATCCCCGGCAGCCTCCCAGGTATTACAATCAGCGTGCCCCCCTGAGGACCTTGATGCAAGCTCTTTCGCCAGCTTCTTCTTTATTGCAGCCACCCGTATCTCTGCTGGAGAAGACCCCGGCCATCCTGGAGATGCTTCTCCGTGACGTTCCCGCGGATATCCTCGATTGGAAGCCCGAGCCAGAGCGCTGGTCGATTACCGAAGTCTTGGCGCACCTGCTGATGATCGAGCAATTGTACGGCGATCGCGCCAAGCGAATCGTTGTCGACAACAATCCCGCGTTGACAAAGTACTTCGAACCCGACGAAGCCCAACTGCGGGAAAAAACTACGAACCAGTATCTGAAAGAGTTTGTGGAGCTGCGCAAGGCGCATTACTTCTTCTGGCATGGCATCCCTTCTTCCGCGGGCAATCGCACTGGAGTTCATCCGGAGATGGGGACCATCACCCTTTTGCAATTGCTCAACGAACTTGCTAATCATGATCTGGGGCATTTGCGGCAGATCACCGAGCTGTACCGCGCGAAAGCGTTCTATCCGCATGCCGGACCGTTTCAGAGATACTCAAATCCCAAGCCATGAGCGAACACCCTGAAGATTTGCGATTGGCCGGGGCGGGAGCGCTGGACGTTACGCTCTACTCGCGACCCGGTTGCCACCTTTGCGAAGCCGCCAAAGCCGCGATCGATCCGCTGCTGGCCGAGTTCGGCGCCACATTGCACGAAATCAACATTGACGGCGACGCGGTGCTCACCGAACGCTACGGCTGGGACATCCCGGTGCTTTTTATCGGCACGCGAAAAGCCGCGAAACACCGTATCAACGTCAAGCAACTCCGCAGGCAATTAAGTGAAGCGAAACAGAGCTTGGAACAACCGCATCTGGTGATGGTTCGGAAAAAAGGGGCTTAGTGATCCGCGGCCGGGCCGTGCACGCCTACGGTTTCGTCCGGAACGTCACCCTTGCGGCCCTTCACGCGATCATAGACGCTCACCTGACTAACTGAACCCAGCGCTTCGTTGTAGAACGTCGGGACTCCCAAAGCCGTCCGCAGCTCTTCATTAAACTTCCGCAAGTTCTCCAGGTGCGTGAACAGCGCGGGCACCTTTAGCCCTTCGTCGGTCAAAAGAAATTTCTGGTAGCCCGCGTCCCACAACCGGGTGAATTTCCCTTTGAGCATGATGGTCGGCAAAACCGTCAGGTGAAAACGCCCGTCGGGCTCCTGGCGGAATTCGGCCCCGGATCCATATTTCTCCACGCGGACCACGCCGCGCGTGCTGCCCACACCAAAGCCCAGCGCCGCCAGGCTGTCGATGGCCTTTTTTTCAAACCGCTCGTTTACATTCCACATGGTGGTTCAAGAATAAGAGAAACCCGCCGGTGTGTAAAGTTGTGATGGCGCTGATGCGAAGTTTGCGTTGGACTCCAAAAAAGCAGTTCATCTAGTGTCTCTTGCCATCTGAAAGTTTATTCAGTCAATTTTCTTGAAGCAGAAACAATGGTGTGGTATCTCCTTATCCAAGATTTGGCACCCTCCCCGCGCTTGGGTGCCGTAAACACAGAACGTTGCAAACGTAGTTCTGACGGAAGTCGATTCGTTCGCCTGAACGGGTGCGGGATGGCTGACGATTCCAGGTGCAAATTCGATTGGTGATAAGGGGTGCGGAGATGGTTTATTCATTTGCACGTAGACTAATTTTATTTGTTCTTGCCTGCCTGCTTCTGACTGCGCCTCTGCACGGGCAGCAGACTTTGGGAGCAATCAATGGAACGGTGACGGATGCTTCCGGCGCGGTCGTACAGGGCGCCAAAGTGACCGTGCGAAACAAAGGTACAAATCTGGAAGTAACACGAATAACCAAGAGCAACGGCTCCTTCGAATTCGTTGACCTACCCATTGGCACTTATTCGGTCACGATTTCGAGGGACGGATTCAAGACCGAAGTTCACTCGGAAATTCCTGTTAACGGCGGACTCGCCGCCACGGTCAACTCCCAACTCGATCCCGGGCACGTGTTCGAGACTGTCACCGTCACGGGCACGCCCCTGCTGAATCAGACGGACACGACAAATGGGTACACACTGGGAAGCGATCTCATCGAGAATATTCCTCTCGGAACCGGAAGTTTTACGCAATTGGCGCTGTTGTCGCCCGGTGTCAGCGCGGATTTCCTTAGCGGCGCCGGGACGAACGCCGGGCTCGGGAATCAGAACATTTTTGCCAATGGTCAGCGCGACACAAGTAATAGCTTTAGCTTCAATTCGATCGTTTCTACCAACCTTTTCAACGGGCTATCGTCAAGTTCAATCGGGGAGAGTCGCTTCGTTTTGAACACCAACGAGCAGTTTGGTGTGGCAAATCAGGTGCGGACGAACACTTCGGTATTCGACGCGATTGGGCAGGGCATGCCCGCACCTCCGCCTGAGACAATTGAAGAAATTCGAGTGGATACTTCACTTTACGGTGTTTCACAAGGTGCGAATAGCGGCGCGCACGTTTCGGTCGCGACAAAATCCGGCACCAACGATCTTCACGGTGGAGCCTACGAATACCACCAGTCGACGGGTTTGGATGCCAATCAGTGGTTCTTTAACGCTGCCGGGATTCCGCGGCAGCCGCTTCATAGAAACGTTTTTGGCGGCACACTTGGTGGACCCATCAGAAAAGACAAACTCTTCTTTTTCGGATCCTATCAGGGCCAGCGAATTAGCGACGCAACCAATGGATCGACCCAATTCGTCAACGTTCCTTGCCTGGATCCCACGACTCCTACCGCAGCCACTTGCCTTTCCAATGATCGCAGTGCCGCCGGAATTGCCGCGGTTGCCGGCGTCAACGCGTCGCAGATCGATCAAGCCGCACTTAACCTTTTGCAACTAAAGACGCCGGGTGGCCAGTACATCATTCCATCAGCAACTCTTTTTGACTCGACGAAAATCTCACAAGTCGGCGGGAACGCTGAAATATCCGGCCCCCCAGGCACCTTCACCGCCGATCAGGTGAACGGGAATATCGATTACATTTTCAGCACGAAAGACCGGCTTGCGGGAAAATACTACTTTCAGAACGATCCATCGACGAGTCCGTTTGCCGTCAGTCAAGTTTTGGGCTTCCCGCAGTCTCTTAGAGCCGGGAGCCAGGTATTTTCGCTGGAAAATACAACAGTTTTGACCCCCAACACCACCTGGGAACAGAGATTCGGATTTCTACGCACTTTCGCCAATGCCACCACATCTCAGCAGTTCAGCCCATCCGTTCTGGGAATCAACCTTTTGGGAAGTAAATTCTTTCCGGGCTTCGCAATTAGCAATGCGAGTTCCCCAACCGGCAATGGGCTGAACATCGGCCCCGCCAATAATTTCGCCAACGCAGGAGAGTTCCAGAACCACTTCCAGGTGGGCACAAACTATAACTGGGTACACGGCAGGCACACCGTGTCTTTCGGGTTCAACGGAGAGTACGGTCAGTTAAATGTTATCAACCGCGAAAACGAGGTCGCTAGTTTCAGCTTCAACACTTTCTCGGACTTCGCCACAGGAACCATGGGGGGACGGAGCGGCGGACTCATCTTAAATGGCGAGACGAACCGTTACTTCCGCGCCAAAGAAACTGGTCTCTTCGTCCAAGACAGTTTTAAATTGAGACCAAACCTCACTATAACCGCTGGCCTTCGATGGGACTGGGACGGCCCGCTGGTTGAGAAGAACGGCCTGCTAACAAATTTTTACACGAAGGATTACTCCTTTGACCTGCCTTCCGATACGATCAGTAACATTGGGCTGGTGGTCGCGGGAAACAACAAACAATTCTGCGGAATTAAACCGAAGCCCAGCTATTGCGTCAACGACTCCACGCTCACCGGACGCCAGTGGCTGCTGGAACCACGCCTCGGTGTGGCTTGGAGCCCCAGCTTCGTCAAGAATGTGGTGGTGCGTGCAGGTTTCGGTTTGTATGCGGATCGCGGCGAGTTCTTCAGTGAACTTTCCCCCAGCGCCGGAATCGGGATAAGCGGTCCGTTCGGCGTCACTACCCAGCAGCCCTTTACCGTTCCCTTGAACACCTCCTGCACGGGGCAGGGATGTCTCAGTAACAACCCATTTGGCACGGCGCCGCCGCCTCCACCACCCAACAATTTCACCGGTGTCGCCGCACTCGTGCATAACCTGTCGGCATTAAGCGGCTGCGCCGAGCCCGTGACACCCACCTGCTCGCCAACGGGAACCCCCGAATTTGCATTTTTGTTCGGGGGCTACGATCCGCGCAACACCTTGCCGTACTCCGAGAATTGGACCTTGGATGTGCAGTGGCAACCCTTCAACACTTTGTATTTCGATTTGGGTTATGTGGGCAATCATGGTCAGCATTTGCTTTTGCCCATTCCCTTCAACCAGCCGGGGATCGCAACGCCCACCAATCCGATTAACGGCCAGATTTACTCATATGGATACCAGGCTCAGGATGCAAATGGCGGGTCGGGAATACTACTCACCGAGCAAGTGGGGACCACCATTGCATCCTTTACTGGCGCGGATGGCAACACGGCCCTTCGTACGCCATTCGTTGGCTACAACCCCAATTCGGACTTCTGGAAAGCCGAAGGAATCTCCAATTATCACGCGCTGCAATTCAGTGTGAAGAAGCTTTTTAGCCATGGCCTCACGATCAACGCTTCTTACACCTGGTCGCACGTATTGGATGAGGGAAGCGGAATCTCGGAGGGCCTCTTCTTCAATGGCAACAATCCCCTTCGGCCAAGGTCTGCATACGGCAGCTCGGGATTCGATCGCACCCACGTCTTTACCATCAATTATGTCTACCTCTTTCCGAAACTCACAAAATCCGAGGGATTCCTCAAACACGTTGTGAACGACTGGGGCTTATCCGGAGTCACCATTGCCGAAAGCGGTCTTCCGTACAGCATTTACGATTTTTCTGGGAGCGTAGCCAGCCAGTATTACGGCGCGGGGGACGACTTCATAACCAACCCCTTGCTCATCGTGCCCGGTGGCAGTTTGTCCGATGCGAAAAAGAACATCGCGAGTTGTACAAGCGCGACGGGAGGCGTCGGCGGGGCCATCCAGCCCATCAACGCTTGCGCCTTCGGGGTGAATATCAATGCACCGGGGACGAACGGAGTACCTTCTTGCGGACCCACCACCGACAACGCTTCACAGACGGCTGCGTGCGATTACTCCGAATCGGGATTTACGACCGCTCCTCGAAATGCGTTCCGTGGAGCTTTCCAGACGCGTTTCGACTTCACCCTTTTCAAAAGCTTCAACCTGACCGAGCGGTTTAAGCTGCGTTTTGACGCGCAATTCTTCAACCTCTTCAACCACCCGAGCTTTGACGCGCCCAACAGCAACCTCAGTTTGAATCCATGTTTCGGCCCCAACACGCAAACTGCCCCAGGCGGCTTCTCCTGCACGTGGCACGGCAATATTCCTGCCGTGGCGGGCTCGGGGCCGATTTCAGATGGGAAGGTGGCGTTCGGGTCAGGAGTCGTGCAGGGTACGCTCGGAAGTCCGCGCCTGATTCAGTTTGCCTTACATCTCACTTTCTAACCCATTCTCGGGGTCAACTCCTATCCACGGGATGAGGGCCGCTTCGGCGGCCCCTCTTTATTTTGGTTGGCGGGCGTACGACACGATCAGCAGGCAGCCGGGACTTCACTTCCGAGCTTTCCTCCTGCGCGCTCCCCGCGTAAAATGGAGTTTGGGGAAAAGCCAATGTCAACCAAAACGCAGCCGTTGACCGGGCAGGCGCCGGCAGCGAGCCTTACCAACGAAGAGATCCTCCGCTACAGCAGGCACTTGATCATGCCCGAGGTGGGCATGGAGGGTCAGCTGAAGCTGAAAGCCGCCAAGGTGCTCTTGATCGGCACGGGCGGACTTGGCGCGCCGCTCGGGCTATATCTCACCGCGGCGGGCGTCGGCAAAATCGGCCTGGTGGATTTTGACGTTGTGGATTTTACGAACCTGCAGCGGCAGATCACCTTTGGCACCAGCGATGTTGGTAAGCCCAAGACCGCGGCGGCGCATGCGCGTCTGAGCAATCTGAATCCCGACATTGAAATCATCACCTACGAAACGCGGCTCACCAGCGAAAATGCGCTCGAACTGTTCAAGGATTACGACATCATCGTCGATGGCACCGACAATTTCCCCACGCGCTACCTGGTGAACGACGCTTGCGTGCTGCTCGGAAAACCCAATGTTTACGGTTCCATCTTTAGGTTTGAAGGACAGGTCACGGTGTTCGGCATGCCTGATGGACCCTGCTACCGCTGCTTGTATCCCGAACCGCCTCCGCCGGGCCTGGTGCCTTCGTGCGCGGAGGGCGGCGTGCTCGGCGTACTCCCCGGAATCATCGGTTCGCTGCAGGCGATGGAGACGATCAAGCTGATACTCGGCCGTGGCGATTCGCTCGAAGGCCGCCTGGTGCTCTTCGACGCGCTGGCCATGAAATTCCGCGAATTGAAGCTGCGCAAGAATGCCGGCTGCCCGATGTGCGGCACGAATCGCACCATTCACAAATTGATCGACTACAACGAATTCTGCGGCATCCGCGGCGAAGAAGAACTGGAGAGCAATCTGCACGTTCCGGAAATTACACCCCGCGAGCTGAAGCAGCGCCTGGACCGCGGAGACGATCTCTTCATCCTGGATGTGCGCGAGCCGCACGAATACCAGATTTGCAATCTCAACGGACATCTCATCCCGCTCGGGGAACTTCCGCGCCGCGTCCACGAACTCGATTCCTCGCACGAAATTGTGGCCCACTGCCGCAGCGGCAAGCGTTCGGCGGAAGCGGTGGATTTCCTGCGCAAGGCGGGTTTCCGGAAAATTTATAATTTGCATGGCGGCATTCTCGCGTGG